>Ga0116146_1000320_pt1 | contig 62392 bp, 47 predicted proteins | sample AD_JPNHG2_MetaG_FD_89748 | JGI IMG/M metagenome (GOLD analysis project Ga0116146, IMG submission 89748) | Active sludge microbial communities of municipal wastewater-treating anaerobic digesters from Japan - AD_JPNHG2_MetaG | ecosystem: Engineered > Bioreactor > Anaerobic > Digestate | place... | reverse complement strand
GGTTGCGGCGTCAGCGGGCCGGCTGCCACGTTGCGGCTCCTCAGCGATGCATTCCAGGGCATCGCCTGCGTCGCCGCGCCTCGCATCCAGCCCGCTGACGCCGGCAACGCAGCCCACGGGGATTCTTGGACAGGCTCCTAGCCTCGCCGCGCTTGCTGCTTCCTGCGGCGCCATGTGATCGCCGTCTCCACGTCGCCAACCGCGAACGCCCGCGTCGGGCTTGACGCAGGACGCCGCATGCGCAATCATCCCCTCTGCCGAGTCCGCGTTGGCCTTCCCCCGGGGAGGATGAGAGGAGTCTGCGGCATGCGTGGTCCTCGAGAGGCGACCCGGGTCGCCGCACTGCTGCTCGCACTGGTGAACTGCCGCGCCGCGTGGGCGCAACCGCCCGTCATCAGCTACGTCACCCAGCCGGTGCGCCACTGGGAGACCTTTTTCCTATTCGGTGAAGGCTTCGGCGCCGGCAACGTCAAGGTGTTGCGGGGCGAGATTCGCGACGAGCGCTCGCCCGAGCAGCTTGCCCAGGCTATCGCAGCAGGTGAGGTGTTCACTCCGCCCGCGGCGCCCCCCGAAGGCGTCGGCGACCTCTACGGCCGTCAGTTCGTGCTCACCTCCCAGGTGATTGGTGGCAAGCTTCAGGGGGCGGTCCAGGTCTTCTGGGTGAAGACCAGCGAGGGAGTCTCCCGACCCTACGTGGTGAACCGTCCGGAGCCATTCTTCGCGGAATTCGATGAGGTGGCTCCGGGCCAGGAGTGCCGTCTCTTCGGGCGCAACATGGTGCAGTCGTTGCATCCGCCCGCACCCACCCTCTGGCTGATTGATCGCGCGGCGAAGCGGGCTTTCGCGTGCGAGTGGGGCAATCGCTTCGACTATCAGGGCCACCTCAACTACCAACTGCCCTACGAGTTGCGCTTCAAGGTGCCCGACGCCGTGCCCGACGGGGCCTACGAGTTGTGGGTTCACAATGGCCTGAAGACCGGCCTCCACGGTTTCGGCGGGCCGATGCCCCTGGCCGTGACCCGGGCGAAGCCGTCGGAGCGCAAGCGGCTCGACGTCCGCGACTTCGGAGCGAGAGGCGACGGCCGGGCCGACGACGCCGCGGCCATCGAGCGCGCCGCCCTCGCCGCGGCCGATGACGGCGGAGCCGTCGTATTCCTGCCCCAGGGCGACTACGTGCTTTCGCGGACCGTTCGTGTGCCGCCTGGGGTGGACCTTGAGGGCTTTCGCCCGGAGCTCAGCCGCCTCGTGATGCGGCCCGAGGCGCAGCCCTTCTCTCCCGATCTCCCCAAGGAGCCCCTCAGGGGCAAGGGAGAAGACTGGTCCCGCCACTTCCGCCGCCTCGAGGGCCCGCCGATGGTCTACCTCGTCTCCAACTCCCGAGTCGAGAACCTCGGTTTCGTGGCGGTCGAGCCTGCCTGCTGGGCCATTGCCGCGGCGCGTGTCCAGGGGGCGATCGAGCGCATCGTCATCCGCCACTGCGACCTGGTGAACTCCCACGCCCCCTGGGTGAGCGGCAAGTGGCGGCCGGGGACCGCCTGCATCGGCCTCCTGGGCTACGCCCGCTTCTGCGAGATTTGCGGCTGCTCGCTCAAAGGAATGAACGGCATCGGCCACGTGGGCACCGGCTACAGATGCCGCACCATCGCCAACACGTTCAGCCCGATCGGGGGTTCCTTCGGCACCACGGGCATGGGCTGGATGATCGGCGTCGAGTGCCTCATCGAGGGCAACGTGTGCGACGGCTCCAACCGCGGCTTCACCTGCGGCCCCTGGATGGGGCCGATCGAGCGCAACTTCATCGCCCGTAACGGGGTCGTCAACGGCGGCTCGGTCGAGGGCGGCGCCGAGAGCTTCTTGTTCGAGGGCCCCGACGTCGGCCGCGAGAACTGGCTTGGGCACCCCAGCGCAGCGGGCGCCGACTGGCTCGAGCAGGCCGACCAGAAGTGGAAGCCCGACGTGCTGAAGGGCCGCGTAGCGCTGGTCGTGCACGGCCGCGGCTTCGGCCAATGGCGCCGCGTCGCCGCGAACACCGGGAATCGGGTGACCCTGGCCGAGCCCTGGGCCGTCCCGCCTGACCAGACCTCCCTCGTCGTCGTCCGCAACTTCTTCATGCAGAACGTGCTGCTCAACGACTACTGCCGCGATGCCGTGGGGGGCGTGGACTTCTACGGAGGGGCGCTGGAGAACACCGTAGAGCGCTTCGTGGGCCTGCGCTCGCGGGGCGTCTGGTGGTATGCGGCCCACGTGGCCGACCCCACGCAACGCCTGCCCTTCGGCCCGTGCTGGTATAACGAGGCGCGTAACTGCCGCTTCCTGGACGGCGACGGCGTTCAACTCGAGGCGGCACGGCGCACCGACATGGCCATCCCCGCCCCCCTGCTATGCGGCAACCGCGTGCAGGCGTCCGAGTTCCGCCACAGCGCCTATGTCGCCAGTTCGAAGATGCTCTGGAGCCTCCGGCAGACGACCTGGCTGCCGTGCGGTGATGCGCGACGCGGCAATCCCCCGCCGGCCATCGCCTGGAATATCCTGGACTCCAGCCGCTTCGCCCTCTACCCTGGCGAGCGCGGCATCGCCCTGGACCCTGAGACGGCAGGCCAGCTTCTGTGGCACTTGGACTGGTCGGGCAACCCGCCCGAAGTCAGCGACAAGGCGGCAGGCACCCTCATTGTGCCGCAGTAGGCAGGGCGCCATCCAGAGCCCGGACAGGGCAGCGCCGCGCCCGGGCGGTCAGAGGGTCCAGCCCTTCCGGCTCGGAATCTCCACGATCTTGTTGACCTCGGGGATGTTGGGGCACTTCATGTTCGGCCCGTCCCACTCGACCTTCTTGTTGAGGCCGGCCTTCTGGGCGAGGTTGCCGAGGAGCACCACTTCGGTGAGCACGGCCGCCACCTCGAACTTCGAGGCGCACGTGGGCTTGCCCGAACGACAGGCCACCAGAAAGTCCTCGAATGAGCTCTTGGTCCGCGGCAGGGTCTGCGGCGGAGCGGCGAACGCCTTGTGCTTCTCCTCAGGCAGGATGCGGGGGCTGCCGCCGTAGCAGTCGGTGTGCATGACGCCCTTGTCGCCGACGTAGATGGTACCGTTGCCGCCCAGTTTGCGGTCATTCTCCTTCTCGAGCTGCTCGACGATGGGCGGGCGGTTCTGGCCGCCCTTGTCGGGGCGCTTGCCGTCCCACCAGTAGAGCTTCACGGGCGGCATTTCGCCGCGGGCGGGGAACTCGTAGCAGATGCGGTCGCCGATGGGGTAGTACTCGTCGGTGCCGCCGAGCACCATCTCGAGCGTGATGCTCGTCGGCCACTTCAGGTTCAGCGCCCACACGGCGCCGTCCATGATGTGGCAGGCCATGTTGCCCAGCGAGCCGTTGCCGAAGTCGTACCAGTTGTGCCACTCGTGGGGGTGGAGGTCCTTGTGGAAGTCGCGGTAGGGGGCGGGGCCGATCCACTCGTCCCAGTGCAGGCCCGCAGGCACGGGCTGCTTGGGCGGGCGTGGGCCGGTGCCGCCGTTGGCGCGGTCGGACCAGCAGTGGACCTCGGTGACGTTGCCAATGGCTCCCGCCTGGATGTATTCGACCAAGCGGCGATAGCCTTCGGCACAGTGGCCCTGGTTGCCCATCTGGGTGGGCACCTTGGTCTCTTCAGCCATCTTCGCCATGGCCCGCGCTTCCTGGATCGTGTGGCACATGGGCTTCTCGACGTAGGTCCCTTTGCCCAGCTTCATCGCGATCATCGCCGGCAGCGCATGGTGGTGGTTCGGCGTGGCCACGAAGACGGCGTCAATCTCCTTCGCGCACTCGTCGAACATCTTGCGGTAGTCTGTGTAGGTCTTGAAGGTCGGAAGCTTGAGCGCTTTGAACTTCGACTCGATGAACTTGGTGCACTTGGCGAACTGGTTCTCATCCACATCCACGAGGGCCACCAACCGTTCCTTGACCGCTTCGGGCAGGTGGCTGGTCATGCCGCGCCCACCGCAGCCGATCACCACGCAGCCGAGCTTCGAGTTCGCCGGTTCCCCGGACCAGAGGACCGGGGAGCGAAAGGCCCGCGCGCCCACGGCCGCGCCGGCCAGGGCAGCCGTCCCTTTCAGGAGGCCGCGGCGGCTGATCTGCCTTGCCATGCTTGATCTCCTTGGTCGCTGTGTCAGACGGGCCCGATGGCTCGTCGCCTCTCACTGCATGCTATCCTGGCTTCTCGTTCTCCCGAGCGCGAGCATCGAGAGGGCGCAGGCCACGTCAAGCGCCTGCCACTCGCACGAGCACCTTGAGCCCGATTCTCTGCCGCACGATCTCGATCCCCTCGGCAATGCGGTCGAGCGGCACCTCGTGGGTGACGATCCTCGCCGCATCCACGGCGCCCGATTCGAGCAGGCGGAGGGCCTCCCGAGCCTGGGCCGCCGTCGAGTCCGAGCATCCGACCACCGAGATCTGCCCATAGTGGATGACGCGGCTGTCGAAGGTGATATCGGAGGCGCCTTTCGGAAGGCTGGCGAACAGGCTCACGACGCCGCCCTTCGCCGCCAGGAGGATTGATTGCTCCTGCGCCGCCCGGTCCGGCGCGCACACGATCACGCGGTCGGCTCCCCGGCCCCCCGTGAGCGATCTCACGCGCGGCACGACGTCGCCATCCTCGGAGCAGAGGACCGCCTCCACGTCCAGCCGAGCCGCCAGCTCGCACCGGGCCCGGGAGCGTTGGACCACGACCATGCGTCGCGCGCCGCGGGCGCGTGCCACCTGCACATGCAGGCACCCCAACGGCCCCGCCCCCACCACCACTACGCAGTGCCCCTCCCCCACCTGAGCGATCTCCTGCGCGTTCACCACGCAACTCAAGGGCTCCGTGAGCGCCGCGGCTCGGCTCGAGAGCCCGTCGGGCACCTTCAGCACGTTGCCCATGCGGATCGCGTGGGCGGCGATCGGGATCACCTCGGCGAAAGCCCCCTGATAGGCCGCCCCCACACAGTGGGCCGACGGACACAGATTCGGCAGGCCGCGCCGGCACAGGTCGCAGGCGCCGCACGGCACCGTGGTGGCCATCGTCACCCGGTCGCCGACGCGGAAGGCCCCCGCCCCTGCCGACACCTGTTCCACCCTGGCCACGAACTCATGCCCCAGGATCGAGCCGGGAGGGAACCGCGGGTTCTCGCTGAAGTAGAGCTTGTAGTCGGTGCCGCAGATGCCGCAGCACTCCACGCGGGCGAGCAGGCCTCCCGGCTCGAGACGCGGCTCCGGCACATCGCGCAGGTCGAATCTGCCCGGGCCGCCGTACACAATCGCCTTCATCATCCACGCCTCGAAAGTGACGGAACGACAACCGATTCTAGCGGCCCAGGAATCGCCCGTCAACTGGCCCTTGACTGCAAGGGCCTTTTCTGGATAATACCGGCAGTTCCCTGCGGGAGTCCAGGCGGCTCCTGCCATCACCATCGCAGAAGGAGAACGGCATGAGGGTCATCGTGGTGGATACGCCCGAGGACATGGGCAAAGAGGCGGCGGCCATCATTGCGGACGGCATGCGCGCCAAGCCACACTACGTGCTGGGTCTCGCCACGGGAGACACCCCCAAGCCCGTTTACCGGCAGCTCATCCGCCTCCACAAGGAAGAAGACCTCGATTTTTCGACCACCGTGACCTTCAACCTGGACGAATACATCGGGCTGCCGGGCGAACACGACCAGAGCTACCGGTACTTCATGGACCACGAGCTCTTCAACCACATCAACATCGCCAAGGCCAACACCCACGTCCCCGACGGCATGGCCGCCGACATCGAGACGCACTGCATGATCTACGAGGCCACCATCGAAGACGTGGGCGGCATTGATTGCCAGGTCCTCGGCATCGGCCGCAACGGGCACATCGGCTTCAACGAGCCCGGCTCGTCGCTGGCCTCGCGCACGCGGGCCGTGGACCTCACGGACGACACCATCGAGGCCAACTCGCGCATGTTCGCGAGCATAGACGAGGTGCCGAAGCGCGCCATCACGATGGGCATCGGCACCATCCTCGAGGCGGAAAGCATCATCATGCTGGCCACCGGGCCGAAGAAGGCCGCCGCCGTCGCCGCCGCGCTCGAAGGTCCGGTCTCCGTCAAGTGCCCGGCCAGCGCTCTCCAGCTTCACCCCAACGTCGTCTTCATCGTCACCAAGGACGCTGCCACAGGGCTCACCCTCAAGTTCCGCCGCTGAACCCGAGTGTCCCCACTGCCTTCGGATGCACGCCCATGCATACGGACATTGCAGAGCGCTTTCGCGCGCTCGCTCGTGAGGTCCCTAAACGCATCGTCTTCCCCGAGGGCGGCGACACGCGAATCCTCGAGGCCGCGGCCGTCTGCGCCTCGCACCGCATCTGCGAGCCCATCGTCCTGGGCGTTCCCGATGAGCTGCAAGCCGCGGCGAAGGATGCCGGGCTCTCGCTCGATGGCGTAGAGCTGCGCAACCCCACCGAGCAGCTCGCGCTGGACCGCTACGCCCACGCCTACACCGAACGGCGGCCGAACGTGGACGATGCCACGGCCCATCACATCCTGCGACGCAAGCTCCTCTTCGGGGCAATGATGGTCAGCACCGGCGGCGCCGATGGCATGGTGGCGGGCGCCACCTGCCCCACTGCCCGCGTCATCGAGGCCGGCGCCCTCGCCATCGGCCTGGCGCCCGGCGTCTCCGTCCCTTCCAGCATCTTCATCATGGTCCTGCCCGACTCCTGGCCCGAGGACGAGCGCCTGCTGTTCTACGCCGACGCGGGCGTGAACATTGACCCGACGCCGGAGCAGCTTGCCGACATCGCCGTCACCACCGCCCGCACGGCGCAGCGCACCCTGGGCATCGAGCCGCGCGTGGCCATGCTCTCGTGTTCCACGAAGGGCAGCGCGGTGCACCCGCGCATTGACAGGGTCGTGCAAGCGACCCGGCTCGCGCAACGCAAGGCGCCCGATCTGCTCATCGAGGGCGAGTTCCAGGCCGACGCGGCCCTCGTGCCGCGCGTCGCGCGCTACAAGTGCCCCGAGAGCCGGATCGCGGGCCGCGCCAATGTGCTCATCTTCCCCGACCTCGACTCGGGCAACATCGCCTACAAGCTCACACAGTACCACGGCCGCGCCAGGGCCTATGGGCCGCTGCTCCAGGGCTTCGCCAAGCCGATCTCGGACCTCTCGCGCGGGGCCACCACCGACGACATCGTCACGGTCGCCGCGTTCATCGCCGTGATGGCGCAAGGCCGTTAGGAGGCGAATGAAGATCCTGGTCATCAACTGCGGCAGTTCCTCGGTCAAGTACCAGCTCTTCGAGATGCCCGCCGAGGGCCTGCTGGCCAAGGGAATCGTCGAGAAGATCGGGGAAGGCACCTCTACGGTCCGACACGCCACCGGGGGCAAGGAGGTCCGTTACGATGCTCCAATCCCTGACCACGAACAGGCGTTTCACCATATCCGCAGGGCGCTGATGGCCCCCTCGGACGGCGTCCTCCGTTCCCCCGACGACCTCGACGCCATCGGCCACAGGGTGGTCCACGGCGGCGAAGCCTTCGTCCAGTCCACCCTCATCAACGACGAGGTGATCGCCACCCTCGAGGAGTACTCCGCGCTCGCGCCGCTGCACAACCCGCCCAACCTGGTGGGAATCCGCAGCGCCGCGAGGGCCTTCCCCGGGAAGCCGCACATAGCCGTCTTCGACACGGCCTTTCATCAGACCATGCCCCGGCACAGCTTCGTGTACGCCCTCCCCTACGAGTTCTACGAGAGGGGCCGCATCCGACGCTATGGCTTCCACGGCACCTCGCACCGCTATGTGGCCGCCCGCGCCGCCCAACTGCTGGACCTCGCGCCCGACCGCTTCAGCGGAATCACCTGCCACCTCGGCAACGGGTGCAGCATGGCCGCCGTGGCCAACGGACGCTCCGTGGACACCACCATGGGCCTCACCCCGCTCGAGGGGCTCGTCATGGGCACCCGAAGCGGCGACCTTGACCCCGCGATCATCTTCCACCTCGCCCGCAACGAGGGCATGAGCCTCGACGCGATTGACGCCCTGCTGAACAAGAAGAGCGGCCTCCTGGGGCTCTCCGGGCTGAGCAACGACTGCCGCGCCCTTATCGAGGCGGCCCCCAGCAATCCGAGGGCACGCCTCGCCCTCGACGTCTTCTGCTACCGCATCCGCAAGTACATTGGCGCCTATCTCGCCGTTCTCGGGCGCGCCGACGCCATCGTGTTCACCGGCGGCATCGGCGAGAATGGCATCGTCCTCCGACGCCAGATCCTCGAGGGGCTCGACGCCCTGGGCATCGAGCTGGACGCCGCTGCAAACGAAATCCGCGCCCGGGAGGCCACCATCAGCAAGCCGACCTCGCGCATCCGCGTCCTCGTCGTGCCGACCAATGAGGAACTGATGATTGCGCGCGACACGCTGGCGATCACCCAGGCACTGAAGAGGGGAACCCCATGAGACTGATCATCTTCGAGGACGATACGTTCGACAATTTCTACCCGCTCACCTACCTGCGGGCAGCCTTCGAGCTGCGCTGCGGCGCCACCACCCTGGCCGAGAAGATCCACCGGGCCGCGCCCTACGCGCAGGTGGCCTACTTCACCCGCGACGTGCTGGCCCCCGTGCTTCGCCAGCGGCTCCGTGCCCCCGTGAACGATCCCGCCAGCCTGCGGGGCGACGACCTGCTCCTCATCAACGGCCGTTGCCTGCTGCTGGACGCGGCACAACTCCCCGTCGAGGGTCCGGAGGAGACTTTGACCTGCTCCGGCGCTCTCCTCGGGGCCCGCGTGCGCCGGGCCACCGCCGAGGCCGCCGCGGCGGCGACACCGAAGGACCTTCTGGGCGCGCTGCCGCCCGCCGCTCCCGCCCGCGAGGTCGGCGCCATTCTCCTCCGCTTCCCCTGGGAACTGATCCACCACAACGCCGCGGCGATCGTGGCGGATTTCAAGGCGGCAGGCAGGGCAGGCATCGTGGGCACCTTCTCCGACCACGCCACCGTGTGGGGGAGCAAGGAGCAGGTCTTCGTCGCACCCACGGCGGAGGTGCAGCCCTTCGTGTGCATTGACACCACCCACGGTCCGGTCACCATTGACGATGGCGCCGTGGTCCACCCCCACACCCGAGTCGAAGGGCCGTGCTACATCGGCCACGGCAGCATCCTGGTCGGCGGCAAGATTCGCGAGGGCTGCTCGATCGGCCCCGTCTGCCGCGTCGGCGGCGAGGTCGAGGAGTCCATCATCCACGGCTACAGCAACAAGTACCACGATGGCTTCCTCGGCCACGCCTACGTGTGTGAGTGGGTCAACCTGGGCGCTCTCACCACCAATAGCGACCTCAAGAACGACTACTCCAGCGTCCAGGTCTACTTCAAGGGCGAGCTGGTAGATACCGGCGACACCAAAGTCGGCAGCTTCATCGGCGACCACACGAAGACCAGCATCGGCACCATCCTCAACACCGGCACCGTCGTCGGGGTCATGTGCAACATCATGGCCAGCGGCGGGGTGACGCCCAAGTTCATCCCCTCCTTCACGATGTTCCTCGACAATAAGATGTACAATATCCCGTTCAAGAAGACTCTCGAGACCGCACGCACCGCCATGAGCCGCCGCAAGCGGCAGCTCACCGAGGCCGAGGTCGCTGCCCTGGAAAGCGCGGTGGGCCTCACCAAGGCCGAGCGCGACGACCTGGTGCGCCGCTCGCGCAAGCTGCTGGCACGCGAGCGTGGCTTGACCGACTAGCCGCCTGTGGGACACGCTCTCGCCCGCCCCATTCAGGAGAATGCGACATGTCCGACGTAGCCGAACGCGTGAGGAAGGTGACTGCGCGCCTGCTGAAGGTGGACCTCGCGGACGTCAAGCCCGAGTCCCATTTCGTCCGGGACCTCGGCGCGGAATCCATTCAGAGCATCGAGCTGGTGGCGGCCTTCGAGGAGGAGTTCAATATCGAGATGGACCAGGATGAGGCCCTCTCGGTGAAGACGGTCGGCGATGCCATCACGTTCATCGAGAAAGTCATCGCCGAGCAGCACGGCTAGCCGCCAGCCGAGTCGCGCTCAGCGGCCGAAGCGCTGCGCCAGGATGGATTCGATCAGCACCAGCGCCAGCAGCGTGTAGGCCAGCGAGCGCCAGAGCTGCCCGCTTTCGCCGGCGCCCGAAGACTCGTGCGTTCGCACGCCGCCCCGCTGATAATCGAACTCGAAGCCCGGCAGGAGCCTGCGCAGCTCAGGTTCTGCGATACGCCGTGTGTCGCTCTCGTGTGCCGGCACGTTCACCGCGAAGAAGTCCTGCCTCCGTTCTTCCGTGCCATCGGCTTTGGCTCGATCGTCTGCGCCCGGCAACGTGACCTCGTAGACCCCCGCCCTGTCCGTCTGCTCGTACACCACGGCCAGGAGACCCGCAACCGAGGTGGGCTCGACAGTCACCGGCCGGCTCTCGCCGGGGCGCTGCACGAACGCGGGCTTGCCGAACTGCCGCGGAGACACCTGGCAGATCAGCGGCTCGCCCACCGTGAGGTTCCTGCTCGACGACGGGTCGCGCGCCACCTGCGCCATCACCTCCTGCATCAGCGCGAGATAAGCCGGCCACGAGGGCATGTCGTTCCACGCATCGTCCGCTGTGGACGCGAAGACGACGACGCGCCCCTTTCCATAGCCCCGCTCGACGATGGCGGGAGCGCCCTCGGCGAACTTGCACACGATCCGGGCTCCCGCCCCCTCGTCAAGGCCCTCCAGCCGGCAATAGCGGAAGAAGAACGGAGAGGACAGGCGAACGGCCTTCTGCTCGCGGAACAGGCGCACGAAGGGGTGATCGCTCACCTCATCACTGATATGGACCGCCTGCTTCCGGTCGTTGGCGTCGCCCACAGGGTTCCCCAGCGAGCAGGGAAGCAGCCCCCGGCCGTCCCGGTAGAGCACCTCCTTGTAGAACGCCCTGTCTACCCGATCGCCTGGGAATACCAGCAGCGCGCCGCCACGGCGAACATAGCCGTCGAGCGCCGCCACCGTCGCCTCTCCAAGCCGCTCCACATTGGCCAACACCACGGCGTCGTAGGCGGGCAGGTCCGCACCGCTGAGCCCCTCCGCGGTCACCACCTCGGGCAGGAACAGCGAGAGCTCTCCCTCATTGCCCGGGCGTAGCGCGCGGCGTAGATAGTCCGTCTCGCCCGAGAATGCCTCGCCGCCCGGCTCGCCGTCCACCAGAAGCACCCGCACGCTCTCCCGGGTGGCGAGCGCCAGAACCCGCCGATCATCCTTCGGCAGGTTGTCGCCTTCCAGCTCGACGCTGACCGTGTGGACTCCCGCCGCACGGAACACGTGGCGGAACTCGCACTGCGCCGTGCCCCCGGGGGCGATGGCGGCCAGGGTGGTCCGCTGCTGGCGGAACCCGTCCACCAGGAAGTGCACGGTCACGCCGCTGGCCGTGTCCGGGCCGTAGTTCGCAATCTCCGCGCGGAGCGCCGCTTCGCCTCCGGCGACCATCAGCGCCCCCTCGGCCGCCACGCGAGTCACGGCCAGGTTGGCGGGTTCCAGAGCTCCCGTGTCCACCAGCACGAAGCGCGCCAGTTGGCTCAGCCGCTTCGCTCGGTCGGCGTCCTCGGCGGCGAGGGACGCTCCCGCCCCGAGCCAGCTCACGCGCTGGAGATCCGTCACAAGGTACACCTCCTTGACCGGCCCCTCGGCTCGGGCGAGCACCTCCTCGGCCGCCTCCAGCGCCCGCGGCATGCTGCTACTGGCGTCGGAGAGCGGCAAGCGGTCCCGCGCCACGGCGGCCCGCGCAGCCTCGAGATCGAAGCTCGGCTCCTGCGCCATGGCCTGGCCGCTTCCCGCGGCGGCCACCAGCGCCCACGCGTCGCCCTCGCGCAGCGACCCCATCAGTTCCTCCGCGAAGGCCAGTCCCCGCTCATACGACGTGGCCGAGCCGTCCCGATAGCCCATGCTCATCGAGGTGTCGAAGACCAGAAGCACGAACCGGCGTCGCTCCGCCAGGGCGGCCAACGCTCCGCGCTTCACCGACGGCTGGGCCACCAGGAGCACCAGCACGGCGATCATGAGCACCCGCAGAGCGAGAAGGATGAGCTGCTCGATCCGCACGCGGCGGTTGTTCTTGCGGCTCGAGGCCAGCAGGAACTCCATGGCCGCCCATTCCACCACGCGGAACCGCCGGCGGTTCAGCAGGTGGATGATGATGGGTGCGCTGGCCAGCAGCAGCCCCCAAAGGGCGGGGAGGTTCTCGAAGCCGAGCATCTAGGTCCTCGTCGTTCCCATTCGAGTGGCAAGATAGCTCGACAACGCCACATCGAGCGGCGCCGACGTGCTCAGTTGCTGGTAGTCAATCCGGTGCGCTACGCACTCGTCGCGCACGCGGGTCACGAAGCCCTCCAGCTCTCGCAGGTACTGCTCGCGCAGCGATCGCGGCTCGGCGAAAAGCTGCGGGTACCCCTCCATTCCCCGGAACAGCGTGAGCTGCTCGAAGGGGAAGGTCAGCTCGGCCTCGTCCAGGACGTGGAAGACGATCACCTCGTGGCGCCGGTGGCGTGCGTGTTTGAGGCCGGCCAGCAGGCGCTCCGCGTTCGTCAGCAGGTCCGAGATCACGATGAGCATGCCGCGGCGGCGCACCTGGCCGACCATGTGATGAAGCACCTGCCCCAGCTCGGTCCTCCCCGCAGGCCGGATGTTCTCGAGGGCGTCAATCAGCTCGGCACGGTGCCCGGGGTTGCTCGAGTCAGCGATGAGCCGCCGCACGTTTTCGTCGAAGAGGGCCAGCCCCACCGAATCGCGCTGATTCAGCATGAGGTAGATCAGCGAGGCCGCGATGTAGGAGCCATACTCCAGCTTCGACAGCCCGCCCGAGGCGTATCGCATCGACTCGCTGACATCCAGGAGCACGTACGCCACGAGGTTCGTCTCCTCCTCGTACTCCTTGATGTAGTGGCGGTCGCTCCGCGCGTACACCTTCCAGTCAATGCGGCGCAGGTCGTCGCCAGGCGCATACTCGCGATGCTGGGCGAACTCGACGCTGAAGCCGTGGAACGGGCTCTTGTGCAGGCCCGAAATGAAACCCTCGACGATCAGGCGCGCTTTCAGATCCAGACTCTCCAGTCTCGAGAGGATCTTCGGGTCCAGGTACTGTCGTGGGTCGCCCATGCCGACACCTTCTCCACCCAGCTCCCGGGCACATTGTAGCACAATCGGGGCGAAGATTCCCGCGCCTACGGCGGGCCGGCCCGAACCGTCGCCCGCCCGCCGGCCTCTGGAAGTGGCTCGAGCCGCACGCTCACCAGCGGAGGCGAATCGCCTCCACCCCCGAAGACCCAAGGCACCGAGACGGGGTCTCGAATCACCTCCCCGGGCCGCCAGGCCCAGGTGGGCAGGACGCCGTGTGTGGGCAGGTGCCGCATCGCCCGCCTCTCGCCGTCGGAACGGAACAGCAGGACAGCGGCGCAGTCGGCGACGGTCTCGCGCTCGCAGCGCCAGAAGAGCGTGAGTTCCAGAGAGCCATCTGACTCCGTGGCGTCATAGCCGAGCAGGGTGGCGAACTCGCTCGCTGGCTCGCCTGCGGTGAATCGGGGCCGGACGTCGCGTGTGATCCTGAATCGCCCGGCGACGCCCGGGTCGCTCGCCCCCCTCTTGAAGATCAGGAATCCGTCCCGCGCGTAGACGAGCCCGTACCGGGGCGATCGGAGGAGCCGCGCGCGGTAGTCCGCCATCGTCGCCAGCGGCACGAAGCTATCGTAGAGGTCGAGGACCGCCTGGTCGGCCTGAAGGAGGCCGATGGGAGCCACATACAGTTCCTCCTGGTCCGTGAAGTGCGAGGCGAGCCGATAGCTGGCGCAGAGCGAGCCGGTCCGGCGGGTCCCCTGCCTCAGTTCCGCAACCGCTCGCGCCCGGCGGGCCGGGCGGAACTGCCTCCACTCGACCGACCGCACGAAGAAGAAGTAGTTGGCCAGCGCGCCCGCGACCAGAAGCCCAACGCCTGCCGACACCAGCACCCTGGCGCGGTCGCGGAAAACGTGGGAACGCAAGAGCCACTTGTGGATGGCCGTCGGGCGCTCGCACGCGTTCCTGAGCCCGCAGATTGCCGCCAGATAGAGCCCCGCCAGGATTTCCACCTGCTGACCGAAGGGGATGATGTACTTGCTGTAGTAGCTGGCCATAGCCAGCATGGCAAAGCTCGCCGCACCGACAAGCGCCGCTGTCGGGCTTAGAACCGGCAGAAACAGCACGGGCACGACCATGTGCAGGAGGAAGAAGACCTTCGTCTTCGTGCCGAGGATGCAAGCGATGAAGTCCAGGGGGTGCCCAATCACGTTCGCCACCACCTCGCTCGCGCTGCCGCCGAACTGGCGGAGCAGGGGGCTGAAGGCATAGGGGCGGCCGAAGACATAGGGGATCGCCACCTGCGTGGCCAGGGCGTAGTAGCCCACGCCAAGGAGCGCGGTGAGCGCGCCAGCAAGCCAGAGCCGCCGGCCGAGCGCCATGAACCCGCCCGCCATGACGACGATCGGCACCACCGTCTCCTTGATCAGGAGCGCCACGATCAGGCACAGAACAAACCAGCCAAACCGCCGGCGCTCCAGGGCGTAGAGCCCCCACAGCACACTGGCAGGAATGAGAGACTCGGGGCGGAACCCGTACGACGAGGGCAGGTTCACGAAGGCCGTCGTGGGCGCGATCCACCATGCGACCGCCAGGCACCATGCGGCGAACCGATGATGCAGCACGGCGTTCGCCAGCAGATACACGGCAACCCCGGCGACCCCCAGCGCCACCGATTGCAGGATCAGCAGCATCTCGTGCGCGGGCCAGAGGCGGTAGAGGCAGCTCAAGGGCGAAAGGAGGAAGAAGCAGTGCCAACTGAAGCACAGCCCCGTATCACCCCAGAGCGCGGTGAACTCGGGGTCCGCGGCGTCCACCCAGTTCGTCCGCAGCGCCCCGCCCCGGGCGGCATGGTCCAGGCCCTCCGCGAACAGCCCAGAGTCCACATAGCCCAGGTGCAGTCCGTAGTACTGTCGAAGGCTCAGCCACGAGAACACGATAGAGTAAGCCGCACAGAGAAGGAGGATGCCACGCATCGAACAGAGGGCCGCCACGACTTTCCCATCGCAACGCGGGCGCAGGAGGTGGGCAATCACCACGGCGCACGAGGCAATGCAGGCAATCATCAGGAACACGGGTCCGATGGTCATCGGCAGGCCGAGCCAGTAGTGCCCGGGCACCGCCAGCAGCAGCACCAGGGGTGCGAAGGCCGCTGCCGACCGCGCCAGGGCGGCACGCCGTGGCAGACGCTGGGCCCGAGCCATCGCTCCGCCCACGAGCAGCCATCCCCCAACCACGAGGAGACCCCACAGGCAGGACCACGCGAGCAGGCCAGGGAAGGCCAGCGTGCGGCTGGCATCGGATGGGATGTATTCGTTGACGTGCGCTTCGGGAATGGTGATGTAGTAGAGATTGTAGTCGCCGTTCGGACCGCGGAAGTAGAACGAAAACGCTAACGCCGCCGACGCGGCCGCAACCAGCACCAGGCAGGAAGGCAGAAAGAGGTTTGTCCGAGCCGATTCAGGCGCTCTCGCCGCGGGATTCTCACTCTCGCCCATTCTGCCCCCTCCCTCCGCCTTCGGGTCGGGGCTCTCCCGCAAGCTCCGCATAGACGGCCTCCACGCCACGCGTTGCCGCCTGAAGCGAGAATCGCGCCGCCACCCGCGTGCGGCCTGCCTCCCCATAGGCCGCGCCTCGCTCCCTGTCGCGCAGAAGGCCGAGGACGGCCTCGGCCATGCCCGCCGTGTCGCCGAACCTCACCAGCAAGCCGCTCACCCCCTCGTGGACGATCTCCGGCACCGCCCCCGAACGGAATGCTACGACCGGCCGCCCACAGGCCATGGCCTCGATGAGCACCCGCCCGAACGGCTCGTCTTTCGAGCAGTTCACCACCACGTCCATCGCGCTCGCGGCGGCCATGGGGTCCTCGCGTTGTCCGGTGAAGAGCACCCGGCCCTCGATGCCAAGCCCCTGGGCCAGGCGCCGCAACTCGCGTGCATAGTCGTCGCGAGGGTCCGAATACAGATCTGACCCGACGACGAGAAAGACGGCCTCGGGCACCCGAGGGGCCAGCCGCGCGGCGACGTCGAGGAAGAAGTGCTGACCCTTCCAGCGCAGAAGCCTGCCCAGACACCCTACCACAGGGGTATCCGGCCCGATCCCGAACTCGCGTCGGAAGGCCAAGCCGGCTCCCTTCTCCGGCACACTCCTGACGTCGAGCCCATTGGGCACGATGCGGACCTTTCCACTGGGACCTAGGAGGCCCGCGATGTACTCCGACGGCGCGATCGCTGCGTCGCATCGGTGCAGGAGCCATCGCCGGGCGAGGACGGGGATGGCTGCGTCGCGGACGTGCCACACAAGGGGCGGCCGGGCGGGCAAGGGCACAAGGCTCGCGTATAAGGCAGTACGCAGGGTGTTGGCGTGGACAAGGTCCCAGCGCCGGCTGGAGGTCAGAGAGCGGACGCCTGCCCGTCCTGCGGCAAGGCGCCGTGCGATGGCGAAAGGATTCCTGCCCGCTCGCGCCTTGGGCAGGTGCGACTCCACGATGGGGACCCCCAGCGCCTCGGCGCGCTCCGCCAGGCGTCCCGGCGGGCACGAGAGTGTCGCGGCATAGCGGGAGCGGTCCAGCGTTTCGAGGAGTCCGAGCAGGCTGACCTGTGCGCCGCCCAGATCCGTCGTGTGGTCGAGAAACAGAAGCTTCATTGCCGGGGCTCAGGGGGAGCGCTCGGGGGCGGCCGCCACGGCCTCGCTTCCGCGCAGCACTGCCTTGCAGTTCAACTCGAACAGGCCGGCCTTCGCGCCTCCCAGAGCGGAACGCAGGTGCGCGAGCAGGTTGTCGAGGGGGAGGAGCCCGCGCACCTGGTTGTAGGCGCCGAGCATGACCATGTTGGTCGAGCGCACATCGCCCAGATCATTCGCGATCTCGGTGGCCGGGATGCGGACGATGCGGTGAGATGAATCGGCAGGGGGGCCAACGACCATGCTGGCATTCATCACGGCAAGCCCCCCCGGACGGAGCCAAGGCGCGTAGTAGTCCCAGGTGATCTGGTTCATGATCAGCAGGGCGTCCGGCCGGGCGATGACGGGGCACAGGATGGGCTCGGAGGCGATGATCACGTGGCAGTTGGCGCGCCCGCCGCGGACCTCGGGGCCGTAGGCCGGAAAGTAGGTGACGTTGAGCCCCTCGTCCATCATGGCCTGCGTCAGCAGCTTGCCCAGGAAAATGACGCCTTGGCCGCCGAAGCCCCCGATGATGACGCGCTCGACCACAGGCTTGCCCTCGGTCCCGCCTGCCGCACGATGCGGCGAGGCGACGGATTACTCGCGCGCGGTCTCCCAGTCCCGGAAAACTCCCGGAGGGAAGACGCGGCTCATTCCTTCCTCGATGAACTTCATGGCTTCAACAGGACTCATTCGCCAGTAGGTTGGGCAGGGGGATAGGAACTCCACCAGGGCGTACCCGTTCTGCTCGATCTGGGTGAGGAATGCCTTGCGCACGGCTCGGGCGGCCCGCCGGATGCTCTCGGGCCCGCTCAGCGCCACCCGCTCCAGATAGGCAGGCCCGTCGAGCGTGGCCAGCAACTCGCACACACGGATCGGGTTGCCGTGGTAGCCGGCGTCGCGTCCCGACGGCGTGGTGCTTGTGCGCTGCGCGAGCATCGTCGTGGGAGCCATCTGCCCCCCGGTCATTCCATACACGGCGTTGTTCACGAAGAAGACGGTGATGGGGTCGCCACGGTTCGCGGCGTGGAGGGTCTCGGCGGCCCCGATGGCGGCCAGGTCGCCATCGCCCTGGTACGAGAAGACGACGCATTCCGGACGCACGCGCTTGATCGCCGCCGCCACAGCGGCGGTGCGCCCGTGGGCAGGTTCGCACATGTCCACTCTGAGGTACTGGTGCGCCAGGACCGCACAGCCCACAGGAGCCGCCCCTACCGTGCGGCCGCCGATCCCCAGCTCGTCAATCGCCTCGGCAATCAGGCGATGCACGATGCCGTGACCACATCCCGCGCAGTAGTGGGTCAGGCAACGCTCCAGTGTCTCGGGACGATCGTAGAGGGACTTCATCGCCCGTTCCCCTCTCGCCGCCCCTTCAGCAGGGCGGTCGCGCACTCCAGGACGTCCTCGACCGTGGGGAGAAACGCCGGGCGTCCGAGCAACGCCACCTCGCGCCGCCCCTCGAGCGCCAGGCGGACATCCTGCGCCATCTGCCCCATGCTCATCTCCACCACGAGGAACGCGCGGGCGGCTCCGGCGGCCGCCACGGCCAGGGCCTCCTTGGGGAAGGGCCAGACCGTGATGGGGCGTATCAGCCCCAGCGGCAATCCCCGGCCGCGCGCGCGCGCCACCACTTCCCGGCACACGCGCGCGCAGATTCCATAGGCCACCAGCACCACCACGGCATCGTCGGCGGCCAACGCCTCCCACCGGGCTTCGTCCCGCTCCACGACGCGGTACTTCTCGAAGAGCTTGTAGTTGTGTTGTTCGAGCTCTCCATCGCCCAGCAGCAGCGAGCGGACGGTGTTCGGTGCGCGTCCCTCGCAACCCGTGAGGGCCCAGGGCTTGGGCGGCGGGGGAGGCAGCGGCTCCGTGGGCAGCACGACCGGCTCCATCATCTGCCCGAGATAGGCATCCGACAGCACGATGGCGGCCATGCGGTATCGGTCGGCCAGGTCAAAGGCCTTCGCCGTCAGATCGAGCATCTCCTGGGCGCTGTCGGGGGTGAGGACGATGGAGCGGTAATCGCCGTGGCCGCCCCCGCGGGTCGCCTGCCAGTAGTCGCCCTGGGAGGGACCGATGTTGCCGAGCCCCGGGCCGCCACGCTGGACGTTGACGACCACGGCGGGCAGTTCGGACCCCGCGATGTAGGAGAGCCCCTCCTGCTTGAGGCTGACGCCGGGGCTGGACGACGAGGTCATCGCGCGTTTGCCGGCGGCGCTGGCGCCGTAGACCATGTTGATGGCGGCCAGTTCGCTCTCGGCCTGGATGAACACCCGCCCCAGTTCGGGCATTCGGCGGGCCATGTAGGCGGTGAACTCGTTCTGGGGGGTGATCGGGTAGCCGAAGTAGGCGTCGCACCCGGCCAGGATGGCCCCTTCTGCGGCGGCCTCGTTGCCGGCCATCAGGACCTTCGCGCCCATGGCAGCCCTTCTCTCCACTCGCCGCCAGCCGCAGGAGCCTTCACTTGCCCACGCGGAGCCTGTCGCCCAGGTGGCGTTGCAGGCCGGCCTCGGCTACGCGGCGGCACGTGTCCTCGACATCGTAGGCCACGCGCTTGAATGTCAACGTCCGCTCGGCCAGGTCCACGACCCCGTAGGCCGCGTCGGGATTGCCGTCGCGTGGCTGCCCCACGCTGCCCGGGTTGACCAGGTAGGGGGTCAGCGGCTTGAGCTTGAGGACGTGACCAGGCTCCACCTCATAGAGCACCTTGCCGTCGCCAATGGCCGTGGGCAGGTGGGTGTGTCCGAACAGGCACAGGTATACCCCGGCGAACTCCGTGCGAAGCGCCCGGTAGTTGGCCACGGCGGCCTCCTGCGAGAGGATGTACTCATCGCGGTCGCGCAGCGAGCCGTGCACGAGCAGGATGCGGTTCTCGTAGAGCATCGAGTCTTCGAGCGCTTCCAGGAAAGCCCGGTCGGAGGGCCTGAGGCACTGGCGGGTGTACTCCACCGCCTCGGCGGTGGCCATGCGGATCTGGTCGGAGTTCTCGCCTAGCGCGTAGCGGTCGTGGTTGCCGCGGATGCACTTGAGCGGCAGATTGCCCAGGGCATCAATCACCTCGCACGGGCTGGGCCCGTAGCCCACGATATCCCCGAGGCACAGCACCGTGCCCACCTCGTCGCGGCGCAGGGCGTCGAGCACGGCGCGCACTGCGGCAAGGTTCGAGTGCAGGTCGGTGATGACTCCGTAGCGTGACGCGTGCGACGACATGGTGTTCAGCGCGGCGGCGCAGCGGCCGCCCCCAGGTCCTCAGGTTCGGTGGAGGTGGATGGCGGCCTCCGGGCACATGAGCGCGCAGTGACGGCAGGCACAGCACGCCGTCCCCGCGATCACACGGGCGATGTAGGCGCCGCGCGCGTTGGGGGTCGGCGACAGTTCGAGCGCGTGCTCGCGGCACCAGGCGACGCAGAGGCCGCAGCCCTTGCACAGGCCCTCATCAATCTCGACGGCGACTGTGGAGCGCGCTGCCACTCCACTGGAGCTTCTCGCGTAGTGTGTCATAGTAGGTCCGAAGCCCGAGGTCAATCAGTTGAAAGTCGCTCGCCGCGCGCCGGATCACCAGGCGGTCTCCGCGGGCGATCGGCTGGTACACCTGGCCGTCAATCGTCAGCCCCACGTCCACGGGCGTCGCGTCTGCCAGCAGCTCGATGCAGTACCGCGCGGGCATGACCACGGGCCGGTTGGTGAGCGTGTGGGGGCAGATCGGGGTGATCACGAATGCCTCCAGCCCGGGGTCCACCACGGGGCCGCCAGCCGACAGAGAGTGCGCCGTCGAACCCGTGGGGGTCGCGACGATCACGCCGTCCCCATTGTAGGTCGTCGCCCGCGTCCCGTCAACCATCAGCCCCATCGTCACGAGGCGCGAGAGCGCGCCGCGGGAGATCACCGCGTCGTTGAGGGCCACGTGCTCGGCGATCTTCTCGTGGCCCCGCAGCAGCGAGCACCACAGGCGCATGCGCGACGAGACCCGGTAGCTGCCCGCGAGCACCTCGTCGAAGCGCTCGCGCAGTTGCTCGGGCGACAGCTCGGCCAGGAAGCCGAACTTGCCGTGGTTGACGCCCAGGACGGGCAACTGGTTGCGCCCGAGCCGCCGCGCGGTCGAGAGGATCGCACCATCGCCTCCCAGCACGACCACGAAGTCGGCCTCCACGTGCTCCAGCTCGCGGTCCATCGCCAGGTCGAGGGCCACCACCTCCACCCGCTCCCGGAGCCAGGGCAGGAGGTCGCCCACGGCGGCCGCCACGCCCGGCTTGCGAGTGTCGCCCGACAGGATGATCCGCTTCATGTGCCCACCAGGCCTGGCTTGCCCACGAGTTCCCGCACGCGTGTCACACCGGGCCGGCGGAGGGGACACGCGTGCACGGCCTCCCTGACGCGGGCCGCGATGCCGCGCGCGCTGAGGTCCAAGGCGTCCAGCAATGCCTCGCGGCTGCCGTGCTCGATGAAGCGGTCGGGAACCCCCACCATCTCGACCCGGCACGGGATAGCGCCGTGCGCGGCCAGGGATTCCAGGACCGCCGACCCGAACCCGCCGAGCACCGAGTGCTCCTCCAGGGTGAAGAGCACGGGGACCCGGGCGGCCACGGAGGCCAGGAGAGTGGCGTCCAGAGGCTTGGCGAAGCGCGCGTTGATCACGGCCACCTCGATGCCGTCCTTGGCCAGAAGAGCGGCGGCCTCCCAGGCGGGCGCGACCATGGAGCCGTAGGCCACGAGGGCCGCCTCCGAACCCTCCCGGAGCACCTCGCCCTGCCCCACTTCCAGATGCGGCTCGTCCAGCCAGTCGCACGACGGAACGGAACTCCGCGGGAATCGGATCGCCCACAACCGGTTGTCGGCCACGGCCATGGCCAACATCCGCCCCAGCTCTGCGCCGTCTCTGGGCGCCGCCAGGATGATGCCCGGGAGGTGGCGCAGGAACGCGATGTCGTACAGCCCGTGGTGCGTCGGCCCGTCGGCGCCCACGAGGCCGGCGCGGTCCATGCAGACCACCCCGGCAGCCCGCTGGAGGCACAGGTCGTGGAACACTTGGTCGTAGGCGCGTTGCAGGAAGGTCGAGTAGATGGCGACCACCGGCTTGCAGCCCGCGGTGGACACCCCGCCGGCCAGCGCGACGGCGTGCTCCTCGCAGATGCCCACATCGAAGAAGCGGCCCGTGAACTGCCGGGCGAAATCGGCCAGCCCCGTCCCGTCCTCCATGGCGGCGGTGATCGCCACGATGTCGGGCCTCTCCACGGCCAGCCGGCACAGGGCCTCCGAGAACACCGAGGTATAGCTCGGCGCCGCGGCCGCGGAGCCCGGCTCGGGCTCGACGAGGCACGCGGTCGGATGCGTCGGACCGGCGCTGTGGAACCGGCTCGGATTGCTCACGGCCTCGGCATGTCCCCTGCCCTTTTGGGTCATCACGTGGAGCAGAATGGGGCCGGGAAGGTCGCGCACCGCCTCCAGCATCTCGATCAGATCGGCGATGCGGTGTCCGTCCACGGGGCCGAACATGCGAAAGCCGATCTGGTCGAAGAGCGTCTCGGAGCCGACGGCCACCTTGATCCCCTCTTTGAGATGGCCGAGGGCGGTTTCGGCCGCGCCGCCGATGCCGGGCAGGCGGCGCACGAACCGGCGGATCTCCACTTTGGCCCGGTTGTAGAAGGGCGCCGAGCGGAACCGGTCCAGGTACTGCGAGATGCCGCCGACCGTCTTGCTGATCGACATGCTGTTGTCGTTGAGTACCACGAGCAGGTTCTTGCCGAGGGCGCCGGCGTGGTTGAGGGCCTCGAGGGCCACGCCATTGGTCAGGCTGCCATCCCCCACCACGGCCACGACCCGGCGCTGCCGGCCGCACAGGGCATCGGCGCACACCAGGCCCACGGCAGAGGAGATGGCCGTTCCCGCGTGGCCCGTGGTGAAGAGGTCGTAGGGGCTCTCGTCGCGGTTGGGAAAGCCGCTCAGGCCGCCCTGCTTCCGCAGGGTGCTGAAGCGTTCGCGCCGCCCCGTCAGGAGCTTGTGGGTGTAGGCCTGGTGCCCCACATCCCAGACGAGAGCGTCTTTCGCCAGGTCGAGGCAGCGATGGAGGGCAATGGTGAGTTCCACCGTGCCGAGGTTGGAAGCCAGGTGGCCGCCGTTGGCCGCGACCACGCGCCCGATCTCCTCGCGCACTTCGAGCGCGAGCTGCTCCAGTTCGGCCAGGCCGAGCCCCTGAAGGTCCGCCGGCTCGTTGATTCTTGACAGGATCGGTCCCATTGAGGTACTCGCTTGCCCTATTCTAACCGCCGCCCGGTCTCGGCGCAAGAGCGCTAGGCACTCCGGCTCACCACATAGTGAGCGAGGTCGCGGAGGACTGCCGCGGCGTCGCCGAAGGGCTCCAGTTCGGCGATGGCCCGCTCGCCGAGTGCGCGGGCGCGCTCGCGCGTCGCCTCGAGGCCGAAGACGGCAGGGCATGTGATCTTGCCCGACGCCGCGTCCTTGCCAGCCGTCTTGCCGAGGGCCTCCGTGGTCGCCGCCACGTCGAGGGCGTCGTCGGTCGCCTGGAAGGCCAGGCCGAGGAGTTCGCCGTAGCGTCCCAGCCTGGTCACGTGGTCCCAGGCGGCGCCGGCCGCCAGGGCGCCGAGGCGGAGCGACGTGCCCATCAAGGCCGCCGTCTTGTGCCAGTGGATGAACTCGACCGCCTCCGGCGTGGGCGCGGTCGTCGCCAGGACCATGTCGGCCAACTGGCCGCCGACCATGCCGCGCAGCCCCGCGCCGCGCGCCAGTTCGGCCACCATCGCAAGCCCCTGGGGGCCGGCCGATCCGTCGGCCAGCACCTCGAAGGCCAATGTCAGCAGCGCATCCCCCGCCAGGATGGCGGTGGCTTCGTCGAAGGCCCTGTGGCACGAGGGCCGCCCGCGGCGAAGGTCGTCATCGTCCATCGCAGGCAGATCGTCGTGGATCAGCGAGTAGGTGTGGACCAGCTCGATGGCGCAGGCCGCCGCCAGCGCGCAATCGGGCGCGCCGCCGCACAGTTCGCTGGCGAGCCGCACGAGCGCCGGCCGCACCCGTTTGCCCCCCGCGAACACGCTGTAGCGCATGGCCTCGGCCAGGCGCCCCGCGGGGCCCTCGGGCTGCGGCAGGCGGGCATCCAGGGCGGCATCCACCCACAAGCGGCTCTCGTCCAGGTACCTCGCCAGTCGCTCGGTGCTCACGACTCGTCCTCGCGTGGGGGCTCTTCGTCGGCCTTCAGAGGGCTGGTCGTCAGTTCGCCGTCGCTGCCTTTCAGCAACACCTCGATGCGCTTCTCGGCGGCGGCGAGCATCTCGGTGCAGGCCTTGTGGATGGCGACGCCGCGCTCATAGCGGTCCAGGGCCTCGTCGAGCGTGAGCTGCCCGCTCTCCAGCTCGGCGACGATTTCTTCGAGAGCCTCCAGGCTCTTCTCGAATGGCGGGCGTTTGCCCATGGCCAGTCTCCTCCTGTGGCGTCGTTCAGCGCCGCGGGGCCTCGCCGCCGCCCGCGTCATGGCTCTCGGCTTCCTGCACCTGCGACACGAGCCGCCCGGCATGGAGCAGCGTCTCGATGCTTTGCCCCTTGTGCACCTGGGCGGCGTCGCGCAGCACGGTCCGCGTGCCGGCGATGCGGGTGATCGAGTATCCCCGGCGCAGCACGCCCAGCGGGCTCAGGGCCTCCAGGCGGCCGGCCGCGGCGGCCAGGCGGTCGCGGGCCGCCTCCAGCCGGCGTCGCGTGGCGAGAGCCGCCGCGGCGCACAGGTCGTCGAGCCTCTGCTCGTGACGCCGCACCATTTCCGACGGCACGCGGAATCCGTAGGCGCCCCGGACTTGCTCGAGCCGGGCGCGCGCCAGCCCCACCTGCCCCCGGAGGGCCGCGGCCAGACGGCCTCGGGCATCGTCCAGGCGCCCCACGAGTTCGCGGAACTCGGGCAGCACGATCTCGGCCGCCTCGGTTGGCGTCAGCGCGCGGCGGTCGGCGACCAGGTCGGAGATCGTGACGTCAATCTCATGCCCCACCGCCGAGATGATGGGGATTCGGGATGCGTAGATGGCGCGCGCCACGATCTCCTCGTTGAACGCCCAGAGGTCCTCCAAGCTCCCCCCGCCGCGCCCGACGATCAGCACGTCCGCCCCGCCCCAGGTGTTGAAGTCCTCGATCGCCTGCGCGATCTCGGCGGCGGCCCCTTCGCCCTGCACCCGCACGGGCCGAAGCACCACGTGAGCCGGCGGAAACCGCCGGGCGATCACAGTGAGGATGTCATGGATGGCGGCGCCAGTGGGCGAGGTCACGACGCCGACGCACTCCGGCAGGTACGGCAGCGGTCTCTTGTGCTCGGGGCGGAACAGTCCCTCCTTCTCCAGCTTGTCCTTGAGTCGGAGAAAGGCGAGCTGGAGGGCGCCCAGGCCCTTGGGCTTGATGGAGGAGATGGTGATCTGGTAGCTCCCGCGCGGCTCGTAGACGCTCAGCGAGCCTGTGACAATGACCTCCATCCCGTCTTCGAGGTCGAAGCGCAGGCGCACCGCCGCGCTGCGCCAGAGCACGGCGGAGACCTGCGCGCCGCCGTCCTTGAGGGTCAGGTAGACGTGCCCCGACTTGGGCCGCGCGAGATTCGACACCTCGCCAACCACGCAGACATGGGGAAACTCGTCCTCCAGCGACCGGCGAATGCGCCGCGTGAGCTCAGAGACAGTGAGGACTTCTTCGGCTGGAGATGGCTCCACGGCGTGCCCTTCGCTGCTAGGTCTCGGCCACGCGGCGGATCCCTGTGGCCCGCCCCGTCTCCGCATCCACAGAGACGATGGCTCCGCACATCATCACGGGGCCATTGGCGACCTCCATCGGAACGTAGAGGCGCGAACGGAGGCGCTGGATCACCTGCTCTACACGGCGCCCGAGGATCGAGCGGTAGGGCCCCGTCATCCCGAGGTCCGAGATGAAGGCCGTGCCGCGCTCCAGCAGGCGCTCGTCGGCCGTCTGCACGTGCGTGTGCGTGCCCAGCACGGCGCTCACCCTCCCGTCCAGGAACCAGGCCATGGCTGCCTTCTCTGAGGTCGCCTCGGCGTGGAAGTCCACGATCGTCACTGGAGGCCCCGGCGTGTGTGCCAGCACCCGTTCGATGCACTCGAACGGGCAGTCCAACGGCTCGAGGAAGATGCGCCCGAGCAGATTGATCACGCGCACGGCAACGCCCGTGCGGGTGGCCACGGTCACCATGCCCGCGCCCGGCGCGCCGGGAGGGTAGTTCTGCGGCCGTAGAAGGCGGTTGTCTTGGGTGAGAGCTTGGGCGATGTCGCGCCGGCGCCAGATGTGATCGCCGCTTGTGATCACGTGAACGCCGGCCTCGTGCAACTCGGCGGCGATGGCTCGTGTGATGCCGAGCCCGCCCGCCGCGTTCTCGCCGTTGGCGATCACCAGGTCCACGCCTTCGCGCGCAGCGATCCCGCGCAGGCGGTCGCGCACGAAATGCCGCCCCGGGCGGCCGACGATGTCGCCGATGGCCAGAATCCGGATGGTCACGGGCGCGCCCTTCGGAAGGCAGTGGGACCAGGCACGATGGGGCCGCGCTAGCGGGCGTAGTCCACCGACCGGGTTTCCCGGATCAGCGTGACTCGAATCTCGCCCGGGTAGTCGAGCTCCTGCTCGATCTCCTTGGCGATGTCCCGAGCGAGCTTGGTGGTCATCCGGTCGTCAACTTTGTCAGCCTTCACGATCACGCGCACCTCGCGCCCGGCCTGGATTGCGTACGCGGTGTCCACCCCCTCGAACGAGCTGGCGACCTCCTCGAGACGTTCGAGCCGTTTGATGTACTTCTCCAGCGTCTCGCGGCGGGCGCCGGGCCGGGAGGCGGAGATGGCGTCGGCGGCCTGCACCAGCACGGCATAGACGGTTTCGGGTGGTGCGCCCTCGTGGTGCGCGGCGATGGCGTTGATCACGATGGCGTCTTCGTCAATTCTCTTGCCGATCAGCGCTCCGATCTCAGGGTGGCCGCCCTCGAGCTCGTGGTCCACCGCCTTGCCGATGTCGTGAAGCAGGCCGATCCGCCGCGCGAGAGCAGGGTCGAGCCGCAGTTCTCCGGCCATCGTGGCGCACAGGTGGGCCACCTCGATCGAGTGCTGGAGCACGTTCTGGCCGTAGCTGGTCCGGTACTTCAGGCGCCCAAGCAGGTAGGCGAGCTTCTGGTTGTTCGAGTGCACGCCCATGTCGAAGAGCACCTGCTTGCCGATCTGGAGGATGGTCTCCTCGGTCTTGCGCTTCGCGCGGTCGATCACCTCCTCGATGCGGGAGGGATGAATGCGCCCGTCCGCGACCAGTTCCTCCATCGCCCGGCGTGCCATCTCGCGGCGCACGCTGTCGAAGGCCGACAGCACCACCACCCCCGGCGTATCATCCACGATGACGTCCACGCCGGTGGCCTTCTCGAACGCCCGGATGTTGCGCCCCTCGCGCCCGATGATCCGCCCCTTCATCTCGTCGCTGGGGAGATCGATGGTGGACACGACGCTCTCGTTGGTGTGCTCGACCGCGCACCGCTGGATCGCGGTGGCCAGGATTTCCCGGGCCTTCTGATCCGCCGTCTCCTTGGCCTGTTCGACCTTCCGCTCGAGCAGGACAGCCGCCTCGCGCTCGAAGTCGCGCTCGAGCCGTTCGAAGAGCTGCGCTCGGGCATCCTGGGGGCTGAGCCCGGAGATGCGGTAGAGGGCCTCCTTCTGCTTGTCGAGGGCCTCGGTGAGTTCCTTCTCCTTGTTCAGAACATTCTCTTGGCGGGTGGAGAGCTCCCGTTCAAGGTTTTCGATATACTTTTCGCGTTTGCTGGTGAGTTCGGCCTTGCGCTCCAGGCCGTCCTCGCGCTTCACCAAGCGCTTCTCGAGGAGTTTGAGCTCGGTGCGGGCCTCCCTTGTCTCCCGCTCGAACTCCTCGCGCCGGCGGAGGACCTCCTCCTTGGCGTCCACCTCAGCTTGGCGACGGGTCTCATCGGCCTCGGCACGGGCGGCGGCGAGGAGCTCGTCCGCCTTCCTGCGGGCATTGCGCTTGAGGATGTAGCTCACCAGTTCACTGGCGCCGTAGCCCACGCCCAGACCGATCACGCAGAGCAGAACGGCAACAGGTCCAGAAACCACGGACCACCTCTCGATCCCTTCCGCCTGAGGCCCCAATGCAACGGGCGCCAGACGGGCGCAACGAGGCGCTAGCCCCTATGTGTATACACTCTGGAATTGCGGCACGGGATGAGAAGGCGGGCGGAAGGTGCCTGCCGAACGCGCTGCGCGAGGCTCGCCCCGACGCGGAGGATGCGTTCGCTCTAGACGGCGCCGCACGCCACTGAAACGAGGAGGCTCAACTGCGGCCCTCGAGGCACAAGTTGCCTGGATTCCTGAGGCTGCACCGCTCGCCGGGCTGGATGGTCCGCCCGACTATCGCGTGTCCCCTGCCAGTCTTTCATCAAGCTGCCTTCAGGTCGCCAGGTCTGTGCACCCACGAGGTCTTGGGCCTCTCCACGTGTAGCTCGTAACAGCGGCCTAGCTTACCCGCGGACGGCCACCCACGCCATCGCCGATGCGGGTCTCGCGGCCACCGGTCTTACAGGAACAGCTCTATCTGCCCACACTATCCCAAGCCACGCGCTGCCCTTCCAGCACGATGCCCGGGTTGTGCACTCGCTCACCCTCCCACTTGCCTGCTCCCCTTCGCTCACCTCTTGATTATATTCCATGCTGTGGGTAAGTCAAGCATAATCTTGCCCCGCACACCACGGCAGCGCATCGCCATGTCCTGCGCGCCGCGGCAGCGCGAGGCCAACACCCAGCCCTCGGCGGCGGCACCCACCTGAGACATACGCCGGCTGCCACAACTGCGGGCAGAGGGCTTCAGCCCCATCGGCGCTCAGAGATCCTTACGTAGCTGCCCTTGAGAACCGTCGGCCTCGTGTCGCACATCCAGCGGTCTTCGCCACATAACCACATATGCCGCACTGCCTTACGTCCTCCGGCATTCCCGCTCACATGCTTGCTCATCGCGCAGATGAGCGAGTATGGCTTGAGCCGCGAGAATCGCCAATCCTCGCCATTCTACCCATGCTGTATCACTTCCCACCTCTCAGGGTTGATACAGCATGGGCAGGCTGCGCCCGCCAGACGCTCTGCTGCGCCCTCCCGAGGAACCGCCAGGCCCGCAACGATCGGCAATGCCCCACCCTCCCCCAGGCCAGTCGAGTCAGGATCGCCAGACACTCAGGAACCAGAAACCCTTTGACAGACCCCCGCCGAGTGACGTATAACGTAGAGACGAGAGCGGATTCAGAACCCGACCCAGACGGAGGAACCCGATGGGACAGACCCGCGTGAGCAGGCGAGACTTCCTGGGCGCGTCTGCGCTGGCCGCCGGCCTTGCGACCGCTGCCTCAGGCGCCCAACAGCCCACTCAGGAGACCCGACCCATGAAGGTGAAGTTCGGCCTCAACCTCCTCGTCTATAGCGCCGCCTTCACAAAGGATGACGTTCACCTGATCAAGAAGGTGGCCGACATGGGGTACGACGGCGTGGAGGTCCTGTTCGCCGATCTCGGGATTCTCGACCCCAAGGCGACCCGCAAGGCCTGCGAAGAGGCCAGGATGGGCCTCACCGCCTGCTGCGTGATGGTACCCGAGGCCAACCCGTGCAGCCCGAAGCCCGAGGTGCGCAAGGCCGCCGTCGAGCGGCTCAAGCAGATGGTGGACCTCTGCGCCGAGATGGGCGGAGAGGCCATCGCCGGGCCGCTCTATGCCCCCGTTCGCGAGCTCACGGGCAAGGCGCCCACCGACGACGAGAAGAAGTGGTGCGCCGACGCTCTCCGCACCGCCGCCGAGCACGCAGACAAGGCGAAGATCAACGTGGCCATCGAGCCCCTCAACCGTTTCGAGACCTACGTGATCACCACCATTGGCGACGCCGTGAAAATGTGCAAGACGGTGGACCACCCGCGCCTGAAGGTGCAGGTGGACACGTTCCACGCGAACATCGAGGAGCGCGACACGGCGGCCTCGATTCGCGCCTGCGGCCCTCTGGTCGGCCACTTCCACGCCTGCGAGAACGACCGCGGCACCCCCGGCACAGGCCACGTGCCGTGGAAGGACGTGTTCGCCGCCCTGAAGGACATCAAGTATGAACGTTGGGTGACCATCGAGAGCTTTGCGACCGGCATCCTCGACCTGTGCGCTGCCGCCTGCATCTGGCGCCCCATTTACGACAGCGCCGACAAGCTGGCCAAGGATGGCTTGGCCTTCCTCAAGAAGATGGCCGCAGAGGCCTGACCAGGAGAAGGAACGATGAGCGACAAAGACGTGAACCGACGCGAGTTCCTCGGGAAGGGCGCCGCGGCCGCCGGCGCGGGATTGGTTGCCGCGCGGGCCTTGGCGGCCGATGCCCCGCCGATGCCGCCCAAAGACAAGATCCGCAGCTACAACGACAAGATGGAGTACCGCCGCCTGGGCAAGACCGACCAGTGGATCTCCGCCATCAGCCTCGGGGGACACTGGAAGCGCTGCCCCTTCAAGGGCGAGGACTTCGACAAGAACCGCGCCGAGATCCTGGCAAAGTGCCTCGACTCCGGCATCAACTACGTGGATGCCTGCTGGGGCAACGAGATCACGGCCTACGCCAAGGCGCTCAAGACGCTCGGGCGACGCAACGACATCTACTTCGGCTTCTCCAACGGCGGCCAGGAGATGCGTTTCGCCGACTGGCGCACCAAGGCCAAGCTGATGGAGTCGCTCGAAACCAAGATGAAGGAGGTGGGCCTCGACGTCGTGGACTTCTGGCGCCCCACCTGCCACGAGCCGGGCGGCCTCCACACCTTCAACGAGTCGTGCGAAATGGTCGCCGCCGGCGAACAGGCCGTCAAGGACGGCAAGGTCCGCTGGTTCGGCTTCTCCTCCCACGACCGACGCTGGATCGAGATGATGATCCGCGAGTTCCCCCTCGTCTCCTTCGTCGTCACCCCCTACACCGCCAAGACCAAGGAGAAGCCGACCGGCAGCTTCTTCGACACGCTCCGCAAGCACGACATCGGCTTCTTCGGCATCAAGCCGTTCGCCTCCAACTCCATCTTCAAGGGCGGCAGCGCGCCCGACGACGAGCACCGCGAGGAGGACGACCGCATCGCCCGCCTCGCCCTGCGGTACGTGCTCTGCTGCGACGTCCTCACCGCGCCCATCCCAGGCCTCATCTTCCCCCACCACGTCGAGAACTGCCTGAAGGCCATCGAGGAGCGCCGCAAGGAGGACCTGGCCGCCCGCCCCGCCGTCCTCGACAACCAGGAGCTCGCAGCCGCCACAGACAGGATGTGGCAGCGCCTGCCCAGGGGCTACCAGTGGCTCAAAGACTGGGAGTGGGTGTGAGCCGCATCTCCGGTTGCCGATCTCCAATTGCCGATTGACAGAAAAGACCCACCAGGAGTCCGCATGCTCAGCTCACGCATCACGCGTCACGCATCACGCATCAGCGCTGTCGGTGCGCTGCTCCTCACCACCGCCGGCATTGCCGCCGACAGGCCCTTCGAGCCGGGACGGGACGGCTGGCTGACCCTCTTCGACGGCTCCGACCTCTCGCGCTGGAAGGTGAGTAAGAGCGCCGACTGGGCGCTCAAAGACGCCCTCCTCACCGCCACGAAGGGCGAGATCGTCAACTACTGGCAATGGGCCGACTTCGAGCTCACCGCCCTGTGCAGGGGCGAGGGCGAGATTCGCTGCCGCTACTCCACCATTCCCGACCCCGCGCAGCCGGGCTACTGGCTCGACGTGACCGACGGCACCCTCCGCGCCGACGGAGGCCGCGTGGTCGCCAAAGGCACTGGCGCGAAGACCGACGGCTGGCGCGAGGTCAGCCTCGTTGTCTCCAAAGGCGTCTTCACCGTCTCGCTCGACGGCAAGCACGTGGCCGAGGGGAAGGACACGGCGTGCCCTCACAAGGGCGCCATCTGCCTCGTCGCCAAGGGCCGGCCCTTCGAAGTCAAGCTCCTCCGCGCCCGCCCGCTCAACCGCGAGAAGCACGCCAATGTCCCCTCCCCCGACTCTGCCTGCTTCGTCTGCCACGCCAACTTCGAGGGCGAGAAGATCGCCAAGAAGCACGCCGACTCCAAGGCCGACAAGCTGGCCCGCGAGGAGGACGAAGAACACCTTCGCCCGCCCAAGGACAGGCCGAAGAAGGCCGGCTGCGCCGGCTGCCACGGCCCCTGCTTCGACCACCGCTCCGACGAGGACAATGTGACCCCGCCCGACGTGATGTACACGCGCGGCGAGGTCAAAGCTGCCTGCCTCCAGTGCCACATTCCGCACAAGACCGAAACCAAGCGCAAGGATGGCAACGGCCCCCCGCCGCCCAACCCCGTCTGCACCGACTGCCACGGGAGCCACACCGTCAAGAACTGACCCCGTTCGGAGTCCCGCCTTCAGGCGGTCTTGGCCTTTCTGCCCGGGGCAAGCGTCTTTACGCCTGGGATGGCGCGCAGCGCCTTCTCTGCCCCCGTCGGGCAGTAGACAACCAGCAACCGCATCGTGCGCTTGCCCGTGTTCAGCGTCGAATGATACGCGCCCGTGGGCACGAAGATGCTCGCCCCCGGCCCCACCTTCACCGTCCCGGCGTCATCCACCATCTGCTCGCCGTGGCCCGAAATGCAGTAGATGATATCCTCGGTGCCCGGGTGATTATGGCGGCTATGGCCGCTGCCGGGGGCGAGTTCCACCAGGCCGCACGTCATCTTCTTCGCCCCCGTGAGGTTCGGCTCGCTCAGCAGCCGGATCGTGCCCCAGTCATACACGAGGGTCTCAACATCGGTTGGTCTGACAACTGCACCCTTGCCAAGCTTATCCACGGTTCTGCTCCTGGTCCGTGAAGCGCCCCCCTTCGGGGGCTTGGGACTGTGGGTCGGTCACGGTTCCCAGGGCTCCCTTCGGTCGCCCTGGGCTACGGCTGGGTCGCCCACTCCGTGGGCTGCCCCTCCCGAAGGTTCCAATACCTTCGGGAGGGTAATCGGACTCTCAGCGCTCACACGCTCAGTTCCTTGAAGAGCCGAGCCTGGGTCTCGATGGCAGGCTCCACCGCCAGTCGCTCGACGCTGGAAGCCCCAAAGAAGCCGGCGACGCCCTCTGTGTGCTGAAGGATGAACTTCACATCCTCCGGCTCGGCGATCGGGCCGCCGTGGCAGAGGACCAGGATGTCGGGGTTCACGGCCTTCGCGGCGTCGTGCATGGCCTGGACCCTCTTCGCGGCCTGTTCGAGCGTGAGGGCGGTGTGCGCGCCGATGCTGCCCTTCGTCGTGAGGCCCATGTGGGGCACCAGCACGTCGGCCCCGGCCTTCGCCATCGCCATGGCCGATTCCTCGTCGAAGACGTAGGGGCAGGTGAGCATGTCCAACTCGCGGGCGAGGCGGATCATCTCCACCTCCAGCCCATAGCCCATCCCTGTCTCCTCAAGCCCGATGCGGAGCGTGCCGTCAATGAGGCCGACGGTGGGAAAGTTCTGCACCCCGTCAAAGCCCATGTCCTTGAGCTGCCGCAGGAACACAGGCATCAGGCGGAAAGGGTCGGTGCCGCACACGCCGGCCAGCACGGGCGTGTCCTTGACCACGGGCAGCACCTCGGCGGCCATCTCCATCACGATGGCGTTGGCATCGCCGTAGGGCATCAGCCCCGCCAGCGAGCCGCGGCCCGCCATGCGATAGCGGCCCGAGTTGTAGATGATAATGAGGTCTGCCCCGCCGCGTTCCGCAAACTTCGCCGAAATCCCCGTCCCCGCCCCGCAGCCGAGGATGGGCCGGCCCGCGGCCACCTGGCCCCGCAGTCGCTTCAGCGCCTCTTCGCGTGGAATGAAGGGCATGTCAGGGTTCCTCCTTTCCTCCCTGGTTGTCGTCGGCACGCTCGAGCAGCTTGGTCTCAAGCGCGATCAGTCGAACATTGAGGTCATTCTGAGCATCCTCGACCGAGGCGACGATGTCGTCGGCCATCCCGGTCAGGTACGCGTGGATTCCCCCCAGCCCCAGCGCAATGCCGAGCGCCGCCAGGTATGGCCCCTCCTTGCTCTTGCTATCGCACAGCCATAGAAGGAAGAGGCCAACGGCCGACAAGAGAAGGCCGGCGCATCGCAGATACCTGCGGTGAAAGCAGTAGCTCAGAAGAAACACGTACCCTATGGGAACAGCGAACAACGCCAGCGTTCCGAGCAATCCACCAAGCATCGCTTCACCCCCTTGTCCCTGCTCAATCGTCCTGGGCGAGCCCTGAGGTCCCAATACCCTCGCTGTTAGAGGAACCATCAGCCGCGGGTCTCTACCCTCCCGAAGGTATTGGAACCCTCGGGAGGGCAACCTTCTGTGAAAGGAACTCGAACAGCTTCGCCGCCACGGCGTCGGCGAAGGCGTCGTCGTTGATGTTGTTGTCGAGCTGAATCACCGGGATGCCAGGTTTGACATGCTGCTTGATCGCGTCGAAGAGGGCGGCGTCGGCCTCGGGCCACCAGAAGTCCTTGCCAGGGGCGTCGAGCATGGAGACGCCCCGGAGCGGGAGGAAGAAGGCGACCATCCCCTTCGAGGCGTTGGCCTTCTCGGCGAGGATGCGGCCCAGAGCCGCGTTCTCCTCTGGCGTCGTGCGCATCAGCGTGATGTTTGGGTTCCAGCGGTAGAAGCGGCGACCCTGGTACTTGGCGGGCACGGTCTCCGGCGCCCAGAAGTTCACCATGTCCAGGCAGCCGGGGCAGATGACCTGTGGGATGCCGCGGCGGGCCGCGGCGTCGCCGCGGGTGGGGCCGGCGGTGAGGACTCCGCCGCAGAGCTCGTCGGCCCACTCGGTGGTCGTGATGTCCAGCACGCCCTCAATCAGCCCCTCATCAATCAGGCTCTCCATCGTCCTGCCGCCGGTGCCCGTGGCGTGGAAGACGACGGTCTCGTAGCCGTGCTCAGCCATCTTGGCGACACAGCGGGTGACGATGGGGGTGGTGTTGCCGAACATGGAGGCGGCGAGAAGCGGCTTGGCCTTGATCTTCGGCGGCCGCGCCTCAACCATCCCCACGATTGCGCCCACGGCGTTCGCGTAGATTGGAGCGCTGATGCGGTTCACCCCCGCCACATCCACCACCGAGGGCATCATCACGATGTCCTTCGTGCCCACGTATGCCGAGGTGTCGCCGGAGGCGATGGTGCTGACCATGAGCTTTGGGAAGCCGATGGGGAGCGCGCGCATGGCGGCGGTGCCGATGACCGTCCCAGCGCCGCCGCCCATTGAGAGCACGCCGTGGATTCTCCCCTTGTCGTAGAGCCTCTTGACCACGACCGCGATGCCCTTTGTCATCGTGGTCATGGCGAGCGCCTTGTCGGCCTTCTTCTGGAGCTCTTTGAGCGGCACTCCCCCCGCCTTGGCCACCTCGGCAGCCGAGACGTCGGGCCGGAAGGCGGGCTTGCCCATGACGCTCACGTCAATCACGAGCGCCCTGCGCCCTCGCCGCTCGATCTCGCCCTTCACGAACGCGAAGTCCGCACCCTTCGTGTCCAGCGCCCCGATCACCGCGATTGTCTTTCCCATCGGCTGCTCCAGCTCGAGCCCGGCGCGAGTATAGCCCGCGGGCAGGCGCACATCAAGGGGCACGGCAGGGTTGAAAAGCGCTGGGTGGACGGTTACAGTATGGCGCGCACGCTCAACCAGGAGAGAATCCATGAAGCGATTCCTGCCCCCCTGTGTCCTGCTTGCTTTGATGGCGTCCGGTGCGACCTCGGCTGGCCACTTCTGCCTGGAGGCCAGGCTGCGCGACGGCAGGAGTGTCGTCAAGGGCTATCTGCCCGAGAAGCGGGCGAGCTTTGATGCGCTGACCGCCGACGGCAAGGCCGTGACCGTGCGCTTCGAACGGTTGCCCGACTTCGCGAAGCGCGACTGGTCGCAGGAGATCATCTGGGACGAGAAGCTGAGCCTCTACGTCCTTCGCACGCCGTCGTGGACCGGGCTGCTGAAGCGCCTTTGGGACACGCTTGAACTGGATGCGGCGCCGCCCACCGCCGCCCCAGCCGCGGGCGAAAGAACGCTCGACGAGGCCATCGCAGAATCGAAGCGAATCCCTCTCAAGGGCGCCGACGTGGCCGAAGTCAAGATTCGCTACATTGATCCCTCCAACGAGACCATCAAGCCGCCCAAGAAGAGGTAGGGCGTGCACACCAGCGCGCGAAAGCTCAAGACACGGACACACACAGACAGACACGGACGGCGTCCGTGTCTGTGCGTGTCCTCTTGCTGTGAAGGGACCCGTCATGACACGAACGCTCATGCTCGCGGCGGCGCTGCTTGGCCAGGCTTTCGCCGCCGTCCCAGCGCCCGGGTGGAAGGGGCTGAAGCACGTGGCTGGCGAACTGAAGGACCCGCTCGTCGGGCGCGCCTCGTGGGAGGGACACGAGGTCTACTCCCTGCGTTCGATGCTGACGCCTGGCGTTCTGCTGCGAATGAAGAGCTCGTCGCTCCGCTTCTTCGGCGGGCTGGATGCGTTCGGAGCCGAGCCGCCGACGTTCTTTGCCATCAAGACGCCCGGCGGCGCAAAGGCGTTCGGCCGTGACCAGGCGGCCACGGGCGAGCAGATGGCTGCTTCCTGGCTCGTCGCCTCCTTCCAAGGGGCGAAGGGCTGGGAGCAGTTCGATGTCCCCTGGTTCCTCTCCTTCGAGAAACGCCCGAAGCAACTCATCCTCACAAGGGACGGCTTGCGGGTCGAGTTTGCCGCGAAGGACACTGGGCACATCTTCTCAATGCCGCTTTACGGCTACTACAAGCCGCCGCAAGAGGGGAACGACTTCGCGGCGAAACACAACCTCCCGTCCAAGGGCATCCGCCCCTGGGAGTGGCGCAAGGCCGTGCCGAAGAGCGTCGTCGAGCGGTGCGACTGGTGGGCCGCCGCCGCCAAGGCCTTCCCCGTCGGCTTCCAGGAGAGCTTCAGCGTCAATCCCGCGACCGACGAAATTACCTTCCACTACGACCACCGCTGGCTGACCGCCAGGGACGACTGGGGCACGAAGCCGCTCCGCTTCGCTCCCCTCTCCCCCACCCTCGGCATCGCGTGGAAGTATCCTGGTTTCCCGATGAAGCTCTCGGCGGACATCCACGATCCCGACTACTTCACCGCCTTCGGCCCCTACGTGGGCGCCCACGACACCGACAGCCTCGACATCACGATGAAGGTGCTCCAGCACACGAACGAGCTGGAACGGCTCGATGTGCCCGCCTCGCCCGGCCCGGAGCAGCAGAAGGCGCTTGAGATGATCGTGAGCGCGATGAAGGGCAAGTTCCGCAGCCCCTGGCAATTCTTCTACGACCACGGCGACCGCGGCAACTACTGCTGGAACATCGTGGCCGACGTCTGGTACTCAAAGGCCCTTCCCTTCGTGCCCGAAGAGCTGCGAACCACTGCGAAGTCCAGCCTGTGGGCGTACATGGCCGGCGACGTCCTCGTACCCTACTCCCCATTCCACGGCAAGTATCTCCTCCACGGCCCAGGCATTGGCTCCTGGGGCACCTGGGGCGATGCCGGGAAGTTCTCCGCCAACGCCCTTCAGGCCATCTGGGCCTACGGCCACTACAGCGGCGACTGGGCGCTGCTCCGTGACCGCTGGGACCTCATCAAGCGCTACTTCATCACGCCAGAGGAGGCGAACTGGGCCTTCTTCGGCCGCGCCGCCATCGCCGAGATGGGCGACGAGGCGCCCCCTTGCTCCGCCTACGCACGCATGGCCTGGGCGCTCGGCGACCACGACGAATACCTCTTCGGCTGCTACATGTTCGCCCGCGAACTCGTCCACCACTACGTCAAGCAACTCGGCGGCCAGCTCTTCTACGAGAACCAGCCCTACAACCGCCTCTCGGCCATGCCGCCTCACATCTACCCCACCAACCTCTGGGGCAGCACTCTCGGCTGGCAGGTGGATGGCCCCATCTGGGGCGATGGCGAGCACCAGAGCGCCAACCGCTGGGTGCGCTTCCACGACCCCGACCTCGGCCGCTTCTACTGCGACCACCTCGCCAACCCGGTCCGCAAGGAGCTTGAATGGTACGCCGACGCCGGCCGCCAGGACAACAAGGCCGTCTTCAACATCCACAACTACAAGAATTGGTTCACCAAGGACGACGCGCACATCATGACCAGCCTGGCGCGCGTCCGCTCCTTCGTCCTCGGCGAGCCCTATGAGGCGCTGAACAAGGTGGTGCCGCTGGACAACTACAAGGGCGTCGGCGGGCCGGGCCGCATCGCCGTCGCCTATGCCTACCTCCGCTCGATGGCGCCCGTGAAGCACGAACGCCTCGTGCCGAAGGACGTTGCCCCCTCCCCCGCCGTCCTTGGCCTTCAGCGGAGCGGGCCGGAGGAGCACCAGACGACGGCGCAGATATGCTACGGCGGCCTCAAGCTCGAGCCGCTGTGGGGCCGCTGGCCGATGCCCAAAGCTCCGAAGGGCGACTGGCATCGCCACTTCGGCACGATTGAGGGCGATTTCGGCTCCCGCGTCCCCGGCCGCGAGGCCAACCAGACCCTCAGCTACGGGTGCAGCGTCCACTGGGCCGACTCCGTCGAGCCGCGGCAGCTTGCCAATCCCGATGCGATTCTCGCCGAACAGGACGAGACGCCCGTCGCCGTCATCGGCCCGTTCTCCAACCGCAACGACAGCGAGATCGCCGACACCGCCTATCCGCCCGAGAAGGAGGTCAAGTCTGGGGCTTCCTATGAGGGCTTCCGCGGCCCCGTCGCCTGGAAGCAGGCCAAGCTCGCCAAAGGCCGCACCATTGACCTCAGGAAGGCCCTCCTTGAAGAAGGCCAGTCGCCCTGGATGCTCCTGGCCTACGTCCAGCAGTTCGTCTGGTCGCCCCAGGAGCAGGAGGTCTACCTTCTCGCGGGGCACCAGGGCGGCGTGCAGGCGTGGGTGAACGCCGAGCGGGTCATCAGCCACCACGAGAACCACGGCGGCTTCAAGCCCGACGCCGTCCGCGGCCTCGGCAAGCTGGGCAAGGGCTGGAACCGCATCCTCCTCAAGGTCGAGTGCCCCGGCGGCGAGTGGCGCGCACAATTCCGCCTCGTCGCCCTCGACCGCCAGCCCATCCCGGGCCTTCGCTTCGCCGCTATGCCCCAGGCCAACTGAGTGTACACAGAAGAACAGGGCCACCTCTTTCGCGGGTACGGAGCATGGTGTAGACTCCATGATGAGGGGACTACAGAGCGGGCGGCGGGCTTCCTGCTGCGTAAGGGGGAACCCCCATGGCGAAGATGCAGAGCAAGAACCTGTCGCAACCCGATGAGCGACGCGTCTTCGAGAAGGGGCAGCTCGAGCTCGTGAAGCTCAACGGCGTGACGTTCGGCCGCGCCACCCTGGAGCCAGGCTGGCGCTGGTCCACCTGCGTGAAGCCGATCGCCAAGACCAAGAGCTGCGAAGCGCCGCACCTCCAGTACCACATCGCCGGCCGCCTCCACGTTGTGATGGACGACGGCGACGAGGCGGAGTTCGGCCCCGGCGAGGTCTCCGCGCTGCCACCCGGCCACGACGCCTGGGTCGTCGGCGACGAGCCGGTGGTCGTCGTGGACATTTCGGGCATGCTGAACTACGCGAAGGGCTAAGCGCTCCTCGCCTCGCTCGGTCGCTCAGGTTGCTTTGCCCCTGAAATCTGCTATCTTGGGTGGCCCACACCCAGAGGCCGCAGAAAGGTGCAAGCAGCTTGAGCGTGAGCAGCGAGGAAACCAAGGTGCTGGCCGGTCCTGCCGCGCAACCGCTCGAGTCTCTCCCTGGCGCCGAACAGCCGCGCGCCTCGGAACTCTTCGTCGCCGCCGTCATGGTCACCCTGGTCGCCGGTCTCGTGCTCTGGGGAACCGCCTTCAACGACCAGGAGGCCCCCCTGGACGCAGGCACGGTGACCGCCGAGCAGGCCCTCGACGCCCAGGCGGTGCCGTCCGGGTCGTTCGCCACAGTTGCCGGCCGGCCCGACCCGTCGCGCATCGTCCCCCTCTACGGCATGGGGCCGGGGCGGGAGCAGGACGTTCTGCTCGTGCTCCGCGGTGCGCCGCGCCTCGTGCTCCACTGCCGAGCCAAGCATCCTCTGGCCCAAGCCATCTATCGCCACCGCCCGACGCTGAAGGGCCAGCCGTGGGCCGCCGGCGAATTCGACGCCACATGGCAACTGAGCGGCCGCATCTTCGACGCCGACAAGTACACCGACCCCCAACTCGCGGGCAGCGGAACACCGCTTCAACAACTCGCCGAGGAGCGCCTGGGCGTCGCCCCGAAAGAGCAGGTGCGGGTCCTCGCCGTCGGCGCCACCCCCGCCGACCAGCGCCGCTCCGCGCAGACCGCGGCCGTCTTCGGCGTGCTGATGACCCTCATCGCAATCGTCCTCTGGACCCTCGCCATCCACGGCATCACCCGCAGACGCGATATTCGGAGAGAGCCAAATGCCGCAGCGTAAGGCGTGCACACCTGCGCACCATCTTCCGCGTGCATGTATGCACGCCCTATCATGCCCCGGGGAAGTGACCGCAACGTTCTCCATCGTCGCCGTGGACCCGCAGGCGGGCGAGTGCGGGGCGGCGGTGGCCAGTAAGTATCCAGCCGTGGGGCGCGTCGTGCCCTACGTGCGGGCCGGCGTCGGGGCCTTCTGCACCCAACACCACGCCGAGCCCGCCTGGGGCGAGAAGGCCCTCGACCTCCTCGCCCTGGGCAAGCTGCCCGAAGAAGTCCTCGGCATCCTGCTCCGCGACGACCCGAAGCCCGGCAAGCGCCAGCTCGGCATCATCGACATGAAGGGCCGCGCGGCCAACCGCAACTGCTGGGACGCCGACCCCTCGGGCGTCTGGTGGGGCTCGATGGCAGGCCGCAACTACGCCTGCCAGGGCAACACCCTCGCAGGCCGCGAGGTCATCACCGAGATGGCCCGCGCCTTCGAGGAGACCAACGGCCCCCTCGCAGGCCGCCTCATCGCATCCCTCGTCGCCGCCGATCGCGTGGGCGGCGACCACCGCGGCCGCCTCGGGGCGGGCATCCGCATTGCCAAGGTGGGCGTCCCAGGCTATTCGCTCGAACTCCAAGTGGACAAGAGCAACGATGCGGTGAACGACCTCGCCCGCCTCTACAAGAAGGCGAACTAGCCACAGAGACACGGAGGACACTGAGATGAAACAGCACGGTGCAGGGCGTGCATACTTGCACGCGGAACGGGCCTCTCTCCGGCTTATCCTCTCAGCGTTCTCTGTGCTCTCTATGGCAAGCCTCCTTCTCCCCTCCCCCGCCCTCGGCGCCGAGCCGCTGGCGACGTTCGAGTGCGTCGAGCGCCTGGGCCGCGACTGGCGGCGGACGATGCTCACCTACCCCCTCAAGCTCGACCCCGGCAAGGCGCGCCCCGGCCAGGTGCGCCTCGTGGACGACGCGGGGCTGGAGACCCTCTGCCAGCTCTGGGACGTGAAGCTCCATCCCGACGGCTCGATTGCCACCGCCCGCCTCTCCTTCATGGCCGAACTCAAGAAGGGCGGCAGCTTCCGCTACCGCCTCCTGCCCGAGAAGCCGAACCTGCCAAAGACTCGGGCGATGGCTGCGGAGATCGCACCGACCGGCGGAGTGCTCAACCGGCGACAGGTTCTGACCAACGGCCTCGTGACGGTTGAGTTGGAGAAGAAGGGCGAGCGCAGATTGGCGAAGCCCGCGCCTCTGGGCACCGTTGGCCCTCTCCGCGAGGTGACCGCGGCGAACAGGGCCACGACCGGCGGCAGCTACTTCTGGGCGGAGAGGCCCGAGGAGGCACCGAGGGTCACGGGATACACATCCGCCTTCACGGCGGACGGCCCGCTTTTCGCCGAAGGCACCGTGCGCTATACATTCGACAACGGCGGCTTCTATCAGCTTACGGCGCGCATCATCGCCGGCGACCCCGCCGTGCGGATTGACGAGCAGTTCGATATGAAGCGAGTCGGCTCGGGCAAAGCGCTGCAAGTGGCCTTCGTCCTCAACGAGAACTGGTCGCCAACCCACGTCTTCTGGCATGCGCCCCAGGGACGCGAGACGGGACACGACGAGGCGTTCGAGGCGCAGCTTGCAGCGGCCGGCTTCCAGACGAAGCCCTATGCGGGCAACACATTCGGCAGCCGGAAGCTCTCGTTCCACAAGGACCTCGACAAGGTCTTCGATGTGGCCGTCTGGTATCCCTGGCATCCCGCGGCCCACTACTTCGGTCTGGTCGAAACCTCCCGCGGGTTCCAGAACCCGCGGGAGGTCGGGTTCTTCGCCGTGGTGCCGCTCCACGCGGGCAACTGGCGGAGCGCCCACCAGCAATTCCAGACATCGTCGCTCTACACGCGGCGGGGCAACAAGGTCGAGCTTCGCTGGCCCCTCGTGGCCGAGCCGCACCCGAACACGCTGCTCCACACAGGCGAGTACGATCCCGCGCTGCCCCTGAGCTTCGTCCGACGCCAGTGGGCGCTCGTGGCCGGGCCGCTCCAATACCACGACACCCTTCACTCCTTCCGCGCCGAGGAGGGCTACGTGAATCTCGACGACTACAAGGACTGGGTGCTCGACTGGCCCGCCGACCCGAAGGTGACGTATCCCCGCCTGGTCTTCAGCAAGGAGGACGTCGAACGCCTCAAGCCCAACCTCGCCACGACCCCCGGTGGCGACGTCCTCGGCAAGTTCCTCTACTTCAGCGACGACGACAAGCGCCGCGAGGAGCTGTGGAAGAGCCTGACCCACCCGGGCGAATGGTCGAGCCCCCTCGGCCAGACCCTCGCCGGCCTCTCCCGCGGCGGCGACGCACGCGACACCACCTGGGTCTCGAGCTACCGCCAGACCCAGATGGCCGGCTGGGCGGGACGGATGGATGAGCTCCTCTCCAGCCCCAGGCTGACCGACGAGCAGCGGAGGACCCTCCGCTGCCACCTCGCCGCCGTGTGTAGCCTGCTCTCCGAGCCCGACTTCAATCCACGCGGCGCGATGATGCACCTGGGCAACCCGAACATGCCGATCAACCGCTTCATGGGCCTCGCTTTCGCCGCCGCCCTCATCCCCGACCACCCAAGGGCAAGAGAATGGCTCGACGTGGCGGCGAAATACCTTCGCTACAAGCTGGCGATGAACACCGGCCCCACGGGCGCCTGGAGCGAACTCCTCACCTACTTCGGCGCGAGCGCCCCGCACATCATGCAGGCGGCAACCGTCCTCGGCCGCACGGGCCGCCTCGACGAGTCTACGGCCCGCCTTGCCGCCATGCCCGCCCGCTTCACCCTCCAACTCCTCGCCCCCAAAGACCCCCGCTTCGGCGCACGCTCGCTCCCCAACTGGGGCCACGAGGGGATTGACCTGTGCACCCACTGGCTCGTCGCCGCCGGCCTGATGCGCGATTTGGACCCGGAGCTAGCGAAAGCTCTCGCCTGGGCGTGGGACCAGACGGGCCGCCCGATGGAGCAGCACCACGACGCCGGCTTCGCCGAGCGCGTCATAGCCAACGCCGACCTCCTCTCGCAGCTCCCCGCAGGCTACGTGCCGAAGGAGCTGGCGAGCACCTGGCTCCCTGGCTTCGGCGCCGTCCTCCGCGCCCATGCGGGCGACCCGAACGAGACCTTCTTCGCCCTCCGCCAGGGGTATCTCACGAGCCACTGCGACGCGAATCAGGGGGACTTCATCATTCACGCCAAGGGCGCGCCCTTCTCCACCCTCAGCCTCTTCGGCTACGCCATTCACGGCGAGGGGCCATTCGCAAAGCTCAGCAAGGAGTTCGGCTGGCACAACCGCGTCCGCTTCGGCGCCCGAACCGACGACGGCGGCTGGCCAGGCGGTGGGCCCATCTCCCAGCTCCACGCCCACAGCTTCACGCCGTCCGTGGACTATCTCCGCGGCGAGGGCGACTACGGGCCGCAGCGCTGGACCCGCCAGGTGCTCTTCCTCAAGGGCAAGGCGGCCGAAGGCCCCAATTACTTCGTCCTCCGCGACAGCTTCGCTCCGACCTCCCGCGAATTCCAAGACCCGCGGGAGGTTAAGGAGCCGGAGGGCGACGCCAAGACGCTTCAGGCCAAGTGGTGGTATCTCCGCACGCCGGGCAAGAAGGACCTGGTGAAGACGAGCGAAAGCGGTCTCGACTACACAAGCCCCTTCGGCCCCAAGCTCCACGCCCGCTTCCTCCAGCCGACGAGCGTCGCCGCCGAGACCCGCGACGCCACGCAGGCCGGCCCGATGTACAACCGTCCCGCCCTCTGCTGGCAGAAGGCCGGCTCGCCCGTGCTCAAGGGCAGCGAAACCAGCATCCAGGTCGAGGAGACCATCTCCGTCACGGCCTTCGGCCCCGTCGGGGCGGGCAAGGACATCCTGGTGATGCTCTACCCCCAGGCGCCCGACGAGGCGCCGCCCAAGTGCGAGCCCCTCGCCGATGGCGTCGCCCGCCTCACCACGAGCGAGGGCACCGACTACGTCTTCGCCTCGGCCAAGCCCATCAAGTTCAGCCAGGGCGATAGCGCTTTCGAAGGCATCGCGGGCGCTCTTCGTGTCTACCCCAGCGAGGTTCACCTCATCATCGCCGAAGGACCTGGGAGCGTGTCCTTCAAGGGCACCACTCTTCGCAGCCCCATCCCCGCCCACTGCATCATCCCCGTGGCCGACCTGGCGAAGCCGGCCACCATCGAGGTGCCGGCCGCCTTCGACCGCGAGAAGAAGATAGTCGTCGGCGGCAGCGACAAGCTCCGCGCGTGGGGCTGCGACGGCCCCTATGAGGTCGCATTCGGCCCTGACCGCATCAAGGGCAAGACGGGCGGCCTGGGCCGCTTCCTCTACCTCACGCGCCCAGAGGGTCTCGACCGTCTGCCCATGCTCGTCATTGACGGCCAGACCTTTGCCCCTGGCACCGCGGGCGACACCCTCATCGTCCCCATTCTCCCCGGCGAGTACACCTTCGAGATCCGCGCCCTCGACCCACCGCCCATCTGGCGGAACTGGCAAGCCTGGCCTGATTGAAGGAGAACCGTAGGTGCGTGTGTTGTACATTGACCTCGATTGTTGCCGTGCCGATCACCTGGGCTGCAATGGGTATCAACGGCCGACAAGCCCGAACCTCGACGGGATCGCCGCCGAGGGGGTGACGTTCACGCACTGCTACTGCGCGAACTCGCCCTGCCTCCCCTCGCGGGCGGCGCTGTTCAGCGGGCGCTTCGGCTTCAACAACGGCGTCGTGACCCACCACGGCACGGGCGAGGACTTCCGCTACCACGATCTCTACAACTGCCACGGGCGCGACAACACCCGCCCGATGCTCGCCATGCACCTCTGGCAGCAGGGGATGAAGACCGTCACATTCAGTTGCTTCGCCGACCGCCACAACGCCTGGTGGTTCAACGCCGGCTGGGAGGAGGTGCACGCCTTCACCCGCAAGCGGGGCCAGGAACGCGCCGACGAGGTGAACGCCGCCTTCCTCCCGTGGCTCCGACAGCAGGCGCGCGAAGACAACTGGTTCGTCCACCTCCACTACTGGGACATCCATAGCCACTACCGCACGCCCGCCGAGTGGGTGGAGAAGTTCCGCCGCCTTCCCGGTCCCCCCTGGCCCGACCAGGCGACGATTGACCGCCACCAGGCGTTCTACGGCCCACGCACAGCGGTGGACCTCTACACCGGCTACGAGGGCGGCAAAGGCGGCGGCTACGCTCGCCCCGTCGAGTACATGCCCGACGCCATCCGCACGACCGACGACCTGAAGCTGCTGGTGGACGGCTACGACGCCTCGCTCGCCTACGCCGACTGGCACGTGGGGCAGGTGCTCGACGCTCTCGATGAGGCCGGCGTCCTGGATTGCACCGCCATCATCGTCAGCGCCGACCACGGCGATTCCTTCGGTGAGCATGGCCAGTACATGGACCACGGCATCGCCAACGAGGCTGTGCACAACATCCCCATGATCGTCCGCTGGCCTGGGGTCACCACACGGCCCGGCCGCAGCGAGGCAATGATCTACAATCTCGACCTGTGCCCCACCCTGTGCGAACTGCTCGGCTTCCCTGTCCCCTCACGCTGGGATGGCCGCTCCTTCGCCCCTGCTCTCCGCGGCGAGGGCTTCGCCGGCTGGCCCTATCAGGTGTGGGACCACGGCATCTACACCCTCACCCGCACGGTCCGCACGCCCGACTGGCTGATGATGCGCGTCCTGCATCCCGGCCTCTACCCATACGACGAGCCTGCGCTCCTCCACGACATGCGGAACGACCCCCACCAGTCGGCCAATCTCGCCTCCGAGCGCCCCGATGTCGTCGGGCAGCTCTCCGCGATGCTGGCCGACTGGCGGCAGGAGCAGTTCCAGAAAGGAGCCCCGTGCGACCCAATGGAACAGATGATCTCCCAGGGCGTCTTCCCCTATTACAGCCCCGAGCGCATGTTCGAGCGCCTGGAGAAGACCGGCCGCGGCCCGCAGGCGGCGGAGCTGAAGCGGCGCCTCAACCGCTACCACCCCGGACGTTACCCGATCTGAGGAGACCCCGTGGCAACGCCGAATATCCTCATCTTCATGACCGACCACCAGCGGGGCGACACGGCGCTCGCCGAGCATCCCTGCCTGACACCCAACCTCAACAAGTTCGCCCAGCAGGGGGTCACGTTCACCGAGGCCTATTGTCCCTCGCCCCACTGCTGCCCGTCTCGCGCAACCTTCCATTCGGGGCTGTACCCCTCGCGGCACGGGGTGTGGAACAACGTCTGCAACGCGCAGGCCATCAGCCGCGGCCTCAAGCCCGGCGTGCGCCTCTGGAGCGAGGACCTTGCGGGCGCCGGCTACCATCTCGCCTGGAGCGGCAAGTGGCACGTGAGCGTGGAGGAAACGCCCGCCAAGCGCGGCTGGCACGAGGAGCTCTTCGTCAGCGGCCACAAGCCGGCCGAGCACGAGACCCAGTGGCAGCACTACCAGAAACTCGCCCAGCAGCCCGAGCCGACCCAACGCGGCGAGGGCCAGGCCTTCCGCCCCGGCTACGGCACCTACACGATGTACGGCACCCGCGAGACCGGCAACCCCCACGACGAGAAGGCGGTCAAGCTCGCCATCGAGGCCCTGCCCGACCTCGCCAGGCGCGGCAAGCCCTGGTGCCTCTACGTCAGCCTCACGGGGCCGCACGACCCCTACTTCGTGCCGAAGCGCTTCCTCGACCTCTACAAGCTGGACGATGTGCGGCTGCCGCCCAGCTTCGCCGACACGCTCGATGACAAGCCGCGCATCTACCGCCGCATGCGTCGCACCGTGTGGGACCAGATGACCGAGCGCGAGATTCGAGAGGGCATCCGCCATTTCTGGGCCTATTGCACCTATCTCGACGATCTCTTCGGCAAGGTGCTCGCCGTCCTTGATGCCACGGGTCAGGCCAACGACACCCTCGTCCTCTTCACCGCCGACCACGGCGACTACTGCGGCGACCACGGCCTCTTCGCCAAAGGCATCCCCTGCTTCAGAGGAGCCTACCACGTCCCTGCCGTCATCCGGTGGCCGGCCGGCATCCGCAAGCCGGGCAGCCGCGTCGGGCAGTTTGTCTCGCTCGCCGACTTCGGCCCCACGTTCACCGAGCTGGCGGCAGGCAAGGCTCCAACCGACCTGACCGGAGCAAGCCTCGTGCCCTTCCTGCGCGGCGAAGCCCCCGCCGCGTGGCGCGACGCCATCTTCACCCAGTGCAACGGGGTCGAGCTCTACTACACGCAACGCTCTGTGACCACCCGGGAGTTCAAGTACGTGTTCAACGGCTTCGACGACGACGAGTTGTATGACCTGCGGAGCGACCCGCACGAGTTGCGCAACGTCGCCTCCGACCCTGCATATGCCGACGCGAAGCGCCAGCTCGTCCGCAAGCTCTGGCGGTTCGCCCATCGGGAGAACGACACGGCGATCAACGGCTACGTCACCGTGGGTGTGGCTCCCTACGGCCCTGCCGAGGCGTTCGGGTCATGAGCCACCAGGACGCGGCCAGTCTCCCCTCCTGCGGGTGGGACGTGACGGTGGTGGGCGCCGGGCCGGCCGGCTCGGTGACGGCTCTGCTGCTGGCCCGCTGCGGTCACCGGGTGCTGCTCCTCGACCGGCACCGCTTCCCCCGCGACAAAGTGTGCGGCGACGGCCTCACCGAGGCGTCCATCGCCATCCTTGAGCGCCTCAACCTGGCCGCGGGGGTGTTGGCCGAAGCCCACGAGGTGCGCGGGGTGCGCGGCTTCAGCCCGTCACAGTACGAGGCAGTCATGCCAGCCCGCCTCCTCACCCTCCGGCGGACGAGATTCGACGCGCTCCTGGCCGAGCACGCGGAGGCGGCGGGCGCGACCTTTGGTTGCGGCGAGGTGACGGGGATAGACCCGGGGAGCCCCTTGGTGTCCCTCCACGTGGCGGGCCGCGGCGAGCCTCTCACGTCGCGTTTCGCGGTGCTGGCCACGGGCACGCGTGTCGCGCTTCTCCGGCGCCTGGGGATGGTCCACAACGAGCCCCCGACCGCCGTGGGCGTGCGCTGCTACGTGCGCTCGGCCTATCGCCTCGACGCGGTGGTGGTCTTCTTCCCACGGGCCATCTCGCCGGGGTACCTGTGGCTCTTCCCAATGGGCGGCGGCGAGTACAACGTCGGCTGCTGCATCCTGCGCCGCGCGGGCGGCGGCTGGCGGGGGAATCTCAAGGCGGCCCTCGACGGAGCAATCGCCGAGCTGCCCATCGCTCGCGACCTGTTCGCCGCCGCTACGAGCGTGTCGCCGCTCGGCGGCGCGATGGTGCGGTGCGGCTTCGATGGGACCCGCAGGGTGGTTGCCGGGCGTGTCCTGGCAATCGGCGAGGCCGCGGGCTCGACGCTGCACTTCACGGGCGAGGGCATCTCGCCGGCCATGCGCACCGCCGAGTTGGCGGCTGCCGCGTTGCACGAGGCCCTTGTGCGCGATGAGCCGCAGGCCGCGGTGGAGTACCCCCGCCAGATCGAGAGGCTCCTGCGGCCGCGTCACATGGCCTATGCGCTGGCCGAGCGGGCGGCCTCACGGTGCTGGCTCAACGACTTCTTCGCGCGCCATTCGAGGCAGGGAAGCTGGCTGCACCGCCTGGGCATGTCCGCGCTGTCGCCCGAGCCTGCCTCCCCTTCCTTCCGCGTCTTGCGGCATGTCTTCCGCGGTGCCGCCCGGTTCGCTGGGCGCAAGCTGCGCGGCTGAATCGGCGCGCGGGCAGCCTCTACGGCACAAGCTCGATCTCCGACACCACGATCCAGCCGCTGGCCTTCGGCTCGGCGGCCGTGCCGTGCAGGCCGATGATCAACTGCGCGATCTCGCCAATATCGAGCCGGTCGTTCTCGTCCTTCGACCAGGCCCCGAGCCTCAGATGGTCGAAGGCGATCTGGACGGTCACCCACTCGCTGCTTGCCGGCGGGGGCGGCTCGGCGACGTATTGCGCGTGGTCGCCGCGCTCGCTCGCGCACACCAGCAAGCCGTTGATCCCAGCGGGCAGACTCGTCTTGTAGGCGAACCGGAAGCCGCGATAGCCCTCGGCCTCCATGTCCTGCACCGAGACGGCCGGGGTGACGTACATGTGCCGTCCGCCCGGGAAGGTGAAGTCGAACCGCACCGCGGGCTTGCCGCCCGGCCCGTCGTTGGTCACGGTGAGTTTCGCTTCGACGGCAGGGTCCTTGCCAATGGCCCAGACCGCCGGGCTGCCGTAGGCCACCGGCAGCGGCGCGGACGGCTTGTACGGTTCGGAGGTGAACGCGATGCGGCCGAACTCAAGGGTGCCTTCGGCGGGGCCGTCCACCACGAGCCCCACTTGAAAGCGCGTGGCCTGCTCGAGGCGTGGCTCGGCGTCCGCATCCTGGGCGAACTCCGCCCGGCTCAGGCCCTCGAGCGGCAGCCGCGCTTCGAGCGATGCATCGGCCACGAGCGACGCGCCGCCCACCTTCAGCCACGCTCCGCCATCCTGTTCGAAGACCAGAAGCGCCAGCTTCGGGGCGGTTCCCTCGGCTAGGGCGAGACGGTACATCACCGACAGGGCCTTTGCCCCCGCAGGGTCGCCGGAGGGCCGGCCCTCGATGGCGATGAACCGCCGCTCCGCGCCGGCCTTTCTGAACGTCAGGCGTAACGCCTGCTGGCTACCCTGGCCGGCGTCCAGCACATCGAGCGTGGCCGTGACACCGGCCACAGGCACGACCCGCCACGGGGACTTGGATTGCGCCACCGTAACCTGCCGCGCGCAGCCGAGGGCCAGAGCGATGATGCCCAGCAAAACAGCCAGCAGATGCCGCCGCATGGCGCACCTCCTTCTCTTGTGTCGTATCGGTCCCGTCCATCCTGTCTGTCCTGTCACGCCCACAGGGGATGTGGGACAGACAGGACGAATGGGGCTGACGGAACAGCGGGACCCTCACCGGGCCGCCGAGTTCGTCAGCTCGACGTTGTCGAGAAGGAACACCGCCTTCTCATTCGCCGTGCTCGAGAAGCCCAGCCAATCGAGTTTCCTGAGGCCTGGCTTGGCAAACGGAATGGCCTTGAACACCCTCGGCTGCTGGCCGGGCTGTGTGACCACCAATTCCCATGTGCTCGTGGACTGCGGGCCAAGGCCGGCGCTCATCTCGTAGCGGACCCATTGGCCAGCGGGAATGTCGAGCGGCGGCTGGTCCTTGACGTGGAGCTTGCCGCCGGAGACCGACATCGTGGGGCCGACGTTGTAGGGGTTCGCGTCGTCGCGCCATTCGACATACATCTGGGTGCCGGCCTCGATGCGCATCTCGAAGGCGAACTTCGTCACGCCCTCGCGGTGGTGCGGCACGTAGAAGAAGTGTGGGTTGTAGGCGTGCTGGAGGCCGGGGGCGTCGAGCACCTTCAGGCTCCGCTTGCCGCCCGCAGCGGCCTCCTCGGTCACGGCGAGGGCATCGCCCTTCTTCTCGGTGTAGCACTTCGCCAGCGGCGGCGGGGCGCCGATGGGCACCGTTTCGAAGTCCTCGCGGAACACTACCGGCGGAGGCGGGGGTGGCGGCGGGGCGAACTCGACGTTGGGGTACTCGACGCTCGCCGCCAGCTTCACCCACGCGGGGTCGCCGTAGACGCCCGCCTTCGTGTAGTCGAATGGCTTGAAGCCGATCTTCCGCGCTGGCGAATCTGGCTTGAGGCGAAAGTCTCCCTTCTCGGGGTCCACGAACATCGGGTCCGCGATGAGGCTGCCTTGGTCCTTGCCCAGCTTCTGCCACTCCTCCCAGGGCAGGCCGCTGAACGAGATGGGCTGGCCCGAGGTCTCCCAGTAGAGGTTGCTCCGCAGCACCACCTTGTCGTCCCTCGCCCCGCTGCCGGTGAAGAGCGGGCCGCCCTTCCAGTAGACGATGTTGTGTTCGAAGGTGAATGACAGGTGCGGCTCGACGCGGGAGCGCTGAATCTGGCCTTCCCGGCTGTTCGCGAGGATGTTGTTACGGACGACCTGCTCCCTGCCGTAGTGCTGGTGGTAGTTGCCGGTCTTCGTGTGGTAGACGAGGTTGTTCTCCATCACGATGTTCGAGCTTCCCTCGTCATTGTAGAGGCCCCAGCCGCCGTAGCTGTAGGAATAGACGTCGTGGATGTGATTGTTGGAAACGGTGGTGCCCTCGGAGGGGCCGAGGGTGTAGACGCCGCCCATGTCGGAGAGCACGCCCCAACCGAGGTGGTGGATGTGGTTGAACTCGATGGTGTTGCGCTTGGCGACGCTGGGCGCGTAGCCCCAGCGCCAGCCGACCGAGATGCCGGTGTAGAAGAAGTCGGCGATGTCGTTGTGCGTCACGCGGTTGTCGGGGCTGTGGCCGATCCACACGCCATGGGCACCGGTGTGAATCCGGGCGCCTTCCCGAATGATGCAGTTGTCCACGGTGATGTGGCTCGTGAGATAGGGCGGGGCCGGGTTGTCCCGCTCCCAGCCGTGGCCGATCTTCACGCCGCCCGCGCCCAGGTCCTCGAAGAGGCAGCGGACAACGCGGCAGTCGCGGCACCCGTCGTGGAACCAGACCGCGTAGGTGCCGATGCGGCTGATCTCGCAATCCTCGATTGCAATGTGCCGGGCGCCGTTGGCCATGATGACCGCGGGCACGGTGACCTCGGCTTGGGCGTCGGCGTGACCGGTCGGTGGCAGGATGTACTGGGAATGGCGGAACGTCAGGCCGCGCAGCGTCACGTGCTCCACCGCGAGACCGAGGGCGGCTTCGCCCGCGAATCTCACGAAGGTCTCGGTGATGGGAGCGATCACCTCCGCCGTCGCAGGGTCCTCACCGGGCCGCGGCTTGTAGAGGAGCGTGCCGTCGCGGTCGAGGAACCACTCGCCAGGCTCGTCGAGCGCCGCGCGGAAGTTCTCCAGGTGATAGCGCTGCGCGTGCTCCCAATCGAGGAACTTCCAGGGCGCATTCCCGGTCGTGATGACGGCGCCAGTCTTCTCGTCCACCGCCGCGAGGCGATGCCGCGAGGTCTCCCAGGCGTGGTAGGCCACGAGCGTCACATCGCGGACGCGGTCCTTGGGAATGGCGAACAGCGGCTGGAGGTCGGCCGGCCGCCCGAGGAAGGCCCGCTTCGACAGGTCCGCGTCCCTCCCCGTCTGTGGGTCAATGCCTGTGGGGAGCGGGCGAAGCATGTGGAAGTAAAACTTGTTGGGCAAGCGGGCGCGGATGGCCCTGCGGCCGTTCACCCAGAGTTGCTCGAAGTACCACTTGCCGTCCCTCACCTCGGCCACGTGCGCGCTCCACAGCCCGTCCTGCCCTGCCTTGATGCCCGTGATGCGGCGGCCCCCGGTGAACACAGGCTTCGCCCCTCGCTCCGCCTCGTACGTGATCGGGCATGACTCGGAGCCGCTGTCCTCCGGCGTGAGCACGAAGGGCCGTGATAGCGCGTACTCGCCATCGGCAATGGCCACGCGCACCGGCTCGGCCAGCGCGCCTGCGGCCCGCCGCGCCCGGATCGCGTCGCGGGCTTCCTCCAGGGACTTGAGCCGTCCGCCCGGCGACACGTGCAGGGTCACCGCCAAGGTCGGGGTCGTCGCCAGGATTATCCAAGCTAACGAGATGGTCTTCATGCGGGCCTCCTTCATGGGCGCGAGGCTAAGTGGCTTTCGACGATTCGGCGTGGTGCCTTGCGGAGCGGCAAGCCCGTCCAGAGGCGGCACTCACAACCGGGACACCCCGAGCCCGGAGTGCCCCCTTCAGGCGGCTGGTCATGCGAAAGACGCCGAATCGCTGAGAGCGATCTAGCACAAAGCACGCGGGCGCGCAAGCGCCCCGGAATCGAGCTTGACTCCCCGGCACCGACTTGCTATCGTGGCGCGTCACCTTGTCTAGGAGAACGCCATGGCAGCGCCAGGAACACCGAACGTTGGCATCACCCAGGACGACGAGAAGGCTGTCGAGCATCTGCGTGCTGGCCGCGACAAGATTCTGGCCGAGCTTCGGCGGATCATCGTCGGCCTTGACCAGGTGATTGACGAGATGATGATCGCCATCTTCTGCCGCGGCCATTGCCTGCTGGTGGGCGTGCCGGGTCTGGCGAAGACGCTCCTCGTCAGCTCGCTCGCCCAGACCCTGTCGCTGTCGTTCCGACGCATCCAGTTCACGCCCGACCTGATGCCGAGCGACATCACGGGCACCGAGATTCTCCAGGACGACCCTCAGACGGGCCAGCGCGCGTTCAAGTTCATGAAGGGCCCGATCTTCTCGAACATCATCCTCGCCGATGAGATCAACCGCACACCGCCCAAAACCCAGGCCGCGCTGCTCGAGTCCATGCAAGAGAAGAAGGTCTCGATGGGCGGCGAGGACTATCCGGTTCCCGACCCCTTCTTCGTGCTGGCCACGCAGAACCCCATCGAGCAGGAAGGCACCTATCCCCTGCCCGAGGCCCAGCTCGACCGCTTCTTCTTCAACATTCTGGTGGACTACCCGACCTGGGACGAGGAGATCGCGATCATTGATCGGGTGACGGGCACCATGCCCGACCGACTGGCCGAGGTGATCTCGCGCGATGAGATTCTGGCGCTCCAGGGTCTGGTCCGCCGCGTCCCGGCCGCCCCGCACATCTGCAACTATGCGGCCAAGTTGGCCCGCGCCACGCGCCCAAGCGACCCCGAGGCGCCGGACTTCATCCACAACTGGATCACCTGGGGCGCGGGGCCGCGCGCCAGCATCTTCCTGGTGCTCGCCGCCAAGGCCCGCGCTGTCCTCCACGGCCGCTTCGCGGCCTCGACCGATGACGTGCGCGCCGTCGCCCTGCCCATCCTGCGTCATCGCATCATCCCCAACTTCGCCGCCCAGTCCGAAGGGCTCAAGAGCGACGACATCGTGAACAAACTCCTCGAGGCCGTCCCAGCAGACGAGCGGCTCTACGATGGCAAGTCCAAGACAGCACAAGCTGCGGTATCTCGATCCTGAGACTCTCCAGCGGATCGGCCCGTTGGAGCTGGTGGCCCGCGAGGTGGTCGAGGGGCTGCATGTCGGCATGCATAAGAGCCCGCTGAAGGGCTTCTCCACGGAGTTCTCGCACCATCGCCAGTATGTGCCGGGCGACGAGACCCGACATTTGGATTGGCGAGTCTACGCGCGCACCGAGCGCTACTACCTGAAGCTCTTCGAGGCCGAGACCAACTTCACGGCCAACCTGCTGCTCGACGCCAGCTCGTCCATGCACTTCGGCTCCCACGCGGTCACGAAGCTGGAGTACGCCAAGTTCATGGCCGCCAGCATGGCCTACCTGTGTGTGCGGCAGCGCGATTCGGCGGGCCTTGCGGTGTTCGACAATCAACTCCGCTCTTACATCGAGCCCAAGACCACCATGGGCGTCGTGCGCACGATTGCCGAGGAGTTGGAGAAGGTCGAGGGCCTGCCGCGCACCAACGTGGCGGCGATCCTTCACGAGTTCGCCAACCGCATTCCGAGGCGCGGCTTCGTGATGCTCTTCAGCGACCTGTTCGACCACGTGGCCGAGTTCGTGCAGGGCATCGAGCACCTGCGCTTCAAGGGACACAACGTGGCCGTCTTCCACGTGCTCGACCCGCACGAGCTCCAGTTCCCTTACGACGGCTCGTGCAAGTTCATCGGCCTGGAGGAGGACGGCGAGGTCGTCACGCAGCCCAAGCGTATTCGCGCGGCCTATCTGGAGGAACTGCGCAAGTTCCTCCAGGAGATTCGGCGGGCCTGCGAACGGGCACATGTGGATTACACGCTGGTGGACACCTCGCGCCCGGTGGATGCCGTGCTGTCGGGGTATCTCATCGGCCGGATTCGAAGCGTGCATGTGAGATAGCGGCGCCCATGGGTCCGGCAAGCCAGACGAGTCCGACGAGTCCGACGCGTCCGACAGGTCGGACCTGTGGCAGCCGGCTCCGAGGGGTTGTGGCCGCCCTGATGGTGGCTTCGCTGCCGGGTCTGGCCGACGTGGTGCAGACGCCCGGCGACCGCATCGAGGGCCAGGTGGCGTTCGCCGACGGCGCGCTTCAGGTAGCGGGCAAGCCTGTCGCCTGGGGCGATGTGCTCTTTGTCATTCGAGCGAGCGACACGCGCTCGATCCGCCCACCCGAGGCGCTGCGGATGGCGAGCGGCGAAGTGTGGCTGTGCAACGTCGCCAGCCTCACGGCAGGCAGGCTGAAGGTTCGGCTCCCGCTCGTGGGCGAGCGCGAGCTGGATGTCGCGGCCCTGCGAGCGCTCGACTTCCTGCCCGCGCTGCCGCCACCCGAGGCCGCCGACAAGCCGGGCACGCTCTACCGCGTCAAGGGGGAGCCCGTGCCCGGCCGCCTGATGTGGGTGGATGAGCAGCGGGTGGCCATTGACAGCCCCCTCGGCGTGCTCACGCTGTCGCGCGAGGGCCTGGCCCGTTACCTCTTCAGGAGCGGGCCGAAGCCTTCGCCCGGCACCGAGGACGAGGTGAGCCTGGTGGATGGCTCGGTCCTCCGCGGCAAGGCAACGCCAGGCAAAGGCGTCCTGGAGTTGGAGCACGCGGTCCTCGGGCGCATCCCTGTGCCTGATCGCCTGCTCCGCTCCGTCCTACGGCGCCCGGCATCGGTCGTCTACGTGGCCGAGCAGGCGCCGGCCAGGGTGGACGCGGTGCCACTGGTGGCCAGGGGGGTGCCGCCGGAGGTCCTCGAGTACGTGACACAGGGCGATTCGAGGGCCTGGCCGGGCGAGTTGGTGGCCATCCGCGGCATCCGCATCGAGCCGAAGTGCTCGGCGAGCTGGCGGGTGCCGAGGGTTCAGGGGCCGCGCCTCACGCTCCGTGCCACGCTGGCCCCGATTGAGGGGATGCGCGGCGACGTGAAGCTGCGGCTCGTGGCGGCGGGCAAGACGCTGCTCGAGCGCGAGATCGGGCCGGCCTCGAAGCGCGAGGCGGTCGCCGTCGAGGTGCCGCCGGACGCCGAGTTGGCCGTCGAGGTGGATTTCGGCCCCCTCATGCGGTTCCCCTGCGGTGTGCTGATCGGGGACCCCATGGTGGTGGGACAGTGACCGGATAGAGGTCTGTATGGGCTTTCTGGACTTTCTCTACAAACCGATGCTCTGGGGCACGCTGGCGATCGCCGTGCCGATCCTGATCCATCTGCTGAACCGGTACCGGCACAAGCGGATTGACTGGGCGGCGATGGAGCTCTTGCGGCGCGCTCTGGTGATCCGCGCGCGGCAGATTCGGATCGAGGACATCCTCGTCCTCGTGCTGCGCTGCCTGGCGGTGCTGCTCTTGGCGCTCGCCATGGCCCGGCCCACGCTCACCACGGCGGGGGCCAAGTGGTTCGGCGCCGAGGCGCGCGTGGGCGTGGTCATCGCCTTGGACGCCTCGTTCAGCATGGCCCACCGGCCTGGCGTGAACACGCGCTTCGAGCGGGCGCTCACGCGCGTGCGCAAGGTGCTGAGCACGTTGGAGCCGGGCGACCCGGTCAGCCTGGTGCTGATGGGCAGCACGCCGCGCATCCTGCTGCGCGACGTGGGGTACGACGCCGCGCGCGTGGAGGCCGCCCTCGCCGAGGCGGCGCCCGTGCCGGAGCGCCTGAACCTCGAGCTGTGCCTGGAGGAGATCGAGAAACTCGTCCGGGAGGTCCGCGCGCCCATGCGCGAGTGCTACCTCGTCACCGATGCGCAGGCGACCTCGTGGGAAGAGCTCTCCGACAAGGTGAAGATCTCGCTCCGCGAGATGAGCCAGGTCGCCAGGATATTCGCGCTGTCCGTCGCCAGCGACAGCGCCGAGAACCTGGCGATCACCCACTTCGCCGTGGCTTCGGGCACGTTGCGTCGGGGCGCGATCGCCCGCTACGTGGCCGAGGTGACCAACTTCGGCCGCCAGCCCCAGGAGCGCGTGGGCGTCACCCTCACCATCGAGGGCAAGGCGGTAGACCAGCGGGTCATAGACCGTATCCCGGCGGGCCAGGCCAAGACCATCCCGCTCTTCGCCCGCCTCGACGCCGCGGGCGACACGCGTCTCGCCGCCCAGCTCGGCCCCGACCCGCTGACGACCGACAACCTGCGCTACGCGGTCACCCACGTGGCCGAACAAGTGCGCGTGCTCGCGGTGGACGGGGCGCCCAGCGACGAGCCGTACAAGAGCGAGACCGATTTCCTGGCCACCGCCCTGTCGCCGCGCCGCGGCGGGCCGGCCGCCGCGGCCCTCGCCGTCAAAGTCATCCCCTGGCTCTCCCTGCCCGCCGAGCGGCTCTCCGACTACCAAGTCGTCATCCTGGCCAACCTGCCCGACGTCCGTAAGGACCAGGCCGCGGCGCTCCACACCTACGTGCAGCAGGGCGGCGGCCTCATCGTCTTCCTGGGCGACAAGACCATTCCGCGCCTCTTCAACGCGCGCATGGCCCTGGGCGAGAAGTCGCTTCTCCCCGCCCGACTCACCGCGCTCGCCAGCCCGAAGGAGCCCGACGGCGTGTCGCTCGAGGTGGCGATGCCGGGCCACCCCGTGGCCAGCGCGCTCGAGGGCCTGCCGCCTGAGCTCCTGGGCGCCGCGCGCTTCACCCAATACGTCAAGGCCGAACTGCTCGACGGCGGCCGCACCATCCTCAAGTTCGCGGGCACCGACGACCCCCTGCTCGCCGAAAAGAGCCTCGGCCGCGGCCGCGTGCTCCTGTGCACCAGCACCGCCGACCGCGACTGGACCAATTTCGTGGTCAACCCCGTTTACCCCATCGTGCTGCACCAGGCTGTGACCTACCTCTCACGCCAGGAGCACGAACGTTCGTTCGCCATCGCCGAGCCGATCACGCTCACGCTGCCCAGGGCGAACGTGCAGGCGAACGTCCTCATCCGCGACCCGGCCGGGAAGGACTTCCCCCTCCAGGTGAGCGAGCGGAACGGCCAGCGCGCCATCACGCTCGCGCGACCCGAGTTGCCCGGCTTCTACGAGGCGCGTTATGCCGCCGGCATGCCCCCGATCGTCGTCGCCGTGAACGTCGAGCCCGCGGAGAGCGACGTTCGCAGCCTCCTCGGCCGCGATCTCGCCAAAGCCTTCCTGGGCACGCCGGTGCGCCTCGTGGACTGGGGCGACGACCTGGAAATGGCGATCAGGACGGGGCGTGTGGGCCACGAGCTTTGGCGCACGCTGATGATCCTCGGCCTCGCGATGCTGGGCCTCGAGTCGTTCCTGGCCTGGTATTTCTCGCGGCGCATGGTCGGCGCGGCGGCCCGCGCGGCCACCAAAGACGAACTGCTCGGCGGCCGGGCCGCCGAGGTGAAGGGATAGGAAGAGCCGGATGCTCCGACGCTGGTTCACCAAGCTGCTCGGCCTGGAGGAAGTGGGGCCTGTGACCTACTTCGAGTGGTTCCTGCGCCACCCGTGGCCCAGCGTGATCGTGCTCGCCTGCATCCTGGCGGCCGTGGGGTTCGCCGTCTGGCTGTACTATCGCGAGCGTGGCATCTCGCGCGGCCGGCGCATCTTCCTGGGCACTCTGCGCGCGGTCCTCTACACGCTCGTCATCCTGCTGCTCTTCGAGCCCGTGTTCGGGCTGGAAATGTCGGTGAAGCTCCGCGAGAGCCTGCTCGTGCTCGTGGACAACTCGGAGAGCATGGCCATCCGCGACGCACGCAAGAAGGAGCGCGAACTCGAAGACGCCGCCATGGCCCTGGGCAGGCTCTCCTTCGACAAGGCCGTGCCGCAGGTGATGGATGCCAGGACCCGCGCCGACGCCTCGTCCGCGGTCCGCCTCGATCTGGCCAAGGGCATCCTCGAGAATCCCCATCTCGACATCTTCGCCAGACTCGCAAGGGACTTCCGCCTGCGCTACTTCTCTTTCGGAGACGCCGTGCAGCCCACCAGTGGCGAGGGCGATGCGCTCGCTGCCTCGCTCCGCAAGCTCGAGCCCAAGGGCAAGTCCACCCGCCTCGGCACGGCGATTGACGATGTGGTCTCGCGCTACAGCGGCCAGCCAATCGCCGGCGTGGTCCTGCTCACCGATGGCGCCTCGAACGAGGGCCTCGAGCCGCTCGAGGTGGCCCGCAAGATGAAGGACCGCGGCATTCCGCTCTTCCCCGTGGGCATCGGCGTGCCCGACCCGCCCGACGTGCGCCTCGAGGGCCTGGTGGTGCAGGACACCGTTTTCGCGAAGGACCGCGTGCCTGTCCGCTTCCGCATCACCTCGAAGGGCTTCACGAACCGACACGTGGACGTCACGGTGACGGTCAACGGCAAAGAGATCGCCCGCAAGGACGTCGTGCTGACCGGCGAGCCGCAGTTCGAGGAGTTGAGTTTCCTCCCCGACGAGACGGCGGGCACACTGAAGCTCGAGGTCGCAGCCGCCCCGCTCCCCGGCGAGGTGGTGGCCGACAACAACCGGCTGTCCCGCGACCTCCGCGTGATTGACGAGAAGATCAAGGTCCTCTACGTCGAGGGCAAGCCGCGCTGGGAGTACCGCTATCTGCGCGCCGTGCTCCTCCGCGACCATCGGCTCGACGTCAAGTTCCTGATGACCCAGGGCGACCGCGATCTGGCCAAGGCCTCCGAGCGTTACCTCGACCGCTTCCCCGAGGTGGCCGGCGAGGCATTTGTCTTCGACCTCGTGATCCTGGGCGACGTGCCGGCCTCGTACTTCACCCCCGCGCAGCTCTCCCGCATGGAGCAACTGGTGCGCGAGCGCGGCGGCTCGCTGCTGGTGCTGCCTGGGCATCAGAACCCGCTCACCACCTACCTTGGCACACCGATCGAGGGCGTGCTGCCCGTGCGCCTTCAGCCCGAAGCCTGGGAGTCCGTGGACGAGACGGTCTACCCCACGCCCACCTCGAAGGGCGACGAGATGACCGTGGTGACTCTCGAGATGCCCGAGGAGCGCAACACGGCACGCTGGGCGCACGTGCGCCCCCTCTACCAGGTGCCCGCCCTCGCCGGCGCCAAGCCCGCCGCCACCGTGCTCGCCACGCTGTCCGACGCCCCGCGTCGCCGCGAGCCCTACCCGCTCATCTGCTGGCAGCGCTACGGGCGTGGCAAGGCCATGTTCGTCGGCACCGACCAGCTCTGGCGCGTGCGCTTCAAGGTGGGCGACCAGTACCACGCGCGCTACTGGGGCCAGGTGATCCAGTTCCTCACCCTCTCGCGCCTGCTCGGCGAGAACAAGCGCATCCAGATCGAGACCGGCCGCCGCAGCTTCCGCACCGGCGAGCGCGTGCAGCTCTATGCTAACGTGCTCAGCGAGGCGTACGAACCGGTCAACCTCGCCAGCTACAGCATCTACGTCGAGCGCCCCGAGGGCCAGGCCGAGACCACGCAGATCAAGCTCGACCCTGTGAAAGACGTGCCCGGCCTCTACCAGGGCTTCTTCACACCCGAGCTCGAAGGCCGCTACCTGCTGCGCACGGCACCCGCCGACCGCGACTACTCGAACACCGTGGAACTCCAGGTCGCCACGACGCCGCTCGAGCAGCTCGAGCCGGCGATGCAGGAGGACGCCCTGCGGAAGCTCGCCGAGATCTCGGGCGGCCGCTACTTCGCCATCCGCGACCTGCCCGAGCTGCCCGATACCTTGCGCCAGGAGGTGCAGACGACCGTCATCCGCCGCGAGAAGGAGCTCTGGGACCTCCCCGCGATCTTCGTCCTGCTCCTCCTGTGCGCGGCGACCGAATGGTTCTTCAGACGGAGGTATGACCTCATCTGAGGTCGAATGGTGAGAGTATGGCCTCGATAAGCGCGGCACAATCCGAGCCCGAGCTTCCCGGCGCGCACTTCGTCACCGACAAGCTCCACCGCGCCTGGCGCAAGGAGCGCCGATTCCACCACACCCGCGGCCTGTGCTATCTCGTGCTCTGGGCCCTGGCCATGGTGCTGCTGGATCTCCTGGTGGACTTCCTGTTCCGTGTGCCGGGCTATTGGCGGCTCGCCCTTGTGGCGGTGAACGTGGGCGTCATCGGTTGGGTCGCGTGGCATCACTGGCTGCGCCACCTGCGGCGCTACGACGCCGTGCGCACGGCCCTCCAGGTCGAGCGCCGCCACCCCGAGCTCCAGAGCCTCCTCGTCTCCTTCGTGCAGTTCGGCGAGGGACACGCCGAGGGCAGCCACATCTCGCCCAGCCTGGTGCGCGCCCTGCGCCGCCAGACCATCGAATACACGCAGCCGATTGATTTCCGCGAGATCATCAGCTACCGCGAGCTCAAGCGCATCTTCCTCGTCTCCGCCCTCGTCGTCGCCTTTTTCGGCGTCGTGAGCGTCAACTGGTCCCAGCACCTCCGCGTGCTCTTCTACCGCCTGCTCAACCCCGAGGCCCGCCTCGGCTACCCCACACGCACCCGCCTGCTCGCCGTCACCGGCAGCCAGACCATTCAGCAGGGCGCCAAAGTGACCCTCGAGGCCAGGGCCGCGGGGCTCCTCCCGCGCGACGGCACCCTCTACGTCCGCCCCGAGGCCGGCGCCTGGGAGACCGTCCCGTTCCCCAGGAGCCAGGCTGCCGACGACACCTACTCCTACGAGTTCAGCGAGGTCTATCAGTCCTTCCGCTACCGCATCCGGCTCGGCGACGTGTCGTCCGAGGAGTACCAGATCACCGTCGTCCCCCCGCCGCGCATCGTGGGCACCAGCGTGCGGCTCGAGTACCCCGCGTACACCGGCCTCGCCCCTCAGACGCTCGACATCCTCAACCTCGAGGTCCCCGAGGGCACCAGACTCCTCTGGGAGCTGCGCTGCGACCAGGCCCTCGCCTCCGCCGCCGTGCTGCGCGAGGGCGCCCAGCCGATCCCCATGCAGCTCGAGGACGGCGGGCGCCTCGCCCGCTTCGAGGCCGTGGCCACCGAATCCTTCGACTACTCGTTCCACTGGAGCGAGAAGGAGCACGGCTACGAGTACAAGGACGAGGTCCGCTACTTCGTCCAGGTCATCCCCGACAGCGCCCCGCAGGTCGAGATCCTGCGCCCGCTCGAGGACGAGAAGGCCACCACGCGCAAAAGCCTGACCGTCCAGTTCCAGGCCCGCGACGACTACGGTCTGGCCGACGCGGCCATCGTCTACACCGTCAACGACGGCGAGGAGCAGCGCGCCCCGCTCGGTGCGCTCAAGGGCCGTCTCGTCGAGAAGGAGGCCACCTGGGTGCTCAAGCAGAGCATCCCCGCCCTCAAGGAGGGCGACGTGGTGACGTACCTCATCGAGGTGGCCGACAACCACAGCGGCGCCGATGGCGCCTTCAGGAGCCGCTCGCAGGGCCGCCGCCTCTACATCGTCAGCGTGGACGAGTATCTGCGCTACCTCGCCGAGCGCCGCCGCAAGCTCGTCGGCGACATTCGCACCATGCACCAGCAGGAAACCGAGGCCACC
>Ga0116146_1000318_pt1 | contig 62833 bp, 46 predicted proteins | sample AD_JPNHG2_MetaG_FD_89748 | JGI IMG/M metagenome (GOLD analysis project Ga0116146, IMG submission 89748) | Active sludge microbial communities of municipal wastewater-treating anaerobic digesters from Japan - AD_JPNHG2_MetaG | ecosystem: Engineered > Bioreactor > Anaerobic > Digestate | place... | reverse complement strand
CGAACGGCGAATCGGGCGACGCCTGGCGACGGGCCTTCATCATCCAGTCCACGGCCTTGCGCATCTGGGGATACGCTTTTTCAAGCCACTCGCGGTCGCCCGTGATCTTGTGGTACTGCCAGATGGCCCAGAGCGCCTGGCCGTTGGCATCGAACTGGTTGGCCTGGGATTCGAAGCGGCCGTCGGGGCGCTGCTTCTTGAGGTAGACGGCGACGGCTTTGGCGGCGGCGTCGGCTAGGCCGGCCTCTTCAAGCTCCATGAGCTGGTAGGCGCCGTCGCGGATGTAGAACTCGTCGTAGAAGCCCTCGCCGCCGTGGAGTTCGCCGTGGTCGTTGGCGATGAGCTGGCACACGTGGGCGGCGAGCAGCGCCTCGGTGGCCTTTCTGCACGGCACGGTGATGCGGGCGGCCTTGAGGATGAGGCCGCGCCACCATTCCACCGTGCGGTCGAGCCACAGCTTGGCGACCTCCTTGTCGAAGGCCGGAGAGTCGGGCACAGGGGCGAATGGGATGCGGAGGACAGCTTCGGCGGTCTGGCCTGGGGCCAGGGGCCAGGTGAAGGAGTGGGGCGCCCGTTCATCAATCTTCAGTTTCGCCTCGGCCTGGGCCGGGCCTGTGTTGGTGGCCTTGACCTGAATCCAGTTGAGGAAATTCTCCCCCTCGGTCGGCCAGTCGTATGCCTTCTGCCAGTCTTTGACGGAGGGGAGGGGCGTGGCCCAGAGGGTGAAGTCGTAGCGCACATCGCCGTCGCGGGCGGTCAGCAGGATGATGGGCAGCCAGCCGTCTAGCAGCGTCTTCGTCTGTTCGCGGCTCAGGGGCGTGAGGTCGCGGCCGAAGCGAATTGTGACCTTCGCCTTGTTCGCCAGGAGCAGCTCGTTGGCGGGCGTGATGCGGGTGCCGTCGCGGTAGTCCTTCAGGCCGATCACGTTCCAGGAGTTGACGAAGTAGTCGAAGGGTTCTTCCGCGCCCGGTGCGAGCGCGTGCGAGAGACCGCAGGCGACGACGAGCAGGCAGCGCATGGCAGTCCTCCGATGGCGTTGCAGAGGGAAGCCCCGCCGGGGATTATAGGGATCGGGCGGCGCGGAGGCAAGCGGGCGGCACCCGTGCCCGCCGGCGGGACGGATCGGAGATTGACAACGGCGGCTCGGAGGAGTATCGTGCTGTCAGTGCCCCGCAGCGCGAGCCGCCGCGCGGGCCTCGATGGTACTTGCAGGAGCAGGCTATGGCGGATGAACCGTTGATCGCGGTGTTCGTGGACTTCGAGAACCTGGCCATCGGTGTGCGCGACATGAACAAGGGGCCGTTCCAGATCGAGCTGGTGCTCCGGCGCCTGCTCGAGAAGGGCCGCATTGTGTTCAAGCGCGCCTACTGCGACTGGAAGAACTACCGCGACGCGGTGCCCGAGCTCCACCGCCACGGCATCGAGATGGTTGACATCCCCGGCAGCAAGGCCAGCGGGAAGAACAGCGCCGACATCCGCATGGTGACCGATGCCATCGACCTGTGTTACTCGAAGAACCACATTGATACGTTCGCCCTGCTGTCGGGCGACAGCGACTTCTCGCCGCTGGCGAGCAAGCTCAAGGAGAACAACAAGCGGGTGATCGGCTGCGGCGTGAAGAACTCGACGAGCGACCTCCTGATGGAGAGCTGCGACGAGTTCATTCTCTATGACGATCTGGTCCGCGCCGCCCGCAAGGCCCAGCAGCCGCGGCGCGCCCAACACCGCGCCGAGCCCAAGAAGCAGGAGGCATTCGACCGCGTCATCGAGATCGTGGGCTCCCTCGCCCTCGACCACGACGTGGTGTGGGGCTCGATGGTCAAGCAGGCCATCAAGCGCGTCTACCCTGGCTTCAACGAGAACTACCACGGCTACAGCTCGTTCACCAAGCTCCTCGAGGACATGAAGAAAGAGGGCCTCCTTGAGTTGCGCGAGGAGCGGCCGGGCAACTACTCGGTGCGGCTCGTCAGCGAGGGCTCGTGAGCCCGCGGGCGAGCGCCGGTAGACACCGCTGCGGATTGTAGTATACTGGAGTGGTGCAACGCACATCCCCCTGAAAGGAGGTGCCCGAAATGGCAAGAGTGAGGAAGAACAGGCCCGCGACGTCGAAGGTCGAACGCCGCCAGTTCCTGGGGCTGGCCGCGACGACGGGGGCCGGGCTGCTCGTGCTGCGCAGCGGCGCGCTCGGCGCCGACGCCCCGAGCAACAAGCTGAACATCGCCTTCATCGGCACGTGGGGCCGCGCCGCGGCGCACTTCGGCGCCGTCTCCAGCGAGAACGTGGTCGCCCTGTGCGACGTGGATGAGACGCATCTCGAAGGCGCCGCCAAAAAGTGGCCCAACGCGAAAACCTATGTGGATTGGCGGAAGTGCCTCGACCAGAAGGACATCAACGCCGTCATCTGCTCGACGACCGACCACACCCACGCCTTTGTGTCGAACTGGGCGCTGAACCGCGACATGCACGTCTACTGCGAGAAGCCGCTCGCCAACAGCGTGGAGGAGGCCCGCGTCGTGCGCGCCAACTGGCTCAAGCGCCGCGACAAGGTGGCCACCCAGGTGGGCACGCAGCGCCACGAGATTGACAACTTCAACCGCGTGGCCGAGCTGATCCGCGACGGGGCGATCGGCGAGCTCTCCCAGGCCCACGCCTGGGGCAATCGCCAGATTCGCCGCAAGGGCTATCCGCCCGCCGAGGGCGAGCCGCCCAAGCACCTCCACTACGACCTCTGGATCGGCCCCTCGCCCTTCCACCCCTACAACCCCGAATACTTCCGCGGCGGCCCGGGAGCCAACTGCCTGTCGTGGAACATGTACTGGGACTTCGGCAGCGGGCAGATCGGCGACATGGGCAGCCACACGATGGACCTGGTGTGGAACGCCGTTGACCCCACGCTGCCGACGACGGCTCAGGCCGAATCGTACCCCTTCGGCTCGCAGCAGGCGGGCAACGAGAAGGGCAAGCCCGCCGAGCCCATCCCGCCGCACCCCGAGGTCACGCCCGTCGAGCTCCACAGCCAGTTCGACATGCCGGCCAACTCCTGGCGGCCCGCCATCAAGGTGCACTGGTGGCAGGGCGGCATGATGCCGCGCTCGCCCCGGGGCTACATTGACCTCAACCGCATTGACCACGGCGCCATGTTCAAGGGCAAGAACGGCTTCCTCATCTGCGACTTCGGCTCGCGCATCCTGGTGCCCTTCGGCGACGGCGACGACATGACCTACTACAAGCCGCGCACGAAGGAGCAGCTCCAGCCGCGCGTCAACGGCTTCCAGCGCGAGTGGATCGAGGCCTGCAAGGACCCCGCCCACAAGAAGACGCACTGCGACTTCGACTACAGCGGCACGATGATCGAGACGATGCTGCTCGGCCTCGTGGCCTACCGCGCCGGCAAGAAGATCGCCTACGACCCCGAAAAGGGCGTCGTCACCGACAACGACGAGGCCAACGGCTTCCTCAAGCGCAAGTACCGCGAGGGCTGGACCCTCAACGGCTGAGCGGGGAAGGGCGGTGTCGGGTGTCTGGTGTTGAGTGTTCGGGTACGGACAGGAACGGCCCTCATCCAAGGCGCCCGGCCCACCGGCTGGGCGCTTTGGCATGTCGTGGTGGAGCGGCCCCCCAACACCTACCACCTACCACCTAACACGAGACGCCGCTCTTCTCAGTAATCCATCGGCAGGCCGGCGAGCTGGGCGGCGGTGAAGACGGGGCCTTCCTTGCACACGTAGATGGGGCCGACGTTGCATCGGCCGCACTTGCCGAGGCCGCACTTCATGCGGTTCTCGAGCGTGGTGTAGACCTGTTCGAGACCGAAGCCGAGCTGCTTGAGGCTGGCGAGGGTGAACTTGATCATGATGGGCGGGCCGCAGAGCACCACCACCGCGTTGTCGGTGGGCGGTTTGACCTGCTCGACGATGGTGGGCACGAAGCCCACGCGGCCCTTCCAGTCGGGCGTCTCACCGCCCGGGTCCACCGTCTGCACGAGCTGCACGTCGGTGCGGGCTTCCCATTCGGCCAGCTCGTGCTTGTAAACGAGGTCGGCCACGGTGCGGGCGCCGTAGATGATCATCACGTCATCGTAGCGCTCGCGCTGGTCGAGACAGGTCCAGATGACGCTGCGCACGGGGGGCAAGGCGATGCCGCCCGCGATGAAGATCAGCTTCTTGCCCTGCCAGGCGTCCACGGGGAACGTGTTGCCGTAGGGCCCGCGGAAGCCGATGGTGTCGCCCACCTCGCAGCGCGCCAGGGCGCGGGTCACGCGCCCTGTCTCACGGAAGGTGCACTCGATGTAGCCTTTGCGCGTGTGGGGCGAGGCCACGCAGAACGTGCTCTCGCCTGCCCCGAAGAGCGAGTATTCGCCGAACTGCCCCGTGCGGAAGCTGAAGCGCTCGGCATCGGCGGGGTCCTGGAACTCGAGGCGGAATGTCCGCACCAGCGGCGCCTCGTCGCGGATGGCCGCGATGCGCATCAGCATGGGCTTGTAGATGTTCGGCGACGCGGCGGCGGAGGCGGCCTCAACGGTGTCGGCGGTACTCGTGGACAACTGGCTTCTCCGTGCGAAACAGCGGCGACTTGGCAGACGACCAAACGCAACAATTATAGGCCAAGGCCGCCGCGCGATCAACCGCAGGAGCGCTGCGAAGCCGCCGTCAACCGACAGAACCGCAGAGGTCTGAGGCGTCAGCGCGCCGGCCGGATCGCGATCTCGAGTTCGCCCGTCGAAATCCGCGTGTTGGGGGCGGGGGGCAGCTCCAGCTTCGCCGCGAACGCCTGCGGATAGGCCAGGTAGTAGAGGCGGGCGACGAGCGTCACCTTGCCCTGCGCGTCCTGCGGCACGCGCCACGTGTAGCGCTCGGTGCGCACCTTCGCCGGGTCGAGGCGGTTGTCGAAGACCTTGCGGGCGGCCTCCACCATGGACTGTGTCTGGTTCCCCGCGGCGTCCACGAAGACCGCTCGGTACACCCGTTTGCCCTGGGGGAAATCCCGGCCGAGTGCCTCGCGGTCGGCGGGGAGAGCGCCGCCGACGTCGTAGCCCGCGGCATCGGGGGCGCTGGGGGCGGGAATGCCGATGCGTCGGTCGCCCACGCGGGCCTCCAGGTCCAGCCACACGGTGCGCAGCTCGATACTGCCCGACGGCATGCGATGGCCGGTGCGCTCGTTGTCTACCTCGACCGTGATGGCGAGTTCGTCGCCCGGGGCGGCCTCGGCCCTGTCGGTGCGGAGGCGAAGCGGGATGGCGTTGTCGAGCTGCGTCTGCGTGCGGGCGCCGGGGAAGCGGTGCGAGTAGAGCTTGCTCCGTTCGGGGGCCGTGCCCAGGGTCATCTCGGCGGCCTTGCCTGACTCGTATTGCGCCTTGTGGTCGATCAGGTAGCCCTTCGCGTTCATATGGCAGTCCTGGCACTGGATGCCGCTGGCCGCGTAGGGGCTGGCTTTCCACTCGGTGTAAGTGGGCTTCACGCGCACGCCGAGCGTGTTCACGGACTCGTGGCACACGGCGCAGAACTCGCTCGTGGTCTGGAACTCCAGGTACACGTGGTGCCAGGAGCTCGAGTGGCGGAACGGCCCGTACTTCTCCTCGCCCGGCGAGGCGATGAAGTTGCCGTTCTCGGGCGCGGCGCCGCGAAAACCGCTGATGCGGTGGCACAGGTCGCACGTGACGCCCGACATCTGCGGGTCCACGTGCTTGCCGATGATCACGTGGCCCGGATTCATCTGGTGCGCCACGGGCATGTGGCACGCGGCGCACGACTGCGCCTCCTGGACGAACCGCGGGCCCTCCAGCTTCATCGGCAACACCTCGCGGAAGTACTGGGCCTGGAACACGGGGTTCGTGTACGACTGGGCGTGCATGGAGAGCGCCTGTTGCTCGTGGACGTGGATGTGGCAATCCTTGCACGCCTCGGAGGGCGCGTAGGCCATCACGCGCGTCTTCTGCTTCGGGGGCAGCACGCGCGCCGCGGGCTGGGGCGGCGCGGGCGGCCGGCTTGGCGGAGCGATCTCCGTGCACCCCGACGCCACGGCTAGAACCAGCAGCACTGTCAGCGGCCTCATGGGTTCTCCTTGGCATGGCCAGGACGCGTTCCCCGGCCCCGTGCCATTGTAGCCGCCCGTGCGGGGAAATGAAAGGCAAAGTCTCCCCGAGTGCGCGACGCTGGGGAGGCGCGATGCGCGGGCCGAAACGCCCGTCCGCGCCCAGCAGTGTGAGAGTCTTTGGAGGATGGGTCTGGGGAGGAACCTTCCTGCTAGAAAGGTTCCTCCCCGGCTCAGTTCAGTTGTCCGGGCGGCTACAGGGTGGCGATTTCGGTGAGTTGGGCGAGGATGTTCATGTTGACGGGACAGTGGCGGATGCAGCGGCCGCAGCCGACGCACGAGCGGTGGTTGAATTTCTGGACGTAGTAGTTGAACTTGTGCTCGATGCGCTGACGCCAGCGGGCGGCCTGGTCGGGGCGCGGGTTGTGGCCGGAGGCGTGGAGGGTGAAAAGGGCGAACTGGCAGGCGTCCCAGTTCTTGCGGCGGGCGCCGCGGCGGTAGGTGCCCTCGTCTACGATGTCGAAGCAGTGGCAGGTGGGGCACAGGAAGGTGCAGCAGCCGCAGCCCCAGCACTTGTAGGAGTAGGGGGCCCAGCGGGGGTTCTCGAAGTTGGCCTTGAGCCAGGCGGTGATGCGGTCGAGGTCGAGGCGAGGGGGCAGGGCGTCGAAGGCGGGCTTGCAGGGGGCCTGCTTGTCGGCGGTGCCGTCCCTGAAGGCGTCGGGGGCGAGGGCGGCGATGGCTTCGCCCTTGGGGGTGAGGATTTCGGCGAGGAGGCGCTTGTCGTCGAGCGGGGTGAGGAGGAGATCGGCGCCGTCGGTGGCGTTGGGGGCGGAGCCGAGGGCGGTGCAGAAGCAGGCCTCGTCGGCGCGGGTGCAGGCGATGGCGATGACGGTGGTGGCGGCGCGGCGGAGGTTCCAGAAGGGGTCGCAGTAGTCCCAGTTGTAGAGGGGGTCCATGACGAGGAGGCTGCGGGCGTCGCAGGGGCGGCAGCCGAAGAGGACGGTGGGAGGGTACTGGGTCTGGGGGTCAGCGACCTGGGCGCCCGCGTCGGCGCGGGCGTAGGTGAGGATGGGTTCGGAGCGGGGGAAGAGGAACTCCTTGATGGAGTTGCGAGGGTTGATGTAGTCGGTGCGTGGGACGATGTCGGAGGTGGCGGCGATTTCGCGGAAGTGGACGCGGTCGTCCTCGCGCGCGGGTGCCACGAGGCGGGCGCGGGCGCGAATGGCGTCGAGGAGGGCCGGGAGACGGGTGGCGTCGAGTATCTTGTTCATAGGATGAAGTCTTCGGAGTCCTCACACTTGTAGGTGGCGAAGGGCTGATACTCCTCGGTGTTGTAGCCTGCGAGGTAGCCGAAGTGGGCTTTGACCTGGCGGGCGAGGAAGCGGTTGAGGAGCATGAGGGGGATGTTGACGGGGCACGAGCGCTCGCATTCGCCGCAGTTGATGCAGCGGCCTGCGAGGTGGAAGGCGCGGGCGATGTTCCAGGCCATGTTGCCCTGAGGGTGGGACGAGGTGTCAATCCACTGGGGTTGGTTGAGGGTGGCGATGCATTGGTCGCAGTAGCACATGGGGCAGGCCTGACGGCAGGCGTGGCAGCGGATGCACTTGTCGAGTTGCTGGCGCCAGAAGGCCCAGCGCTCGGCGGGGGGCTTGGCCTCGAGGGCCTCGACGGCGGCGAGCTGGTCGGGCGTGAGGTCGCGGCTCTGGAAGCTCTCGCGAAGGTGCTTCTGGAGGTCCTCGAGGGTGGTCTGGGGGAGGACCTCGCAGGGGGAGGCGGGGTCGCCGGGGCGGTCTATGCGGACGCCGATGACGCGGACGGCGTCGGCTTTGACCTGCTCCTCCTGGATGAGGACGACGACGGCGCGGATGTCGGGTTCTTTGGCCACGACGGCGATGCGCTGGAAGCGGGCGCGAAGGTCCTTGCGCGTCAGCCAGTTGGCCAGGTTGTTGACGCAGAAGGGGTTGAGGACGAGCTGGCCGACGTCCTCCGCCCGCGTGATGAAGACGGGGGTGGTCTTCTGGGGGTTGGTGCCTGCGCCGTGGCCAATCACCAGGTGGGCCTCGCCGCTTTCCAGCAGCGAGCGGGCGCGCGCCTGCAATGTCTCGGACGGTGTGCTCATGGCTTGCTCTGGTTTGCTCCGATGGCTTGAGTCATAGCTCGGTCGTACTCAGTTTCGTGGCCTGGGCCTCGCGTCGGCGACGGGAGGTGTCTGGGGCGGCGGCGACGGCCGGCCTACTTCCAGAACTGCCACCATTTCGGCTCCTCTTCGTCGGGGGCGTCCTCGTCGTCCTCGCTGTCCTCGTCGCCCTCGCCCTCATCGGTGTCGCTTTCGCCCTCGTCGTCCTCGCCCTCTTCATCGTCGTCGTCGCCTGGCTCGTCGCCATCCTGAGGCGAGACCTCGGCGGGTTGGTCCTGGGCAGGCGGAGGCGCGGGCGGCGGTTCCTTGCGCTCTGGCTTGGCCGGCGGCTCGGGCTTGGCCGCTGCCTCTCTTGTGGGGGCTGGCTCCTCGGGCTCCGGGGACTTCGCCTCCGGTTCTTCTTCCTCTTCCTCCTCGGGTTCGCCGAAGATGGCGTCGAGCTGGTCGAGCACGTGTTCCGGCGAGCTCTCGCGGATGAAGGCGAGCAGTTGCTCGTAGCCCTGGATGCACGAGCGGAAGCTCACACGGGCGCCGTCGCTGCCGATGAAGATGAGCTTGTGGCCCAGGGGGCGCCATCGGTAGATCACCTTCTGGATGTGCACCCAACTGATCCGCTGGACGCCCTGGCCGAAGACCGTGGCCTTGAGCGATACGGGCGAGATCACGACCTTCGACAGCCAGGCGCGCAGCGAGATCCAGATGGTGAGCAAGAGGAAGAAGGCCACGACGCCGATCACGATCCAGGCGCGGGGGCCTTCGGTTCTCACGAAGTCGCGCACCTGGCCGAAGAACACGGCGACCGCGATGCCGGCGGCAACCACCGTCACCCACAGGAAGCGCTCGTAGAGCGGGTAGCGGAACACCCGGTCCGGCGCCGGCCTCTCGGTGTCGAAGATGTCAATCGGCACGCGTTGCCCCTACAACCGGATCGCTCCTCAGCACGGCCCGCGCGAGGCTTCGGCCAGCTCGCGGTAGCCGGTGAACGGGCCCACCTTGCGCAGCTTGGCGGTCAGGTCGTTGATCAGCTCGGCCCACTTGGCGCCCTCGGCGGCCGAGACCCACGAGAACTGGAGGCGCTCGTCCTCCACGCCCATGAAGTGCAGCAGGTCGCGGAAGATGGTCCATCGCCGCCGCGCGTAGTAGTTGCCCTCGGCATAGTGGCAGTCGCCCGGGTGGCATCCGCTGACCAGCACTCCGTCGGCCCCGCGCTCGAACGCCTTGATGACGAAGTTGGGGTCCACGCGGCCGCTGCACGGCACGCGGATCACGCGCACGTTCGAGGCGTACTTCAGGCGGCTCGTGCCCGCCAGGTCGGCGCCGGCGTAGGTGCACCAGTTGCAGACGAAGGCCACGATCCGCGGCTCGAACTCCTTCTCGGTGGTAGGCATGGCAGTGCTGGGTCGGCTTCCTTTCGCGCGTTGTCCTCGGGGGCGTCACTGGGCCGCCCCCGAGGGTTCCGAGATGGTTTCCTACTCCTCGCCCAACGCATTCACGACAGCGTAGAGTTGCTCGTCGTTGAAGCCCTTGAGGGTCACGGCGTGGGCGCGGCAGGCGGCGGCGCACAGGCCGCAGCCGCCGCAGAGGCCCTCGTTGACCCGGGCGACGGTCTTGAGGAGGTTGCCCTTGCGGTCGCGAATCTCCTCGCGTTCGATGGCCCCGTAGGGGCAGATGCGCTCGCAGAAGAAGCAGCCGAAGCAGATGGAGTAGACGGGCGGCGCGGTGCGGTGCACGCTGGCCACGATGGGCTCGCGCTCGAGTTCGTTGGCGTTCAGCAGGGCGCCCACCTTGCTGGCGGCCGCGGAGGCCTGGGCCACGCTCTCGGGAATGTCCTTGGGCCCCTGGCAGGCGCCCGCGAAGAACACGCCGGCCGTCTGCGCCTCTACGGGGCGCAGCTTGGGGTGCGCCTCGGAGAAGAAGCGGTCCTTGTCGAACGCCACGTGGAGCTTCTGGGCCATGGCCTCGGCATCGGGCTGGGCGATCATGGCCGTGCCCAGCACCACGAGGTCCACCTCCACCTCCACCTGGGCGTTCGACAGGGTGTCGGCGCCCTGCACCACGAGCTTGTCGCCGCGCGGGTAGATGCGCGAGACGCGCCCGCGGAAGTAGCACAGGTCGTCTTCCTCGACGGCGCGGCGGGTGAACTCGTCATACGTCTTGCCGCCGGCCCGGATGTCCATGTAGAAGTTGTAGGCCTGGCCGTCATGCACCTTGTGCTTGTAGAGCATGGCGTGCTTGGCCAGGTACATGCAGCAGATTTTCGAGCAGTAGGTGAAGCCCTTCTCGTTGTCGCGCGAGCCGACGCAGGAGAGGAAGGCGACGGACTTGGCTTCCCTGCCGTCGGAGGGGCGGCGCACCTTGCCGCCGGTGGGGCCGCTGGCGCTCAGCAGGCGCTCGAACTGGAGGCCGTCCAGGATGTCGGGGTGGGTGCCGTAGCCGTATTCGCCGTAGCCGATGTAGGGGTAGTCGGCGGCGGCCTTGGCCACGCTCCACACCTGATAGCCGGTGGCCACCACGATGGCGCCGACCTTTTCCTTGACCAGTTCTTCCTTCTGTTCGTAGTCCACGGCCTTGGTGGGGCACACCTTGGCGCAGACGCCGCACTTGCCCTTCTGGAACCAGAGGCAGTTGGCGCGGTCAATCACCGGCTTGTTGGGCACGGCCTGGGGGCAGGGCGTGTAGATGGCGGTGCGGTAGCCGAGGCGCTTCTTGGGGTTCTCGGGGTCGGGCACGGTGATGCCGGCGTTGAATTCGCTGGGGATGGTGCGCGAGGGGCACTTCTGCCAGCAGGTGCCGCAGCCCGTGCACTTGGCGAGGTCCACGCTCCGCGGCTTCATGCGGATCGTGATCTCGAAGTTCCCGATGTAGCCGTCCACCGCATCCACTTCGCTCCAGGTGTAGAGCTTGATCTTCTTGTGGCGGGCCACCTCGACCATGCGGGGGGTGAGGATGCACTGCGAGCAGTCGAGGGTGGGGAAGGTCTCGGAGAGCTGGAGCATGTGGCCGCCCACGCTGGGCTCGCGCTCGACGAGCACGACCTCGTGGCCCATGTTGGCGATGTCGAGGGCCGCCTGGATGCCGGCGATGCCGGCGCCGATGACGAGGGCGCGCTTGGTGATGGGGACGTGGATGGGTTTGAGCTTCTCGTTGTTCTTGACTTTTTCGACCATCAGGCGGATCAGCTCGATGGCCTTCTGGGTGGCCTCGGCCTTGTCGGGGTGCACCCAGGAGCAGTGCTCGCGGATGTTGGCCATCTCGCACAGGAAGGGGTTGAGGCCCTTCTCGGCCACGGCGTTACGGAAGGTGGGCTCGTGCATCCGCGGCGAGCAGGCGGCCACGACCACGCCGGTGAGCTTGTGGTCCTCGATGGCCTTCTTGATCAGGTTCTGGCCGGGGTCCGAGCACATGTACTTGTAGTCGGTCGAGAACACCACGCCGGGGTGCGTCTTGAGCGCCTCGGCGGCGGCCTCGCAGTTGACCACGCTGCCGATGTTCTCGCCGCAGTGACAGATGAACACGCCGATACGCGACAAGTGCGGTCTCTCCTGTCCCCTTCTTCCGGGACGCGTGGGACGTGTCAGACTCGTCGGACGGTCGGCTTCGCGGTGCGACGGGTCTTGCGAGTCTCAGGCGTCCCGTGTTTGTCTCGTTCCACTAGGCCACGGCGCCTTGGGGGGCCTCGGCTGCCGCCGGCGGCTCGCCGCGCAGGCGGGCGACGAGGTCCGTGGTGTCCACAAAATGCGTGCTCAGGCCGAGGGCCTTGGGCTCGAGGCCGAGGGCCAGGCCCACCACCTGGGCGAGGTACAGCACGGGCATGTGCAGGTCTTCGCCGAGGCCCGCGTCGGCCGCGGCCTCGGTCTGGCGCATGTCGAGGTTAGCCTGGCACATGGGGCAGGCGACCACGAAGGCCTCGGCCCCGGCCAGGCGCGCGGCCTTGAGGATGCGGCCGGTGAGACGCGCGACGACCGTGGGGCGGCTCATCGTGAACCCTGCGCCGCAGCACTCGGTCTTGTGCGTCCACTCCACGGGCGCCAGGCCCAGCGTGCGGCACACCTCGTCCATGGCCACCGGCTGCTCGGTGTCGTCGTAGGTCATCACGTCGGGCGGGCGCGTGTGGAGGCAGCCGTAGTAGCAGGCGACTTTGAGATCGGGCAGCTTGCCCGCCAGGCGCTCCCGGAACTGGGCGAGGTTGCGGTGGAGCAACTCGACGAGGGTGATCGGGCGCACGGAGCAGCGGTAGGCCATCTCGGCGGCCTCCTGGGCCGCGGCGAGGAGGTCGGTGTGCTCCTTCACCTCGTGCTGCGCGAGGCTCAGCTCCTTGGTGCACAGGGGGCAGGGGGCGAGAATCTCCTTGAGCCCGGCGGCCTCGGCGAGCGCGAGGTTGCGCACGTTGAGGGCGCGGGTGAGGATGGAGTTGGTCATGTGCCCGGCGGAGGCCCCGCAGCAGTTCCAGTCGGGCACCTCCTTGAGCTCGAAGCCGAGGGCGCCGAGCGTGGCCTCGATGGCCATGCCGTACTCGTAGCCGGTGGCGTGGGCCTTCAGCGCGCAGCCGGGGTAGTAGCCGAGTTCCATGTCAGTCCGACTTCCTCTCGGGGGCTTTCTGAAGCTGGCAGCGGTCGAAGATGCGCCGGATGGCGGCGACGTTCTGAATCTTGTGCGGCAGGAGGCCGGGCTTGCCGCGCTTGAGCATCTTGGGGAAGGTGAGCAGGTCCTGCAGGCCGCGCCGGAGCGGGCTCTTGAGCTTGTAAGCGGCGATGAAGCCCATCTCGTAGACGCGGCCGAAGCGGCGGATGCTGGCGAGGAACGACTGGTGGAAGTCGTAGATGTCGGCCTCGTTGGCGTTCACGAGGCCCTCTTCCTGGGCCATCTCGCGCAGCACGGTCATCAGGCGGGCCGGCTCGGCGTCCTTCGGGCAGCGCGTCGAGCACGCTTCGCAGGCTGCGCACACCCACTGGGAGCGCGAGCGGAGGGCCTCGTCCTTGCGCCCGAGCTGGGCCAGGCGCATCATCGCGTGGATGGGGTGGAACATCTCGAACGACACCGGGCAGCCGGCGGTGCACTTGCCGCACTGATAGCAGTCGGCCAGCTTGCGCCCCAGCCGCCGCTCGACCTCGCGTTTCCAGTCGGAGTCGACCTGGGCGCGCGACACTTGCAGTTGCATTGTTGACCTTTTCTATCGGTTTTTGGCTCTTGGCGCACCTCCCCTACCTCTGCTATTGTAGGAGATTTGTGCGCCGCAAGTCAAACCCCATTTGCCTACCCATCGTGGCGCCGGTCGCGCGGCAAGCGGCCCTCGTCGGCGAAACTGTAGTGCGTGCTCTCGCCCACGATGACGTGGTCGAGGAGCGTGATGCCGAGCACCTGGCTGGCCGCGTGGAGCTTGGCCGTGATCTCGATGTCGCGCGGGCTGGGCGTCGGGTCGCCGGTCGGGTGGTTATGCACGCACACGATGGCGGCGGCGCTGTCGCGCACCGCCTCGTGGAACACCTCGCGCGGGTGGGCCAGGCTGGCGGTGAGGCTGCCGACCGAGACCTCGACGTCGCGCATCAGGCGGTTGCGGGCGTCGAGGAGGAGGACGAGAAAGGTCTCCTTCTTCTGGTCGCGGAGGCGGGGCCGGGTGAAGTCGCAGACGGCCTGGCTGTCGGCGATGGGGCGGCCGGGCTCGACGGCGGCTCGCTGGGCCATGCGGCGGCCGATCTCGGCGGCGGCCTTCACCTGGGCCGCCTTGGCCGGGCCGATGCCCTTGACGGCCGACAGCTCGCGCACGCTGCGGGTGGCGATGGCCCGCAAGCTGCCGAAGCGGGCCAGCAGCCTCTGGCCGAGACCCACGGCGGTCTCCTCGGTGGTGCCGGTGCGCAGGATGATCGCCAGCAGCTCGGCGTCCGAGAGCGCGCCCTCGCCGCCCGCGATGAGGCGCTCGCGCGGCCGCTCGTCCTCGGGCAGTTCGCGGATGCGCGGCGCGCGCTGATGAAAGGCGCACTCCTGGGCCAGCGGGCACTCGGCGCAGGCGGGCCGGTCGCCGCACACGACGGTGCGGATGCCCTCCGCGGGCGAGCAGTAGAGCTGGAGCACGCGCCGCACCGTGGCTGCGCGCTCCCCGGCCGCCTCGGCCATGCGGCTCACGGTGTCGTAGAGGTTGGCCGCTGAGCGGGCGCGCGGGATCAGCCCCAGGCGGCTCAGGAGGCGGCGCAGGGCGGGGTCGTCCTCGAACGGCGCGCCATCGGCATAGGCGGCGGGCGCCTCGCCGCAGAGGCCCAGCAGGGTCTCGAGCGGCTCGGTGGCCAGCTCGCGTAGCCGCTGCTCGATGGTGCGGTAGGTTCGGCGCAACTCCACGCCGCGCTCTCCGTTGCAGGTGGACGGCCCGTGCATCATACCCGAATCCCGCGGCGGATCAAGTCGTTGACACGTTCCGGCGGGCGGGCTATAATCCGTGCGGCGCTGGGAGCGCCGGAGCCAGGAATGTCGCTCTTCAAGTCCCCCGAAGGGGCCGAGTCGTTCCAGGGCACGGTCGAGCGCGTGGTCTTCTCGGCGCCCGACCGCGCGTACGCGGTGGCGCGCGTGCGCCCGGAGGGGCGGGGGGGACTCGTCACCGCCGTGGGCAAGCTGCTGGAGCTCAAGGAGGGCGAGGTGCTGCGCCTCGAGGGCCGCTGGGTTACCCACAAGACCCACGGCCGCCAGTTCGAGGTCGAGCACTACGAGGTCGTGGCCCCCACGAGCGCGCGGGGCATCCAGCGCTACCTCGGCTCGGGCCTCGTGCCCGGCATCGGCCCGGAGCTGGCCGCCCGGCTCGTCAAGCGCTTTGGCGAGGCGACGCTCGACGTTATCGAGCACCAGCCCGAGCGGCTGCGCGAGGTGGAGGGCATCGGACGTAAGCGCCAGCAGCAGATCATCGAGGCCTACGGCGCGCAGAAGGGCCTGCGCGAAGTGATGGTGTTCCTCCACGAGTACGGCGTCTCGCCCGCCGTGGGGGCGCGAATCTACAAGACGTACGGCAGCTCGGCCATCTCGATCGTGCGCGACAACCCCTATCGCCTGGCCGCCGACATCTTCGGCGTGGGGTTCCGCACCGCCGATCGCATCGCGGCCAACCTGGGCATCCCGCACGACTCGCCCCAGCGCGCCGCCGCCGGAGTGGTGCACGCGCTGCGCGAGCTGGGCGACGACGGCCACGCCTGCTATCCCCAGCGGACCCTCGCCGAGGCAGCGAGCCGCATGCTCGAGGTGCCCGTCGAGCAGGTCGAGGCCGCCATCGAGGCCCAGCGCGTCGGCGGCGAGCTGGTGGTGGACGATGCCCACCCGTTGCGTCCCGTCTACCTGCCCGCCCTGCACGCGGCCGAGACGGGCGTCGCCCAGAGGCTCGCGGAGCTGGCCGCTACGCCCGCCCCATTTCCGCCCATTGACGCGGGCAGGGCGGTCGAGTGGGTCCAGCGTCAGGTCCGCATCCAGCTCCCGCCCGGGCAGCAGGATGCCCTGCGCAAGGCCGTGGCCAGCAAGCTCACCGTCATCACCGGCGGCCCGGGCGTGGGCAAGACCACCGTGCTCCGCTGCCTGGTCGAGATCTTCCAGGCGCGGCGGCTGCGGGTCGCCCTCGGCGCGCCCACCGGCCGCGCCGCCAAGCGCCTCGCCGAGGTCACCCGCACCGACGCCATGACCATTCATCGCCTCCTCAAATACCAGCCGCGCACCAGCGCCTTCGAATACAACGAGCGGAACCCCCTTCAGGCCGACGTGGTGATCGTGGACGAGGCGTCCATGCTCGACCTCCTGCTCACCTGCCATCTCGCCCGCGCGCTCAGCCCGCAGACTGTCCTCGTGCTCGTGGGCGACGTGGACCAGCTCCCGTCGGTCGGGCCCGGCAGCGTGCTGCGCGACGTCATCGCCTCGGGCGTGGCCGCCGTGGCGCGCCTCACCGACATCTTCCGCCAGGAGGCCCACAGCCTCATCGTCGGCAACGCTCACCGCATCAACCGCGGCGAGATGCCGGCCCTCAACGGCCCCGGCGAGGGGCCTGCCCGGGACTTCTTCTTCCTGGAGCGCGCCGACCCCGAGGAGGCGGCGGAGACGGTGCTCGACCTCGTCGCGCGCCGCCTGCCCGCCGCCTACGGCCTCGACCCCGTGGACGATATCCAGGTGCTGGCCCCCATGCACCGCGGCGCCGTGGGCGCCCAGGCCCTCAACGAGCGGCTCCGCGAGCGGCTCAATCCCGCCGAGACGCCCGGCGGGCGCGGCTTCCGCCCCGGCGACAAGGTCATGCAGATCCGCAACAACTACGACAAAGAGGTCTTCAACGGCGACCTCGGCCGCGTGCTCGAGGCCCGCCCTGACGCGGGGCAGGTGATTGTGCGCCTCGACGAGCGCGAGCTGGCCTACGGCCCCGACGAACTCGACGAACTCGTGCCCGCCTACGCCATCACCATCCACAAGTCCCAGGGCTGCGAGTACCCCGCCGTGGTCGTGCCCATCCTCACCCAGCACTACATGATGCTCCAACGCAACCTCCTCTACACCGCGGTCACGCGCGGCCGGCGCCTCGTGGTCCTCGTCGGCACGAAACGGGCCATCGCCATCGCCGTGCGCAACGACCGCATCCGCGAACGCCACTCCCTGCTCCGCGAGCGCCTGGCCAACGCCCGGCCCCACGAGCCTTTCCCCCCGGAGGACTGAGACGTGGAACACGAGCCTGTCGAGCCCGCACCCCGGCCGCCCGACTACGTGATGGACCTCATGGCCCGCGCCGCCGCGATGAACGAGCAGGACCCCTGCCTGCGCGGCCGCCTCCTCGAGCTCCCCCGCACAGGCGAGCTGATGGCCACCGGCGACCTCCACGGCAACCTCTCGAACTTCCGCCGCATCACCCGCATCGCCGACCTCGGCCACCATCCCCAGCGCCACATCCTCCTCCAGGAACTGCTGCACGCGATGTACGCCGACACCCCCGACCGCTCGTACCAGCTCCTCGAAGAGGCCGCCATCTACAAGACCGTCTATCCCGGCCAGGTGCACTTCCTGCTCGGCAACCACGACATCGCCGAGCTCTGCGGCCTCGAGATCATGAAGCAGGGGCGCTCGGTCCTCAGCGTCTTCAACACGGCCCTCCAGGAGGCCTACCAATTCAACGCCGACGTCATCCGCAAGGCCTACAACCGCTTCCTCCGCTCGCTCCCCTGGGCCGCCGTCACCGCCCACGGCATCCTCCTGTGCCACTCGCTGCCCGACGGTAAGTACGTGCACCTTTTCGACCGCGCGTTGTTCACCCAGGCCACCCGCGAGGCCGACATCGGCCGCGACTCCCCCGCCTTCCGCATGGCCTGGGGCCGCGACATCGCGCGGCCCACCAGCGCCGCCTTCGCCGAGCGCATGGGCGTAGACCTCATCGTCTGCGGCCACCACCCGTGCCAGAAGGGCTACACCACGCCCAACCCGCACCTCGTGGTCATTGACAGCAAGGACGCCCACGGCGCCTACGCTCTTCTGCCCCTCGACCGCAAGCTCTCGCAGCAGGACGTCGTTTCGCGCATCAAGTTCCTGAACTTCTAGGCGCCCCCGACACGTTGCTTTCCCGCCCGCGGCCTGATAGGATCGCGACGAACGCAACCAGAAAAGAGCCCTATGAAGCACGCCCTCGCAGTCTGTTGCTCCGCGCTCCTGCTCCCCCTCGCCTCGATCCGCGCCGGCCAAACGGCGGCGCCCAGAATCCTCCGCGTCGCCCCCTCCGCCTCTGCCGTGCGCCTCTTCGACCCGCTCGAACTCACGGTAGACCTCGACGCCGCCTTCCACAACCCCTACGACCCCGACGACATCGCCCTGACGGCCACCGTGGCCGACCGCTCGGGCCGCTCCCGCACCGTCGAGGGCTTCCTCTACCAGGACTACGAGCGGACCCTCAAGGACGGCAAGGAGCAGCTCAAGCCCCGCGGCGAGCGAGTCTGGAAGATCCGCTACACGCCGACCCTCGCTGGCCCGCACCTCTACACGGTTGCAGTGAAGACCCGCGGCGGCGAAGCCCGCACGGAGGCGCGTGAATTCGTCGCCACCGACTCGCGAAGCCCCGGCTTCATCCGTGTCAGCCGGCGAAACCCCCGCTACTTCGAATACTCGACGGGCAAGCCCTACTTCCCCATCGGCCACAACATCTGCTGGGCCGACTCGCAGCTCAAGACCTACGACTACGACAACTACTTCCGCCGCATGGCCGCCGCCCACGAAAACTTCACCCGCATCTGGATGTGCTCCTGGAGCCTCGAACTCGAGGGCGCCAGGCTCGACGACTACCGCCTCGACAACGCCTGGCGCCTCGACCACATCGTCGGCTTCGCCCGCACCTACGGCCTCGCCTTCAAACTCTGCTTCGACAACTTCTACGACTTCGCCCAGCGCCGCCACAGCCCCTACTGGCGCGCCCACGGCGGCATGTGTGACAATCCCGCTGACTTCTTCACCAGCGACGAAGCCAAGACCCACTACCGCCGCCGCCTCCGCTACATCGTCGCCCGATGGGCCCACGCCCCCCAGATCATGGCCTGGGAGTTCTGGAACGAGATGGACTACGCGCCCAGCGAGCGCGGCAAGCTGCTCTCGCGCAAGGAGCCCTACATGCTCGACTGGACCGCCCAGATGGCCGCCGAACTGCACCGCACTGACCCCTATCAGCACCTCGTCACCAACACCCTCGCCGCCTACACCGACTGGCCCGAGTTCTGGGCCATGCCCGCGCTCGACTTCGTCCAGCTCCACGCCTACATCCACGACGGCTGGGAGCCCACGCCCAAACAATACGACGCCGCCGCCCTCGTGCTCGACCAGGCGCAGGACTTCGAGCAGTTCCGCAAGCCCTACCTCATCGCCGAATTCGGCTTCCACCCCACCGGCAGCGACAACCGCCTCAACGCCCTCGACCGCACCGGCATCCACCTCCACAACGCCCTCTGGGCCTCCTCCCTCGGCGGCGCTGCCGGCGCTCCCATGCTCTGGTGGTGGGACAACTACGTCGAGCCCAACGACCTCTACTACCACTACCGCGCCCTCGGCCGGTTCCTCGCCGGCGTGGACTGGACAGGGCAGCCCTGGCAGCCCGTCCGCGACGACGAGCGCGGCAACCTCCGCATCGTCGGCCTCCGCACCGACGCCCAGGCCCTCCTCTGGTTCCAGGACCGCCGCAACACCTGGCACCGCCGACTCGTCAAGAAGGAACCTGCTCGGCTCCTCGAACCCTTCGCCTTCCGGCTCCCCGGCCTCCGGCCCGGCCCGTACCGCATCGAGTGGTGGGACACCTACAACGGCGGCACCATCACCGAAGCCCAGGCCACGGCCGATGGCGCCGGCCTGGTCCTCCAGCTCTCGCCCCTGGTCAAAGCCCCCGACGTCGCCTGCCGCGTCGAGCCCCTCATCGAGCGCTCCGAGCGCAAGCCCGCCTGGTGAGCCATCTACGCCCTTCTCGGTGGAGCCGACACTTCCCCTCGTCCCTGCGCTCCGCGTGTGGGACGCCCCTCTTGGCCGCTCCGCGGCCGCCCCCTCCATACTCGCTCACCGCCCCCACAGAGCCGGTATGGCCGGAACGGCGAGAATCGCCGATCCTCGCCATTCCACCCATACTTGCTCACTTCCTCCCCCTCAGGAATGAGCAAGCATGGGCGCTCGCCCCGCGGCCGCGCCTCACCCGCGACACCCTTTCGCGCCGCCCGATTCCCTCGCCATTGCCAAGCGTTGGATACTACAGGGCTTACACCTCCATCGTGTGGCGCTCCATCGCGTGTCTGGCACGCATGTGGCACCGCATCTGCCACTTCAAGGATCGCATGGTGAGCCATAGCACTCGTGCATCTGGCGATTACGTGCCCTCGGTGTGATCAGAGGTGTGACACGTACCCGTGCCCTGATCACATGATGTACGCGCGATCGGGAAGGGAATCGCTCCGATTCTGCGCGCGGCAACCTCAGAGATGACTTCCGAAAACGATGCCCGTAAGTCTGGTTGCGCTAGGTACTGGTGCCGCGCCTCCGAGTGCAGTGGCTGGCCTACCCACATGATATGGAAGAACTCGTCCACTGCACTCAACAGCTTGGTCAGTGTGTCGCGGTCATAGGTGTGAGCGAGTTCCAAGAGAGTGTAGTTCGTCGTCCATAGCTCAGCTTCGCAGTCGAGAAGCTGTTCGTATATCCGCCTTGCGCGCTCGTGGTCAGCGCGGTCCCGGCGCAGCAAGGCACCAAAGGTGGAAGTGGAAAACATGACCCGACTGGGAGCACTCATGCGCTTTGCTCTCTGCAGTTGCCGGGAGAATAGCGACCAATGAATGCCATGGCCTTACCCCACTCACGAACCCGCCCCGGAAAGACAGAGATGCGAATCACACGGTGATCCCAGGTTAGGTCACACAGCACTCCGCGGACAATAGATTGGCTTGCCGCCACGCGCTCGCTCTCTCTACCGGAGACATTGACGACGTAGTCCGCCTCTGATGTCTTCAGCTCCCTGCCAAGGGCCATCTCAATCAACCTTGTCAGAGCCTTGTGGTTAGCTGCCTCAGGGAGGGAGAACTCGGAGGCCAAGACGAGACTGTCCTCCACGGCTCTCAAGGCATCCTCCTGCGAAACCTTACCCATCTCGAGCGCCGTGAGCGTCTCTTGAAGTTTGGAGACTCTGAACTGGCGCTCACGCTCGGTCAAAGTTACCCTGCTCATAGGCCTCCCAGGCGAACACGGGTAAGCTTTGTCCAGAGCCTCTGCAATGGACGGCATGTGCTCCCTGACGATCGCGGGTCTCTCCCTGTAGCAGGCGAGCACGGCATCTGAGATGGCCTTCATGTCAGTCTTCTTCATTGGCTCAAACCACAGCGGCGCTGAAACTCGTCAACCACTCTGTCGAGGCGCTCGTGAAGCCTATAATGCTCGCCCTCTTCATCGCCCCGGTTCAGGGGCCCGTCCTTTGGGTTTGTAAGCGTATAGGGGACCCCATACTTGTTCTCTATTGACCGGAACTTCGGGCTGAACTGGTCGGTCCTGGATACCTCGTCGTACAAGTCCGGATCGAAGTCACCGAGCTTCCTGAGGCGTTCATTGTCAGGAATCCACCATCGGAATGGCCGGTACGTGCCCTGACCCTCGTCGCTGTAGAGGCGCTGTGAAGTCATTCGGTGTGTCGTTCTGTAGTGCTTGACGACATTCAGGACAATGCCGCCGAAGTCCACCCGCGCTCCGTGACGACGGTTGAGTTCACCGGCTCGTTTCTGAACAAGGTCTACGCCCTGCAAGGACAATGGCTCGGGTATCACGGGTGATATGAAGATGTCACTTGCTACCAAGGACGTGGACGAGAACAGCGACAGCCCTGGGGGACAATCCAGGATCACGTAGTCATACTGGTTGCGCACAGGCTCGAGAGCTTCGCGCAGGCAGTGTCGAACGCCGCCAGGCATGGGTCGCCCACCTTCCCAGAGCTGAACGAGTTCCTCATCCAGTTCAGCGACGTCAGGCACTGACACAATCATGTGGAGGACACCGGGATAGTGTGGCCCCACTAGGCTGGACCGCTGGATATTGCTCACCACGAGAGGCGGCTGGGTGATGAAGTCGGGTATCGATACGGGGTCGTTGCGCAGAGCACGTTGTAGGAGATGGTACAAGGTCCTCTCGCTCTCGCGCTGCTGCTGGATACTATTGCTGGGCACCATGCAGTAGGTCAGGTTGGCTTGGGCGTCCATGTCAATCAGCAGGACGCGCTTAAAGGCCCGAAAGACGAGGAATTCCGCAATCATCATGGTCAGAGTAGTCTTCCCAACACCGCCCTTCAGGTTGATGATGCTGGCAACACAAGCCATGGCCTAGGTTCTCCTACACGCGGTAGACAACTGCTCAAACCTTCCTGTTGCCAGCCGCACATCTCGATTGACGGCTGCATGTGGATGCCGTACACCCCCAAAGGTTACAGGCTGGCTTTAGGCTTGTCAAACGCCAAGTGCACTCACGGAGAGTGCCTGCGGCTTCATGACGTACCCAGCGCAGTCCCGCGCGGTAAGGTCGCGCACGGCTACGCTGCATGTCCCGCGGGGCGCCGACATGGTGCCTACAGAGACGACGCAACTCATCCTGCTGAAGTGTTGAGTTGGCTCTCAGCCAGTGAAGGCGGTTGTTCGGAGTCTGCGGGGGGCGTATAATGCGCCACGCTCAGCCGAGCCGCCGCAACCGCGCCCAAGGTGGGAGACTCGCGATGATGACCGGTCCCGTGCGTGTGGGAGTCGTTGGCCTCGGAATGGCCGGGAGCGATCACCTGGCCGCCATCGCCAGGTGCGAGGAGGCCCAGGTGATCTGCGTGGCCGACCGCGATCCCGTCGCCCTCGTCCGCGCCAGGCAACAGGCGCCCGCCATCGCCACCTACGAGGACTACCGGGCGATGCTGACGCGCGAGGACCTGGACCTTGTGGTCATCGCCACGCCTCATCACCTTCATGCCCGTATGGCCCTCGACGCCTTCGGAGCCGGCAAGCACGTGCTGTGCGAGAAGCCGCTGGCCGTCACCCCGGCCGAGTGCGACGCGATGATCGCCGCAGCCCGCGCGGCCGGGCGACGCCTCTTCCCCGTGCAGAACCAGCGCGCCAGCCCCATGTTCCGCCGACTCAAGCGCCTCATCGGGCACGAGAAGATGGGCAAGCCCGTCGCCGCGTGCATCCAGTTCCTCGGCTACGAGGGGGCGCGGATGGCCGACCCCGCAAGCTGGAAAGGCTCCTACGGGGAGGCGGGGGGCGGCGTCCTGCTCGACGGCGGCTGCCACGTGCTCGACCTGTGCAACTGGTACCTGGGGGCGCCCCTCGGCGTCGTCGCACGCTGCCATCGGCCCGAAGGCTGGCCGGCCCACAAGGCCGAGACGACGGCCCATGTGGTCGTGGACTACAAGTGCGGCGCCGCGGCGCAGGTGTTCGCCACCTTCGAGGCCCGGCTGCCGGGCAGTTTCACCCAGGGCATCCTCGAGATCGCGGTCGAACTGTTCTACGAGCAGGGCTACGCCCACGCGGAATACGCCTACTACGGCCCGGCGGGCGGGCACCGCCTGCTGCGCTATGTGTGCCGCAGCAACGAGTGGCATACCGTGGAACTGGCGGCGGAGGACGGGCTGGACTACGACCGCCACATCCTCGCCTGCCTCCTGCGCGGAGCGGAGCCGGTCGCCAGCCCCGAGGAGGCGCGCACCGCCGTCGCCGTGGCCCACGCCGCTTACGAGGCGGCCAGCACGGGACGGTGGACGCCGGTGGGATAGGCTCCTGGGGGGAATGAAGCCAGTCTCATCCACGGCCGCGTTGTGGTCGGGGTATTCCGCTCTGGGCGGGGTGTCTCTGCCCTGTGGAACTCCTCGCGGGGCAGGGACGCCCCGCCCACAGGCTCCATTCCTCTGGACGCTCTAGGCGTTCTCCGCCAGGTCCTTGATCGCGCTCACGATGCCGTTGACCAGAGTGGGGATGTCCTTCTCGGGCACGGAGCAGAAGGCGATGCGGATGCCGTTGATCTTGCCGCCTTCGCTGGGCACGACGCCGATCTTGTACTTCGCGATCAGGTGCTCGGCCAGCTTGTTGGCCGGCACGCCCTCGACGTCGCAGAAGCAGAAGAAGCCGGCGTTGAAGGGCAGCAGCTTGAGCTGCGGCAGGTCCACCTTGGCGAACTCCGCCTTCAACAGGTTCGCGCGGCGGCCAAGCACGTCCACCGTCCGCTGCCGCTCGGCCAGCACCTGATCGAGCTGGCCGAGGGCCTTGAGGATGGCCGACTGCACGGGGCGGGTGCAGTTCGACACGGTGCTGCGCACGATGCCGCCGAGCTTATTGTCCAGCTCTTCCTGAAGGGTCTTGCGGTCCACGTCGAGGCCGGAGGGCAGGCCGAACGTCAGGCAGCCGAGGCGGCCGCCGTAGAAGAGGAACTCTTTCGAGATGCCGTCGAGCTTGATGGGCAGGATGCGGCGGTGGGCGTCGCACAGGTCGCCGAACATCGAGCGCTGGAGGGCGGCGGGGTCGTAGACGTAGCCCTCGTAGGCGTCGTCGCACAGGACGACGATCGGTTTGCCCGCCTGCTCGACGACCTCGATGAGGGCCTGGACGATGGGCTGCACCATGTCCTGCGGCGGATTGAAACCCACGGGGTTGTTGGGGAAGTTGAGCATCAGCAGCGCCTTGGGCTGCTGAGCCAGGGTGTCGAGAAGCTTGCGCTGCATGCCCTTGAGGTTGAAGCGGCCGGCTTCGAAGAAGGGGAATGTCTCGATTCGCGCGCCGATGTGGCGCTCGACGATGTTGCTGTAGTTCTCCCACAGGCGGTCGGGCGATACCACCACCTCGTCCTTGTCCAGGAACAGCTTGGCGGCGAGGAAGAGGCCGCCGGTGACGCCGGGCGTGACGGCGGGCAGGCAGAGGCAGGGCTCCACGCGCTCGCGCAGGGGGCCCACCTTCCGCAGAATCCAGTCGCGCCAGGCCTTCCGCAGGTCGGGCAGGCCGAGCATGGGCGCATAGGGCACCGTCTCCTCGCTCTTGAGGCCGGCGAAATGCCGCTGCACCGAGGGGAGGTAGAAGGTCACCGCCTTATCGGGCGCGCCGGCGATGATTTCGCTCTCGGGGCCCTGCGCGCTGCCGATCGTGGCGTCAATCGTCGCTTCCTTCTTCGCGCGGCCGGTCCAGTAGAAGATGCCCTGCGGCAGCGAGATGCTCTTGCCGAAGGCTGACAGCAGATTGGTGATGCCCGACTTCTTCAGTGCCTCGAATTCCATGCACTTCCTCGCTTCTTGCCCGGGGGCTGTCTGGGGGAACCCGGCCGTCACGGCCCGCAAGAGTATACCGGCGAGCGTGGGGGGGAGTCAATGGGCGGGATAGCCGGCCTCGCGCATCTGGCGGATGGCGGCCACGTAGTCGGCGATCTCGGCGGCGGTGAGGGCGCGGCGGAGGACGAACACCTCGTCAATCAGCAGGCCGGGGGCTCCCCGCGTGCCGAACGTGACCTCGCCGACCTTGTCGTCCTCGTGGAACGGCCGGCCGTCGTTGCGGGTCTTCCAGGCCAGGCGACCGTCGGTGTAGACCTCGACGAGCGACGCGCCCTGGATGACGAGGGCCGTGTGGTGCCAGGCGCCGGCCCTCAACTCGATGTGCGCCGCCCAATCGGCGTCGTAGATGCCATTGACGTTCTGGATGCCGGGGAAGTAGTAGACCTGGAGCACGGCCGCGGTGCGCTGGAGGGCGCACCAGGGGCCTTTCCCCGCGGCGAAGTGCGAGATGATGCCGCGGCCCTGAAGGTGCACGAGGCCGAAGCCGGTCTCTGGCCTCGCGTCCTCGGCCAGCGCCCACCAGAGCATTACCGTGAGCGGCCGGTGGGGCGAGAGTTCGGGGCTGCGGAGCTGTAGCACGCTGCCGTTCCCGGTCATTGCCCCTCGCCCGCGCATGCCGTCGGGCACCGAGTTCACGTTGCCCACCTGCACCAGGTCCGCCTTGTTGGCCTCTGGCTGCCCGCCGAACTGTTCGAAGCCGTGGTAATAGAGCAGCCGGTCCTCCAGCGCCGGCGGCACGCCGAGAAACCGCGACAGCTCGCGCGCCGGCCCTACGGCGACAGGCGCCATCGGCGCGTGGCACGACACCAGGAACAATCCTGCCATCGCGGCCAGGGGCAACCGGTTCATCTGCTTCTCCCCATTCGCCCGATTCGCGTGATTCGCGGTCTCACTGCGGCAGCATTCTGAACTCGCGGACGTCGTGCTTCTTGATCGTGAGCTTCAGCTTGTTTCCCTCGACGGGCACCTCCTTGTCGCTCTCGGCGTCGAAGAGCTTGTAGGCGCCCTCGAAGCCGAGGGCCTTCGCGTCAATGGTCAGCGTGGCATCCAGGTCCTTCTCGGCGTAGCTTACGACCGCGAAGACCGCCTCCTTGCCCTTGAGCGAGTAGACGATGGTGGGCAGATCGGGGCTGTCGGCCACCACGGGCTGAGGGCGTTCGTCCCAGTAGCGATAGACCTCCAGGCCTGGGGACTCCACGAGGCGGTGAACGTGCTTGAAGAGCGGCTCCCAGACGTCGTTGCGGCCCCAGCAGTCGAGCTCGTGCACGAGGCACACGGCGGCGAAGGTGCGCTGAGTCCACGGGTCGTTGGCCAGCTTCCCGTGGTCGCCGAGGAGCACGGGCCACACGCCCGCCAGCTCGCCCGTCGAGACGAGCAGGATGTACTCGCGGGGGAAGCGATACTGCACGTCGCCCTCCGAGTACTTCCACTCCCAGTCGTACTGCACCGTGGCGAAGGAGTAGAGGGGGAGGATGTTGGTGGAGGTCATGTGGGGCATGGTGATGGGCCGCATGCCGCGTTCGTTCATGTAGACGAACGTGCGCTTGACGAGGTCGCGGAGGCCCCAGAGGCCGTTGGACGGCATGACCGAGCCGTCGGGCCGCTTGTAGGCGTCGGTCGTCGCCGTGTTGTAGGAGCCGACGAAGAAATAGTTGTCCCAGTAGACCCCCTGGTTGCCGCCGATGTCGAAGCTTTTGCCGTACCAGTAAAGCGCGTGGTCAATGTAGGATTCGGTGGGGTCGATCTTGATCTCCCAGATGCCGTTGCCCTTGCCCACGGTGCGGTAGTCGGAGAGGCCCCATTCGTCCTGGAAGGTCTGGAACTCGTCGGCGAGCTGGTAGCTGGCCCGGTTGTAGTAGAAGACCATCTTGGCGCCCAGGTGGCAGGTGAGGTTATGGCGGACATGAGCGATGTAGCTCTTGACCTTCTCCTCGCCGTACGGCTCGAAGTACTTGCGCCCGTGCTCGATGACCTTGTTGATCTCGTCGTCGGAGAGCTTCTCCCTGCTCCCGCGGGCGAGGGCTTCCCAGAGAGCCATGTCCTTGCCGGCGGGGTAGACGGAGCCGCAGTCGCCGAGGGCGAACCAGTTGATGTCGGTGCCCAGCAGGTGGCAGCGTTCGCGGTGCCAGGCGTAGCGCCAGTTGCCGATTCGCGGCTTCACCGGCGCGGCTTGAAGGCCGAAGGTGATGGTCCTCGGCTCCTTGATCACCATCGGCCTGTTGAGGAAATGGACGCGCAGGATGAGCTGATCGCCCTTCCGAACGAGATCGAGATTCGGCTTGGCGGGGTCCCAGGACCAGCCCTTGTCGTTCTCGCAGAACCACGAGAGTCCGCGCACCGGGCTGCCGACGTAGATGTAGGAGCAGAAGCCCTTCGGGAAGTCGTTGACCTGGACCTTGGTGCTGTCCCACACGACGCCTTCGCCTTGCGGCACGCGGGCGTAGACGGTGTTGCGGATTCCGTCGCCCATCGCATGGATCATCGGCGCCATGTCGTCCTTGAGCGGGATTTCGAGGTCGAGGTGGTCGAGAACCTGACCGGCGGCCGAAGCCAGCTTGAGGTCCACCCTCATCATCCCATCGTAGTCCCAGGCGGAGGTCGCCTCGGCTTCCAGGGCGCCGACCCGGAACGTGGCACGGCTGGTGGCCTTGTGAGGCGCCGCCTCGCTGAACTTGACGCCCAGTTGCTTCTCCTCGAGCAGGTCTCCAGCAACGCCGCCCACAATGCGCATGGGTGCGGCCAGGAGCGGCTTGCCGGCGGCGACGACCTGGTCCCAGAGGCCGAAGTCGTTCATCGTGTGCTCGCGGAGGACGGTGGAGATCTTCTTGCCCTCGACCCTGATGGGGGTGAAGGGAGGATAGACCTTGGTGCTGGTGCCGAGGCCCTTACGCTCCCATTCGTAGACGGTGCGCTCGAACTCCTTGACGAGTTCTCCCTTCGGCACGTTCTGGCCCTGGGCGGTGAGGGCGATCTCGTATTGGCCGTCGAGGTGGGGGAGGGTGAACTCAAGCTCCTGACGGCCGTCCTTGAAGGCATCGAAGGTCACGCTCTTGACGGCCCGCCTGCGGCCCTTCGGGCGGATGACGCACGTGAGCTTCTCCAGCTTGGCGTCCTGTGGCAGGTTCGACACGTCGGCCAGCACCCGCATCTTGTTCCTGTAGGGATAGTAGGCAAACTGGAAGTCAATGGGAAGGACTTCCTTCTTCCTGGTCGTCCAGCGCCACGGCTCGCCCTTCTGCCAGGCGACCGTCCGCTGGTAGAAGACCGTCTTGCCGTCGGGTGAGGTGACGGAGAGCGTGAGTTCGAACTTCCTTGTCGCGTCGTCCTTGGCCTTGATGGCCACTTCCCTCTTCTCGCCGGGGGCGAGGGTGAGGGTTTCGGAGTTGGTCAACTCCGGCATGACGTCGCGCTTGAGCGAGAGGGCAGCCTTGACGGTGATGGGGGTGGTCGTCGGGTTGGAGAGGACGAGGGCATGGTGGAGATCGCCGACGAAGGCGTCGGCCCGGCTCTCGTGGGCGATGGCCAGGGCATCAGGGGCAAAGGTGAAGCGGTCGCTGGGGGCATAGCCTCCGCCGCCGGTCGAGGAGAAGGCCCAGGGGTTCTTCCAGTTGCGGCAGAGGTTGATGCCCCACTGCCCCTGGGTGGCCTCCCGCAGGCTGCCGACCTGCGGGAGGCTGGCGATAGGCACGGCGATCTCGCAGTGCCATGAGCCGTCGTGGAAGCCGTTGGCCACCTTCCAGTCGCCCTGCCACGTCGGGTTCTCCGGCACGTTGCCGCGGCCGTGGTGCTTATAGGCCATGCGGCCAGCGGCATTCGCGAGCAGTTGGAACGCCTGGCCGTGCTCGGAGCCGGGCGTCGGGTCAGTCCAGACCTCGACGGAGTCGTCGAAGACGAGCTTGACCGTGTCGAGTGCGACCTCGGCGACAAGCTGCCCCTCGTCGGGCAGTTGCGACTGGATGGCGAAGCAGAGGTGCGTCTTGGTGGCGGCGACCCAGGCGCGCACGCGGCGGCGGTCGAGGGCGCCGTTGAAGGCGAAGCCGTCGAATCCCACGGCTCGCGCCCACTCGGCCGGCTCGATCCTGCCGTCAACGATGGGCGCCTTATCCATCAGCGGCACGCGATAGTCAGCGGCCATGGCAGCTCCCGCCGTGAGGCACAAGAGGACGATCGCAGAGTTCTGCATCAGGCATCTCCCTTCCAGGTCCCAGTGAGTGTGCTGTCGAGTGTAGCAAAAGGAACGGGCAAGGCAAGGGGCACAGGCGCGATTTTTCCGCTTGAAATTGCACGATGCGGGCCTTAGACTGATGGGGAAGGCGGGAAGGTTGACGGAGACGGCGACGTTGATGCGTGAGCGGCCCGCTGCCCCCGGCCCCTCTGGCACCGAATGCCTGCGCGTGATGAGCCTGAACGTGGCCCACGGGCGCAAGCTCGCGGCGCAGCAGGTGTTCGTGCGTCGGCACAAGTTCCACGCCAATCTGTGCGATGTGGCGGCGGTGCTCCGCCGCGAGGCGCCCCATGTGGTTGCTCTCCAGGAGGCTGACGGCCCGTCGTTCTGGAGCGGCGATTTCCACCACGTGGAGAAGCTGGCTGACCTGGCCGGCTACGAGCACCACTTCTGGGGCGAGCACAACGGCAAGGCGTTTGGCAGGCGGCGCATCTCGGTGGGCACGGCCATTCTCTCGCGCCTGCCGCTCCACAGCCCGCGGTCGGTGGCCTTCCCGCGCTTCCCGCTGCGCGGCTCGAAGGGCTTCGTCTCGGCCCTGTTGCCGGTGCCGGCCGCACCAGGCGGGGCGGTGCACGTGGTGTCGGTGCACCTCGATTTTCTTCGCAAGCCCGCGCGCCGCCAGCAGATTCTCACGATGGTGGACGAGCTTGCGCACAGCAAAGAGCCGCTGATCATCCTGGGGGATCTGAACTGCTGGTGGCGGCGACGCGACGATGCCATTCACCTGCTCGTGAACGAGTTGGGCGTGCAACCGTGCCTGCCCGAGGCTAGGGACCTGGCCACGTTTCCCGCGCGCCGGCCGCGGCTGCGGCTGGACTGGATTCTGCTTTCGCCCGCCCTGCGGTTCGGCCGCTATGAGGTCATTGCCGACCGTGTGTCGGACCACCTGGGCGTCATCGCCGAGGTGCTTGTGAACCCCGCCGCGTAGGGTATGCACGCCTGCACACCGCTGGGGACCTTCCGCGTGCACGTATGCACGCCCTACGGCTGGTTCCACTTGTCAATCATCTGCTGAATCCGCTCGGGCTTCCAGTCCTGGGGTGTCGGACTCTCCTGGTTGGCCACCAGCTCGTCAACGGTCGGTGTCGGCGACGGCACGCCGTTCGGCGGCACTTCGGCCCCTGCCACCCACACGAAGGCGTTGAGCAGCAGCTTGCGCATCTGGTCGTGGCCCCAGTTCCAGTGGGTGTGGCCGCCTGTGAAGCCGAAGCCGCGGCCGCCGCCCGGGCGCTCGAAGGCCCAGGCCACGTGCTCAGGCAAGCCGATGCGGGAGCGGACGGTTGGGTTGCCGCTGTGGGCGCCATCGCCTCCCTTCTTCGCGCCGTCGGGCGGAATGGCCGTCAAGATGGGCGTCACGCCCTTCATGTCGTCCACGAAGCGCATGTGGAAATACCACTCGTCGCTGATCTTGAACGGCTTCACGCCGTTGGCGATGGGGTGCTTGGGGAACTCCTTGAAATCCGCCTCCCACGAGGGGTTCACCGACCAGTGCTGCTCGTAGTAGCCGCCGATGGCGTCGAGGAGGAGTTGGGCCGCCTTGCTGCCCTTCGGCAGGTCGAGTGTGTAGTGGATGCAGGCGATGCCGACGCCCTTCCTCACGAGTTCCCCGAGCTCCGCTGTCTTCTGGTGCACGAGGCCGCCGCCGTCGCTGCCCAGGACGATGGCCGCGGCGCCGTCGAGGACGGCCGCATCCTTCGGCCAGCCGCCGGTGGCGACCACTGCCTCGATGCTCGGCGCGTTCTCGTTCAGCAGCTTCGCGTAGAGCAGGAACATCGCCTTGTAGGCGTGATGCCCAAAGCCGTGACTGCCCGCGGCCGCGATGAAGACGATCTTCTTCCTGCCTTCGCCGCCCTCCGTGGCGGGAGCCGCCAGCGCCCACGCAGCGACAACGCCCACAAACGCCTTGACAATCTGCTTCACGTGGAACACTCCTGCTGCGTGTCGGTCACGCCTCCACGGGGATCTTCAGGTCGGCCAAGGTCTTGCGGAGCCAGCCAAGCGACTTCTCGATCATCGGACCGCCCTGGCCCTCGCACTCCATCGAGAGGGTGCCCTTGAAGCCGTGGTCGCGGAGCAGGGTGAGGCAGGTGCGGATGTTGTCGGCGTTCACCCCGTCGCCGATGGCGCACTGGCTCACCGCGATGCCCGTCTGCTTGCCGCGAACTGCGGCCGCGAGGGAGGGCGATACGTCCTTTACGTGGACGTGGCTGACCTTGCCGATGAACCGCTTGAGAAACGCCACGGGGTCTTGCCCCGCGATGAAGGTGTTGCCCGTGTCCATATTCATCCGCAGCCAGGGGCTGTCCACGAAGGCGAGCATCTTCTCCATCATCTCGGGGCGGGTGGTGAAGTAGCCGTGGACCTCGATGGTGACGACGATCTCGTATGCCTCGGCGACCTCCAGGATCAGACCGTAGGCGTGCTTCATCAGGTCCATCGCGCGGGCGTCGTCGAGGCCCTCGGGCTTGTGCAACCCGTCGGTCGTTGCGATGTTCGGGCAGCCGGCCAGCTTGGCCCAGCGGATAGCGTTGTGAACGTAGGGCACGCCGTAGGGGATGCCGTCCTTGCCGCTTAGGGGGAAGGCGGCGTCAATCTGCGAGAAGCGCACGCCGTACTTCTCCATCTTGCGGCGCAGCAGGAGGGGGTCTTCGTGGAGCGCCACGTGCGGCTGGTAGCCGAGGCCGTGAATCCAGCTCACGCCGTCAATCACCCCGCACTCGATGCAGTGCACGTCGTTCTTCTGCGCCCACTGAAGGCACTTCTCGAAGCTCCAGTACGCGGTGTTGAATGCATCCGTGTGGAAGCCGATCTTCATGCCTTGACCCTTTCCGAATTGTTCCCCGGCCTTGCCGGGTTCGCCCATTGGCCCCACGCACGAGGCGGCCAGCCCCGCCGCCCCTGCCCCCAACGCGGCGCCCAGAAAGCGCCGACGCGACGTGCCATCTCGTTCATCCATTCGGGTTGCTCCTCGCTGTGACAGATGCGACCGAAGACGCACAATGTCCGATAGAAGGGCGCCATTACTTGGCGACGGGCGGCAGCCCTGCGGCCCAGGCGGTGCCGCGACGAAAAAGCTCGCCGACGCCTTCAGCGGCGAAGGCGCGGGCGTCGTGACCCAGGGGGCTGTGGAACACCTTGCCCTTGCCATACTCCAGGACGAAGGCCATCGGGTAGTCCTTCTTGTCCACCTTCGACGTGGCCTTGGCCAGTATGGTCATGGGCGTTTCGCCGTCGAGGCAGGTGTACAGCTCGTCGAGGGTCTCGAAGGGCTTCAGACCCTCGGTGATGGGGTGCTTGACCTCCGTGAACTCGACGGCGAACTTGCCGTGGGGGTCGTGGCCGCGCATCTTGGGGTTCCAGACCCGCCCGGCGATCTTCACGAACTCCGGCCACTTCTGGAACGACCCGCAGGCGAAGTGGACGAGGACGAGGCCCCCGCCATCGGCGACGAACTTCTGGAAGTTGGCCAGCGTCTCCGCCGGCGGATCGGGCGTCTCCCAATTCATCATGTGGAGCACGACCACGCTGTAGTCGGCCAGTTTGGGCGATGCGAGGGCCGCCTTCCAGTTGTCGTTGACATCCACCGCGAGGCGGGCGTCCTTGCGGAGAATGTCCGCCAGGATGGGGGCGGTTTGCTTCCAAGGGTGGCCAGGGTAGTCAATGCCCGTGATGATGAGCACCTTCTTGGCGCCTTCGCGGGGCAGGGACGCCCCGCCCACAGGAGCAGGGGCAGGCGCCCCGGCTTCGCCCTGAGGGCCGTCGGCCTCGCTCTCGAGGAGCCAGACCTCGCTGACGACGGCGTTGGGCTGGGCCTCGTTGCGGAAGCTGATGCGAACGCTCCCCTTGGCTGTGAGCGCCTGGGGGATGGGCACGACCTTCTCCACGGCCTTCTCGCCCTTCGCGCCCGAGGGGAGCTTGGTCTTCTCCAGGAGCTTGGTGTTTCCCGCCCACACGGACTGGGCTCGGGTGTCGTGGTCGCAGTCCCACCATGAGAACCCGAGCTGATACGATTTCCTCGGGTTCAGGCCGGTGGCCTCAAAGTTGACGTCGTCGCTGGTGAAGAAGCAGGTGCCGTGGCGGATGTCGGCGCCCGGCCAGCGGTAGGCATTGGCTTCACCCACGCGGAGGGTGGGCTTGCCCTTCTCGCCGTCGGAGGCGTCGGGGCCGCAGTTGAGGTAGCAGACCACCTTGTAGCCCTTGGGGGCGCGGGCGGCCACGTCGGCCTTCATGCCGTCGCTGCGCTTCTTGTCGTACTCGGGCACGCTGCCGCCTCCGGCTTGCGGCGGCTTGAGGGCCTGAGCGTGGAGAGCTTCGGCCTGCTTCACCACCGCCTCGTCCTTGCACTTCTCAAGCAGCGTCTTCATCGCGGCGACGACCGCCTGGCGGTCGCTTGCGAGGACGGCTTGGCCGATTCGCAGCACCGCGGCGGCGGCCTCGGAGCGGACCTCCGCGTCGTCGAGGAACGAGGTTGCGACCTGGAGTGCGCCCGCGTCGGGCGCATCGCCCAGCATGCCGAGGAGGAACTTCTTCGATTCGGCGGTAGTGGCGATGGGGCGGATGGCCTCAAGCATCTTCAGCCTCGCCGCCTCATCCTTCACCTCGCCGGCCAGGCGCAGGTAGCCGCGGAGGGCGAGGACCCGGTAGCGCTGATTCTCGGCGTCCTTGGCCATCTTGAGCAGGTCGTCCGCAGGCTCCGCATCGGGCCACGCGGTGAGCGTGCGGAAGGCGGCGTCGCGGACCTGCGCGTCCGCATCCATGATGTGGGTGCGCACGGCTGCCAGTGCATCGGCTCCGCCCGTGGCACCGAGCACGCGGAGAAGGGAGGGCTTGGCGGCGGTCGGGGCCGCCTTGAGCGCGGCGATGAGGGGCGTCGCCCGGTCGGCGGGGTTTGCGAGCCGGGCGCCAACTGCCAGGATGGCCTTCTCGATGGCCTGCGTGTCGCCCTGGGCGGCGACGAGGAGTTCGACAAGCTTCGGGTAGCACTCGGGGGCGCCCACGACGCCGAGGGCGTCGAAAGCCGCACGGCGGACAGATTCATCGGCGTCCGCGGCGGCCTTGAGCAGCATCGGCGTGGCGTTCGGCACGCGCCGCGCGGCGATGGCGCGGAGCAGTTCCGACCTGACGGCTGGCTCGCCTTCGGCGGCGGCGGCGAGCAGCCGCTCGTCGGCGTCTCTCGCCGAGAGGGCGGCGAGTGCTGCCCGCGCGGCCTGCTGCACGATGCCCTTCTCGTTCGCGGCCATTGCCCCGAGCCGGGGGATGAGGCCCGAATCGCCCAGGCTCGCCATCGCGCGGATGGCGGCGGACCGCACCACGTCGTCCTTGGCGTCCATCAGCTTCGCCACGGCGGGCGCAGCCGAGCGGTCGCCTCGCTCGGCGATCACATTTAGGAGCAGGGCCTGGCCTTTGGGGTCGAGCTTCTCAAGCCGTTGCACGAGGGCGGCAGTGACCTTCTCGCCGGGAAGCTCCTTTGTCAACTGCACGGCGGACGCCTGGATGAGCTCGTCATCGGAACCCAGGGCGTCGAGGACGAGGGGCGTGGCCTTCTCCTTGCTCACCTTGACGAGGCCGGCGAGACCGGCCAGACGCCAGGCGACCGGGCGCTTGGACGCCCAAACCTGCTCGCAGAGCTTCTCGGCGTTGGCGGCGTCGCCCGCGGCGGCGAGGAGCTGGGCGCAGCGCAGTTGGGCATCGTGGAGCGCGCCCGTCTGCTTCGCTGGAAGCTCGGCCTTCGCCAATGCTGCTGCGGCCTCGGCGTTGCCGATCTTGCCGAGCGCCTCCGCCGCTGCCGCCGCAACCAGTGGGTCAGGGCCGACGAGCAGCTTGGCGAGGGCGAGGACGGACTTCGCGTCGCGGCGAATGCCCAGCGAGTTGACGGCACCCATAAGGGGCGTGCCCTTGAACTTGTCGAGACATGTCCTCAGGGCGGCGAGCGACGCCTCGCCGGGGATGCCCTCGAGCGTGAAGCGAGCCATCTCGGCCAGCTTCTCGTCGTCGAGCAGTTTGGCGAGCATGGGCACCTGGGCCTCCGTGCCCACGAGGAGGAGTTGCTGGCAGCACCAGACTTTGGCGGCGTGGGTGGACTTGGCATCGGCGAGGATGGCACCGAAGCGTTCGGCCAGTTGGGCCTTTTTCGGCGCGTCGGTGGCGGCGCGCGCGATCTCCAGCTCGAGGAAGTGAAGCGCCCGGTCGGGCTGGCCGTAGTCGTAGGAGGGCACCTGAGCGAAGGCCTGGTCCAGGGTGAGCGGCGGCTCAGCGGCAAGGAGGGTGGCGGCGAGAAGGAGAAGAAATGGACACAATGGACAAGATGGACGCGGAAGTTTCATGGGGCTTCTCCCTAGAGAGTCCAGGGGCTGCGCATGGGGCGGCGCAGATAGCTGTTCGCCACGTCGTCGTTCACGAAGCGCTCGGCAGTCCAGTCGAATGTCACTTTGCGCCCGACGCGCGTCGCGATGTCGGCGATGATGGTGGTCACAGTCGCGCGGAAGCCGGCGTCAACGTCCGACACCGGGTCGCGGCGGGTCCTGATGCAGTCGAAGAAGTTGCCGTGGTGGCTGTGGGACTCGTAGAGGTGGATGTCGGCAGGCTTGAGGCTGAGGCGGAGGAGCGATTCTGGCTCGGCCTTGATGCCGCCACGAACGACGTGGACCCAGCCCTGGTCGCCCTCGAAGCGCACGCCGTGCGGCTGGCCGCCGTCGTCGGTGAAGAACATGCGCTGGCCGTTCTCGGCGAGCAGGTTGACCCGCCACGAGTACGAGCAGTTGCCCATGCCCTGTTCGGGGAACTTCGCGGTGCCCTCGATCTCCACCTTGCCCGTGTGGAAGGCCGGGGCGCCCCAGAGGGCGGAATCAATGTGGTGGACGCCCCAGGAGCCTATCCAGCCGATGCAATAGTCGTAGATGAAGTACCAGTTGAAGCTGCAATGGGTGTCGGTGTAGGGCTTCCAGGGCGCGGGGCCGAGCCACATCTCGTAGTCAATGCCGGGCGGGGCCGGCTTCGGCTGGGCGATGGGCAGGCCCGCCGAGCCGCCAGGCACGGCGACCTTGACGGTGTGGACCTTGCCGAGGTAGCCGTTGAGGGCGAGCTCGGCGGCGAAGCGGAAATTGCGGTCGGAGCGCTGCTGCGTGCCGAGCTGGTAGACGCGCCTGTGCCGCCGCACCGTGTCGCGCACGGCCTGGCTCTCGTAGAGCGTGAGGGTCATCGCCTTCTCGCAATAGACGTCCTTGCCGTAGCGCATCGCCCAGATGGCGTGGAGCGCGTGCCAGAACTCGGGCGAAGCGATGAAGACGGCGTCAATATCGTCGCGGGTCACGAGGTCGCGGAAGTCGGCATAGGCGTCGCAGCCCTTGAAGGTGCCCTTCTCGATCTGCTCGGCGTAGCGGGCGTTGGCCTTCGATCGGTTGGACTCGCGCTTGCTCTCATAGGGGTCGCAGGCGGCCATCACCTGAAGGGCCGGATTGCCCACACACGCGCCGAAGTGGCCGCTGCCCTGGCCGCCGACGCCGATGTGGCCCGTGCGGAGGCGGTCGCTGGGCGCCGCGCGCCCCTCGGCCCCCAGCACCGATCCATGCACGAAATACGGCGCGGCGATCCCGGCCGCCGCGGCCCCCAGAAACCGCCGACGGGATGGAGCGTGACCCATGGCATGCCCTTTCCTGGGAGGAATGGCCTGCAACCGCCTGTGTTCAGGAAGCATACTCAATGGTCTGGGACAGCGCAAGAGCCGATGCCCAGAAAGGGCCGTCGCGCGCCACTGGCCTCAGCCCGATGCGACAGGTTCACGCGGCTTGCGGGCGACGACCATGATCTCGATCTCGTCGAGGTCGAGGGGGCGATGGCCCCAGTTCCCCGCGGTGCCGCCCCAGATGTGGAGCACGGTCAGGCCCGCGACGCGGAAGAGCAGGATGAGCTCGGTGGGGAGGAAGCCCCGCTCGCGGACTGGGATGGGCGGCAGGCCCTCACGCGGGGGGACTTCCCAGGACACGACCATCGTGAGGGGGTCGAAGCGGCCCTCGGCAAAGTGGCTGTCCTGGTGCTTGCGGATCATGGCGGCGCCGTTGAGGACGGTGAAGAGTGCCTTGGCGCCCGGCTTGAGGGCGTGGGCGATGTTGCGCAGGATGGCCAGCGGCTGCTCGATCGGGTCGTCGTGCTGGCCGAGGAGCCCGAAGGCTCCCTCGCACAGGCACACCGCCGCATCGAAACTCGCTGGGAATGAGAACCTGGTGGCGTCGGAGTGAATCCATTCGACGTGAACGCCTGCGCTGCCGGCCCTTTCGGCGGCCCTCGCCAGCATTTCGGTGGAGAGGTCCAGGCCGGTCACCGCGAAGCCGCGGCGGGCCAGCTCGACCGCGTGGCGGCCGGTGCCGCACCCCACGTCGAGAATCCGGGCGCCGGGCGACACTCCCAGCGTTTCAACCACGAAGTCTGCCTCTGCGAAGGTGTTCTTTGTATAGACATTCTGATTGTAGACGGGGGCATGGGCATCGAAGAACTGCTCCCAGGCGTTCTCTGGAGCCAAGAGTAGTCTCTCCTTGTTCCAGTGGACATGATGGACAGGATGGACGATGGGGGCGCCGAGGCGTGCAATGCCTAGCGCTTTGGGCCTACGAAGTTCGAAACGTCCATTGTGTCCACTCTATCCACAGGTCACAGCGTCCACCCCGCGCGGTACTCGCGATGGAGGAGCGGGTTGAGATTCGGGTCGTTGACGATCTTGCAGTTCCACGGGTCGTATTCGATGGGCTTGCCGGCCAGGGTGGCGACGTGGACCAGTTGGACGATTTCGTTGGTGGGGGCGCCGATGTCGAAGTTGGAGAAGGCCTTCTCGCCGCCCTTGCAGGCGCGAACCCACTCCGCGTAGTGGCCGGGCGAACGCGGAATCCGCGGCTCGTTGCCCTGGTAGTCCTTGAACTGCGCCTCGGGCAGCAGGAAGACGTTTGTGTTCCACGGGCAGGTGGAGAGGAGTGCCGCCTTCTCGCCGCCGACGAGGCAGCCCCACTGGGTCATGGTGTAGCCGCGCAGGACCTCCTTAGGGGGCTTGAGGCCGCCGTTGTACCAGTGGACTTTGAGTGCTGGGCGATTGCCGCGGGCGGGGAAGTCGAAGACGGCCTTGATGTTGCGGGGATAGGTTTCGGGGTTGAGCTCGGATGCCTGGCCTTCGATGCGGATGATGGGCGGCTTGTCGGGCTTCTCGGCGGGGTCGGGGTTCCACAGGAGGTCGAGGCGGAGCGCTCGGACGGCCATGTTGATGCTGTGGCAGCCCATATCGCCACCGCCGCCGCTGCCGAAGTCGCGCCACTGGCGCCACTTGAAGGGCACGTAGCACGGATGGTACGGGCGCTCGGGTGCGGGGCCGAGCCAGAGGTCCCAGTTCAGCGTCGGGGGCACGGGAGGCGTGTCCTTCGGGCGCTCCTGGGGGCCGTCGCCGTTGGCGAGCCACAGGTGGCACTCGGTCATGTCGCCACAGAAGCCGCCCCAGGCCAGCTCGACAGCGCGCCGCAGGCCCTCGCTGGCGGAGCCCTGATTCCCCATCTGCGTGGCCACCTTATACTTGGCGGCGGTGACGCGCATGAGGTGCGACTCGTAAACGGTGCGGGTGAGGGGCTTCTCGCAGAAGACGTGCTTGCCCAGCTTCATGGCCGCGATGGCGGCCACGGCGTGGGTGTGGTCGGGCGTGCCGACCACGACGGCGTCAATCTGCGCGTGGACCTCGTCTAGCATCTTGCGGAAGTCCTGGTACGGCTTCGCATCCGCGAACTTCCTGAAGCTGCCCTCGCCGCGGGCGGAGTCCACATCGCAGAGGGCGACCACGTTGTTGCCGCCGGCGACCGCGTTGAGGTCGCCGCCGCCCTGCCCGCCGACGCCGATGCCGGCGATGTTGAGCTTGTCATTGGCGGCCGCGGCGGTTGCAGAGCGGCTGTCTCTGAGGATAGTCAGGCTGGCGGTCCCGGCGGCTGAGGTGCTGAGGAAACTGCGACGGCTGACGCGCGTTCTCATGGTCGGTTCTCCTTGGATCAATTGCCCTTCAATTCGAAGGCGTAGGGTGTGCATACTTGCACACCATCTTCGTTCCGCGTGCAAGCAGGCACGCCCTACCGCGCTGCTTCGGGCTCAGTTGCCTTTCACGTCGAAGCAGTAGAGGTTGGTGTCGTAGCGGAGGTAGAGGCGTCCGCCGGCGACGACGGGGTGCGCCCAGCTCGGTCCTTTGCCTTTGACTTGGACCTTGCCCTTGATCTCCATCTTCTCGGGCGAGCAGGTGGCCAGAGCTGCCCGGCCGCCGCCCTCGCCGAAGAGGTAGAGCATGCCGTCGGCGTAGCAGAGCGAGCCCTTGCCCATGCCCTGGGCGCCCCACATCCTCTTGCCGGTCTTGAGGTCGAGGCAGGCCACGCTTCCAGTGTCCCCGTAGATGTACCCGTCCTTGATGAGGTAGCCGCCGTGGTGCGAGGCGAAGTCGGTGGTCCAGGCGCGTTCGGCGGTGACCTTGCCGCCCTCGGCCTTCAGCTTCAGGCACACGCCGCCCTTGCCGTAGCCGTTGGACCAGAAGATGTAGCCATCGGCGTAGGCGGGGGTGGTGCAATTGGCCGTGTTGCCGGCGCTGAAGCGGTCGGAGAAGTGGACCTTGCCGTCGCGGGCGTCCACTCCCACGATGCCGCCGCCGGTGCCGTTGATGATCAGAGGCACGCCCTCGAAGTCAACGGCGATGCACGAGCAGTAGTGCGCGCCGCCGTCGAAGCCCTCGCTGGCCCACACCTTCTCGCCGGTGGCCTTGTCGAGCGCGACGATGCAGTTCTTGCCGCCGGGTGTGACGATGGCGAGGTTCTTGTAGATGAGCACGGATTCGGAGTAGCTCCAGCCCGGCCGCCCGCCGCCGAACTCCTTCATCTCGCGGGTCCACTTTCTCTCGCCGGTCTTGGCGTCGTAGCAACCGACGAGGCCGGCCCCGTTGATGATGTAGAGCAGCCCGCCGTCAACGACCGGAGTCGAGCGGGAACCGTCGGGTCCGCCGCAGGCGCCGCCGTGCTCGGCCTTCCAGAGGTGTTTGCCGTTGAGATCAAGGGCGAAGATCATCAACTTGCCGCCCTGGTCGCCGCTGATGTAAACCGTGCCGCCGACGACGGCCACGCTGGAGAAGCCGACGCCGATGTCGTTGACCTCCCACAGCAGCTTCGGCCCGCCCTCGGGCCACTCCTTGAGCAGGCCCGTCTCCAGCGACTTGGCGTCGCGGTTCGGCCCGCGCCAGCCGGGCCAATCGGTTCCCGAGCTTCCCGCGCAGGCTGCCCCTAAGCATACGAACGCCAACGCCCATGCACTGGTCACTTTGCCCATCGTGTGCTCCTTGCCCCCAATGCTCGGTTCGGTCGCTGGCCACGCGGCGTCACGGTTGCCGCAGTTGGTAGAGGCCGTGGCCGAGATACCTGAGCTGCCCCTGCTTCACGAGCTCGTCCCACACGGCCCTGGGGAACTCCATGGGTGGGGTGATGCCCACGAGCCCCGACTTGCGGCCGCTGGTCATGGCGCCGTGGCCGCCGAGCTTGGATTCGTCGTCGAGCAGCGTGGCCTTCAGGCGCTTGCGGAAGGCCTTGAGGGCCGACTTGAGCACCTGAGGGTCCATCGGTGCCCCGGGTTGAGACATGGCCTAATCCTTTCTCTGCGGACACTTGGAGAGGGTCTCTCGAATCTCGGGCCACAGCAACTCGGCCTGCCAGCGCATCAGCGGCGTGCGGGCAAGCGCTTCTGGCACCGTGGCGGGACGGTGGGCCGCGACGGCCTCCAGGCCGACCCGCGACGCGAGAACGGATGGCGTCAAGCCGAGGTCAGCGGCCTTGCGGGCGCACGCTGCCATCAAGGCCTCCACGTCGCGGGGGTCGGCGCAGGGGCCGGGCCTCTGGCGGCCGCGCACGTGGCGGGGGGGCCAGTCGTCCTTCGGGGTGGCCCGCGCCCGGCGGACGGCGTGTTCGAGCGCGCGGAGGCGGCTTCCCTTGCAGTTGCGCGGCAGCTTGGGGCCGTGGGCCAAGGGGGCCGCGTTGTGCGCGGCAGCCCAGACGGCGAGGGCGATGAGCTGCGCATTGCCCAGCACCATGAAGGGCGGGCGATCGGCGCGCTGGGCCTCGGCCTCACGCCAGTGCCACAACTCGCGCACGAAGGCGAGCTGGCGGCGGTCCAGGTCGCGCAGGCCCTTGATGCGCCAGGCGTTCTCGGGGTCGCGCTCGCGGTCCTGCGCGGTGGCCTCGACGAGGCGCTCGCACGACTCGCGGTACCAACCGTAGCGTCCGAGGCGGCGCAACTCGGAAAACAGGTGTTCGGCTGTGGCTCGAAGGTAGCGCACATCGTCTACCGCATAGGCCAGCTCATCGGGGGCGAGCGGGCGGCGCGACCAGTCGGTCTTCCGCTTCGTCTTGGTCAGCGTGACTCCGCAGAAGCGCTCGACCAGAGCGGCCAGGCCGAACTCCTGGATTCCGACCAGTTGCGCGGCGATCAGCGTGTCGTGGACCTCACTCCGCGGGCGGAAGCCCAGCGAGGTGCGCAGCATCCGCAGGTCGTAGTCGGCGCCGTGGAACAACAGCGGCCGCTCGGCCAGGACCGCCAGGAACTCCGTCAGGTCCAGCCCCGCCAGAGGGTCTACCAGGATGTGGCGGCCCTCGACGGCCAGTTGGATCAGGCATACCTTCTCGTAGTAGTTGTGCAGGCTGTCGGCCTCGGTGTCGAGGGCGACGAGCCGAGCGTGCGACAGGCGGCGCGCCAGCGCGGCGAGGTCCGGCGGTGTGTCCACGTAATGAAAAGCCGCGGCGGAGCAGTGGCTCAAGGTGGAGTCCCTGTGGCTAGCCTCATCGGCAGCTTGGCGGCGCCGGTGATCGCGTACGTGTGCAATGGTTCAATGGGATACCTGGCTGAGGCCGGCAGGTCGGCGCCCGCCGTGAGGTCGCGGACGCGGCCGGGGAGGGCAGCGTCGCGGGCGGCGAAGTTCCACAGCGTGGCCCGCTTGCCCGCTGCGTCGTGCCAGAGGACGCCCAAGCCGTCTTCCTGAAGGAATCGCTTGTGCATGTGGGGATAGTTCTCGTTGTAGTCGGCCAGCACACGCTTGTGCCGCTCGGTCCAGATGCGGTCAATCCGCACGCCGTTCTGGAACAGCCCGAAGCTGGGCGAGGCCATGTGGGCGAAGAAGCGGTAGAGGGTGCCCACCGACTGCTCGATCTGGATCAGGTCGGTGGTTGGAATCGTGGTGTAGCCGAAGCCGCCCGTGACCTTGTAGCAGGCGAAGAGGTTCTGCGGCTCGGCGTAGGCGGCGGGGCAACCGTGCTGCGGGCTGCCGAAGGGGCCGAAGCTCTCGATGAGGAAATGGATGCCCGCGTCCTGAAGCTCCTTGAACGCCGCGAGCAGCCCTCGCCACTGGGTGCTCGGCTTGCCTGTGCGGTAGTTCACGGGCATGAAGCCCAGGTTGTAGAAGCTGTCGTAGAGATAGCCGTCCAGCCCCGTCTCGGCCTTGATCTTCTTCAGGCAGTCAATCCAGTAGCGGCGGGCGGGTTCGACGCCCATGTCCAGGATGCTGAAGACGGCGCCGTAGGCGCCGCCGTACTTCAGGCGTGTGTCCTCCATTCGGACGAACCAGCCCTTGTCGTCGCGCTCGGCGGCGTTCACGGGGCTGGAGAGGGCCTGGTCGTTGTTCGTCCAGGCGTTCACGCGGATGCCGTGCTCGCGGCAGTCGGCGACGAAGCGCTGGAGGGCGGCCGGTCCGCCGAGGCGGGGCGCCACTTCGTATTCGTGGCCGCAGCACATGTTCCAGTGGAAGTCGGGATGCGGGCAGCGCTCGGTCATGGCCGACTTGTTCAGGTTGTCCACGAACAGGGCCTTGAAGCCCAGGTTGATCGCGGCGGGCAACAGGTCGCGGCGATACGTATCTATGGTGAAGTTGTGCCAGTAGTTCTGGCACAGGCGCGGCACGAGCGGCTCCTCGGCGAGACCGAACTCCGCTCGGGCCCTGTCCGCCACCGCATCGAACACCCACGTCCACACGTTCTTCTGATCGGTGTCGCTCTTGGGCTCGATGTTGAGAAGGATGCTCTTGGCCGAGGTGCTGACGGCGAAGGCCTGGTCGAAGATGTGTTTGTCGAAGCACTTGAGTTCGGGCTTGCCCGGCTCGCGCCGCAAGACGCTGCGGATCAGCTCGACCCGCTCGAAGACGCCGAGCAGCGTCTTTCCGCCCTTGCACTGGAAGTCGAACGCCTGGTGCGAGGCCCAGCGCGGCAGGTTGTGGGTCATCACGGGGTTGGCGATCGAGGCGGCGTCTTCCCAATGGATCACGCCCTCCGTCGTCCACTTCGTGTCGTCGGCGAAGGTGGCTGTGGGCGCGGAGCAGGACGATTGCGAGATCGCGGTGGCCCCCTGAATGTCGCCATCCAGTTCCCAGCTCGCCAGGTCCATGAGGTAGAAGAGCGGGACGTCCCTGCTCTCGTACTCGTAGTGGTAGGAGAATCCGTCGAAGGCCACGCCTCCGAAGGAATCCGACGCCGGCCTCAGCACGATGTCGAGCCGACCCGTGCCGGCCGCGGCCGGCTTGTCCCAATCGCCGGTCTCGTGGATCGGGTCGAAGCTGTGGTCGCGCAGGAGCTTGACGGGCAGCGGGCGGAAGATGGCCTTCGTCCTGATGCGGACGCTGCTCTTTCGCTCCTCGATGCCGAGGAGTTCCAGCCCGCCAAGTTCCAGGCCTGTGAACGTCTGGGAGCAGGGCCGGAGCGGCAGTCGCCCCGAGCGAACGAGGGTGGTGCCGATGCGGACCTTGCCCAATCCGGCGAATGCCGTTCCTTGTGTGAGCACCTCCACTGTGCAGTCGCCCACCTTGACCAGCCTACGCATGTCCCGCTTGCTCCGAATCCGCTGGTTGAAGCGAAAGCCTCAGGCAAGTACATTACTGGGCGCGTCCCGGCGCGTCAAGTGGCAATGGCCAGAGGAGGACTTCTCATGAGCGCACGATGGCTTTCCGCGGTCTCCCTCGCGCTCTCAGCCGTGATCGTGCAGGCCGGGGGCCTGCCGGAGCCGAGGATGGGCGGCAAAGGGGGTGGGCCAATCAGTGTGCTGTTCGTGATGGGGCCGGGCGGCGCGGGGCAACTCCCCCTCGACCCCGCCGTGGCAAAGAAGCTCGACGAACGCGGCTACCTCCACCGCGTCGTCGCCGACACCGAGCCGTTGACGCTTGATTACCTGCGGCAGTTCAGCGTCGTCGTCCTGGCGGGCCTGTCGGACTTCAATGGCGGCTCCTACTACGCCCCGGGCGGCGTGGTGCTGCTGAACACGGCCGCGAACGTGAAGCTCCTTCAGCAATACGTGGGGGAGGGCGGGGGCCTCGTCGTCGTGCCGCTCATGGCCGAGGCGGGGAGCCAGGTGGCCGCCACCCTCAACGCCGCTCTCGCCCCTTGGGGAATGGAGGTCGGCTGGGAGACCGTCCGCGACGACGCCAATGCCATCCCCGGCCCCAAGGTCTACAACGCGCCGTTCGTCTACTCCTGGACCCGCAGCATCGCCAGACACCCTGCCACTGAGGGCGTCCGCGCCCTCGCCTATCCCGGCGTGTGCATGCGATGGGACGATGCCTATTCGACCAACCCGCTCCTGCCGAAGGACCGCGCGTGGAAACCCCTCGCCTGGGGCGAGAAGACGAGCAGGTGCGTGCGCCTCGGCGACGCCTATCAGTGGGTTGACGGCGATTCGGGGCGGGCGCCCGTCCTCGCCGCCGTCCGCGAGGCGGGAAAAGGCCGCGTCGCCGTCGTCGGCCTCGGCGCCTACTACCTGCTCAGCTACGCCTTCGACGAGAAGCGCACAGAGGTCGGCGAGAACTCCACCGGCCCGCTCAACGGCATCGCCTTCGAGCGCGGCGACGGGAAAACGCCGAGCGACTGGGGCATCCTCTTCGACAACCTGCTCCGCTGGGCCGCGGAGGCCAGCACCAAGGCCGGCCTCGGCGGCAAGCCCGAGCCGTGGCAGACCAAGCTCAAGCCCCGCAGCCTGCCCGACGAGCCGATCCCCGACTTCGCCGTCGTGGATTGGAAAAGGGTCGAGCTGCCGCCGACCTGGGCGCACCATGCGCCCAACATCGTCTACTGGCGCGGCCAGCCCTTCTACGACGAAATCCCCGACCCGCTGGTGACGAAGCCGCAGGAGATGAACAAGCTGCTCGTCGGCCCGCGAACGCGCTACTCGGAGGGCCGCGGCTCAATCGCCCAATGGGCCAGGGCGGCCAAAGCGGCGGGCTATCGCGCCATCGTCTTCGCCGAACGCTTCGAGAAGCTGCGGGCCGAGGACTGGCCGAAGATCATCGCCGACTGCGAGCGGAACAGCACGAAGGACTTCGCCTGCCTCCAGGGGATGGACATCGCGGACGACTACGGCAACCGCTACCTCATCCTGGGCAACACCAACTTCCCGCCGAAGGGCATCCTGACGCCCGACGGCAAGGGGCTTCAGCAGACCTCGCGCCTCTCGCTCGGCTTCTCGGGGCACATCGCAGTCGTCCATCGCCTTGGCAACAACAAGGGGCTGCCGACTGAGCTGTGCCGCCACTTCCAGGGCGTGAGCGTCTACACCTACGCCGCCGACGGCAAAGGCGGCTACGGCCTGGCCGACGACGCCTTCGCCGCCTACCAGTGGCAGCTCTTCAACGCCAGCAACCCCGTGCCCATCGTCGTCCACGAGCTGACCGACCCCAGGCAGGTGGCGAAGGCCGCGGCCACGGGCTTCCAACAGATCGTCCCTTCCCAGGACGTCCTCGACGCCATCCGCTACTTCCGCTACGGCATGGCCCACTTCTTCGAGAACCCGCAGCGCTACTTCATCACCGAGGGGCCGATCATAGACAAGTTCGCCATCTTCAACAAGGACATCGGCAGCCCCGCCTGCAACCGCGACCACTGGCGCGCCATCGTCGGCGCCTCCTCGCCCGATGCCACGATCAAGGAGGCCGTGCTCTGTGACCGCGGGCAAACCGACCTCGGGCAAATCGCCCGTCGCTGGCTCCCCAACAAGCCCAGCTTCTCGGAAGTCGTTGATGGCGACCACGGCCACCAGCACTACTTCATGCTCGAGGTCACTGACAGCAAGGGCCGCCGCGCCATCTCGCCTCACCTGCGCACCGTCCCTCGCGGCTACTTCACCCGCTGCGCCGACCGTCAGAACTGGTTCGGAGCCGCCGGCTCCTACACCGGCATCTGGCCCAGCGGCATTCACAGCATCTGGTACATCCGCCCCCACTTCCCCACCCCCACCGAAACCGAAGAGTTCGGCGGCAAGAACCCCCTTGCCAGCATGATGGGGCTCTGGTTTGCGAGCAACGCAGCAAACATCACTCACTACGCTGTCGAGCGCCGCTATGTCAGGCCCATCACCTATGGCATGGATGCATGGCGAATTGAGAACACGGAGCCGAGCCGCACCTTCACTGCCCAAGCTGGCGTCACCAAGTGGCACGACATTGTCACTGGCATCGGCAGCCCAGCAGGCATGAACCCCGGGCCGATGGCTTTCCTGACCCGCGTTGACGCGGGACTCTCCTCGCGGGTCGCCGTTTCTCCGACACGGCCGATCTTCCCCATCATCAACAGCGTGCCACCGGGCACTCCGTACCGCTTTGTGAAGGACGGCCAGGCGGTAGAAGGAAAGCTCGATGGCAAGCCTGAGACCCTTCTCGACCTTCCTGCCGGCGCATCGCTCGGGGACATTCTCCTTCTTGACCCGCTGACCGTATCTGGCAAAGGGGAGATAGGCTGGCGCGCCGAGCCGGACAAGGAAGTTAGGAAGCACCCCTGGCCGCCTGTGAGTTACATGTACATCCCGTGGAGTTGGCGGTCCTCGCTTGGCGCCGAAGGCCCGACGCCGTGGTCGCTTCAGCTTTCCCAGGGCAAGGTAGAGAGCGTTCTGGGTTACGTGAATCTCGCGGCCGACAAGCGCGGGGTCGCAGGAACCCTGAAGGCGGGGGGCGAGATGAAGTTCCTCCCGCTTCTCATCAGCGGCCTCAGTGAGCGATGGCCGGCAGCCCTCTGGACTCCCGAGGGGTTGGCCTACTCCTTCTGGAGCGGCCTTGTCAAGCAGGCGCCCCTACCGGGCACGACCTCCGGCCCTCCGTTCCTTGCCCACGTCGGTGTTCACGTGCAGTACGGCCATGCGGCCCTTCCGAATGGGAAGGACACAGCCTTCTATGTGGGGAACACCTTGATCTCATCCAACTGGAACCTTGTGCTCGCCTGGACGCTCTGGACGGCGACGGAGGCGGGGATCGAGGTGCACAACCCGACCGATGAGACGATCAAGGCGAGGGTGTGGAGCGCCAAGGCCATCCCAGGCAAGTTCGTGGTGGACATCGAGGTCGTGGTTCCCCCAGGCACGACTCAGCGGCTGAGGCTGTCGGGGAAGTGAGCGAGTGAGCGTGAGACAGCAGGGTCGTGACTCGTGGGCGCCTTGCGCGCGTGTTGGCGAGGATGGATGGATGAATGGATGGGTGGATGGATGTCAGGTAATCATCCACTCATCCACCCATCCAATCGTCCGGTGGCACAAGCCCCTCTGGAGAACCGCGTGACCAGTAGTTCAAGACAGCCTCTCGCCTACGCTCTCACCGTGAACTACGCGGGCATGGTGTGCCTGGCGGTGGCGGTGAATCTGCCGCCGCTGCTGCTGACGACGCTGAGCGCCGCGTTGGGGGGGCCGACAGGGCTGACGGAGGAGCAACTGGGGCGGATTGGCTCGGCCATCTTCGTTGGGCTGGTGGTCGGCATCGTGCTCACGGGGCCGCTGGCCGACCGGTTGGGAGCCAGACCGTTTGCCATCGCGGGCAGCCTGTTCGTGGGCGGGGGGCTGGCCGTGCTGGGCTGCGCGCGAAGCTACGCCGCCGTGCTCGGGGCCGCCTTTGTGATGGGGTTGGGGGCGGGGGTGCTGGACATGGTGCTCAGCCCCATCGTGGCCGCGCTTCAGCCCGAGGGCCGCACGTCGGCAATGAACTGGCTGCACTCGTTCTACTCGATTGGCGCCGTGGCCACGGCGCTCGGCGTGTCGGAGGCCCTGGGGCGGGGGGCGGAGTGGCGGACGATCTCGCTGGCGTTGATCCCGCTGTGCGTGCTGGTGGCTGCGGGCTTCGCGGGGATGCGGGTGCCGAGGCTTGTGGCCGAGGGGCACGACAGGATGCGCCTGCGAAGGCTGTGCCGGGAGCGGTTCTTCCTGGTTGCCTTGGCCGCGATCTTCCTGGTGGGGTGTACGGAGCTGGCGATGGCGCAGTGGCTGCCCGCCTATGCCGAGAAGGGGCTGGGCTACAGCAGGGAGGCGAGTGGCAAGGCGCTGATGGTGTTCTGCGTGGTCATGGCAGCCGGGCGCATCCTGGGGGGCGTGGTGGGGCATCGGGTGAGGGCGTTGCCGCTGATGATGGGGGCTTGCTCGCTCGCGGCCTGCCTCTACCTCGTCGCGTCGTTCGCCCCGTGGCGGCCGGCGGCCCTCGCGGCGTGCATGGCGATGGGGCTGGCGATCAGTTGCCTGTGGCCGAGCATGCTGGCGGTGGCGGCGGACCGCTTTCCCCACGGCGGGGCCTCGATGTTCGCCCTTCTGGCCGCCTTCGGGAACGGCGGCGGCATTCTGATGCCGTGGCTCGTGGGCGCGGTGGCGGGGGCGACCTCGATGTCCTGGGGCATGGCGACGGGCACGATCCCTGCCTTGCTGCTGCTGGCTCTGCTCGCCTGGATGAGCCGCCGCGCCGCCTGAGCTACTTCGCCCTCGGCCCCTCGTTCGGCCCGGTCGGCACGATCACCTCGAAGTCCTTGCCCTTCACCCGCTTCAACTCCTCGAGGTTCTTGAGCCGACTGTCGGGGGTGATCGAGATCAGCCAGTCCATGCCGTTGTCGGCGCAGAACATCCCGTACTTCTTGAGTCCCTCGAGGATGGCCTTGGGGTGCTTGGAGAAGCCGGAGGTATCGAAGTCCTTGCGCAGGCGCAGCCGCTCGCCCATGCGGGGGAAGTCGGGGTTGGTGTGGCGGCTGGCGAAGTGGGTGGCGGGCCAGACGTACTCGCGTCGGGTGCGGCGGAAGGTCACGCGCATGGCGTGCTCAACCAGGCCGCGCTCGCACTCCTCGAAGCGGATGGCGGCGGGGAACACGGGCAGCCCGGCCGCGTCGGAGGAGGTCCAGCCGGCCGGGCGCGTCTTGTTCGACTTGAGGTCGAAGACGGACGCTTGCATGGCCTCCCAGCCGGTGTCCTTCTTGTAGGCGCAGTAGAACTCGTAGAGCATGGCGTTCACGGGGTCCACCACGAGCACGTGGCGGTCGCCCTGGCCCTCACGCTGGAGCTTGTCGAGGTCGCCGCCGGAGATGGGCCAGCCCTCGACGGGCGCGTTGTCGGGGATGGGGAACGGCCCCTTGTCTGATTCGCCGGGGTATGCGGTGATCTTGACGGGAACCTTCGGCTGGTTCGGCGGCACGAGCACGAAGCCCATGTCGAGGTTGAACCACACCCAGCGCTCGGCGTTGCACGAGGCGATGATCTTGGCCGAGTTCGGGTGCACGGGGCGCTGCGAGATGTCCTCGTTCCACGGGTTGTCGGGCGGGAAGACCTGGAGCGACTGGAGGATGCGATCGGCCTCCGGCGTGTTGAAGAGCACGGGCTTGGTGATCTCGGGCATGGGCGGGCGCTTGCGGGGCGCGTCGCGTCCCGCTGCCGCGGCGGCCAGCGGAGCCACGAAGACGGCGAGGAACACCCACCGGCCGCATCTGCGGGGACTGGCCACGGCTGTGTCTCCTGACGAGGACCTGGCTGCACCTGCTACTCCGGCCGCAAATCCTCAACGGAGCATAGCGGAATCGGGGCGGGAACGCAACATGAGCGAGGCCCCCGCACGAGGGTGCAGGGGCCTCGGGTGGGAGAGGCGGCAGAGGGTTCAGAAGTTCTCAGGTGGTTCCTGCTTGTTCCTGGGCGGGCCGCCCTTGCCCTTGGGGAACGGGCGGTCGGCGCCGGGTCCGCCGGGACGCTGGCCGGGCTCGCGGTTGGCCATGCGGTGCAGGATGCCCAGGGCGAGTTGCTTGACCGTCTCCTCGCGGTTCTCCTTGAAGATCTTCGCGAGGTTCTCATGGTGGAGGGCCAACTCGTCGGCGAGCTTGGCGGCGACGGGTTCGGCCTGGGGCGCGAACTTCTTGAGCGCCTCGTCCATGGCCGCCTGATCGGCTCCCTTGTCGCGGAGCGCCTTGACCTCGGTGTTGATCTGCTGCGCCATGTCGCGCTGGCCGGCGAGGAGGGCGCGCATCGCCTCGGCGTGCCGCTGCATCTCCTCGCGGACGGCCGGGATTTCCATCCCCGGCATCATCTCGCGCGGCCCGCCCAACGGGCCGAGGCCGGGCCGGCCTTCGCCGCCCTGGCGGAACTGGCCTTTGGGCCTCGGGCCGGCGCCCTCTTCCTGGCTCCAGGCTGCCTGGCACACCGCCACGGCCAGCAGCCCCGCCCACACAATCCGCAGACCCCTGCTCGTCTTCATTCCACGCCTCCTTTCGCTAGCCTCGCCCCTCGGTTCACACGACCGATGGTGTGGAGAGCAAACGCCATGCCAGCCTCGTCGCCGCACCACGAGCCGGGCAGGGGTGTTCCGGCCGGCTTCGCATGTGGTGATCTGGGAACGGCTTGCGCGCTGGCGATGGCAGGATGCCGCGCAGCCGTCGCGCTGCCCTGAGTTGGCCGGCGCGCGGGGTTTCGCCACAGGCCGTGTGGGGATTCGCCCACCGCCCGTTGCAGCGCGTGCGGGCGTTGTTATAATGGGAGCATCGGGTATCGCCCTTTGTTGGAGCGTTCGCCATGAAGCGATGGGCGGGCATTGTGCTGGCGGCGGCCGCTCTGTGCGGGCTGGCTTCCGCGGGGGAGCCGCCTCCGGCTGGCGGCGAGCAGGCGGCCCGCATCGCCAAGCTGTGCAAGGAACTGGGCGAGAGCGAGTACGGCAGCAAGGGGGCGTGCGAGCAGCTCATCCAGATCGGGGCGCCCGCCGTGCCCGCCCTGCTCGAGGCGCTGAAGGACCCGCGCCCTCAGGCCCGGTGGTGGGCCGTGGCCGCCGTGTGCAACCTCGCGCCGGAGGACGGGTATGCCCCGGTGCTCCAACTGATGGAGAGCGACCCCAACGCCTTCGTGCGCAGCACGGCCGTCTACTACCTGCGGCACTACCGAACGAAGGCGAAGAAGGACATCTGGCCCGCGGTGGAGAAGGCCCTGGCCGACAATGACCCCGAGGTGGGGCGCTGGGCGCTGCAACTGATGGTCGAGGACGGCTATCCCGACCTGGACAAGAAGCTCCGCGAGATTCTCGCCGGCGGCTCCTCGGGCCTCCGCAGCTACGCCCTCGGCCACCTCCGCGAACTGGGCGACAAGGGCAAGGCCTACCTGCCCCTCGTGCGCCAGCTCCTCGCCTCGGAAGACCCGCGCGTGCGCTACGACGCACTCTTCACCGCCGTGTCGCTGATGGATAGCGGGCAGTTCGAGTTCCTGCGGGAGACGTTCCGCAAGGACAAGGACCCCGCGGTGCGCGAGTGCGCGCTCCGGTGCATCACCGTGATCCCCACGCCGCCGGTCGAGTCGTTCGAGCTGTTCATCGAGGGGATGCAGAGCGAGGACGAGAAGGTGCGCGAGGCGGCCCACAAGCTGCTCGTCAAGGCGTTCAAGCAGTACTTCGGCTATGATGCCAAGCAGCCGCTGCCCATGCGCGAGGCCGCCATCCAGAAGTGGCGCGAGTGGTACCACCAGAACCGCGCCAACCTCGAATGGCAGCCCGACCTGCGCAAGTTCATCCCCCGAGGGACCCGGGAGAAGGGTCCCGACGCCAAGGCCGCCCCCAAGGAGTAATGCCGCGCGATGAAGCCCTCCGAAGGACGGCTCGATCTTGGCATCGGCGAAGCAGTGCTGGACAATGGCCTGAAGGTGCTCACCGTGGAGCGCCACACGGCGCCCGTGGTGAGCGTGTGGGCCTGGTATCGCGTGGGCTCGCGCAACGAGCGGCGGGGCATCACCGGCGCCTCGCACTGGGTCGAGCACATGCTCTTCAAGGGGGGCCGCGAGTTCGGCAAGGGCGAGATCTTCAAGCAGGTCGCCAGGCACGGGGGCACGAACAACGGCTTCACCCATTACGACTTCACGGCGTACTTCGAGACGCTGCCCGCCGAGGCGCACGACCTGGGCCTTCGCATCGAGGCCGACCGAATGGCCCACGCCCTCTTCGACCCCGCCGAGGTGGAGAGCGAGCGCACCGTGATCCTCTCCGAGCGCGAAGGGGCCGAAAACCATCCCGGCTACCTGCTCGACGAGGAACTGTCGGCCACCGCCTTCCGCGAGCACCCGTACCGCTGGAGCGTCCTCGGCTGCAAGGAAGACCTGCGCACGATGACCCGCGAGGACCTCTTCGGCCACTACAGGACGTTCTACGCCCCCAACAATGCCTTCCTGGTGATCGCGGGGGACTTTGCCCGGGAGCGCTTGCTGGATCGCGTGCGGGAACTGTACGGCGGGATCGCGCGCGGCCCGGAGCCGCCGGCGGTGGCGGCCCGCGAGCCGGAGCAGCGCGCCGAGCGGCGGGTCACGCTCCGCCAGGCCGGCGGGGCGGCCCTGATCCAGGTCGCCTGGCACGTGCCGCCTGTCACCGACGACGACGTCTATCCGCTGATGCTGGCGAGCACTGTGCTCAGCGGCGCGAGCGGCATGGGGATGCGAGGCGGTGTGGGCGGGCGCACGTCGCGCCTCCACATGGCGCTGGTCCGTCGCGAGCTGGCCTCCAGCGCCTACGCCCATTGCCAGGCCAGCCTGGACCCCCACCTGTTCCACGCGGGGGCCACCGTGCGCGAGGGGGTGGAGCCCGAGCGCGTCGAGGCGGCGCTGCTGGCCGAGATCGCCCGCCTGCAAGCGGACCCGCCCACGGAGCAGGAAATGGCCAAGGCCCGCACGCAGATTCACGCCGCGTTCGCCTATGCCTGGGACAGCGTGACCGGCATCGGCGGCATGGTGGGCTCGGCCGAGGCCACCGAGGGCTACCGCCGCCTCGAGACCTTGCTGGCGCGCGTGGACGCTGTGACCGCGGCCGACGTGCAGCGCGTGGCGGCCAGGTACCTCACCGAGCCGAACCGCACCGTCGGCCTCTTCATCCCGACGCGTTCCTGAGGAGGAACCCGCCATCGGCAAGCGGCGTCCCCCAACTCCCCGAATCCCGGTCGCGCCGGCCCGCCGGTGCCTGTCCAATGGCGCGCGCCTCCTGGCCCTCGAGAATCACTCGAGCGAGACGGTGGTGCTCACGGGCATGCTGGTGGGCGGCGCCGTGCTCGACCCGGCCGGCCGCGAGGGCCTGGCGAGCCTCACGGCCGCCGTGGCCCAGCGGGGCACCGTCAGCCGGTCGTACGATCAGATCTACGATCAGCTCGATTCGCTCGGGGCCTCGCTCTCGATGGGAGCGGGCGACTATGTCGTGTCGTTCCACGCCAAGTGTCTCGGCCGGCACTGGCCCGCGGTGGCGGAACTGGTGGCGGATCTGCTGCGTCGGCCGAGCTTCCCGCCCGAGGAGCTTCAGCGCGCCCGCGGCGAGATTCTCACCAGGCTGCGCGAGTTCGACCAGAGCACGCGCATGGTCGCTGCCCGCGAGCTGGCGCACCTCGTGTACCCGGAGGGTCACCCCCTGCGCCATCCTGCCCACGGGTATCGCGCGACGGTGGAGGCCATGACGCGAGAGGACCTGGCGGCGTGCCACCGGCTCCTGTTTCGTCCCGACGCCCTGATCGTGAGCCTGGTGGGCGACCTGGAGGCTTCTGCGGCGCTCGACAGGGTGTCCGAGATGCTTGGCGACTGGTCGGCCCCCGGCGAGCCCTTGCCCACGCCCGGCCTGGCGGCCCACCATCCGCCGGAGGCCCAGCGAGCCGTCTTTGCCCTCGCCGACAAGAGCCAGGCCGACATCGCGCTGGGCTTCAAGGGCATCCCGCGGCGCCACCCCGACTTCTACGCGCTGGACCAGGCGACCGAGATCGTGGGCGGCCTGGGCCTCATGGGGCGCCTCGGCGACAACGTGCGCGATCGCCAGGGCCTGGCCTACTACGCCTTCGCACGCATGGCGGAAGGCTTGGGCGAGGACCTCTGGTCGGTCAGCGCCGGCGTCAATCCGGCCAACGTCGAACGCGCCGTGACGAGCATCCTGGACGAGATCCGCCGCCTCCAGGATGAGCCCGTCGCGGAGGAAGAGCTGGCCGACTGCCAGAACTATCTGGTCGGCGTGCTGCCGCTCCACCTCGAGACGAACGATGGGCTGGCCTCGACCCTGAACGACGTGGAGCTGTTCGGCCTGGGCGAGGACTACATCGAGCGCTATCCGAACCTGGTGCGCGCCGTGACGCGCGAGGCGGTGCAGCGCGCCGCGCAGGCCCATTTGACGGCTGAACGCTATTCCCTGGCCATTGCGGGCCCGCCCGGCCCGTGAGCCGCAGGCGACGCCGAGGAGGCGCTGCTATCACTGCACGGTGGCCGATCGCGCTGCTCGCCTTCTCCGCCGCTTGGGCTGGCGCGCCCGAGGCGACGCGGGTCCGCGTGGCGGTGGTCGCGCGGGACGCCGCCGACTGGACGGCGGTTGGCCTTGCCCGCGCCACGCTGGTGCACCTGGCCCGGCTTGGCCCCGTGTGGCCGGCCAATGCTGCGGCGGCGCAGCGTCTTGTGCCCGCCAGCGCCGACGCATCGCCGGCGAAGGTCGCCGCGGCGGGCGCGCGCCTGCAATGCGGATTCGTGGCGGTGCTCGACGTGCGGGGGAGGGGAGAGGCGGGCATCGAACTCACCGAGACCGCCTCCGCTGCGCGGCAGGCGCTGACCGCCCGGGGCGCGCTGAATGAGCTTCCGGGGCTGCTGGCGTTGGCCGTGGCCGGCGCCATGGGGCTGAGCATCTCCGCCGAAGAGCGCGGGAAGCTGTTGGAGCCGACCCCGTCCACCGAAGCGGCCGCGGAGGCCCTATGGCAGGGCGACGCGGCGCGCGCGCCGGAGGACCAGATCCGCCTCTACGAAGCCGGGCTCGAGAGCGACCCGTCGTCCGCCCTGCTGCACAATCACCTCGGCGCCGCGCTGGCGCGAGCCGGCCAGCCGGCGCGCGCGCTGGCCGCGTTCGACCGCGCCATCGCGCTGGCCCCCGGCTACGCCGCGCCGCACACCAACCGCGGCCTTGTGCTCAAGCAGGAGAAGCGCTGGAAGGAGGCGGAGGAGGCCCTCCGAACGGCCATTGCCCTCGAACCCAAGAGCGCCACGCCCCACGTCGCCCTGGCCCGGCTCCTGGACCGTGTGGGCAACATCGTCGAGGCGGTGAACGAGCTGGAGCGCGCGGTGGAGGCCGACCCGTGCCAGGCCGACGCGTTGATGACCCTGGCCGACTTCTACTTCGAGAGCTACGATCTCCGCGCCGCGCGCCGCACGGCCGAGCGCCTGCTCGAGGTCGAGCCTGACCACGTCGCCGCTCTGAACCTCATCGGCCTGATCCAGCTCGTGCCTCGCGACTACGAGGAGGCCGAGGCGACCTTCCTGCGCGCGCTCACCGCGAAGCCCGACGACGCCGAGACGCTGTCGAACCTGGCCCTCGCCCTGTACGGCCAGGGGCAGAAGGAGGCGGCCATCGGCGTGCTCCAGCGCGTGATCGCGCGCGAGCCGGGCCACGCCAATGCGCATCTGTACCTGGGCCGGATCTACCTGGCGGAGAAGCGCGCCGACGAAGCCGCCGCGGCCCTCCAGCGCGCCGCCGAACTCAGGCCCGCCATGCTCGCTGCACGGCAGGGCCTTCAGTCGGCCCGCTCGGCGGCCGAAGCCTCCCGCCGCACGGGGTGCGGCTGCCTGGGCATCGAGAACCCCTTCGGCCCGTTGGCCGCGGCCGATGTGGCGGCACGGCTGTTGCCAGCGGCCCTGCTCCTCGCCCCGCACGCCGTTCGGCTCGCGCGCGGGAAGCGGCGGGACAGCCGCTGACGGCACGCTCAGAGGATGTACCGGCTCACGTCCTCGTCGGCCACGATGGCCTTGAGCTTCTCGCGCACCGCCTTGCCGTCCAGCACCACGCGCCGCTCGGCGAGATCGGGCGCGTCGAACGAGATGTCCTCGAGCAGCTTCTCGAGCACGGTGTGGAGGCGGCGCGCGCCGATGTTCTGCATGCGCTGGTTGATCGCGGCCGCGATGGCCGCGATCTCCTCGACCGCTCCGGGGGTGAACTCCAGTTCGACTCCCTCGGTCCGGAGCAGCGCGGCGTACTGCTTGGTCAACGCATTCTCGGGCTCGGTGAGGATGCGCACGAACTCCTTCTCGCCCAGGCTCTCCAACTCCACCCGGATCGGGAACCGGCCCTGAAGCTCGGGAATGAGATCCGACGGCTTCGCGATGTGAAAGGCCCCGGCCGCGATGAAGAGGATGTGGTCGGTGCGGACCATGCCGTGGCGGGTCACCACGGTGGAGCCCTCGACGATGGGCAGCAGATCGCGCTGCACGCCCTCGCGCGAGACATCGGGGCCGGCGCCCTTCGAGCCTGTGGCGGCGACCTTGTCGAGCTCGTCAATGAAGATGATGCCCGCGTTCTGCACCCGCTCGAGCGCGATGGTACGCACCTTCTCGCGGTCAATGAGCTTCTCGGCTTCCTGCTGCACCAGGGCCTCGCGGGCCTGGGCCACGGTCATCTGGCGCGTGACGTGGCGTGTGGGCATCATGCGCTCGAAGAGATTCTGGAAGTCGAGGCCCATCTGCTCCACGCCCGCGCTCGAGAAAATCTCGATCGAAGGCATGGAGCGCTCCTCGAGCGTGATCTCGACCTGTCGATCCTCGAGCTTGCCCTTGCGCAGAAGGCCGCGGAAGCGCTCGCGGGCGCGCTCGTACTGCTGCTCGGTCTCGGTCCTCACGTCGGCGTCGAGGCCCGGCGGCGGGCCGCTGTGCGTGGGCCGCTCGGGCAACAGGAGGTCGAGCAACCGCTCCTCGGCCAGGCCGCGGGCCTTCTCCTCCACCACCTGGCGTTCCTCGGCGTTCACCTGGTTGATCGCGATGTCGGTGAGGTCGCGGACCATGGACTCGACGTCGCGCCCCACATAGCCCACCTCGGTGTACTTCGATGCCTCCACTTTGATGAAGGGCGCGCTCACCAGGGTTGCCAGGCGGCGGGCGATCTCGGTCTTGCCCACGCCGGTGGGGCCGATCATGATGATGTTCTTCGGCGTCACCTCGTCGCGCAGTTCGGGCGGGAGCTGCTGGCGGCGCCAGCGGTTGCGGATGGCGATGGCCACGGCCTTCTTCGCCGCGTCCTGGCCGACGATGTACTTGTCGAGTTCCGCCACGATCACGCGGGGCGTGAGATGCTTCATGGGGTCACCGTTTCCACGTAGATCTGGTCGTTGGTGTAGACGCACAGGCCGGCGGCGATGCGAAGCGCCTCCTCGACGATCTTCGGCGCGTCGAGCGTGCTGTGCCGCACGAGCGCCCGGGCCGCCGCCGTGGCCATGGCCCCGCCCGAGCCGATGCCAATCACCCCGTCGTCGGGCACCAGCACGTCGCCGCTGCCCGAGAGCAGCAGCGAGTGGTCCTTGTCCACCACCGCCAACAGCGACTCGAGCCGCCGCAGCACGCGGTCGGTGCGCCACTCCTTGGCCAGCTCCGTCGCGGCCTTGGGCACGTTGCCCTGAAAGTCCTTCAGCTTCGCCTCGAACCGCTCCAGCAGAGCGAACGCATCCGCGGTCGAGCCCGCGAAGCCCACGAGCACCCTGTCATTGTACAACTTGCGGATCTTGCGCGCGTTGTGCTTCACCACCGTGTTGCCGATGGTCACCTGGCCGTCGCCGCCGATGGCCACCACCCCCTTGTGCCGCACAGACAGAATCGTCGTCGAGTGCCGGTCCTCGTGTCGCATCCCGAATCTCCTTGGGCCGACGGGTCTGCAATGGCTCCCTGGATTATACGGGCAATGCCACGCGCCGGCAACCACCCACCGACGGCGCCCCGTGAGTCCCCCGGCCCTCCCCGCAACACCACGGCAAGGCACACTACAGGTTGTGGGCGCGTCCGACCGCACCACCATATAGCCTAAGTCTCCCAGACTCTCCCAGACTTCCCGGTTTCTGGGGGCGGTCTCGTGGGCACTACAGGTTGTGGTTGCCTTCGTGCTGCACCACAACATGCTCGAGATCGCCCGCCTCGCCGGCCTATCAGGCAGGTCACGCCCCCCCGATCAACTCGGAGAACAGAGCCGACCACGGACTGTGCGGACACCGAGAGTCACACCCGCAGCCGCACACCCGCAGCCGCACTCGTCCCGTGTGCGGACCTTCCTCGGCCGCCGGAACCGCGCTCGGGCCTGTCACGTTCCCCACCCGTTGGGGCTCAGCACAAGCCGAAGCCCCAAGCCGGAGGCGTCTCAGCAGCGGGCACTGCGGCTTGACAGGGTCGGCGGCTGGCCAGTAGAATACGGCGGTTCCGAGTGCAGCGGCGAGCGGCCCGCAAGGGGATTGACGTTGCGGAAACGCACACTGGCCCGAGAAGCGGCCATCCAGGTTCTTTACCAACTGGACCTGCGGGGCGAGGAGATCCTCGGCGAGCTGGATACGGTGCTCCACCACCTGCTGGCGGAGGCCGACCCCGATCCCGCGGTGCGGCAGTTCGCGCGCGATCTGGTGACCGGCTGCTGGGCTCACCGCGCCGAGCTGGACCAGCGGATCCGCGCCATCGCGGAGAACTGGGACCTGGCCCGCATGGCGACCGTGGACCGCAACATCCTGCGGCTGGCGGCCTACGAGCTCCTGTTCGGCAGCGACGTGCCCCCCAAGGTGGCCATCAACGAGGCGATCGATCTGGCGAAACGCTTCAGCACGGCCGACAGCGGGGCCTTCGTCAACGGCATCCTCGACCGCATCCACAGCGAGCGAGCCCGAGAGGCAGGAGAGCAGGACGGCCCATGAAGGTCAGCTATGAATGGCTTCACGACTACTGCGACTTCGACCTCGCGCCCGACGAGCTGGCGAGGCGGCTGAACCTGCGCGGCGTGGCCGTGGAGAGCGTGACCCAGGTCGGCGCCGACTTCTGCCTGGAGCTGGAGATCACCGCCAACCGGCCCGACCTGCTCTCGCACATCGGCGTCGCGCGCGAGATCGCCGCCCTCACGGGTTCGCACCTCCGCATCCCGGCCGTCGAGTTCACCGAGGAAGAGCGCGAGGTCGCCCGTCTGGCCCGTGTGGAAGTGCAGGCCCCGGAGCTCTGTTCCCGCTATACGGCCCGCGTGCTCACCGGCGTGCGCATGGCGCCGGCGCCGCCCGAAATGCGCCGCCGCCTCGAGGCCATCGGCCTCCGGCCCGTGAACAATGTGGTGGACATCACGAACTACGTGCTGATGGAATGCGGCCAGCCGCAGCACGCCTTCGACCTGGCCCGCCTGCGCGGCGGCTCCGTGTGCATTCGCCAGGCCGTCGCCGGCGAAACCATCAAGCTCATTGACGGCACCGAGGTGCGCCTGGCCCCCGAGCACCTGGTGATCGCCGACGCCGAGCGTCCCGTCGCTCTGGCGGGCGTCATGGGCGGGCTCCAGACCGAGATCGGCGAGGCCACCACCACCGTGCTCCTCGAGAGCGCGAAGTTCAACCCCGTCAACATCCGCCGCACCGCGCGCGGAACGGGCAAGGCGAGCGACTCGTCCTACCGGTTCGAGCGGGGCGTGGACACGCCGACCGTGGAATGGGCCTCGCGGCGCGCCGCGGCGCTCATGCAGCAGCACGCCGCGGCCCGCGTCGCCGCCGGCGTCATTGACGTCAACTTCACGCGGGAGGAGCCGCGCACCGTGCGGCTGCGCATCCCCCGCGTCGCCCGCGTGCTCGGCGTCCAGGTGGCCGCCTCCGAAGCCGTCCGGCTCCTCGAGGGGATCGGCTTCGGCGCACTGGCGCAGGGCGACGAGGCCGTGGCCGTCACGGTGCCCAGCTTCCGCCCCGACGTGGCGCAGGAGATTGACGTCATCGAGGAGGTCGCCCGCTGCTACGGCTATGATCGTGTGCCCGACGCCCCGAGCCTGCTGGTGTGCGACGTGCCGATTGCCAAGCCCGACCGGGTGGCCGCCGCCGCGCGCGAGACGCTGGTGCGACTCGGCTACAGCGAGGCCGTGACGACGAGTTTCCTGCCCGAGAAGCACGCGCGCAGGTTCTCGCCCTGGACCGCTGGGGAGCCGCTGTGCGTCCGCAACCCCTTGCGCAGCGATGAGGCCGCGCTGCGTCGGAGCCTCCTCCCCTCACTCCTCCAGGTGGTGCGGGTCAACCAGGACCGCGGGGTGGGCGCCGTGCGCCTGTTCGAGGTCAATCGTGTGTACCTGCCGCGCCCCGACGGGCAGTTGCTGCCCGAGGAGCGGCGCTGCTTGGCCGTGGTGGCGCACGAGGACTTCCGGGCCGTCAAGGGGGCCGCGGAGGCCGTGCTCGAGCGTCTCGGGCTCCTGGGCAACGCCTCGCTGGAACCGGCGGCCCACGAATTCCTGGCTCCAGGCGCGGCAGGGCTCTGGCGGGCGGGGGCCGGCGTGGCGGGCTACGTGGGCGAACTCTCCGCGGCGGCCGCGGCGGCCTTCGAGTTGCGCCAGGCCCCCTGTGTGGCCGAGCTGGACCTCGACTTCCTCACGCCCTCCGCCGTGCTGGAGCCGAAATATCGCAGCCTGCCGCGGTTCCCCGCGGTCGAGCGCGACCTGGCCATCGTGGTGAGCGAGGCGACTGCCTGGCGCGACATCGTGCGCGCCGTGGAGAGCGCGGGCGCCCAGCACCTCGAAGAGATCCGCTTCGGCGAAGTCTACCGCGGCAAGCAGGTCGAGAGCGGCCGCAAGAGCGTGTTCTTCCGCCTCACCTATCGCGCCCCCGACCGCACCCTCACCAACGACGAAGTCAACGCCAGCCAGGAGCAGGTCATTGCGGCCCTGGCGGCCCGGGTGGGCGCCACGCTCCGGGGCTAGGAGCCTGTCCAAGAATCCCCGTGGGCTGCGTTGCCGGCGTCAGCGGGCTGGATGCGACGCGCGGCGACGCAGTCCCGCGTGGATTTCCGCGCAGACCCTGGCCCGGCCGGTACCCCGACGGGGCCTCACGAGCCCAGGCCCGCCGCCAGCCGGCGCATCATCAGCACGAAGTAGCCCGTGAAGTCGTCCACATAGTTGATGGTCACGGCCACGTGGACCCCCTCGGTGAGCACGGGGTCGGCCACGTAGACCTCCATGGACTTGCCGCTGGGGTACGACGGGGCGCGGCGCCCGCCGGGCTCGTAGCACTCGATGCGCAGGATGGCCCGGTAGGGGCGCTTCTCGGGGTACCGGTCGGCGAAGTGCGCCTGCATCTGATCGCGGTTGCCCCCGTAGCGCAGGATCTCGCGCTCGATCTGGCTCGGGTCAATCTGCTCGCAGGCGCGCCAGAGGAACGGCAGCATGAAGTCGCACTCGATCTGGAGGGGGCCGTACCAGCGCTGGCTCGCCGCCTCGGCACGCATGGCGTCAATGTGCGTGAGGAACAGGCGGGTGAGCTCGGCCAGCTCGTGCGCGGAGTAGCGGCGCGGCAGGTAGGCCGGCTCCTCGGGATCATAGTCCTCCGGCGCCTCGTCCGGCACGCCCGAACTCTCCAGAGCACGCTGGAGGTCGTCGAGCTCGTCGCTGTGCTCGTTGTCGGCCAGCCAGGCCGCCAGGTCGTCGAACGTGGGGGCATAGAAGCCCATCCAGTTGACGATCTCGGGGCTGCTGAGGAACTGGTAGACGAAGGCGGGCAGATCGGCGGCCGAGCGCAAGGCGCGCGGGAAGCGATACATCGCCTCGATCTGCTCCTGGCCCATGGGAGCGCCCGCCTGATAGTCCAGCCGGCCCTGGGCGAGCAGCAGGGCGCGAATGAAGAGGTTGTCGAAGTCGAAGCTGGCCTTCTGGGCCCGCTCGACCACCGGCGGGATGCGCGCGGCGACCTCGGCGGGCTGGAGCACCTCCAGGCGGATGCCGTGCTGCTTCGCGAGGCGCTCGACCGCCTTGGGCAGGGCCGCCGCCACGCGCGGCGCCGGCCACCGAGGCATCCACACCTGGCAGTGGATGCGGTCGGCCTCATAGTCCAGGTCGCGCCCTTCGCGCGTGATCTCGATGTAGCGGGTGACCAGCTTCCTCACCAGCGTGTCGGGCCGCATCTCCAGCGGATACCAGTCGAACTTGTCCGGAAAGTCCACATAGAAGACGCTCTGCCCGGCCTCGTTGCGGCCCACAACATCAATCCAGAACTCCTTCGGGTTCGGCAGTTCCGAGCTGTAGCTGACGTTGTCGCAGCCCTCCACGAGCTGAAGGTGTGCGCCCACCAGAAACATCTCCATCGTCGGCGTCGCGCGCGACATGGCAATCTCTCCGATGCCGTTCCCGCAAGAGGCATTGGCTCACCGGAATTATAGGGCGATGCCCCGTGCGCAGTCAAACCCCGCGGTAGCCCTGAAAGAGCGGAGCCGTGTCCCTCCCCAAGGTTCCAACACCTTCGGGAGGGTAGCAGGGAGGGCGAGCGCTGGGGGCCTATTCCCTCGTCCCCACGCTCTGGCCCTTTTTCTCGTCCCCACGCTCTGCCCCTTCTTCTCGTCCCTACGCTCTGCGTGGGGACGGGTCCCCTGGCCGCTCCGCGGCCTCTTCCTCTTCGGGGAAGAGAACCTCCCGCGGGCTGCAAACCCGCGGGAGGTT
>Ga0116146_1000312_pt1 | contig 63382 bp, 47 predicted proteins | sample AD_JPNHG2_MetaG_FD_89748 | JGI IMG/M metagenome (GOLD analysis project Ga0116146, IMG submission 89748) | Active sludge microbial communities of municipal wastewater-treating anaerobic digesters from Japan - AD_JPNHG2_MetaG | ecosystem: Engineered > Bioreactor > Anaerobic > Digestate | place... | reverse complement strand
TTCCAACATTTTAGTATATACAAATCCAAAAAATATTAATATTTTCTCTTCATTTTCATTTAATTTAATCGAAAAAACAGATGATGTTGCTTTGCTTGAAAGAGGAAAACCAGATTTTAATGATTTTTTATCAAATCTGTTTTCTATTAGAAAATCTTTACATTATAAAAATGCATCTTCAATAATAATGAACTGCAATCCTATGACAAATGGTCACCTTTATCTTATAGAAACAGTTTCTAAAATTTCTGAACATCTTTTTATTTTTATACTTGAGGAAGAACTTTCATATTTCCCATTTAAGTATAGATTTAATATAGTTAAAAAGGCAACTGAACATTTAAAAAATGTTACTATTTTACCTTCTTCACAATATATAATTTCAGCAGCAACTTTCCCCGACTATTTCTTAAAAGATTTACCAAAAGAAAAAGTGTATGCTGAATTAGATGTTGCTATTTTTGGAAACAAGATTGCACCCACCTTGGATATAAAAAAAAGATTTGTAGGAGAAGAACCATATTGTCCAGTAACTTCAAAATATAATGAAACTATGAAACAACTTCTACCAAAATATGGTATAGATTTTACAATAATCGAAAGAAAAAAACATGAAGGAAAAGCAATTTCTGCTTCAACAGTTAGAGAATATATCAGGCAAGACAATTTTGATAAAATAAAAGAGATAGTTCCTCCTGCAACATATGAGTTTTTAATCTCAGAAGATGCAAAACCTATTATTGAAGAAATAAAAAGAACTACAAGAAGGCACTAATGCAAAAAGGTAAAAAAGATAAAAATAATATTAACTTAATACTTGGATCTTCCTCTGAAAGAAGGAAAATGCTTTTTTCCATGCTTTTTGAAAGATTTGAAATTATTGAGCCTTCATGTCAAGAAATTATTTTTAAAAATCCAGTAAAAACTGTTTTGGAAAATTCAAAGCTTAAAATGCTATCAATATTGAAAAATGAAGATATTAAGAAAAATTTATATAATGAAGATAAAAGTTTAAATAATAATGAAAACATTTTCATTACAGCTGATACAATAGTTTATAGAAATCACAAAATTTTCCCAAAGCCAAAATCAAAAGAAGATGCTTTTTTGATGTTAAAAGAGCTTAATGGGAAAAAACATTTAGTTTATACTGGAGTATGTATTTACTGTAAAAATAAATTTATTTTTTTTTATGAAAAAACAAAAGTATACTTTAATTTTTTTTCTGATAATCTTTTAAAAAATTATATCAATACGCTTGAACCTTTAGATGCTGCAGGAGCCTATAAGATTCAAGGTGCGGGTTCAATTCTTATTAAAAAGGTTGAAGGTTCAATAACAAATGTTATTGGATTTCCTGTTGAAAAATTTTTAAAATACTATAATAGATTTATTTGTTATTCAAAAGAGGAGGTTACGATTGTCAGTACTACCTATTAAAACACTTCTTGAAGCTGGCGCTCATTTTGGTCATGAAACTAAAAGATGGAATCCAAAGATGGCTCCATATATTTATGCTAAAAGAAATGGAATCCATATAATTGATTTACAAAAGACTTCAGTACTTGCAGATGCTGCATATGAAAAAATAAGGGAAACAGTTTTTAGAGGATATGATGTTCTTTTTGTTGGTACAAAGAAACAAGCTAGAGAATCTATAATCGAATACGCAACTAAAAGTGATTCTCCTTATGTTGCAAATAGATGGCTTGGCGGAACATTAACAAACCATGAAGTTATTAAAAAGTCTATTCAGAAACTTTTAGATCTCGAGGAACTTGAAAAAAATAACTTTCCTGGTTTTTCAAAGGCTGAAATTTCAAGGAAAAGAAAAGTTTTGGAAAAACTTAGAAAAAATGTTGGTGGACTTATCAAGATTCAGCATAAACTTCCAGGACTTTTATTTGTCGTTGATACTGTTTATGAGCAAAACGCTATTTTGGAAGCAAAAAGGATGAATATTCCTATTGTAGCAATTGTTGACACAAATTCTGACCCAGAATTGATTGATTATCCTATCCCTGGTAATGATGATGCTATTAGAGCAGTTAGTGTTTTCTGTGAAATGGTTGAAAAGGCAATTGCTGAAGGAAGAAATCTTAGAAAAGACCAAAATACATCTGCATCAGAAGACACAACAAATAAAAATTTTACTACTTCTGATACATCATCATTAGACTTTCCCAATGAAGTTGTATCTGATGATTCATCTGATGATGATGAAATGTTTTAAGGATTTTTTATATTTAATTTAAAATATTTTACCTTTATTTTTTGTTTCAAAAGATTTTTTTATTTTTTTAATTTTATAACTATCTTTTTGAGTGAGAAAATTTTTTATTAAGTTTTTTATTAAGTTTTTTATTAAATTTTTTATATAAAATTTATTTTTTATATATTTTAGTATTTTTTTTATTTTTATTTTCTTATTACTTTTTTTTATTATTTTTTTATAAAGGGGATTTTATGACAATTAATAAAGATGATATCAAAAAATTAAGAGAAATGACAGGCGCAGGTATTGGTGATTGCAGAATTGCTTTAGAAGAAGCAAATGGCGATTTTGACAAAGCAATTTTAGTTTTAAGAGAAAGAGGACTTGCTAAAGCTGTCAAAAAAGCAGATAGAATAGTTTCAGAAGGTAGAGTTGCAATTTACCAGGAAAATTATTCTGGAATTTTAGCAAAAATCGAATGTGAAACTGATTTTGTAGCAAATTCTGAAGATTTTAGAAACTTTGCAAAAGATATAGCTAAAAAATTATTTGATAAAAAAATAAAAAGCATAGACTCTATTGACAATGAGATCGAACAACTAAGAACTTCTGCTGTATTAAAATTCAACGAAAATATAAAAATTTCTGACATTATTTTACTTGAAGGTGATGAAAAATCTCCCGTATTTCCTTATGTTCAGATGGGGAAAAATGGCGCTATTGTTCAATTTGAGCTTGATAAACCAATACCCGAAAGTGATGAACTTAAAGATATTTTATTTTCTGTTGTAGTTTCAGTTCAATTTTACAAACCAGAATATTATTCAATGAATGATATTCCTAAAGAAAAATTAGAAGAAGAAATGAAAGTTATTGAAAAGCAGGTTGCAAATGATCCTGCTTTTGCAAATAAACCTCAAAATGTTCTTCAAGGCATTATTCAAGGCAAGGCTAAGAAATCTTTTGCAGATAAAGTCTTCTTGGAATGCCCTTATGTTAGAGATGAATCGAAAAAAGTTGGCGAAATTTTAGCCAATGCAGAAAAAAAATTTGGACTAAAAATTAAAGCCAAAGTATTTAAATTTACCAGCATTGGATCCAACTAATGCGCGTTCTTATTAAAATTACTGGCGAAGCTATTTCATCTGAAGGATGTTCTATTGATTATAATAAAATAAAATGGCTCTCTGATATTGTAAAAAAGATTTATGATAATAATATTCAAATTGGAATTGTAATAGGTGGAGGAAATCTTTTTAGAGGGAAAGATCTTATAAAACATGGTTTTAAAGATTATAAGTCCCATTACATAGGAATGCTTGCTACCACAATGAATGGTATTGCAATTGAAGAAGTTTTTTCTTCAAACAATCTCCCCACTAAAATTTTCTCCGCCATTGAAATTCCAAGACTTGTGTCATACTTTTCTTATCAACAATATCAGGAAGCTATAAATCAAGGTAAAATCATAATATTTACCGGTGGTACAGGCAATCCTTATTTTACAACAGATAGCGCTGCGGCTCTTAGAGCAGCAGAAACCGACTGTAATCTTCTTATCAAGGCTACCAAAGTCGATGGTGTCTATTCTGATGATCCCAAAAAGAATCCAGATGCTAAAAAGATTGAATTTCTTACATATGATCAATTTTTAAAAGAAAAATACCAGATTATGGATTTGACTGCAATAGATATTTGTAAGCAAACAAAAATACCGGTTGTTGTTCTCAATCTTTTTGATGAAAATTCGCTTTATTCACTTTTAATTGAAAATAAAAGAATTGGAACTTTAATTTATCAGGAGGATATATGTCCCTGGCTTTAGATAATCTTTATCAAGAAGTTAAAAAAGCTATGGTTAAACCTATTCTTGTGCTTGAAGATGAATTTAAAAAAGTTAGAGGCGCAAAAGCATCACCTGCGATGGTTGAAAATGTTAAAGTCGAAGTCGATCAAAAATTTGTCTTGCTTAAAAATATTTCATCTATTTCAACTCCTGATGCTAGAACAATAGTTATTTCTCCATGGGAGCCCAAAACCTTAGCAGCAATTGAAAAAGGGATTTTAAAAGAAAATTTAAACTTAAATCCTCAAAATGATGGTAGAGTCATAAAACTTATACTTCCACAACTTACTGAAGAAACGAGAAAGGATCTTGTTAAACTTATAAAACAGAAATCTGAAGAAGGTAAAGTCGCCATAAGAAATATAAGGAGAGACTTTATTGAAAAACTTAAAAAGATGGAAAAAGATGGCGATATAACTGAAGATGAATATGATGAAGGGGAAAAGAAGATACAGGAATTCACAGATAAGGCTATAAAAAAAATCGATGAAATGTTTAAAGAAAAAGAAAAAGATATAATGACAATATAAAATGGATATAAAGCATATCGCATTTATAATGGATGGTAATGGTAGATGGGCTAAAAAACATGGGAAACCCAGAATTTTTGGTCATGAAGCCGGAATGAATAAAATTGAACAGGTATGTAACTGGTGTAAAGAGTATGATATAAGATATGGCTCATTTTTCGCATTTTCTAAGGAAAACTGGAATAGACCTAAAAATGAAGTCGACTTTATCTTTTCCCTTATCGAAAGATATTACAGGGATCAGATAAAAAAATTAATGTCAAATAGAATCAAATTTATCCATATTGGTGATAAAACAACTTTACCAGATAGAACAAATTCAATATTAAAAGAGCTTGAAGAGATTACAAAAGATAATGATGCTTTTAATTTATTATTTTTCTTCAACTATTCAGCAAGAGAAGAAATAGAGATGGCAGCTATCAGATTTGCTAATCAGCTATTAAAAAATAAAATTTTAATTAATGATAACGAGAATGAAAATTTACCTTTAAAATATGATAATCTATCTTTTTCTTCTTTTTTGTACACAAAAAACATTCCAGACCCTGATTTACTTATAAGAACATCGGGCGAAATGAGGATATCCAATTTTTTACTTTACCAGATAGCCTATACCGAACTTTATTTTGAAGAACAACTATGGCCCGAATACACAAAGTCTCATTTTATTAAGGCTATTGAATCCTACAAAAAAAGAGAAAGAAGATTTGGTCGTATAGATGAAAATAGATAAAAAATAAAAATATCGCTGGTTAATATGGCAAAAGAAGAACTTTTTAAAAGAATATTATTTATTGTCTTTGCAGTTCCAATTGTTTTAATTATAATTTTTTTACCTGTAAAATACAATATTTTAATTCTTCTTTTTATTTTAATTTTAATTGGATTACTTTCATTTGAATTTTATTTTTGCCTCAAAAATAAACAGATTTACATTAATTTAGTCTTATTTATTGTTCAATCAATATTGACAATTTTATCGGTTTTCCTTTACTCAAATTCTTTTATAAATTTTGAATTACTTTTATTTTTGATCTTAACTATCTTAATTATAACAAGCCTTTTCTATATTTTTAAGAAAAATATCTCAACTTATTCACTTTCATTATTTTTACATCTATTTGGACTTTTTTATATAAGCATTTCTCTTTCTTTTATTCTTGTTTTCTATTCTATTTTTTCTAATGCATCTAACTTATTTCTATTATTCTTATTAATTGTCTGGAGTTCCAATATTTTTGGTTATTTAATAGGTATGTTTTGGCTACCAAGAAATCCTCTTAATCTTGAAGTGTCGCCAAATAAATCTTTGAAAGGATTTTTGGGCGCAATTTTTTTTGGTACATTTATTCCATTTTCTCTTACGATAATTTTTCCAGATTTTTTTCATTTTTCTTTTTCAAATAAATTTATTATCTTAATTTTAATATTTTTAACCAATATTTTTTCTATAATGGGAGATCTTTTCGAATCTGCTTTTAAGCGTTTTTGTGGTGTTAAAGATTCTTCCAATTACTTAAAAGGTTTTGGTGGAATTTTAGACTCTGTTGATTCTATTTTATTTGCATTCCCATTTTATTTTTCATTTTTATTGTTTTTATTAAAGAATTATATAAAATAAAATTGTGATGAATAATATTTATCTTTCAATATTTGGATCTACTGGTTCAATAGGTTCTTTTGTTTTATCTTTATTAGATCAAATAGATAATAAATATAAACCCGAAATCCTTTTATTATCGGGTTATAATCAGATAAAAAAATTAATTGATTTACAGGAAAAATATAAGGCAAAATATCTTTTTGTTCCAGAAAAATATGTTGATCATCTTTTTAATGGTTTATCTAAATCAATAAGGAAAAAAACAGAGATAGTTACATCTTTTAATCAGCTTTACGAAATATTTAATGAGGTAGATAAAAACTCAAATTATATAATTAATGGTATTATAGGAATTGATGGAATAATACCAACTTTTCTATCTCAACATTTTAATATCTTTTGTGGATGTGCAAATAAAGAATCTATTATTATAGCTTATGAATTATTTAAAGATTTCAATAAAGATTTAATCTTCCCTTTAGATAGCGAGCATAATGCCATATATGAACTTCTGCCATCTTGTCCGAAAGAAAAAATTGAAAATATATATATTACGGGATCCGGTGGTAAAGTTTTAGGAAAAAAAGAGGAAGAAATAGAGCTTATCTCTCTTGATGAAATAATAAAACATCCAAACTGGAATATGGGGAAAAGAATAACTATAGATTCCTCTTCCGGAATAAATAAGGCATTTGAATTTGTTGAAGTTCAGGCACTTTTCGATATCCCTAAAGAAAAAGTGAAGATTCTAATAGATTCAAAATCTCAGATTCACGCCATAGTTCAGGATATAAATAACTATTATTATCTTGCAGCAAGTAATCCAGATATGCTGCTTCCCATAAATAAGTTTTTAAATAAAATTGGATTAATTATTCCTTATAAATCTAAAGAAATTTTAGATAAAACAATTAAGTTTGAATTAAATCATGATATTCAGAAAACATATCCTTTCTTAAATCTTTTTATAAAAAATTATAATAAAAGTTATGTTGAAGGTACTACAGTTATCTTTTTAAATTCTTATCTTCAAGATCTACTTTTAGATAAAAAAATTAGTTTTTCCAAATTAAGAAAACTATTGATTGATTCATATGAAATTTTATTTTTAAAAAGCGAAAATCAAGTAACTATAAACTTAAAAGAAAATTCAAACAACTACTCTTTTAAGATAAAAGAAGATTTTTTAAAATTAAACAACTGGAAAGATATAATTTTTAAGATGATAATAAAATACTTGAAAGAAAAAGAAATTCTGGAGGAACAGTGGTAATAATCTATTATATTATTGCGATAATTGGATTTTTAACTCTTGTACTTGTTCATGAATTCGGTCATTTTGTGTTTGCAAAACTTGCAAAAATTAAAGTTGTTAGATTTTCAATAGGATGGGGTAAACCTCTTTGGGAAAAGCAAATTGGGGAAACAACATATCAGATTGGAGTTTTCCCTTTTGGTGGATTTTGCCAGATGGCAGGGGAACAGATTACCGATGATTATATCCCATCTGAAGGTGATTTCTATTCTAAAAAACCATTCCCAAGACTTTTAGCTGTAGCAGGAGGTGTTCTTTTTAGCCTTTTATTTGGTGTTTTACTTATGGCAATTGCAGGCACAATACCTTCAATCGAGACATTTGTTCCACCTCAAATATATATAACAGAAGATCTTCAAAATCAACCTGCATATAAAGCAGGTCTTAGATCTTTGGATATTATAAAAGAAATTGATGGTAAAAAGATAGAATCTTTTTCAGACATTCAGATGATAGTCGGTCAAGCGATGGGTAAAAAACTTTCTATTAAAGTCTTAAGAGAAGGAAAAGAGCTATCATTTGAAATAATTCCTGATGTTGAAAGGTCGACAGGAAGATCAATAATAGGAATTTATCAATATCTTCCTCCTATTATAGATAAGGTAATCGATAATTCTGTTTTTTCTGATTTAAATCTTCAAAAGAATGATAAATTATCCTATATAATAGCTGAAAATGGCGAAAAGATTGAAGTAAAGTCGACTGCAGATATACCAAATTTTATAGAAAAGCATCTTTATGAAAATTTAGAATTTGTCTTTATTAAATCTAATAATAATATTGTCTCAAAAAAGGTTTTTGTAGATAAAAAATTCAATCTTGGTATTTCATTTTATATTGAAACTAGAAAAGTAAATGGTCTTCCATTTTATAAATCTTTATTTTTAGCATTTCCCAAAAGTTATGAGACTTTGGCAATAACTATTAAAAGTATACCCCTTCTTTTTTCTGGTAAAGTAAATGTTGGTCAATCTGTCGCGGGTCCTATTAAGATAATTTATCTTTCTTCTCAAGTTGCCAAAACTGGAATAAAAAACATACTTGAATTTTTCGCATTAATTACATTGGTTTTAGGACTTACAAATCTTTTACCTATTCCTGCAACCGATGGTTCATATATCTTATTTTTCCTTTTCGAAATGATAAGCAGAAAAAGATTAAACCCAAAACTAATTTCAAAAATTCAGAGTGTTGGTTTCTTTCTACTAATTATTTTAATGATAGTAGTTGTCCTTAATGATATATTTTCAATAGGTTCTCTTTTATAGCATTCTTAAAATTATATTTTTTAATACTTTTGTAGGTTAACTATGAATTCACAAAAGTTTAATGATTTTGCCTTTAAAAATTTTTTTTCAGATGAGATTTTGACAAAAAGAAAATTTGAAAGAATAGAAGATGTTAGAGGTGCATATTTTAGAGATTTAACTGCAATATTGCATTCATATCCTTTTAGAAGATTAAGAGGGAAAACTCAAGTCTTTTTTTCTCCTAGAAATGATCATATTTGCACAAGAATGGAGCATAGTCTGCATGTCGCATCTATTGCATCTACTATCGCAAAAGCATTAAAACTCGATACAGAACTTACATGGGCTATTGGGCTTGGACATGATATTGGGCATCCTCCATTTGGTCATCTTGGAGAAAAAATTATTTCTGAAAAAATATTAAAAGATAATAGTTTTACCCATGAAAAATACTCATATAGAGTCTTAACTAAACTTACTAATTATGGAAAAGGATTAAATCTTACTTATGCTGTATTAGATGGAATTTTATATCATTGTGGTGAAAAATTCGAAAAATCAATTTCGCCTAATAAAAATATCAATGATATGGAAAAAGATATAAAATCAACATACCAGCTTCAAAGTTATCCTTCTACCTTTGAAGGATGTATAGTTAGAATGTCTGATAAAATAGCTTATGTTGGAAGAGACCTTGAAGATGCCATTACTCTTAAATTAATTTCAATAAATGATATACCACAAAAGATAAAAGATACACTTGGCTATAAAAATAGTCAGATAATAGATACCTTAGTTAAAGATTGCATTGAAAATTCTTTGAAAACAGGATCTATCTGCTTTTCAGATAAAATACATGAAACTTTTTTAGAGCTTATAGAATTTAATTATAAAAAAATTTATCTACATGAAAAATTAAAAATTTTTGAAAAAAATTTTTCTATGATTCTCCTTACAATCTTTAATTATCTATCTGAAATCTACCTTAAATATGGTTTTTCATTTGAAAAATACTTAAAAGAGAAGAATTTTCTTGCAATTCGTTTTTCTGACTTTATAAAGAAGATGTACGAATTTTATAATAGTGAAGAAGAAAAAGATTCAATCTATTCTCCTGTAATAGATTATATTGCAGGCATGACAGATTCATATGCAATCGAATCTGCACAGGAGATACTTTTACCAAAAAGATTTCATTATGATCTTGAGATTGGTTCTTTAATTCAATAAAAAAATTTAATTAAATTTTTTATTAAAGGGGTTTTTATGGATGAAAAAAACTTACTTGAATCTATCAAAAAGACGGCAAAAGAACTTGAAACTGAGTTAATTGAACTTTCTAAAAAATTTATTTCTTTTAATTCTGTTAATCCAAAAACAGGCGGTCCTGGTGAACTTGAAGTTTCAAAATGGTTAAAAAATGTCTGTAGTGAAATGAATGTAGATGAAATAAAAGAAATTAATGCACCAGATAATCAGGTTCCTTACGGATTTAGACCGAACATTTTAGCTTTAATAGATGGGGAAAAGAAAGATAAAAGAATATGGTTTATGACACATATGGATAAAGTTCCGGCTGGAGAGATAACACTATGGGAAAATGATCCTTTTACCCCAGTTGTAAAAAATGGAAAGATCTATGGAAGAGGATCGGAAGATAATGGGGCATCACTTGTCGCTTCTATTATAGCTGCAAAGATTCTCAAAAAGTTGAATATCAAACCGAAATATGATCTTGGACTGATGTTTGTATCAGATGAGGAAACTGGTTCTGAATTTGGCATATCCTATGTTTTAAATAATTTCCAATTTGGTGAAGATGATTGGTTTATAGTTCCAGATGCAGGTAATCCAGAAGGCAACGAAATAGAAATAGCGGAAAAATCAATAATGTGGGTCAAGATGATAACAAAGGGTAAACAGGCTCATGCATCTATGCCTCATCTTGCAAGAAATGCTCATAGAGCAGCAATGGAATGTGCAATTGCCATCGATTCATACATTCATACTAAATACAATGATATAGACGACCTTTTTGTTCCAAATATTTCAACATTTGAACCAACAAAAAAAGAATTAAATGTTGAAAATGTTAATACAATCCCTGCTTTAGATATAATCTGTTTTGATGGTAGGATTTTACCTCACTATGATATCGATGCTATCTTTAATGAAATGAAGCAGATTGCTAAAATTTATGAATCAAAATACCAGGTAGAAATTTCTTTTGAATTTTTACAAAAAAATATAGCACCAAAACCAACTTCTTCTGATCATCCTTTAGTCATTTCTTTTTCAAAAGCCATTGAAAAAACAAGAAATTTTAAACCAAAACTTGTAGGAATAGGTGGTGGCACATGTGCAGCAATCCTTAGAAAAGCAGGTCTTCCTGCAATTGTCTGGGCGACAATAGAAGAGACTGCACATCAACCAAATGAAAATTGCACAATAGAATATATTTTAAATGATGCAATAACTTATGCTTACTTTCTTGCAACAGTAGAATAAATGAATATATTAATCTAAATTGAATAAAAAATACTATAAAAAGAAAAGAAAAGGAGTAAAGTTTATGTTTAAAGGGATATTGACAGCTCAAATAACTCCATTTAAGGATGGGAAAGTCGATATAGAAAAATTTGGAGAGCTTATTAAAAGACAGAAGGATGCAAAAACCGATGGTATTGTTATTGGTGGTTGTACTGGAGAATCTTTCACCCTTGAACAGGAAGATTGCAATCTTTTATGGGAAGAGGCTATAAAATATAAATCCTCGGATTTTAAGATAATATTTGGGATTGCTCATAACTCAACTAAAAGATCTATTGAAATGATTAAAGTAGCCAACAAATACAAACCCGATGGACTTCTTGTAATAACTCCTTTTGCAAATAAACCTTCTCAAGCTGGACTATTACAATACTATAATTCCATTGCTGAAGTTTCAGAAATCCCTATAATTTTATATAATGTGCCTGGAAGAACTGCTGTTTCAATATCTGCTGAAACTGTTCAAAAACTTTCAGCTAATCCTAAAATAGTTGGAATTAAACAGGCTCTATCAGATTTCGATGAATTTACAAAGTTAAGAATGGTATTAAATAATTTTTGTCTACTTTCAGGAGAGGACTCTCTGACTTTTCCATCCTTTTGTATAGGGTTCGATGGAGTAATCTGTACAAGTTCCAACTTAATACCCGAACTCTGGGTTGAAATGTATCAAAACTTCATTAAAGGTAATATTGAAAAGGCTGCACAGATTCACTTAAAAATCTTCCCTTTAATAAAAGCACTTTTCCTTGAAGGAAATCCAGCGCCTTTGAAATATGCTATGAAAGTGATGAAACTTTATAATGGAGAATTAAGAGAACCTCTTGTTGAAGTTAGCGAAAACACAAAAAAACAGATAGAATCGGAACTTAAGAAATTGAATTTAATTTAAGTTTTTAAATTTTTTAATTTACCAGCTTATTTTATATTTCGCTATTTTAAGTTTGAATTCTATTATCTTTTATTGAAATTTATAAAATTTCATTGATTTATAAATAAATTGTAAATCTTTTCCTGCAATTGCTTTAATGTAAATGGTTTTTGTATAAAATTTGAATCATTGATAATGATATTTCTTCTTGAAAATTCTTCTTTAGAATAACCCGACATATATAAAACATTAACTTTACCGAGTTTTTTCTTAATTATCCTGATAAGAGTATCGGCTGACATATCTTCAAGAATCATATCTGTAATTAGCGAATCTGGGACAAAACCTTTATCTATTAATTCTAAAGCTTCTTTTGCATTTTTAGCTTTTTCAATTTTTACATTAATTTTTAATAGCATCTTTTCTATAGCAGCCATGACTATTGGATCATCTTCAATAAGCAAAATGTATTTATCTCTTAGTACAAATTTTGCATCTTCGATAGTTTCAATTTTTTTCTCTAAAAACTCACTTAACAAAGGAAGAAGGATTATAAACGTAGTTCCTTTACCCAATTCTGAACAGGCATAAATATACCCATTTGACTGCTGTATTATTGAATACACAAGATAAAGTCCAAGCCCCGTACCTTTACCGGACTTTTTTGTAGTAAAAAAAGGTTCAAATATCTGGTTTAAAACCTGATTCTCAATTCCATTGCCAGTGTCTGAAACTTCAATTTTTATATATTTTCCTGGCAAAATATTTTCATTTTTTCCCTGATTAATTTCTATATTTTGAGTCTTGACCAAAATCTTGCCACCATTTGGCATTGCATCTTTCGCATTCGAAAAAAGATTTATCAAAACCTGTTGAAAGTTTATTGAATCCATTAATACATTTGTCTCTTCTGCCAATAAAAGATACTCTATTTTTATATCTTCTCCAATAAGCCTTTTTGCTAATTTATCAATTTCGTTTATTTCCCTATGAATATCTATTACATCCTGTGTTGTCTCTTTTTTCCTGCTAAACATTAAAATTTTTTTAGTCAGTTCTGAACCTCTAACTCCAGCATCATATATATTTTTTACATCTTCATATAAAGGATCATCTTCCTTTAACGAATCAAGTATTAATTGAGAACTATTAAGTATTATAGTTAATATATTATTAAAATCATGTGCAATACCACCCGTAAATTTCCCTATAGATTCTGCTCTTTCAAGTTGCAATAATCTATTATATATAGATTCTTTTTCTTTTAATAATCTTTTAAATTCTGTAATATCTTCCATTAAGATTATAATATCATAACTATTTTCATCCTTTGTCAATACTTTACTTGCCTTAATACTATATATCTTCTTTGATAAATTATTTTTTTCAATTTCAATTTCATAATTATCTATTACAAAGTTTTTTTCATCAAGATCTTCAAATAGAAATTTTAATTCAGTTTGTTCAAAAAAATCATCATCTATAGAAAAAAAATTAATATTTATAATCTTAGATTTTTCACCAAATATTTCACAAAATTTTTGATTTGCCTCTCTTATTATATAATTTTCATCCAATATCGCCAATGGATTATTAAGTTTATCTATCACCTTTGAAAAATAATTAAGATTATTAATAATCTGTCTATTGATCTTCTCATTTTCAATAATCTTTTTTTCTAATTCTTTATTAACTTTCTCAAGCTGAATCATCTTACTTTCAAGTTTTCTTATAAGAACTTCATTATATAGTTTATAATATGTCGCCAGATCTTTTTCCTCTATCTGTAAAGTCTTAATACCACCAACTGAAAATTGTTCCATCACATCTTTGATAATTTTATTAAATTCATCCTTTTCTTTTGGTTTCAATATAAATTTACTTGCCCCAAGGCTTAAAGCAAGCTTTTCATCCTGTTCATCTGTATATGTTGCAGTATAAAAAACAAATGGTATAAGCTTTAGTTTTTCATCCATTTTTACATTTCTACATAGTGTAAATCCATCCATTTGTGGCATTAAAATATCTGAAATTATTAAATCAATCTTTTCGTTTTTCAATAAATTCAATGCCTCAACTCCATTTTTTGCCTCTATAACATCATATCCATCTGATTCTAAATAATTTCTCAGCAAATACCTATTTTCTTCAAAATCATCTACAATAAGTATTTTGGACATAAATCTTCCTTTATCATTTTAACTTTTCTTAAATTTTTCTATTTCCATTATAAAAGTGTCGGGATTAATTGGTTTTTCAATATACCCATTGCATCCTGCTTCCAATGCCTTTTCCCTGTCACCTGGCATTGCATATGAAGTAACGGCGACAATTGGTGTATTAATATGTTTTTCAAAATTCCTAATCCTTTTAGCGACCTCATATCCATCCATATTTGGAAGCTGAATATCCAATAATATCAGGTCGGGGAAAATTTTTTCAAGCTTACAAAGTGCTTCCATACCATCTTTAGCAAATTCGACATTATATCCATTTTTTTCTAATAGATATTTTTCAAGATATAGATTTTGTTCATTATCTTCAATTATTAAAACTAATGACATAAAAAATCCTTTCTTTATTTTAAAATTTAGCATTTTGAATTTTTCTATACTATTATTTTTCAAAAATAAATATCACTCTTTATACTATATAATTTATTCTGGTATATTAAATCTAACTTTTGAACCTATTCCAAACTTACTTTCAAAACTTATTTCACCTCCAAGTAATTCGACTATTTTTTTACATATTGAAAGACCAAGACCGGTTCCTTCATAATTTCTGTTTAATCTTTTATTTATCTGACTGAAAGGCTTAAATAATAAATTCATATCTTCTTTTTTTATTCCAATACCTGTATCTATAACTTCAAATTCTATAAAAGTTCCATTTTTCTTACAAATTAAGGAAATTTTACCTTTATCGGTAAACTTTATTGCATTACTTATAAGATTAATTATAACCTGTTTTAATCTTTTCCTATCTGAATTTATAATATTAATGTTGTTATCAAATAAAAATTCAAATTCAAGTCCCTTATTTTGAATTAATCCGATTAAACTATTTATAATTTCTTCCATTAGTGGTAAAAGTTCAAATTTTTCATAATAAAGCTTTAGTTCACCTGCCTCTATTTTTGAAATATCTAAAACATCATTGATTAGATCTAGAAGATGTTGAGAACTTTTTTTTACCATCATAAGTTGTTTTTTTTGCTCTTCATTTAATTTCCCTGGAAGTTCCTGTAAAAGTACACCTGTAAAACCGATTATTGAATTAAGAGGTGTTCTAAGTTCATGCGACATTGTGGCTAAAAAAGCACTTTTCATTCTATCCGCAAATTGAGCCTTTTCAAGAGCTTCTTCCAATTCTTTTGTCCTTTGATATACTTTGTTTTCAAGTTCTTTGGAGTATGATATCAGTTTTAAGTGTAAAACTCTATTATTTAATGCAACTGAGATCTGTTGACAAATTGATTCCAATAAATTCTTAAAAATCGAAAGATCTTTTTCTTCAAAACTTGCAAGAAGCAGGATACCAATGACTTTATCTAAATATTTCAATGGTAAAACTGCAATAGATTTAAACCCAGAATTTTTACACTCATCTCTTTCTGCTAATTTTTCGTCTCTAAGATCTTTTATAAAAATAGATATTCCATCCAGGTAAACCTTTCCACACAAACAATGACCAATAAGATGAATATCATTTATATGCCATAATTTTCTAATATTTTCTGGTTGAATATCTTCAACTATTATTTTTTCTTCATCTGAAATAAAAAGAATCGCTGCACTAATACCAAAATATTCAATTATTTTATTAAGAATTGTCCTTGTAAAATCTGGATTTAAAAGATTTATGTTAATAATAGAAGAAAGATCAAACAATATATTCAGATCTTTGTTTTTTTTATTTAGTTCTTCTGTCATCAACATCTCTTTCGTAATATCATCGAAAACCCCAAGATAACCTTCCAAATATCCTTTATCTGAAAAAACTCCTTTTAACCTAACTTTTAAAAAATGAATCTGATTGTTTATATCAGTTATTGTAATTAATTTTTCAAACTCTTTTTCATTTACGACTTTATTTAACCAATCATTTTTAATAGTTTCCCATTTATACTGAAAAGCAAATTTAAAAAAACCATTTCCAAGACATTCATTAGAATCATATCCACTAATCTTCTGCCAGTAATTATTTATAAATAATATATTACCATTATTATCTGTTTTAAATATTCCATAAGGAGAGATTTCTGAATATTCTTTAAAATATTTTTCACTTAATGAAAGCGTATCAAATGTAAGTTTAAGCCTTGATCTAATATATTTAAGTTTTTTATTTATAAATAAAATATAAATTATTGTAAATAATATGATTAATCCAAGAATTATAATTAATGAGATAAAAAAATTATTAATTCTTGTTTTCTGTGAAACTTTCCATTTCCTTAAAATTTTATAATACACTGAATTCTTATCTAATTTCCATTCTGACAAATATTTATCGATAGTAGTCAAAATATCCTGGTTTGTTCCTTTTTTTGTAACAAAAAAAAGTTCGGATGGAAATAATTCTATTGCTGTGTCTTTTAAATTAAATTCCTTATAAAAATAATCGCCAAAAAAGTTATTTGAAATTGCACAATCTGTAGTTCCATTCCTTGTCATCAAAAATGCATCTTGAAAAGAAGATGCTTTTACAAGTTCATAATTATAAAATAAATTTTGTTTTAAAAGAATTAGATTTTTCTCCTGAATCGATGAATCAAGAACAGCGATTTTTTTTCCATTCAAATCAGATAATTTTCTTATTCTTAAACTTTTATTAGAATAAATTTTTGAAAATGATTCCAAAACAGCAATTTTATTAAAATCATAAATTATAGCCCTTTCTTTTGAATAAGCAACATCAACCATTAAATCTATTTTACCTTCAGCTGCTGCATGTAAACAACCAGACCAATCAGATACAAAATAGTTAATCTTCCAGCCTTCCTTTTTTGCTATTTCATTTAAAAGATCCACCCATATCCCTGAAGATCTACCTTTACTATCAATGAAAACCTTGGGTTCGTTCTGATATATACCCAGAGTAATTTTCTTAATCGGGTTATTATTAAATATTAAAGAATAAAAAAAGATTATAGTAAATATTAATATTATAGATAATTTTAATAATCTTTTCTTACTTCTAATAAAATCTTTTTCCATAAAATAACTCGATATATTATCTTAAATTGTTGATTAAATAACAATAATAGTAATAGATAAATAAAGTTAATCTTTACCGTAATTATAAGATATAAAATTTGAAATTCAAGAAATGAAGAATTTTATATTTTTTTTATTTTTATTTTCTTTTCTTTTATTTTTTTTATTTTAATTTTTTGATTTTATTCATCCTATTTTATTTTATCATTTATTAAATCGAAAATGTATTATATCACCATCTTTTACTTCATAATCTTTCATTTCAAGACGTATTAATTTTTGTTTTTTTAGTTCTTCTTCACTTTTATACTTTTCCCAATCAGAATAATGATAAACTTCGGCACGAATGAAACCCTTTTCAATGTCAGAATGAATGACACCCGCAGCTTCTTTTGCATGAGTTCCTTTTTTAATCTGCCAGGCTTTAACTTCATCAGGACCAACAGTAAAAAAACATATTTGATCCAAAAGAGAAAAAACCTCCTGTAAAATCCTGGTCTTTGCATCTTCTTTTAAGTTTAATTCATTTAAAAATTCTCTTCTATCCTCTTCATTCATCATCATAAGATCATATTCCATTTGACAGGAGATAAATGAGATTTTGTGGAAACCATCAAAAATTGACATTTCCAGACCTTTCATTATTTCATCTATTTTCTGAATCTGCTGTTCTGAAATATTTAATATATATAAAATTGGTTTTTGGGTTAAAAATGAAAATCCTTTTGAAATCTTTTTTTCTTCCTCTGTAAGTTCTACCTTTCTTATAGGAACTCCTTTTTCTAGATTTTCTTTCAACTTTAACATCATTTTAAGTTCTATTTCGTCCTCTTTTTCTTTTCTTTTTTGCATAGTTCTTTTAAGGCTTTCTATTCTTGTTTCGACACTTGATAAATCAGCAATAATAGATTCTTCTTCAAATCTTTTTATCTCTTTAGTAGGCTCAACTTTCTCTTCTGCTTCATCTATCTGATTAATATAATAAGGTATTATATAACATAATGCATCGGCATTTTTATACTCAGCTATCCTTTTTGCACTATAAAACTCTTCTTTTTCAACTCCAGGAAAATCTATAAATGTAACTTTTGCATGAACTATGCTTTTTGGTTTAAAATATTCTGCAAGTCTATCGACTCTAACATCTGGTATTTTAGCGACACCAATCTGTTTCTCACTACTAAATTGATGGTATTCAATCTGTGTTAAAATAGAAAATAAAAGAGTCTTACCCGCATCTTTTCTGCCAATAATTGCTATTTCCATTCGATTCTCCTAAATTATATATTTTTCTTTTAATAAAAAATTTCTTTTTTTAAAAATTTTTCTTTTTTAATTTTCTTTTTTAAAAAGATTAATTTTTTACAGACATGATTTTGCCAAAGATTATTTATTATTTATTTTTTGTTTTTTCATATGCTTTTAAAAGCCTATCCATAACTTCCTTCAATATTTTTCTGCTTGTTGCGAAATTCATTCGCATAAATCCTTCTCCACCACTTCCAAATTGTCTTCCTTCGTTTAATAAGAGTTTCGCTTCATTTAAAAAGAAAGAAAAAAGTTCTTCATCTGTCAAATTTAACTCTCTACAATCAAGCCAGGCTAAATAAGTTGCTTCAATTGGAAATAGTTTTATCTTTGGAATTTCTTCAAATCTTCTTTTGATATAATTATAATTTTCTTTTAAGTAAAAGATTAATTGATTTAACCATTCATCTCCTTCATTATATGCTGAAATAAATGCAGGAATACTAAAAAGATTTGGGACTCCAATACCAAGAGTTTCCATTGTCTTTTGAAATTTTTTGCCAAGATCTTCATTAAATATTATAGCATATCCACTTGTAAGCCCTGCAATATTAAATGTCTTATTTGGTGCGCTTAGAGTTATTACATAATCTTTGGCTTTTTCAGAAACCATAACTGTAGGGATATGTTTTTTATCGCTCAAGATTAAATCTGAATGAATCTCATCTGAAATAATCAAAATTTCTCTTTCTATACAAAATTCTACAAGTTTATTAAGCTCATCCCTCTCCCAGACTCTTCCTACTGGATTATGAGGACTGCATAAAATTAACGCCTTGGTGTCTTTGTCAACTATAGAATAAAGATTTTCAAAATCTATTGTGTATCTTTGTCCTTCAAGTTTTAATCTATTTATGATCAACTTTCTTTTTGTATTTTCAACAGATTGAAAAAAAGGATAATAAACAGGTGTTTGGACAATAACTTTATCCTCGGGTTTTGTAAATGCTAATAAACTTAAATATATTGCCGGAACGACTCCAAAAGAATAAAATATATTTTTCTTTTCTATTTTAAGCTGATATTTTCTAAAATACCAATTAATAATAGACTCGAAATATTCTTCAGTTCTATAAGGATAACCATAAATCGGATGTTTCACTCTTTTCATCAGGGCTTTTTGAATGGGTTTTGCAACTTCAAAATCCATATCGGCTACCCATAAAGGAATGATTGAATCATCTTTATATAAATTTTTAATAATCCCCCATTTAAGGCTTTCACTATTTTTTCTATTTATAATCTTATCAAAATTGTATTTCATAAATCACCTCATACTAATTAATAATGAAAAATTTATACTTTTTTTGACTATACACAAATTTTTTATAATGTAAAAAAAAGGTGTAATAACAAAATTATAGTTATTTAAACAATAATATAACAGGATTTTATTTTGGAAAAAGAAATTGTTAAAATAAACTCAATTGGAGCTAATGGTGTAGGTGTTACTAAAACTAAAGATGGCAAAATCTGCTTTGTTCCTTTTACTCTTGAAGATGAGATTTGTGAAATCGATATAGTTGAAAATCATAGCGATTATGCTGTTGGTAAATTAATTAGGGTAATTGAAAAATCAGAAAAAAGAATAGAACCTCAGTGTGCTATTTTTGAAAAATGTGGGGGATGCAATTTTCTTCATACAACTTATGAAAATGAATTAAATATAAAGAAAAAAGTAGTTTTAGAAACACTTTCAAAAATTGGTAAGATAAATTATGAAGAAATAATAAATGTTGATGAAAAAGGCAAAAATAATCAAAATAATAACGATAACTTTTTAATACCTAGTAAAAGTAGATTTCATTATAGAAACAATGTTCAAATAAAGACAACAAAAGATGGTGAGATAGGCTTTTATGCGCCTAAAACTTTAAAGGTCGTTCCTTTTCCTAATTTTAAGTGCCTTTTATTGACAGAACGAATGCAAAATTTTATTGATAACATCGATAAAAAATTTTTTCTTTTTACAAAAGGTTTTACACTTCGAGATGGTTTAAAAATCTATTCAGCACATTTAAATTATCTTACAGATAGTAACTTTTGCGAATATAAAGTTAATGACTTTATTTATAGAGTTGGAATTTCTGATTTTTTCCAGGTAAATTCCTTTTTATTGGATAGATTTCAGCTTGAAGCTTGTAATCTTGTTAAAGAAGACTTTTCTACTATTGAATTATATGGAGGTGTTGGTTTTTTTTCACTTCCCATGGCTAAAAAACTTGATAATCTTTTGGTAAATGAATTATCTAAAAATGCTATTTCAAACGGTAAATTTAATTCAAAACAAAATAATATTAATAATATTGAATTTATAGCATCTGATGCATCTTTTTTCATAAAAAAATATAACGATGTTTTGCAGATTTTTGTTGATCCGCCAAGAGCGGGAATGGAAAAAGAGGTGGTAAAGATTATTAAAGATTCAAAAATTCAAAGAATTATATATGTCTCATGTAATCCCGCTACCTTTTCGAGGGATTTATTAGATTTATCTGAGAAAGGTTTCAAACTTAAAAAATTAAAGATTATAGATAATTTCCCGGCAACCTATCATATTGAATTAATAAGTCTTATAGAAAGATAGTGGGGAATTAGAATAAAAAAATTAAAAAAAAAAGGATAGGCGCTCATTCGCTAAGGGCCTATCCCAACAACGTATCTGCTCGTTTTTTTACAGGGAGGAAGATTCACTTATATTTTCGGTATTTTAAAACTTATCTTTAATCATTTTGTGCTTTTTTATTTATCTTTTTAGGATATAAAAGATGTACAAGATTTAGTATTTATATTATTAAAATTTTGGATCAGTATTTTCTGATTTTTGCAAAGATTGAACTGGTATCTTTTCAAAAATTCTTTGAATCTCAATAACCTTTTTATTTACTTCATCAAAAACAAAGTAAATTCCATTAACCTGAGCATCACCATCCGCTACTTTAAAAGCTTTTGGCATCATGGTTCTGAATTTTTCTATAATAATGTCTACCTGCATCCCTATTACACTATTTAATGGACCAGTCATGCCAATATCTGTAATATATGCTGTTTTATCTGATAAAAAACTCTCATCAGCAGTTTGGACATGGGTATGTGTGCCAAAAATAAGATTTACTCTATCTTTTAAATAATATCCTATGGCAACTTTTTCTGCTGTAGCTTCAGCATGAAAATCCAAAATTATACAATCAGCAGATTCAAATGTTTGTTTTTCCTTTTCATATAATGTTTCAAATGAAAATATAGGGGGGAAAAGAGGGTCCATAAATACCTGTCCAAGTAAGTTTATAACTAAGATTTTTATGTTATTCTTAGAAAATAAAACCCATCCTTTCCCAGGTGCATTATCTCCATAATTTAATGGACGAATTATTTTATTATTTGAATCAAAATATTTTAATATCTCTTTATGTTTCCAGATATGATTTCCTGAGGTAATTATATCAACACCCATTGAAAAAAGATCATCAGCATTTTTAGGTGTTATTCCTATACCACCAGAAGCATTTTCACCATTTGCAATTATAAGATCGGGCTGAAATTTTTCTTTATTTTTATTAATAAAATGAGATAGGGCTTTACGCCCTACCTCACCTACAATATCTCCAAATATTAGTATTTTTAACATCAGTCAGTATGCTCCACAACTCTTTTCTCTTTAACTACTGTTATTTTAATTCTACCAGGATATCTTATCTTTGTATTCTGAACAATTCTTGACTTCATTTCTTTTGCGATTGTATCAAGTTCAGACTCTGGAACATCGGCTTTGACAAAAAGTCTTATTTCTCTTCCAGCCTGCAAAGCATAAGCATGTTCTACTTTATTAAATTGTTTTGCTTCTTTTTCAAGTTCTGTCACACGATTGATATAATCTCCCCATGCTCCTTCATCATACCTAACACCAGGGCGAGAACCCGATATTTTATCTGCAATTCTAACTATAACTGCCTCAACTGATTCTGGATATTCTTTTTCATCTATTATAGAATATGGGAAACCAGTAGCTTCATGATGCCATGCTACAGCTGCAATAACTTCTTTTGATTCGCCAATTTTTTTAAGAAGTTTTACACCTTCATCAACATGCTTATTACCAACATCACTTTCAATAGCCTTACCAATATCATGGAAAAGCCCTGCCCTTTTTGCAACCTCTGCGTCTGCTCCAATTTCATTGGCTATAATTGATGCAAGTTTTGCAACTTCTTTTGAATGGATTAATATATTTTGACCATAAGACGGTCTATAATATAAACTTCCAACAGCTCTAATAAATTCGTTACTAATTTTATTTACACTTATCCCAAGTTCATATAAGGTTTTTGTCCCTTCTTCCATAATCTTCTGTTCAACTTCAAGCTTGGCTTTTTCATAGACCTCTTCTATTCTAGCAGGATGTATTCTCCCATCCTTAATAAGATTTTCTAAAGTTATCTGAGCCTTGATTCTTCTTATAGGATCAAAACCAGAAACAGTAACAATCTCTGGAGTATCATCTATTATAATGTCTACACCAAGTAAATTTTCAAGTGTTCTTATGTTCCTTCCTTCACGACCTATTATCCTTCCCTTCATCTCATCATCTGGAAGAGTAATGTTGGTTATATTCATCTCTTTAGATACATCTGATGCAACTCTTTGCATAGAGGAAACAAGGATATCTCTTGCTTTTTTATCGGCTTCAAGCTCAAGTTCTTTGATCTTTTCTTCGTAAGAGCTTAATCTGTCATTAAAATAATAGGTAAGTTTTTCTTCAACATCTGCTTTTATTTTTTCTTCAAGCTTTTTTCTGGCTTCTTCTTTAGTCAGAGAAGCTATTCTTTCAAGTTCTTTATCGATTTTACTTTCTCGTTCGTTTACCCTATCTTCACGACTTTTGATATGTCTTTCTCTTTCGAAAATGACTCTTTCTTTTTCTTCTAAAGATTTAAGTAATCTATCGAGATTCTCTTCTCTGCTAGAAAGCCTTTTTTCAATAGAATTAAGTTCATTTTTCTTTTCTTTAAGCTCTTTCTCAAACTCTGCCCTTTCTTTACTGATAGTTTCTTTAAGCTCATTTAATTTTGTTTTTACCTTTTCCTCTGCATCATTCAAGATAGAAGCAGCTTTCTTTTCGGATTCCTCTTTTAGTTTATTTGCTAATAATTCTGCGCTTTGCAATTTTAATCTTGCATATAAATATCGAAATATGTAACCAACAACTACTCCAACAATTAATGAGACAAGAGAGGGTATAAGTAAATTACCTTCTGCCATATTACCCCCTCATGAATTATTGTATTTTTCATTTATATCTAATAAATACTATAATATTTAAAAAAAATCAATTAGACTTTTTTTTATTTTGATATCATTTTCTTTTTTGAAAGGTGAAATTATGAAAAAAAATATCTATGAAAATTTTTTGGTTAATAAAGAAGAAGCAAATATCGATGATATTCAAAAGCTTCTTAACTTTTCTAATAATTTGGGTTCAGAAACATTTTTTTATAAAGAACCTTTTTATAAAAAAGGGGATGAAAAAAAATTGATAGAAGATTATAATTTACAAAAAATTGGTTATGATTTTTTCAAAACTGAAAATGGAAAGATTATATTTGAAAAATTGAGAGCAAAAATAAAAACAATAAAAGATTTAAGGAATTTACTTAAAAAATATTCCGAAACCTTTTTAGAGACAGACATATTCGATATAAAACAATTTTTAATTAATTTCAATCATATTTTCAACTTATTTCCACTTAATCAAATCCCTCTTTTCGATAGAAATTCAAATAAATATGTTGAAGAATTATTATATAAAATAGATAGCAACCATCCTTATGAACCGACATTTTCAATCTATAAAAATTCTAGTAAAAAGATGCATGAACTTGCTACTCAACTGGAAGAATTAGAAAATCAAAAAATAAAAATTGAAAAAGAAATAGAAGAAAAATATAAAGAATTAAATATCACTTTTTCCAATCCAAAAATCATATTAAAGGAAGACAAAAACAAATTAGATATTATAGAAAAAGGTAATTTCGAGATATTGGAAGAATCATCTTTATATATAAAGGTCAAATTAAAACCAGATGAAAGATTAATAAAAATTTATGAACAAATTGATGAGATTAATAATAGAATATATAAAGAAAAGCTTAGAATCTGTCAGGAAATTTCAAGATCTATTAGAGATTTTAAAGAAGATATTTTAGAAAGCTTTGAACTTATTGGTAAAATTGACTCTTATCTTACAAAAATTGATTTTGCATTTAAGATAAATGGCACAATTCCAGATATTACAGAAAACCAATTTATTATAAAAAATGGTAGAAATATAATACTTCAAAAGTATGTAGAATCAGAAAAGATGAAATATATACCTATTAATATAGAAATGGATAAAGGAGTTACAATTTTAACTGGTTCGAATATGGGTGGCAAGACCTGCGCTTTAAAAACTATAGCCCAAATCGCATATCTTGTGCATTCAGGATTAATGCTTCCTGCTGAAAAAGTTAAAATTCCACTTTTTAATGGAATTTATATATCAAGGACATCTTCATCTTCTATAAAAGAAGGATTATCTTCTTTTGGATATGAACTTGTATCTATAAAACCATTTTTTGAAAATCTTGATAATAGTTACCTTTTTCTATTGGATGAGCCGGCATCTGGCACTAATCCAATAGAAGGAAAAGCTATTGTCAGGGCGATGGCTGAAAAATTTTCAAAAAGCAATTCTTTTGCTATAATTTCAACGCATTATGATGGTATATCTGAAGGTATTAAATGTAGAAAATATTGTATTATTGGTTTTACAAAAGAGAATCTTGAAAGGATTTCTCACTATCTTTCTCTTGATGAAGAGCTACCTCTTTTTCAGCTTCATCAATTTATCGATCATTCTTTAGTAGAATTATTTACCGAAAGCGAAGTGCCAAAAAATGCTATAACATTATTAAAATTATTTAAATTCAAAAATGATTTTATAGAAAAGTGCATTAATAATCTTGAAAATCCCTAAAATATTGAGCAAGATATAGTGATCCTGTTATTAATATTGTATTAACATCATTGTTTTCTTTTATAATTTTATCTATAATATCTTTACCCTTCCAGTTAACTCCATTTTGAACATAATATTGAATTTTTTTATTTTCTTTTTTCGCAATATCTAAAGCTATATTTAAATAATTTGAAACTTTTGAATCTTTCCATTTATCAAGTTCAACAAAATAAAAAATATTTGATATTTTAAAAAGGCTTTTCAAAATGCCTTCATGATTCTTATCTTTCATCATCCCAACAACTGTTGCTAATTCTGGTTTTATTAAATCTTCTTCTAACAATTTTTTAATTGTAACTACAAGCTTTTTTATTGAGTCTTCTGTATGAGCTCCATCTAAAATTAGTGTTTTATCTCTGTAATTAAATATCTCAAATCTACTTGGCCAATAGGCATTTTTCATGATATTTTTAATATTTTCAACTGAAATTTTTGTTTTTAGTATTTGTGAAGCTACAAAGATAGAACAGATAGCAGTTTCAATATTTTCATCCTGAAAAGAACCTATTAATGATGAGGTTAATTCAATACAACTTTTTCTTTTGCTAGAAAGTAATTTTAAAAATTCATCCTCTATATTTTCGAAATTATTTTTAAATTTATCCAAAATAGATTTATTAATTTCAATTTTATATTTTGAATATATTTTTGAATCATCTTTAATAAAATTTATAAAAATAGATTTGAAATAATCCTGTGAATAAAATAAATTGGCCCCTTTTTCTTTTGCAATTTTTTTTATTTTTTCTAAAACATTTTTTTTATTTTTACCAAGAACAACCGGAATATTCTCCTTTATAATACCCGCTTTTTCAGATGCAATTTTGGGAAGAGTTTTTCCTAAAACTTCAGTATGTTCATATGTTATAGAAGAAATAACTGATAAGATTGGTTTTACAATATTTGTAGAATCAAGTCTTCCACCAAGTCCAACTTCAATTATCGCTAAATCTACCTTTTGATTATAAAAATATAAAAATGCAAGTTCTGTAAATATATCAAAAAAAGATGGTATTTCTTCTTTTTTTTCCAATTTAATTACATAATCATAAATTCTAGATAAAATTTCTAAAAAGTCTTTTTCACTAATATTTACATCATTAATCTTGATTCTTTCAGTCACATCAAAAAGATGAGGTGAAGTATATAACCCTACTTTATAACCTAGTTTTTGAAAATATTTTGCAATTAAATATGAAACCGTACCTTTACCTTTCGAACCAGCGACATGAATTATCTTAAATTTTTTATCAGGGTTATGAAAATATTGATTCATTTTGGAAATTGGTTCAAGCAAAAAACTTTTTTTATCTTTTCTTTTTTCTTGATCTCTTTCAAGATTTGTAAAAGAATAAATCCAATCTAAAGCTTCGTCAAAATTATCCCATCTATTCATTTTTTCTTTCTTTATTCATAAATTTTATAAAAGTCTGAAAATTTTTTGAAAGAGTGGCTTTTTCCTGTATCTCTTTAGGCATATTTGATATTTCTGAAAATAAGAATTTTCCTATTTCTTTAATTGAAGTAGATATAAATTCTTTTTTTTCATCTATACTTTTAGGTTTTTCGCCGAGTAATTTTTTTACTATTTCTGGCTTAGGGGCTCCAAATTTAAGTAATCCAAGATTAATAATTCCTTTATTTTCTTTTTTGAGCTGGTTTTTATTATTATTACCATTTTCAATATTTTTCTTTTCATTTTCTTTAATGAATTCACCATCATTAGATTCTTTAGTTAATTCAGATAAATCGGTTTCCTCATCTTCACTTTTAACTTCTATAGGTATTTTTTCTTCAAGCTCATCAGAAAATATTGAATCTACTGGTTCAAAAAAATCGGGTATATTTTTATTTTCTAAATTTTCCCTAGCTGTTTCAAATTTTTCTTTATCTTCAAATTTTTTTTCTTCATTATTATCAACATTTTCATCTTCTATTTTTAAAGGAAATTCTGGTATTTCTTCATCTTCAAAATCAAATTTATCTTCTAAATTTACCTCATTTAAATTATTTGAAGCTAAATTTTTTTGATCAAGATTAGGTAGGTTTTCAGTAATAGGAGAAACTTCTTCATTTTGAGTTTTTATAGGATTTTGAGTAATCCCATCTTCAACAATTGGTTTTTGGTAAGCTGGGATATTGGGTTCATTTTGATTTTGTAACGGGATTTGAGATGGCATTTGTTGTGCCATTGGTTCTGAAGGAAATTGTTGCGGTGTAATTTTTTGGGGAATGCTTTCAACCTGATTTTGCATCATTGGTTGCTGAAATTGTGGTGTCTGAATATTTGGTGATTGTTGTATTTGCTGCTGAGGATAATAAGGCATTTGAGGTTGATAAACTGGTGGTTGATAAATGGGCGGTTGGAACATTATAGGCTGTTGAATTATTTGTGGTTGTGTTTGGACTGATTGCTCTAAAATACCTTTTTCTTTATTTAACTTTTCTCTTTCCTGTTCATTTAAATTATATGCTTCTTCTAATGAATACGGAATATTATCTTTTTGCATTTCACTTAAAAGACTTATATCTTCATCATCACTAATTTTTTTTTGTTCTTGTATATTTGGAAAATTCTTGCTTTGTAAATTATCAAAAGGTATTTTTTCAAAAATATCTGTATCTTTTTCATCTATAGAATTTATTAGACTTTCTTCTTCATCATTTTTTTTCTTTTTTTCAACTATTTCTTCTGCCTTTTCCTCAACTTCATCTGGCACAAAAATTCCATCAGATAGATAATCTAAAATTTTACTTGATTCTTTATTATCTATTTCCTCGGCTTGCTCATTAAACTGACCATCTAGTATTTTTGATATGAGATTATATTCATTGCTCTCTTGCTCAATTTCATCCATCTTTGTTCCAATAGTTTCATCTACCTGATCGAAAAGCATTTCTATTGAATTTTCTATCTTTTTTCTTTCTTCATCTATAGAACCTTCTAACTGCTTTTCTTTAAATTTATTTATAATTGCCAGATTTCTATTTTTTATCTCTTTTTCATAATTGCTTAGAGTAGTCTCATAATTTTCTAATATTTCGTTAAATTGATCCATTGAATCAATCGATTTATATTTTGATAAATTTAAAACTGCTGAATATTCATCAATAGCTTCTTTTAATTTATTATTATTTTTATAGTATTCCCCTAAAATTAAGTATGGTTGAATATTTTTCGGATCTATTTTTTTAGCTTTTTCAAGATAAAATAGAGCATCTATAAGTTGTTGATCTTCTAATTTTATCTGACCTAAAATTATATTGGCATCTACATTATCTGGATCAATTTCTAAAAGTTTTGAAAGATGATATTGTGCTCCACTTTTGTTACCTTCAGAGAAATCGATTATACCTTTTCTTAAAAGACCCTGCTGGTTTTCGGGATTGATTTCTAATAATTTTGAGTAATAATAATCTGCCTTTTTTAAATCGCCTGAAAGTTCATAACTAAAACCAAGACCAAATAAAGATTCTTCTGAATTTTTATCTTTTTCTAAAACTTTATTAAAATATTGTTTTGCTTTCTCATAATCTTTTATTTGTATTGAAGATTTACCTGCTTCTATCAATATTTTTTCATTGTCATTAAATTTTTTTTCTGCATCAAATAAGATCTTTAAGGCTTTTTCAGGGAAATCCTGTTTTTGATATAGTTGAGCCAACCTTATATAAGGTTCTGGATTCTGTTTACTTATTGTTGTGGCTTTAAAATAAAGTTCTTCTGCTTTTTCATATATACCCATTTTTTCATATGAAAATCCAAGAAACACTAAAGTATCAATACTATTAGGTTCAAGATTATATGCTCTTTCAAGTTTTTTTAATGCATCTTTATATGATCCTTCTTCTATTTCAAAAAGCCCCAACATCTTTAAAATATTAGGAGAATTTGGTTTTAATTTGTTTGCTTTAACAAATGCCCTATAGCTCTCCTTTTTTTTATTTTGTTTATAATAAATCAATCCAAGATTTTCATATGCCTTTGAATTATTATTATCTATTTTTATTAGAGCCAAATAATATCTAATTGCATCATCTAATTTATTAACCAAAAAGGAGATATCTGCTAAAAGACTTAAGATATCAATATTTTTTGGGTTTTTTTTTGCTGCTTCTTTTAGATTAGCAATGGCATTTTTATAGTTTTTTATTTCGTAATTTATTTTTCCTATTAGAAAAAAGTACTGCCAATTATCTTTCAATTTATCTGATGCAGTAAGTAAAATATTCTTTGCTTCTTCATATTTTTTTAAAAGAATTTTAAGTTCTACAAGTTTGAAAAAATAAATAGGATTTTCTTTATCTGATTCATGAAGATTTTCATATATTTTTACTGCATTTACATAATCATTTAATTTTATATATGTATCAGCAAGCAAAACTTTAAGTTCATTTTTTGGTCCAATATATTTTATCTCTTTAAGTATTAGCTCTATAGCCTTTTCATAATCAGTTAAATTAATAGCTTTTGTAATTTCCTGAATACTACTTCTTTTGTCCATATAATTTAATTGTTAATTCTACCTCTGCTATACTTTTATTAGTAACTCTTGCTATCTCTTCCTCACTCCAACCCTGTCTGTATAATTCTAATATTGTATCACTCTTATCTTCAGAATTGGTCGGAATTCTTTTTGCCTCTGGTTTCATTTTCAAAATTACATTTGTTTTTTCAATTAAAAGCTCGAGTTGTTCTATTAATTCTTCAGATCTAGAATTTAATTTTTCAAGTCTATCTTCAGTCTTGGTAAGCCAGATTTGTTTTTGCTCAAGTTGTTTGTTTCTTTCTTCTAAGTCCAGTATAAAACCATCCATCTGAGAGAATTTTTCTAAAACAGAATCAAATTTTTTCGACTCTTTTTCAATTGATAAAATCTCTTTTTCAAGATTTAATAATTTTTCATGCAAATTTCTAGTCTCACTTTTTGTTGTATCAATAAGCTGTTTTATTTCCTGACTATCACCATACATACTCTTAAATTCATTTTCTAATTTCATAATATTATCATTAAGATCAGTAAGTTTAGAGTCGTATTGTTTTAGAAGCCCGAATTTTTCGACGACTTTTTTAAACATTTGATCAAGTTCAACTAATCTTGTTTTTACATTTTCAATAACTTCCATATCATTTTGAACTTTGTTAAATTGATTATCAGCCTTTGCAGATAATACCACTAATCTATCAAATGTTTCTTCAAGTCGGGCGAGGGTTTTTCTTTCATTTCTAAGTTCAAATATTTTTTTAGAATATTCTTCCAGATCTTTATCTATTCCATCAAAATTTTTTAAAAACTCTTCTGTTTCTTTTTGCTTTGAATTAACTATTTCAATCTGTTCTCTATAATTTTTTAATAACTCATCTATTTTGTTTATTTCCTCTTTAATTTGAATTAGATAGTTGTTCTTATTTTCTAGTCTAGAAAATTCATCATTGAAAATTCTAAATTTATTTTCTATATTGCTAAATTTTTCATTTATTTCATCTTCAATTGAGGTAAAAAGTTCTTCAGATTTATTTTTCATGCTAGATAAATCATTTTTAAAATTTTCTAACAAAATATCTTTAGATGAAAGAACATCTTTTATAGAATTTTTTAAATTTTCTTTTGAACTATTAATTATTTCATTTATATCTCGTTCTTTTTCTATTAAAATTTTTGTCACTTTAGTATCAACAATATTTTGAAGATTTTTAATCATTTCATTAAATTCATCTTTTTTTTCGTTTAATTCTTTATATCTTTCATTTATATTAGTTAGATTTTCAATTGCAGTGTCAATATATTTTTTCTCAAGTTCATCAAGTAAATCTTTAACCTGTTTTTCGAAATTTTTCTGTAATTCAGATGTTCTTTCCTCAATTTTTTTATTAATATCGTCAATATATTTTATATACTCCATTTTTGTCTGTTCTAACTCTTTTTCATATTTATCAACATCGATTATTATCTCTTCCTTCCTTTTATAAATTTCCTCCTTATATTCATTATAATAATTCGCCATCTCATTATTAATTTCTTGATTTTTCTTTTCAAGTTGACTAATTAAAGATTCATTTTTATTAATGGCATTTTCTAGTTCATTCAATTTTGAAGATAAATTTTGATATGAAGAATTAAAAAGGTTCTGAATCTTTTCAGTATTTATTTTAGCTATTCTTTCAGTTTCCTGATTCAAATTTAATGAAAAACTATTAACCTGATCTAATATTTTTTCTCTTTGCTCTGAAAACTCTTTTAACAGATTTTCAAAAGATTGTTTAAGCTTGCTTTCAGATTCTTCCTTAAATTTTTCACAGAATATATCATATTTTTTACTGTTCTCTAAATACCTATTCTCTAAACTTACTTCAAGTCCTTTTATCCTCTCTATCATCCCATTTATACTTGTCTCTATCTCTTTTACCTTTTCTTCACTATTTGTTTTAATATTTACTAAAAAGTCTTTTGCTCCTACTTCTATCTCTTTTACCTTCTCTTCTAATCTTTTATCAAGTTCTTCAACTTTCTTTCGGGCTTGCTCAAATTTTTCATCATATTCTTCTATCTGCTTATATAACTCAGGTATCTTTGTTAGCATAAATTCTTTTTCTTTTTCTATCTTCTTTACCACTATTTCTATAGCTTTTTCTAATTCTTCATTCCCTCTGCTTTCTATTACATTAACTTTTTCTTTTATCCTGTTTATCCTTTCTTCTATATCTTTTTCAATATTTTCAAATTTAACTGACCCTTCTTTTACCTTCTCTAATATCTGATTCTCAAGTTGTATTATCTTTTCTTCAGCTTCTTTACCTATAACTTCAGCACTTTCAAATACTTTCCCTTTTACCTTTATTAATTCTTCCTCTATCTCTTTCTTCTTCTCTTCAAATCCCTTTATGTTATTTTCTATCTCTTCTTTTTTTATGCTTATTTTACCTATTTCTTCTAAAACTTCTTCCTCTATCTTCTTTACCTTTTCCCCTATTTCTTTATCATATTTTTCCATCGATTCTGTAACATATTCTTTTATTATATTAAGTTCACTAAATACTTCTTCCTTTTTCTTGGAAAATTCTTTTAACTCTGAGACTAAATTATTCTTATATAAATTTAGCTCTTGAATAAAATTATTTCCTCTTGCAATAAAATCTTTATATATATTTTCAAAATCTACTGCATATTTATCCTGTTTATTGATTATTGATTGTGTGATTTCGGAAATTCTTGTTTCAACAAGATTATTAATCTTACTTTCAAACTGTGCAATTCTATTGGTTATTTCGTGTAAATAATTTGGTATACCCTGCTCAAATTGTTTTATATTTTCCTTCAATTCATCCTGTTTTTTTTCATATTCTAAAAGAGTACTATTAAAATGCTCATTTAATTGTCCTTTCAATAATGAGATCTGCTTTTCAATCTCTTCAATTTTTAATTCTCTCTCTTTATTAACTTTTTCTAATTCATTATTAATATTGTTTTTAATTTCCTCTATTTTAATTTGAGTATCTTTTATCAAATTTTCTAAGATATTTTTAACTAGTTCATCATTTTCTTTCAAAGTCTCTTGAAATTTTGCAAGATATTCCTCTTTTAACCCTTTTTGTTGCTTATTAATTTCCTCTAATTCTTCTTTTAGCATTTTAACATGCTGTTCGAAATCAGCCAATGAATCATTACTATAAATGTTTAATTCATTTTTATACTGTTCAACTATTGATCTTGCATCAAGATCAAGATTGGTAAATCTTTTTTCAATCTCTTTATAAACTGTCTCCTGATAATTTGCTATTCTTTGTTCTAGTCTAATAACATATTTACCGATATCAGCAACCTTAGAATTAATAACTTTATCAACAGAATCTTGTATATTATCTATTTTTTGAGTAACCTGTCCCAACTGTTTTTCACTTTGAATCAAATATTCTTCGATTTTCTTAGTTTTATCAGCAAAAGAACTAAGTAAATCCTTATTAAACTTCTCTACCATCTTTTCTGATTCTGAAGCTAATGTATCGTTGAATAAATCAACTTTTTCTTCTAATTGAATATTTAAAAGATTGATACTATTTCTTAATGATTCCAATGATTTTATCTTCTCATCAATTTTTAACTCGTTATTCTTAATTATTTCTAAGATTGATTTTTCGAATTCTGTTTCGTTTTCTTCAATTAAACTATTTATATTTTGTTCATAAGTTTTAAATCTTTCCTGTATTTCATCAAATTTATCGATAAAATTATCTAATTTATCCTGAACATTTTTTTCAAATCCAGAAAGAACATTATCAAAATTTTTAACAGTCAGGGATACCTGATTATTTAATTCTTCTTTTAATTGATCAACTTTTTTATTTAATTCTTGTTCAATTGTTTTAATTTTTTCATATTGTAATTTTGCATTTTGCTGAATAACAGAATTTGCTTTTTCATGTAATTCAAGCAAATAACTTTCAACCTGTTCTCTCATTGCTTCCTGTCTGGAAATCAAAGAATCACTTAAGGAATTACATTGATTTTCAATAGAATTCATCTCTTTTTTAAATTGTTCAATCTTATTATTAAAATTCTCAAGTTTTGAAATCTCAATCGCGATAGAATCCTTTGTATCACTTAAAAGTTTTATCGATTTTTTCAATTGTTCAATTTCTTGCTTTTGCTCCTGAAATTTGGAAAAGAATAACATTATATCATTATGCTGTTTTTCATATTTACTTGATAGAGATTGGGCTTGTTTAATATTAAAATCAATATCTATCGTAAGATCTTTAATTGTTTGCTTTTTTTCAACAACAAAAGCATCTAATTCTTTTATAGATTTTTCAACAAATAATTTAAGTTTTGAAAGTTGTTGATTAGATTTTTCAATGGCACGAAATATTATAGAAATAATTATAGATATAGCTGTCGAAATTAATATTATCGCCAAGATTGATATTCCCATTACAAATCCATCCTTATCAATAAATATTTCTGAAATATAATTAGTTAATTTTTATTTATATCTTCATAAGAATTATACAATATAAAAAGTAATTAACAATATAAAATATACAGTCAAGTTTAATTAAAAATATATATTTTTTTTTTTTTTATGTTTTTTTTAAGTATATTTAGTTTTTATAAAATTTATATTTTTTTAATAATTAAAACTTTGAGCAGGAGAATTAAATGACTTTCATAGATATTATTAGAAAAAAAAGGGATGGGTTCGCTCTTAGTAAAGAAGAAATAGAATTCTTTATCTCACAAATAAACTCGAACTCAATACCTGATTATCAAGTATCAGCTCTTTTAATGACAATATTTTTTAGAGGTATGAACTTTGAAGAGACTTCATATTTAACTGAATATATGGTAAAATCAGGGATAAAAGTAACATTTGAAAATCTTAATCTGCTTACTTGCGATAAACATTCAACAGGAGGAGTTGGAGATAAAATATCTATACCTTTAGCACCAATTGTTTCTTCTTGTGGAGTTGCTGTGCCTATGATGAGTGGAAGAGGATTGGGTCATACAGGTGGGACACTTGATAAACTTGAATCTATTCCTGGATTTAATGTTAATTTGACTCTGGAAGAATATAAAAATCAGGTTAAAGAATTAAATGTCGCTTTAATTGGTCAAACTAAAGAAATTGCTGTAGCAGATAAGTACCTTTATGCCTTAAGAGATGCCACATGCACCGTTGAATCTATACCATTAATTACTGCATCAATAATGTCCAAAAAGATAGCTGAAGGCACCAAAAATTTAGTAATTGACTTAAAAGTCGGAAAAGGTGCTTTCATGAAAGACTTAGATAGTGCTCAAAATCTTGCGCAATACTTAATAAAAGTTGGGAATTTAAATGGAGTAAAAACCTGTGCTGTTTTAACAAATATGGATCAACCAATAGGTAAAATGATTGGTAACTCTCTTGAAATAATTGAAAGTATCGAATTATTAAAAGGAAATATTTATGATGGAGACTTTTTTGAATTAACCATTTATCTTTCTTCCTTAATGATTAGTAAAACATTATCTTTAAGTTTTGAAAAGGCCAAAGAAATGGTTTTAGATTCTATAAATTCTAAAAAAGCCATTAATAAATTCAAGCAGATCATTATAAGACAGAAAGGAAATCCAGATATAATTGATGATTATTCCATTCTACCAATTGCTAAAATAAAAAAAATAGTTTATGCAAAAGATATTTTTGGTAATTTTGATCAAAAATATGTTGAAGATATTGATGCTTTTCAATTTGGTTTATTTGCAAATAGTTTGGGAGCAGGAAGACTTAAAAAGGAAGATAGTATAGATCATGGGGCAGGTATTGAATTGTTTATAAAGGTTGGTGATTTAATTAAACCTTCCCATAAATTATTATGTTTATATTCTAATAAAGAAAATTCAATTGAGGAAGTCTTTTCAAAATTAAAAGATGCGATTAAATTAACTGATAAAAAAATTGAACCAAAAGAGATTATATTAAAAATGATAGATAATATTTAGACTTTTAATAAATTATAGTAGAGATAGAAAATTTAAAATAATTTGATTGAAAATCAAAATAAATATTTATTATAATAGTAAAAAAAATAAGCATAAATAATATTAGATAAGTGTAAAGTAATTTTATGTATATCATGATAAATATTTGAAAATTAATTTTAATTTTTTAGGTAATAAAAAAATATTTTAGGCTATTAAATTATGGATAAAAATTTACCTTTAGTATCACTACAAAATATAAAATGGATAGAAAAGAATATCGATAAGGGTGAAAACTTTTACAAACAGGTTGAATCAATAAGCCAGAGATTTTCTATGCCAGAATACTTTGCAAAACATTTATTAGATAATGGAATAGATAGCGAAGAAAAGATAATTAATTTTTTAAATCCTTCCATCTACTTTTTGCATCCACCTTTCTTATTTAAAGATATAGATATTGCGATAAAACTAATTCAAGATGCCAAAAAGTTAAATTATACCATCTTTATTTTTGGAGATTCTGATGTAGATGGTATTGTTGGAATTAAGATACTATATGATGCTCTTAAAAAATATGGAATTAAAAATATTTTATATTCTATTCCTGAAAATGACGAACCATATGGAATAACTACTTTAAAAATAGATAAGGCAATTGAAAAAGGTGCTAAACTAATAATTACAGTAGATAATGGAATTTCAAGTTATAAAGAAGTCGAATATGCTAAAAATAAAGGAATAGATGTAATAATAACAGATCACCATAATCCACAGGATAAAATACCACCCGCTGATGCTATTTTAAACCCAAAATTAGAAAACTATCCATATCCATTATGCTTATCTGGAAGTGGTGTAGCTTGGAAAATTATAGAAGCTTTAATTTTTTCACAAACTAAAATATATAATCAGCATTTATATTTTTTTGATTTAGAACTTATAACTTTTTCAAAAAAAGATTCAAAAAAAAATTATATCATTAATATAACCTATTTTATAACTTATAAATTTAAAATAATTGAAGAAAAGTCTTTATCTATGAATATTGAAGATTATGAAATTGATGAATTTCTTAATTTTAATTCTTCTACTAAATCTTTAACATTTTCAATAGGTAAAATTTTTACAAAAGATGAAGCTATTAACTTCTTTATTGATATTTTTAATCAAAAAAAAGAAAAAGATGGTATATTGATTGCAAAAAATATAAACCTTTTCAAATCTCTATTAAAAATTTTAAAAATTAACATTGATATTAATGAAATTAAATCAATTGAAAAACTAGTAAATAATGACTATAAATTTTTAAGCATATTGCAAACATATAAACCTTATTATATTAAGAAAATAGATTATTTATATTTTATGCTTTATTCTACAATACGCTATAATTATCCTAAATGTATTTCAGAAATAGAAAGTTATCTCCCATATGTTTCTATTGCCACCATAGCGGATATCATGCCATCTATTAATGAAAATAGATATATAATTTCAAAAGGCTTAGAAATACTAAATGAATCAAAACCTGATTTTATGAATAAAATTATTTCTAATTCAATAAACATTAATTATCCTATAAATAGCTATGATATAATATGGAAAATATCACCACTTTTAAATTCCCCTGGAAGATTTGGGAAAGGGGAAGTACTGCTGAACTTTTTTTTAAGTAATAATGACGAAAGCTCTTTATTGAGTCTTCAAGAAATAAATGATTATAATATCAAAAGAACTATGATGGTAGACGAAATATTTAACAGCATAAAATTGTCTAACAACAATAAACCAGTAATCATAATTGAGAAAGAAGGAATTGAACCTGGTTTGACGGGACTATTATCTGCAAGATTTGTTAACCTTACTTCCAAACCTGTTATTTTTATTACTAAAACAAGCAGCGGAATTTTTGGTTCAATGAGATCTAAAAATTCTTTCAATTCATTCAGTTTTTTAAGTCAATTATCTGAATTTTTTGAAAATTTTGGTGGTCATCATTTTGCTGCTGGTTTCACTGTAATAAAAGATAGATATGAAACTTTTTTAAAAACTATAAATAACTTAATTTCAAATATAAATGAAAATATTGAAACTCAGTTTTCTCTTGAATATACTTATGAAGTTACCTTTGATGATCTTATAGATCCAGAATTCGAGAAATGGTATAAATTACTTCAACCCTTTGGAGAAGAATTTAAAGTACCACTTTTTTGTTCAAAAAATATTTATTTAGCTAATCCTTCTTATATTGGTAGAAATAACAATTCAATCAAATTAAAAGTTTTTCAGGATACTGTTTCTTTTGATGCTATATTTTTTAAAAGTAAACAATTTTTGAATGATATTAAGCTAAATACTATTAATGCAATTATTTTTGAACCAATTTTTTTACAAAATATCACTCTTACACTTCTGATTCAGGATCTTATTTCTGAAAATTAAAATATAAATTGTAGGAGATTTAAATGAAATTCTATAAAAGACCCGAATTTTATTTTCTTTTTCATACTATAATTAATTTTGTTTTATTTTTTCTTATCTATATTACCCTTTTCAATAAAATATTAGAGAAGTGGACAATTTTCAATTTTTCTTTAGTTTTGATTTTTTCCAGCATACTTATAAACATTATCTTTATTTCTACAAAAAATAAATCATTAAAATACTATGAAAAATTAGTAAATAAAATGGAAAATGCTGATGATGGAACAGATCTTTCTCAAATCATGAAATTCAAATTCCCCGAAGAAGATGAATTAGGGAAATTGGGTTCTGTATTAAATAATTTAATAAAAAACTTAAACGAGTTTGACAGACTTAAAAAAGAAAAAGTTCAATTATATAAAAAAGAGATTTTATTTTTAATAAATCTTTTCGAAAAACCAATTGTTATAACTGATGAAGAAGGAAATATTATTTCATACAACAAAGCATTTGAAAATTTTGTTAAAGTAGAAAATTCTGCAGATAAAAAATCTATCTTAAAAATGTTTGAATTTTCAATTGAACTTAATAAAACATTAAAAGAAGTCTTTCAAAATAAATCTGAAGATTTTTTCCAACAGTTTTCTAAGATTGCAATAAATGGGAAACTTTTTGGTTCTTTGCAAATAAGCGGATTTAAGCAGAAAACAGAAAAATACCAGGAATATATAATTTTATTTTCATTTTAATAATAAAATATTTAAAAAAAATAAATGCCGAAGACCGGACTTGAACCGGTACGGTACTAGGTACCGAGGGATTTTAAGTCCCTTGCGTCTACCAATTCCGCCACTTCGGCATTTTATAATCTTTATAGGCGACGACCGGATTCGAACCGGTGAACAACGGTTTTGCAGACCGCGCCCTTAGCCACTCGGGAACGTCGCCAAAACAGAATTAGCTATTTTTTAATTCAAGAAGTTGTTCGTTAGTTTCTCTAAATCTTTCTACTAAAACTGGAATTATGGAAAGAGCTATCTCGGGATTTGATTCAAGTAAAGCCTTAAACTCCCAATATGACATAATAAGGGTAGTAGTATCTTCCAGTGCACTTACTGTAGCAGTTCTTGGTTTATTGTCAAGCATAGAAAGTTCACCAAAATATTCACCATCTGCATGAACAGCTATATCTATTACCTTGCCATTTGCCAATGTTTTGCTAACTTTAACTTTACCTTTTTTTATTATAAAAAGTCCAATACCATCGTCACCCTGTTTAACAATAATTTCACCCTTTTTATATTCTCTTTCTTTTACTAAAGAAGATATGCTTTTTAAATCTTTTTCCTTAAGTTGAGAAAAAAGAGGAATTTTTTTCAAATAATCTAAGTTTTTTTCCATGAAATCTCCTTTACTTAACAACCAAATTATATATAATTAAATAATAATGTCAATATATTAAGTTTTTAATCCTTCTATAAATGCATTAACAATCTCTTCATCAAAATATTTTCCACTATTATTTTTAATATCTAGTATAGCTTCATTAAATGTTAATCCTTTTCTATAAGGTCTATCTGAAGTTAAAGCATCGAAATAATCTGCTACAGCAGCGATTCTAGCAAACAAAGGTATTTTATCACCCTTAAGACCATATGGATAGCCCGAACCATCCAGTTTTTCATGATGATATAGTACAAAAGGTACTCCCTTTTTCAGGTAATTTATATCTTTAACAATTAAATATCCTATATAAGGATGCTTTTTCATTATTTTATATTCTTTTTCATTTAAAGGACCCTTTTTGGTTATTATTGCTTCTGGTATTCCGATTTTACCAACATCATGTAAAAGTCCTGCTAATTTTATTGTTTTCAATGAATCTTCATTTAATCCTAATTTTTTTCCAATCAATAGTGAATATCTCATAACTCTTTGAGAATGACCTTTGGTATAGGGATCTTTTGCTTCAATCGCCGATGCTAAAGCTGAAGTTGTAAGTTCATAACTTACTTTTACTTCGTTAAACAAAGAGATATTATTCAAAAATATTCCTAAATTTTTTATCATTGTCATTACCAAATCATACTCTTCATGTGAAAATTGTGCTTTATTTTTTAATCTACCGGCAAAAAAACAACCTTTAAAATTAACTGCTTGAAGAGGATAAACTAAAAAAGATTTAATTTGGTCACTTAATATCTTATATGTCTTTATATATATCCTGTTTTTATACATATTATTTATTATAAAAGATAAGTTTTTATTTATACTTTCTGAAAACAAATCTTCTCCAATTGACCATCTTCTTTTAATTATAAAAGGATATAATCCTTTTGATGCAAACTTAAAAAACAACTGGGAATTTGAATCCATAAGTATTAATGCTGATATATCACAATTTATTGATTGAGAAAGAGATCTTATAACTCCTTTTATATTGTCTTCAATCGGTTTAACATATGATAAATCCTCAGTTACATCAATCAATAATGAAAGGCTTTGCTGTTTTTTATCAAGTTGATTTTTTAACTGAAATGAATATAAAATTGGGGCAATGTAATTTATAAGCCTATAAAATAGATGAAATATGTTTTCGTTTCTTTTAATTTCTTTTTTAGATATTCCAATTACTATTCCAATCTTTTTCCCATATAAAATTACTGGTATTGGAGTTATAAAAGTTTTTTCAGTATCATAATAAATATTTTCAAAAGATCTTACTTCATTTAAATTAGAAACAAGACTTATAATACCTTCCTCTATGGCCTCTTCAATACTTGAAATAATAGAATAATCTTCTTGTTCACAATATAATAATTCATAATCTTTACTAAATTCTTCAAAATAATAATAAAAAAATTTACCGTCAGGTATAAAAATTCTTAAAAGTGTAAATACTTTATTTAAAAAATCGATATGGTCGTCAAAAGAAGATCTTTCCAAACTTTTTTCAATAGATTTTTCAAAAATTTTTGTCTGTAATTCTCTTAATATTTCCTCTATATTTTTGTCATTTATTATATCTTTTGGAAATTTCAATAAGCCTTTCTTCTGTTTGATTATTTTGTATAAATCTTGAAATTCACTAAAGCTTTTCATAAAATAAAAAAATTAAGAAATCGCAACTTTTAGAAAATCTGAAGCCTCAATATTATGCTTTGCAGAATCTATATAAATCTTTATCGTTTCTGCAGAAAGATCAGGTTTCATTTGTTTTAGCAAATTCCATGCATTTGTAGATATTTTTGGAGTAACAGAATCGCCATCATACCCAATATTTCCGGCTTTTGCTATGATATTTGCCGTATGAACTATAGCGACTATAGATTCATATTTAATTGCTTTATTCGGATTATGATGATATCTTATAGGAATATATAAATTATCAGGAAGGTTCCATTTTCTAGACAACAAAAATCCAACTTCTGGATGGGTAAAACCTAAAATCTCTTCTTCACTTTGTATAAATGAAATATTTTTGTTATTTGCATTGTATAATATTCTATTCATTTCATCAGAGAAATATACATCTAAAATTATTTTACCAATATCATGCATTAAAGCTGAAACAAAGACTTCACCAGGATTTCCAATTCTTGTATCTTCACTTATTTGTTTTGCAATAAAAGCGACTGCTGTAGAATGTGTCCAAAAACCATATCTATCAAAACTACTTTTTTGATTCATATTTTTGAAAATATCAAATACAGAGGCAGAAATAGCTAGATTTTTAACAGCATTAAATCCAATAATTACAATGGCTTGATCAACAGTGGTTATCTTTTTTGAAAAACCATAAAAGGCGGAATTAACAAGTTTCAAAGTCTTGGCAGTTAAAGATTGATCTGATGTTATTATAGAACCGATCTGCTTGGTTGTAGCTTTGGGATCATTAATAAGTTGTAATATTCTTTGAATAACAATCGGCAAAGTTGGAAGATCTTCAATCTTACTTAAAATTTTATCCAACTTCTCTTTAGGTATTTGTATTAAACTTTCATTTGATTTGGTTTCTTCTTCTTTTTTTTCTACAATAATCCTGTTGTTGCAATTAGGGCAAAAAATCTGAGTAATATTACTTTTAATCAATGAATCATTAAGGATAAAACTTTTTCCACATTTTGGACACTTTATAACCATATTTATATCCTTTGACATTATTTTTTATCGTATTATTTATTAATCAAATTTAGTAAAGAGTGATAAAATGAAAAAAAAACTTTTGCATTCTAAATTTTACTTTATTACTATAATCATAATTTCATTTTATGCAATATTTATTTTCTCTTCACTTCAAGATCCTATTAATAATTTAGCAAATTTATATAACCTGGGCAAATATTCAGAAGTAGAGGAATTAGCTATAAAAATACTTGCTGATTACCCTGAAAACAGAGAAATTTACTATTATCTAACTCAAAGTCTATATAAGCTTGGCAAGCTTCAAAAATGCCTTGACTACACTAAAGAGGCTTTGGGTATTTTTCCAAATGATCTACAGTTTTTGAAACTTATTGGAAGAGTCTATAATGATCTTGGACAATATCAAGCTGCAATTACGAATCTTGAAAAAGCTCTTATACTTAATCCTTCAGATGGTTGGAATTATTATTATATATCTAAATCATATTTTAATTTGGGTTATTATTATAAAGCAATAACTGCTTGTAATGCAGCAATTTTCCTTGGAGTTAACCAATATTATCCTTATTATTATTTAGCTTTATCTCTTGATAAAATTGGTGAAAAGAATAAGGCTTTGAATGTTCTTGAAAATGCTATGAAAATATTTAACTCTTCCAAATTAAACGAACTTTATCAACAAATAAAATCAAAATAGATATTAATTGCATAAAATTTAATTTTCTAATCTATATAAAAAAATATTAAAATTCAAAAAATAATTATAAATATTGAATTAATATATTTTGTTGTTCTTATAGAAATTACTTAAAGTCAAGTATCAAATTAGTATATGAAAATAATCCAATAATACTTCTAATTAAATTAATATGAAAATAGCATTTAAGACATTTGGTTGCCGGCTCAACATTTCTGAAACAGAATCTATAATTTCTCAGATTGAAAACAAGGAAGATATTACAAAAGATTTAAAAATTGCAGATATAATTGTCATTAACACCTGCACTGTAACAGCAGAAGCTGAGAAAAAATGTATTAGATTATTAAATCAATTGCTTGCTGAAGATAAAATTTGTATAAGCACAGGTTGCTTTGATCCTACAAAAATTATAAAAAACGACAAATTAATTTATTATTCACTTGATAATAAAGGTGATGTCGAAGTACTCATTAAAAATATTATTGATTACTTAAACCAAAACAAATTGCCTATAAAAGAATTCTCCTTTAAAAAATTCTCAGAAAACGAAAAATCTTATAGGTCTTACCAAAATAGATTTTTACGACCTACACTTGATAAAAGATTTCATAGTAGGGCTTTTTTAAAAATTCAAGATGGATGTAACAATAATTGTGCTTATTGTAAGGTCCATATTGTTAGAGGAAAAGAGCAATCATTAGATTATGAAAAAGTATTAGATTCGATAGAAAAAATTTATTCATCTGGTTTTAAAGAAATTGTTTTAACCGGTATTAATATAGCCAAATATAACTTTAATAATATTAATTTTACAAAACTTCTATTAAATTTGATTAAGCTTTTTCCAAATATTATTTTTCAACTTTCTTCAATTGAAGTTGATAATTTAAATGAAGAATTTTTTGAAATTATAAAATTACCAAATATAAAACCATATTTTCATCTTCCTATACAATCTGGTTCTGATTTTATACTTACGAGGATGCGAAGGAAATATACAATAAAAGAATACACAAATGCTATTAATAAAATAAAATCTAGTAGACCTGATGCATTTTTATCAACTGATATAATTGTAGGATTTCCTGGGGAAAATAAAGAAACCATAAAGCAAACAGAGAATATTGTTAGGGAGATAGGTTTTCACCATCTTCACCTGTTTCCTTTTTCAAAAAGAGAAGAAACTGATGCTTACAATATGGAAGAAACTTTTAGTAATGAAGAAAAATCTTTTTATATAGAGAGATTGAATAATATTACAAAAGGTTTTAAAAATAGATTTATCAATTCTTTTATAGGGAAACAAGATTATATTATGGTTGAGAAAATTGAAAGAAAGCAAAATAATAATGATAAAAATAATCTAATAATTTATGGAAAAAGTTATCATAATCTACTTATAAAGGCTTTTTATAAAAATAATTTTGAAGTTTATAAAGGTGATTATCTTACAACTTACATTTTAGGTAAAGATAAAAATATTTTAATTGGCATGGTTTAAATTATGAATAAAAAAAGATTTATTTTAGGAATTGATGAAGCAGGAAGAGGTTGCCTTGCAGGACCAGTTTTTGTTGCATCAGTTTTATTTGATCAAAAATATTCTTGTCAAAATATTAAAGATTCAAAATTATTGAATCCAGAAAAAAGAGAGAGAGCCTACTCAATAATTAAAGAAGATGCGATCTGGTATCAATATTATTATCTTTCAAATATAGTTATAGATACAATCGGAATATCTAACTCCATCTATTTATTAATGAGACAACTCTACTATGATGTAAAAAATCTTTTCCCGCAATTTGATATTACTACTATTATAGATGGTAATATAGATCCAATAAAAGAGGAAAATACTTTTTCTTTAGTAAAAGCCGATAGAAAAATTTTATCTGTTTCTGCTGCTTCCATTGTAGCAAAAGTTGAAAGAGATAGATACATGAAAAATATTTCTAAATATTTTTCACAATATTCATTTGATGAGCATAAAGGATATGGGACAAAAAAACATATAAATGAAATACTTAACTTTGGTTTATCTACAATCCATAGAAAGAGTTTTTGCCTTTCAAAAAAAGCTATCGAATATGCCAGATCATAATTTTTATAACAAGCGCTTTATTATTTTTTATAAATAGGAATTTTTCAAAATCATACTTTATAATTTAATAAAAAAATGCACCCCAATTTTGATTAAAATCTTTTAGTTCTGGTATTTCATATATTCATTTTGTATCATAGTGCCAATAGTCTGAACTAATTTATCCTCATCAACAATTATTTTTTCTGAGGTCTTCCTCACCTTTATTTCATATTGTCTTTTTTCGATCAATTTGGGTGAAACAATTATCTGAAAAGGAACTCCAATCAAATCTGCATCGGCAAACTTAATTCCAGCTGATTCTTCTCTATCATCAAGTATGACTTCGAAATTGTTTTCTAATAATTCTCTATATAACTCATTTGCCTTATCATATACTTCTTTATTCTTCTGGTTTAAGGCAACTATATGTATTTCATAAGGAGCAACAGTAATAGGCCAGATTATTCCTTTTTCATCATTAGATTCTTCTACAATACTACCTGCAAGTCTTCCGACTCCAATACCATAACAACCCATAATAGGATAAAATGCCTTACCATTTTCATCAAGGACTCTTATATCGTAAGCTTTGGTATATTTATCACCAAGTTGGAAAATATTTCCTATTTCTATACCCCTTGTAACATTCAAAGATGATCCGCACTCAGGGCATAGATCACCTTCTATTACTTCTGAAAAATTCTCAATGTGTAAATTAATAAATGATTTAGCATCCACATCTCTTTCAAAATTAAAGTTTAAGTAATGATATCCTTCTTTATTAGCACCTGCGACTAAATTATTTGATTCTATTACTGTTTTATCTACAAATATATTAAGATCTTTTTTAACACCAAGGCAGGAAGCATAACCAGGAATTGCACCAGTAGCAATTATTTCACTTTCTTCAGCAAATCTTAAATAAGTTGAATTAATTAGCTTTTTTAATCTTGTTTCATTTACTTCTCTATCACCTCTAATCAAAATTAGATATATATTATTTTTATCATCAGCATAAAAAACAGCTTTTACTGTTTTGCTTTTTGGAATTCCTAAAAAGTTTGCTACCTCTTCAATTGTCTTTTTTTGCGGTGTTTCGACTAGTTTTAACTCTTTCATTTCTTCTTTATAGCATTCTATCTTTGATGTTGCAACTTCTTTATTTGCCTTATAGCCGCAATGATCACAATATACTATTGTATCTTCTCCTGATGGAACTAAAAGCATAAATTCATGGGATATTCTTCCTCCCATCATACCAGGATCTGCTTGAACAGCTATAAAGTTTTTTAATCCTACCCTTTTAAATATTTTTTCATATGCTAAAAATACTTTTTCATAATATTTTTTTAGGCATTCTTCATCTTTATGAAATGAATATCCATCTTTCATTGTAAATTCTCTAACTCTTATGATTCCGCCTCTACATCTTGGTTCATCTCTAAATTTTAATTGTATTTGATACACCATTATTGGAAGTTGTTTATATGATGATAGTTCTGTTTTTGCTAGGAATGATACAGCCTCTTCATGGGTCATAGCTAAAACCATTTCTTTTTCCCATCTATCGGAAAATCTAAGTAATTCTTCTTTAATAGATTGATATCTTCCAGTCTTTTCCCACATTTCTTTTGGTTGAGTAAGTGGCATAAGTATTTCCTGTCCATCTATTGCATTCATTTCCTCTCTTATGATCTCTGTAATCTTAAGTAAAACTCTTTGAAGAAGAGGTAAATAAGAATAGATTCCCGTCGCATTTTGTCTTAAATATCCACCTCTAACCAGTAGTTTATGAGATATAAGTTCAGCATCTTTTGGATCTTCTTTTATTCTCATACCAAATAAATTTTGAATTTTCATAAAATCTCCCTAAATAAAAACATTTATATTATTTTTTATATTTTCTATCAGCAAATATTATTTTTCTAAGATTTTAAGCTTTTCAATAAGTTTATCTATTTTACTCTGATATTCTGATAGTTCTTTTTTAGTCCTTTCTATAATCTCTGCTTTTGCCTTTTCGATAAAATCTTTTGATTTGAGCTTATTTTCAAGTTTTTCTTTTGTCTCGTTAATTTTTCCAATCTCTTTTTTAAGTCTTTCTACCTCTTTTTCAATATCTACAAGCCCTTCAATGACTAAAAATATTGAGCTATTCTTTACAACAGCTGTAGAAAACTTTTTTTCAGGTTCTTTTTCAACAAACATTAAATCTTCAATTTGAGCCAAAAATTTTATTGAATTCTTTTCTTGCAAGATCAATTTTTTTTCATTTTCATTTTCAGATTTTACCAAAAAGACAAGATTCTTATTTGAATGAAGGTTAAGTTCAGCTTTTATTGTCCTTATGTTTGTTACTAATTCTTCAATAAATGTAAAATCTCCTATAACCTTTTCATCTATCAATTTTTCGCAAGCTTTTGGATATCTTTCATTTGCTAAAATATAGCCTTTATTTGAAGTTATAGATTGAAACAACTTTTCAGAAATAAAAGGCATCAAAGGATGTATTATTTTTAATATTGTGTTTATTAAATATTTTAATATTTTAGCTTTAGTTTTTCTTGTATTTAAATCAGAACCAAATAAAAATGGTTTACAACTTTCTATATACCAATCACAAAAATCATGCCATACAAAATTATAAATATATTGTGCAATAAATTGTATTTTATAATTTTCATAATAATAATCCAATTGTTTAACAATTTGATTAAGTTTAGCTAAAATCCATTTATCATACAAATCGAATTGGTTAAATAATTCTTCTATTTCAGAATCAGAGAAAGTCTTATTAATTTCTTCAATATAAGGGTATGCAAATCTAAATGCATTCCATAGTTTATTAGCAAAATTTCTGCCCATCTCAAACTTTAATGGATCGAGATTAATATCCTGACCATCTGTTGAAAGATAGACCAGTGTAAATCTTAATGCATCAGCTCCATATTGCTTGACGATATCTAAAGGATCTATTCCATTTCCTAAAGATTTAGACATTTTCCTACCAAATTTATCTCTTATTAAAGGAGTTAAATAAATATCATAAAAAGGTGGTTGATTTAAAAAGGTTGAACCTGCAATAATCATTTTAATAACCCAGAAAAAAAGAATATCATATCCACTGACTAGAAGATCTGTGGGATAGAAATAATTCAACATATCTGTTTTTTCAGGCCAACCAAGTGTTGAAAAAGGCCATAACCAGGATGAAAACCAGGTATCAAGAACATCTTCATCTTGATGTATCTTCTCACTTCCACATTTTGTACATTTTGTGACTTTGCTTTCAGAAATTATTATTTCACTACATTCATCACAATAATAAACAGGTATTCTATGCCCCCACCACAGTTGTCTTGAAATACACCAATCTTTAAGGTTATCAACCCAATCAAAATAGATTTTTTCCCATCTTGAAGGATATATTTTTATTATCCTTTCTTTAACATATCTTTTCGCTTCTGAGGCTAAATCTTTTAGTTTTACAAACCATTGATCAGATAGCATTGGTTCTATAACAGTATCACATCTAGAACAATGACCAACAGAATGAGAATATGGTTCAATTTTGATAAGATAACCTTCTTCTTCAAGTTTCTTTACAACAGCTTTTCTACATTCATATCTTTCAAGTTTAGCAAAAGAAGCAGGTAAATCTTCAGTCATATAACCTTTATTATCTATAACATAAATTAATGGTAGATTATGTCTTTTAGCAACCTCATAATCATTTGGATCATGAGCGGGTGTAATCTTTACTGCACCTGTTCCAAAAGATGGATCTACATAATTATCAGCAATAACTGGTATAATCCTATTAACAAGTGGAAGAATAACGTTTTTACCTATAATATTTTTATATCTTTCATCTTCTGGGTTAACAGCGACAGCAGTATCACCAAGCATTGTCTCAGGTCTTGTTGTTGCTACAATTACTTCTCCAGTTCCATCCTGTAGTGGATATTTAATATACCATAAATTAGAATCCTCTTCTTTTTGATCTACCTCTTCATCTGATAATGCTGTCCCACATCTTGGACACCAATTCACTATATATTTACCTTTGAATATAAATCCTTTATTATACAGTTCAACAAAAGCGTGAATAACAGCTTTTGACATATCTTCATCTAAAGTAAATTTTTCTTTTGACCAGTCACAGCTATCTCCAAGAAATCTTTTCTGTTTTTCTATATGATTTTTATGTTTTTCCACAACTTCCCATACTTTCTCAATAAACTTTTCTCTACCAAGTTTTTCTTTTGTAATTCCTTCCTTTTTAAGCATCTTTTCAACAACATTTTGAGTCGCAATACCCGCATGATCTTTACCAGGAATCCAGAAAACATTATAACCTTTCATCTTTTTATATCTTATATATAAATCTTGAATTGAATCCTGAAGTGCATGTCCCATATGTAATACACCTGTAACATTTGGAGGAGGCATAGGGATAACGTACTTTTGTTTGTTTTTATCTATTTCAACTTTAAATACATTATTTTTTTCCCAAAAATCATAAATATCCTGTTCAAATTCGATTGGATTATATTTAATATCAAAAGTTTTATTATCAGACATATTTCCTCCATATGCAAATTAAATTTAAATTTTAAATTATTTAAAGAAATTTTTGTAAAAAAATCTACAAAAATGATTAAATTTTGAATTTATGAATTTGCTTAATATATTTGATTTTTATTATTTTTTTTATATTTTATTTATTTATTTTTCCTTTGATAAAAAAATTAAACCAAACTTAAAGTCATGAGATATTTAATTTAAATCTTTTTTATAGATTGAATTTCAAGTAATTTTAAATTTTCAAAATTTGTTTTTTGCTTTTTTTATATATTTTTATAATTTCTGAATCATCGTAATTATTCTTTGAGACATATCTTGAATTATTTTATCTATCCAGCGAGGATGGATTTTTAAAATTTCTTTAAATTCTTCTTTTGTAAATTTAAGAAAAGTAGAATCTTCTCTTGTTATTATAGTAGCAGATCTTATTGTTTCTTCCAAGACCCCCATCTCTCCGAAAATATCACCCTTATCTAAGTATGTCAAAACTTTGAATGTGTCATGCATTTTTTTTGTAACATAAACTGAACCTTCTAAAATATAATAAACATCAGATGATCTTTCGCCTTCCTGAAATATAATTTTGTTTTTAAGGAATTTTACAGAATATTTCTGGATAAACTCGTCTGTTAAACCAGTTTCGCCTTCAAAACCGAATTTTATAAAATCTTCAGTTAATTTACTCATAATCTATCCTATATTTTTAATATTTATTCGATTTACTAAATTTTGCCTTTCTACAATTTTGTTTTTTCTAATATTTTATTTTTTTTAATGATTTTCTTAATTATAACAAATTTCTATTAATTTACCAATTATTAAAAGGAAAAAGACTTTTGGTCTAAAAATTCTGAATTCAATATTCTTAAAAAAGAAGATAAAGATTTAATCGAGTATAATGAAAGCTCCCAATTTATAGAAGTATTTAAGAAAAAATCTGTCTTATTCCATATATATACAATAGTATTTTCTTCTGCTATCGCGTCAATAATCCTTTCATTTAAAATTATTGATTCATCTATCCCAAAAATCTCTCCTCTTGTCTATATACTTTAATTTTATCACCATTTTTCTTATTTATCCTTAATGTTACTAGACCATCTTTAATATAAAAAATAGCATCTTCCAATATCTTATCTCCCTTTTTATAAATGAATGAGCCTCTTTCATAAAAAACTTCTTTTCCATTCTTAAAAAGATTTTCGACTTGAAAACTCATAATTAAACCCCTTTAATAGTTATCCTAAAAAAACAAAGTACAATAAAATTGATAATTAAAAGTACTTTATATAATTTTTACATCTGTCTTTAATTATATTTTAGCACATTTTTATTAAAATTAAAACAATTAAAAATTAAAACATAAAAAAAGGGCAATCGATAGATGGATTGCCCTTTTAATATTACCATTTTAATATTGGCTCTTTTGCAGCTTTTACTTCATCTAATCTTTTTATCGGTGTTTTACTTGGTGCGTCATGTAGTATGTCAGGATTTTCTTTTATCTCCTTGACTATGTTATCAATGATACTAATAAAATAGTCCAAAGTTTCTTTAGATTCTGTTTCAGTAGGCTCAATCATCAATGCTTCAGGGACTATTAGAGGGAAATATATTGTTGGTGGATGAACACCATAATCAAGCATCCTTTTTGCTATATCCAAAGTGGAAACCCCATATTTTTCTTTGATATCCTTTCCACTTAAGACAAATTCATGTTTACAAATAGTATCATAAGCAATCTTGATTAATTTTGATAGTTTTACTCTTAAATAATTTGCATTTAATACTGCTTTTTCAGCTATTTCATTTAAACCCTTTTGCCCCATAGTCAAAATATATGTGTATGCTCTTACCATAACAGCAATATTCCCATAGAAACCTGAAACCCTACCAATAGATTTAGTTCTATTGTAATCTAGCTTATAATTACCATCTTCAAAAATAATATCAGGAACTGGTAAGAATGGAATTAAATTTTCATTAACCATAATAGGTCCACTTCCTGGGCCACCACCACCATGAGGTGTGGAAAATGTTTTATGTAAGTTTAGGTGAACTACATCAAAATTCATATCTCCAGGTCTAACTTTACCTAAAATAGCATTAAAATTTGCTCCATCATAATATAGTAATCCACCAACATCATGAATTATTTTAGCTATTTCGATAATATTTTTTTCGAAAAGTCCTAATGTATTTGGATTTGTCAGCATTAAACCAGCAAGATCTGGTCCAACATGCTTTTTTACCTCATCTATTGATACAAGTCCTTTATCATCTGATTTAATTTCAACCACTTCAAAACCTGCTATATGCGCAGAAGCGGGATTGGTTCCATGAGCTGAATCTGGGACAAGAATTTTAGTCCTTTTTTCACCTTTTGCCTCAAAATAAGCCTTAAAAATTTTCATTCCCACAAATTCACCATGGGCTCCAGCAAAAGGTTGCAATGTCCCCCACTTCATACCCGTAATTTCTGCCAATGACTGCAAAAGTTTATATTGAAGTTCAAGTATACCTTGAATAGTGTCTATATCTTGCAAAGGATGAATATTAGTAAAACCTTCTAACTTAGAAGTTTCTTCATTTATTTTTGGATTATATTTCATAGTACATGAACCAAGTGGATAAAAACCAAGATCTACTCCAAAATTTTTCTTCGAAAGTTCAGTAAAATGTCTTATGACATCTACTTCTGAAAGCTCAGGTATATTTCTTTCATTTTCAGATAATAAATTTTTAGGATAGATTTTATTTAAATCAATTTGAGGAATATTTGTTTTTGGTATTATATACGCAACTCTTGAGGGTTTTGAAATTTCATTTAAAAGTTTTGTCATAATATTCCTCCAACTGTCTTAACATAAAGGTCAATTTCTTCTTTTGTTCTTTTTTCAGTTGTAGCTATTAACACTGCATTTTTATACTTTTCCCCAAGAAGAGGTTCAAGCATGATTCCACCAAATATTCCCTTGTTTTTAAGTTCAGAAATTACAGTTTTAGCATCTTTATTAAAGACAAAAGCAAATTCATTAAAATATGGCTGATTAAATAAAATTTTACCTGCTTTTATTTTAGTAAGTTCATCTGCAAGATAATGAGCTGCTGAAACAGATCTTATTGCTACATCTTTTAACCCTGATTTCCCCATTATACTCATATAAACTGTGGAAGCTAAAGCCATTAAAGCCTGATTTGAACAAATATTTGAAGTTGCTCTTTCTCTTTTAATATGTTGTTCTCTTGCTTGTAATGTAAGAACAAAACCTCTATTACCATCTTTATCAACTGTTTGTCCGACAATCCTTCCTGGCATCTTTCTCAAATACTCTTCTTTAGCAGCGATGTAACCTGCAGAAGGACCCCCAAAATATTGAGGAATTCCAAAAGGCTGTAAATCACCTATTGCAATATCTGCATCCCATTCTCTGGAATTTTTTAAAATAGAAAGACTAAGTGGATTTGATGAAATTATTAAAACCTTTTTATTTTCTCTTATAATTTTAGATACTTCAGATAGATCTTCTAAAATACCCAAAAAATTAGGAGTTTGAACAATAAGACCCGCCACTTTATCAGAAATCTTGGATTTTAGATCATCAATATCAGTCCTTCCATCTTTACCTTTGATTTCCACAATCGAAATGTCAAGACCAAGAAAATAAGTTTTTAATACCTGCTTTGTAAATGGATGTAGGTATTCTGATATTAATATAGTATCAGATTTTTTTACACTATTTAAAGCCATTACAGATGCTTCAGATGCTGCAGTATGTCCATCATACAATGATGCATTTGACACATCAAGTCCTGTTAATTCACATATTAAAGATTGAAACTCAAAAATAGATTGTAATGTTCCCTGAGATATTTCCGCCTGATATGGAGTATAAGAAGTATAAAACTCGCTTCTAGATATTATATGTTGAACAACAACGGGGATTATATGATCATAAGAACCACCACCTAAAAAGGAAATTGCTGTCTTGTTTTTTTCTGAAAGAGATTTGAGTTCTTTATAAACTTCAAATTCAGACATTGGATCAGGTATATTTAAATGTCTTCTTAATTTTATAACTTCTGGTATATCTGCAAAAAGATCATCAATTGAATTTACACCAATATCTGAAAGCATTGATTTTACTTCTTCCGAAGTATGCGGTATATAAGGATGCATAAAAACTCCTTAGTGAGTACCTTCTGTCTCACAAAATTCTTCGTATTGATCAGCGTCCATTAGTTCATCTAGTTCCGAAGGATCACTTAGTTCAACTGCATAAATAAAAGCATCATATGGTTTATGATTTATAAGCTCTGCATCATCTTCAAGATCTTCATTAACTTTAATTATAGTGCCACTTACAGGAGAAAAAATTGGTGAAGCTGCTTTAACAGATTCTATATTACTAATTTCATCACCTTTTGAAACTTCAGTATCTACCTCTGGAAGTTCAACGTAAACAATATCACCTAGAGAATGCTGTGCAAAATCTGTTATACCAACATAAGCAATACCATCTTCAACTCTAATCCATTCATGAGTTTTTGAATACTTTAGATTTTTTAAAATTTCCATATATCCTCCATATTTTTATCTAATTGACTTAACCTTAAATTAATCAATTTAAAAAAAAGAAAAGTATTTTATTAATTATTAATTATCTTTTTTAGTGTTTTTATAAAAAGGAGTCTTAACGATAATAGCCTTTTTTAATTTACCATGGATTTCGACATCGACTTCATCGTTTAATTTTAAGCTACTATCAATTAAAGCAAGTGCGACATTTTTATCCAACATTGGCGAATAAGAACCGGTAGTTATAAAACCTATTTCATTCCCATTTTTAAAAACTTTATAACCCGCTCTTGGAACACCTTTATCGATCATTTCTAAACCTTTTAATGATCTTTTGACACCATTTTGAACCTGACTTAAAAGCACTTTCTTCCCTATAAAATCTTCTTTATCTAACTTAACAAAAAACTTTAATCCCGCTTCAATAGGAGTTATTTCCTTGCTAATTTCATGACCATAAAGAGGAAGTTTTGCTTCAAATCTCAAAGTATCTCTACAACCAAGACCACATGGTAAAACATTATCTTCTCTAGTTTTTTCATATATATAATCCCAAACTCTTTTACCTTGAGCAGCTGAGACATATATTTCAAATCCATCTTCACCTGTATAACCAGTCCTTGAAACAATGCAATCAATTCCATTAATTTGAACAGGATCTTTAAAATGAAAAAATTTAATAGAAGATAAATCGAAATTTACATATTTCTGCAAAATCTCTTCTGCTTTTGGCCCTTGTAAAGCTATTTGGACAATTTCAGATGAAATATTTTCGATTGATACTGCGCAATTTTTATTGGAAACTATCCAATCATAATCTTTCTCCACATTTGAAGCATTAACGACAAGTAGATATTTTTTCTTACTATATTTATATACTAAAAGATCATCGACTACCCCACCATCTGGATAACACATTAGTGTATAAATTACCTGTTCATTCTCCATACCTTTGACATCATTTGTTACTAAATAATCTACATATTTTTCAGCATCTGGTCCTTCAACTATTATCTCACCCATATGAGAAACATCAAACATACCCGCATTTTTCCTAACTGCCATATGTTCTGCAATTATTCCAGCTTCAAATTGAACTGGAAGTTCCCAACCACCGAAATCGACAAATTTAGCTCCAGGATATTTACTATAAGATTCATATAAAGGAGTTCTTTTTAATTTTTGATTTGTATCCATTTTTTCTCCTTTTAGTATTCTTATATTTTTTAGTATTCTTAATTATTAACACTCTGTTTTTTCTGTTTTTTAGAGAATATCCCTAAATATCTTAATAAATATTTAAAAAATATCAGTTTTTAATTTAACTAATATAATTATCAATTTTCAGTTACTGATAATTGATATTCAAAATAACTTAACTTTAGCTTAATCTATTATACCTTTGTAAAGAGGATATTGTTTACAAAGTTTATTGACCTCAGAAATAACATAATTTTTTGCATCTTCACTTTTCTCTGTTAATACCTTATTTATTAAGGAAGCAATTATTTCCATTTCTTTTTTACCCATACCTCTAGTCGTAAGCTGTGGTGTTCCCAATCTAATACCCGATGCAACTGTTGGAGGATTTGGATCAAAAGGGATAGTGTTTTTATTGCAGGTAATATGAGCTTCATCAAGCATTGTTTCTGCTTCTTTCCCAGTAACACCTTTTGATGTAACATCAACAAGCATTAGATGATTATCTGTGCCATTTGAAACTATTCTAAATCCTTCTTTCTTCAAAGCTTCTGATAAAGCCTGTGCATTTTCGAGAATCTTTTTTTGATATTCTTTAAATTCATCTGAAAGAGCTTCCTTAAAAGCGACAGCTTTAGCAGCAATTACATGCATTAAAGGTCCTCCCTGAATACCAGGGAAAATAGTTTTATTTACCAACTTGCTTAATTCTGGATCATTAGTTAGAATCATACCGCCTCTAGGACCTCTTAAAGTCTTATGAGTAGTTGTAGTTACAAAATGGGCATATTCGCATGGATTTGGGTGTAAACCAGCAGCAACCAGCCCGGCGATATGAGCCATATCTACCAGAAGATAAGCGCCAACACTATCTGCTATCTCTCTTAGTCTTTTAAAATTAAGAATCCTTGGGTATGCTGAAGCTCCAGCAACAAGCATTTTGGGTTTAACTTCTTTAACCTGTAAAGCAAGTTGATCATAATCAATCTGTTCAGTAACCTTATCAACACCATAATGAACAACATTGAAAAATATTCCGGAGAAATTTACCGGTGAACCATGAGTAAGATGACCACCATGAGAAAGATCCATACCCATTATTGTATCACCAGGTTTTAATACAGAAAAATATACCCCCATATTTGCCTGGCTTCCAGAATGTGGTTGAACATTTGCAAATTTTACATTAAAAAGTTGTTTCGCTCTTGAACGAGCAAGATCTTCTGCTTCGTCTATATATTCACAACCACCATAATATCTTCTGCCAGGGTAACCTTCAGCATATTTATTTGTTAAAACAGAACCCTGAGCCTCAAGTACAGCTTTTGAAACTGCATTTTCAGAAGCTATCAACTCAAGTTTTTCTTCCTGCCTTCTCAATTCTTTATGGATAACTTCATAAATCTCTGGATCTACTTCCTTTAAACTTCTTCCTAAAAAATTCATATTGCCCCTTTTTTTTATGTTATTAATGCTATAACTTATGTCAAGTAAAATTAGAAAAAATTTAAAAAAAATAAAAAATAAAGCTTTGATTTTTATTAAATTCTGTTTTAGTTCAATAATAAATCTTACTTTATTTAATAATTTTTATAAAGCCTATTAAATAAATTTACTATTAATCAAATTTTTTAAATATTTTGATATCTTTATTAATTATAATTTTAATTAATTTATTCTATAAAAATTTTTTATTTTAAAAAATATTTTAAGCTATCTTTCATTAAATTTTATTTATACTAAAACTTTGTTTTTTGGACATATGAATAAACTCTTTTATAGATATTTAAATCAGCAGAAGATGAGTTTAAATCAGCTTTTAATAGTTTCAATAAATCTGGTAAATAATTAGAATTTAAGATATCTTTTCTTTTGTCTTCTTCGATGTCTGGTAAATAAGCAATTTTCATATGATTTTCAATTAAAAATGTCACTTTTTCAGTTAGATTGGGATAAAATGGCAAGTATTTTGAAATATCTTTTAAATACCTTTTTGCAATATTTGCTGATAATTTTGCATGATTTGGATACTTTGGATGGTATGATTTTGCATTATGATTGATTGATTCAACCTTACCTATATCATGAAGAATTGCAGCCAATTTCAATGCAATATCACTTGAATCAATTTCCATTGCTGTTAGGATCAGATGATCATATAATGTCCCTTCTGGATGAAACTCTTTAGTCTGATAATGAATTTTACATTTTTCTAATAAAGGAAAGAACCAGAGGAAAAAATCTGTTTTAGAAAGTTCTTCTATTAATATTTTTGATTCAATTGATTGTAAAACAAAAAAAAGCATACTTATTCTTAATTGAAGAAAATTACTTTTTTGTTTTATATTCTCTAATAATTTTTCAAAATATATAGATGGTAAATTTAAATTTTTAGTTTCTTTTTCAATGCCATAATTACTTTCGTTATAATAATTATTTTTGATTAGCCTGTTATATCTAAAATCTTTTTGATCTATATTAAAAAATCTTTTAATAAATTCAAAATATCTTGAATTAACCTTTTTATATATTGTTAAAGACTTTTTTGAATTTTCAGCAGTTTTATTATTAAAAAATAAAAAACAATTTTCTAAATTTTTAAAAGTTCCAGAATATGGATCATAAAATAAAGGTATAATCAATGAATTCAAAGTTATTTTATCAAAATAATCTACAATTTTTCTAAGATTTTTTTTATCTATCTTTTCATCAAGTTTTATTAGAAAAAATAACTCATCTTTAAATTTAAATGTAAAAGAAAAAGGATATAGTTCAATATTATTAACTTCATCAAAGTATTTATATATAGAAGAAATTTCTATATCAGATACAATAAAATAATTATTTGGTATTTTATTATCCAAAATAGAAATAGCTGTCTCACTTATACAATATAAATTATATGGTTTTATTAAATCACTCAATTCTTTTAAAAACATTTTTACTTCTTTGATATGATTAAACCACATTATAATTCCTTTTTTATTATAATTCCTTAATTTTTTTTACATTTATAAACATAAATTCACTATATTCCATTTGCAATATTTAAGAATTAGAATATTAGAAAACCATGGTAAACGGAATAAATAATTTCGGTTATTGTGGAAAAGACTGTTCTCTATGTTCTAATTTCATCAATTCTTCATGCATGGGATGTAAATCTATATTAATAAATAAAACTGACAATAATAATTATTCTGAATGTGAAAATTGCAAAATAAAATTTTGTGCTGAAAAAAATGGTATTTCTTTTTGTTTTTTATGTTTGAAATTCCCATGCCAATATTTTAGTTACCTAACGCATGAAGAAATATCTAAAATTTATGAATATAAGAAAATTTTATCTGAACAAGATAATACTGTTAACTAAACTTTTTTATTTATATTATTAATTATTCTGAGTAAGATTTTAAAATGTTATTCCATTGATATTCTTCAAGAAAATTAATAAACTTGATATTTTTTTAAGGTCTTAATAACAAAGTTTATCTTAATTTTTTATTAAATCCTTTATATTTCATAATTTAATTTTCATAATTTATTCTTTATTTATTAACTTTCCACCTGTGAACTTATAATTAAATTAAGGAATTAAATAAAGTTTCTAAATATAATCAAAAACATTTTTTGTTCTAAGTTTTTCTTCAAAAATTGTAAAAATCCACTTTTTCATTATCAAGATCTACAATCAAGTAAGTCGCTTCATCAGAAAGATACCCTGAAGCTGTCCCTGGATTTGCTATTATTGTATTGTTTATCTTTTTTATTAACTTTTTATGAGTATGACCATAAAATATAAAGTCATAGTCTTGGCTTTTTGCAAGTTGCTCTACAAAATTTGGTTTATGGATAGCCAATATATTTTTATTATCTATTTTTTCTGAAAAATATTCTGTGTATAACTTTATCCCAAATCTATCGCAAACTTTACCCAATAGATCTAAATCTCCATCATTATTTCCTTTTATTAAAATAATATTTATCTTTTCTATCTTATTTTTAATACCATCAAAAAGTTGATTGATAAAAAATGGAGATACAAAATCTCCAAGATGCATTATCATATCAGGATTTTTTTCTATAATTTCCTTTTGGATTGAAGGTATTTTACTAAGTCTATCATGAGTATCTGAAAAGATCATTAATTTCATAAATACTTCTCCTTACAATTGATTTATTTTGTTTATTTTTATAAATTAAGATTTTTTAATTGTCATATTTCTTCTAAAATATATTTTCTATTTCCAATTCCTAAATCTTCACAATATTCCAAAAATTTTAAATAATCAATCGAAGGATAAAGAAGATGAAATTTATCTTCATTCTTCTTCTCTTCAATCATCTGGTTCTCAAAATTAAAATATAAGCTTTCCTTTTTTATAAGATCTAAAGAAGCCATATCTATTGCGACAGGATCATAACTTGCCAGGATTCCGATATTAGATGTAATATTATATCTTGAATAATCCATACAATCACAATCTGGAGTCATATCTATTAAAAAATTAAAGTATAATTTAGGTTTTGTAAAATCATCTAATATAGCCTTTATTACATCCCCCATCTTCTCAAGAAAAATATTTTTAGATTCATTCCATAAAACTTTTAAAGCTTTTGATGGACAAATAGTTATACAATCAGCACAACCTATACATTTACTTAAATCAAAATTTGCTTTTTTATCTATTATTTTTATAGCACCTGATGGACAATATTTTGTGCATAAACCACAACCAATACATTTTTCGATATTGACCTGTGGTTTAACATCCCCATGCATCTGCTGTTTAGTTGACCTTGTTGCAAGCCCCATTGCTATATTCTTTAATGCACCACCAAAACCAGCAAGCATATGCCCTTTTACATGTGAGACCACAACCATCCCGTCAGAAAAAGCGACATCACCTGCATATTTTATATATTTAAAATACTTCGAAAATGATGTTTCAACTTTCACAAAGTTGTTAGACCTTATCCCATCTGAAATAATTATTGGACAACCAACAGAATCATAACCAAAACCATTATATACTGCACAATTTAAATAATCTACTGCATTTGACCTTTGTCCCACATATAATGTAGTTGTGTCTGTAAGAAAAGGATTTGCCCCTTTTCTTTTTAAATTCTCAACTATCCTTCTTATAAATAAAGGTCTAATATATGTTGTATTACCTGCTTCACCCATATGAAGTTTTATGGCCACTATATTATTTTTATTGTTTTTATCCTTAAAATTAAAGGAAGTTAATTCAAATATTTTATCGATGTATTTTAATATTGAATCATCAACCTTCTTAAAATTAACAAAATAGACAATATTTGAATTATTATCCATACAAACACCTACCATTATTTAAATTCTATATTTGAAATATTACATCGTAAATTTATATCATATTTTGAATTTTAAAAGTTTTATTAATACAAAATTTATTGTTCTTTAATTGTTTTTATATTTTATTTTTATTAAATTAATTGCAAAATTAAATGTATAAAAAAAAAGTTAATTTTTCTTAAATTGTTTTTATAATTTTAATTTTTCTTAATTATTTTTACACTTTTTTTTATTTTTAATACTAAAAACTATTTTTCATCCTTTTTAGTTTACTTTTTTAATCTAACCTTTTATTTAATGAATTTAATAATTGGTTCTTATATATTTTTATAATTCATACCTTGTTATGATTTGTGTTTAATTTTAAATTATTATAAAAAATATAAAATTTTATTCTTGACAAAACAAATTTAATGATTTTATTAAGTTTTAAGTTTATAGGGAAAAAGTAGAAATTAATGATAAGATTCATAGCCTTTGATATTGATGGGGTATTATTTGATTCCAGCAATTTTATTGAACAAGCTTATAGTGAAGCTATAAATTTATTTTGTGATGAAAATCCATCTCTATCTCTTACTAAACCTAAAAAATCAGATATTGTATTTTTAATCGGAAAAACTTATAAAGAAATTGTTTCTTCCTTGTTTCCATTACTCCCTAACGAATATCACGATAAATTTAGACAAATCTTACTTGATATATTAAATAATAAAATCAGAAATTTCGAAGGTAAAATTATAGAAAATTCTGTTGATATTATTAAATCTTTATATGAGAATAATTATATTATAGGTACAGCTTCAAATGGTTCTTCTATTTATGGTAATGCGGTTCTTGAGACTTATGATTTAAAAAAATATTTCAACGAAGTTCTATATGTTGACTTTATAAATTTTAATTCAAAAAAGGATATCTTATCATTTTATTTACAAAAATATTCTCTTAAGCCATCTGAGCTTTTGATGGTGGGTGATAGACTTGTTGATCTATCTGCTGCTAGAGCAAATGGAACTTATTTTTGTGGAGTTGTCGGACATGGCAATCTTTTTGAGATTGCTGAATCTGACTTTATAATAAATTCAATAAATTCCTTACCGACAATCCTTAGTACATTTTAGGAGGAAATATGCTCTCTAAAAAGAAATTTGCCTTTTTATTGTCCATTATTGCTTTATTGATGATCCTTTTTCTAAGTGCTTCTACAATTCCTTCTCTAACACATTATGTTCTTGATAATGGACTCGAACTTTTTATAGTTGAAAATCATAATGTCCCTTTAGCAACTATTCAAATCGCTTTTAGAACTGGCGCTATTTCCCAGGATGCCACAAATTGTGGTTTATTTCACCTATATGAACATATGCTTTTCAAGGGAAATAGTAAATACAGAACACAAAGTGAATTTATGGCTGCAATGAACAAACTTGGCGCATCTTCATGGAATGGTGGAACTTCTTATGAATATGTTGACTATTATTTTACCATTCCATCTTACAATCTTGAAAAAGGTTTAGAGTTTTGGGCTTATGCTGTAAAAGAACCATTATTCTTAGAAGAAGAATTAATCCCCGAAAGAGATGTTGTTGCAAGTGAAGTTCAGGGTTATTTAACATCTCCTTCACAAATTTTTAGCGCAGCTCTTAATTCCAGAATGTTTTATAAATATCCATGGAGAAAAGATATTTCTGGTTCAGTTGAAATAATTAAAAATGCAACTGTTGCTCAATTAAGAGATATTCAAAATAGATTTTATATCCCAAATAACGCTGCTCTTTTTGTAGGTGGTGATGTAAATCCAAAAGAAGTAATTGAACTTGCTAAGAAATACTATGGAGATTGGAAAAAAGGTGATGACCCTTGGGCAAAACCCTTAGATCCACATCCTGCTCTTCCATCAGATGTTAATCTTATCTATCCTGATGGCACATTCTATACAAGATATGGTCTTGTTAGAATTGCTTTTAGAGGACCAGATGTATTAAAAGATACTGCTGATACTTATGCTACGGATGTATTCTTATTCTTAGTCTCAAATCCAAATGGTAAATTTAAGAAAAATATATATGCTGGAAGCCCAATA
>Ga0116146_1000311_pt1 | contig 63443 bp, 58 predicted proteins | sample AD_JPNHG2_MetaG_FD_89748 | JGI IMG/M metagenome (GOLD analysis project Ga0116146, IMG submission 89748) | Active sludge microbial communities of municipal wastewater-treating anaerobic digesters from Japan - AD_JPNHG2_MetaG | ecosystem: Engineered > Bioreactor > Anaerobic > Digestate | place... | reverse complement strand
TCCTTTCTCGCAAGGGCCTCATCACCCCTTGCACCGCTGGGTTTGGCGGCCGGTGATCGTGCGGTTGAACCCGGCAGGACAATAACCGCGGCCAATGCTGCGATGCTATAGTGCGGTTCTTTTTGACAAGTGAATACAAAAAGCAAAGAGCTGAAAATATTCTTTTCATCTCTCCTATTCTCCAAGCTGGGTAAAACGGTTAGTGATCTCTTTGGCCAGTGATCGGGCTGTTGTGCCCAGCCAGAATTAAATCATCACCGCACGGTGATGCTGAACATAGGATCGCCGGCAGCTGGATGCCGGCGGCAGCCCAAAAAGACTTTGCAGAAGCTCTTTAACTCAGGATGCGGCTTTCGGAGGAGGAAAGCATTCCTGTATTTTGTGGGGCCGGCGTCAAGATCACTGGCCGATTTTGGGCCGGCCCCATTCTTCTTGGACAGCAGTTTGCCAAAGGCAGTGAATAAACGATACCAACACCATTTGTGGGAGGAAAGAAAATGAACCGAGTAACAGTATTTTTAGTGGCTGCGCTGGCCGCAGCGGCAGTTGTTCCGGCCGAAGCCGGATTGAAAATCTATGTCAACCTCGGCAACGGTCTGTGGGCAGATTACCCCGACAGCAAGATAACCATTCGCCCCAGCGATGTCATCAAGATCGGCATTATCGATGTCGACGGTACAGGCGGAACAGGCAGCATGGCGCTGGGCATTGCTGTAGGGGCTGCCAGCGGCAGTCTGGATATCAGCCAAGCCGTTTTATCCCAAGGCGTCAGCGCTGAGCTGACCGCTGGCGGAGCCGAACAGGTGGGAATGCAGTCCCCTTTTGTGTCTATTTCCAATATAACACCGCAGGGGGCAGGCGGCTGGCTGATTCAAGACACGCTGTTTCACTGTGATGGTCCGGGTGATGTAACCATCGCTTTGGTCGATAATAACGGCAATATCATTGACGCACAGGTCATTCATCAGACACCCGAACCGGCAACGATGCTGCTGCTGGGACTGGGCGGGCTCTTTTTTATGAAGGTAAAAATAGGGTAGCTTTATAAATCGCAAAGCAGGGCCGGCGTCAAGATCACTGGCCGATTTTGGGTCGGCCCCACTGTAAAGCCAAAAGCTGAAAGCGGATTGCTGGAAGCGGGCAGCTGGACAAATAACTTCTGCGGCCAGAGAAAGGATAAAATCGCTTTAAGCTGCTGGCGGTTAAGCCGACGGCGGGAAATGTACCAAAATCGCCAGGTACAGAATGAATCAGGTCAGTGATCATGAAGTGCCGAAATCAGCCGTGATCGACAAACAGTGATTAAAAAAGAAATGTCAGAATTTCAAAAAACGGAGGAAAGAACAATGAAACGGTTAATGACAATTTGTTCAATATGTGCAGTTCTGCTTGCAGTCTCAAATGTGTCCCAAGGTGCCGTATGGGAAATTAAAGACGCAGGTCTGCAGGATGCAACTAATTTTACTGTCGTATGGGGAGCAGCTTTGAATGGTCGCTCTGATATAGCTGGCGATCCCGGAACCGCGTTTAGCATCACCCTATCTGGAACAGGCTGGCAGTCCATTGGCATCGGTGATAATTTTGATTTGCCATCTGATAACAGCGGAATCGTGGCAGCGACAGGCAATGGCGGCGATCTTAGTGCGTACGATACCTATTCAATGACCATTTACAATCCCAATGCCAGCGGTTGGTTTATGGCTAATATTTTCGTAAACTCCGGCTGGACAGATGCCCCTTATGATATGACAAATGTGTATACAGAAAATGGCTGGACATGGATTGCCCCGGGCAGTTATGCAACTCTAACTCTTGATTTGACGGCTCTGGGACAAACAGACGACAAGAATACTAGTAATGGGGATTACAGCGGTCAAGATCGGAGGAAATACATCACCAATATTGGTTTTCAGATTGGATCTAATATCGGTAATGGCGATTATGAAATGCCTGCTAATTCTCCATTTAAAGTAAATATTGTTCCCGAGCCGGCAACGCTGGTTCTGCTGGGATTGGGCGGACTGCTTTTTGGCAGAAAACACTAAGAATACAATAACACAATAAAAGACAAGGGGCGGGATTAGCCCGCCCCTTATTCAATAACTTATTTGGAGGGGCAGCAATATGATAAAATCCTTACCAATAAAACCTGTGGCAATTGGAATTTTCTTAATCCCTTCACTGCTTATGACGCCGATGGCCGTTGCAGGATACTTCACGATCCCTGAGAGCGTACTTCTCAGTTCAGAGTTTGCTGCCAAAGCATGGGGGCCTGCTTCGGTTGTTCGCACAGATGCTGCCGGCGATGCTGTTGATTTTTCCTACACCGGGCTGACCAGCTCCGGAACAGGACTGAAGGATAATTATCCTGTTCAAACTCTCTACGGCCAAATTCTGGATGGTCATACGGGTAATTTTTCCAACTATTCCGGCTACACATTGAAAATTCAGAATCTGGATGATGCAGATGTCAGTGTAAGCATATTTATCAACACTGGTTTCACTGGTTCAAGCGGGACACCTTCCAATGATTGGACTAATGACACGTTCTGGCAGTCCTCTTGGACAACAATCGGGCCGGGACAGACGAAAATACTCGTACTGGATTTTAACAACGCAATCCCTTGGAATATAGGCGACAACAAATCGCCTCATACTCAAGGATCAAACGGGACAGCAACATCCATCAACGATTTTGATCGAAAAGAAGTCACCGCAATTGGATTCGAGGTTACAGGGGCTTCCGGAAACACCAGCGCTACCATTCGGGTCAGCCCGATTCCCGAGCCGGCGACGCTGGTTCTGCTGGGATTGGGCGGACTCTTTTTTACAAAGGTAAAAATGGGGTAATGTTATAAATCGCAAAGCGGGGCCGGCTAAGATCACTGGCCGATTTTGGGCCGGCCCCATCTTGAAGCCGAAGGCCAAAAGCTGAATTCTGGAAGCTGGCGGCTGGAAGCTGACTTCTGCGGCCGGAGAAAGGATAAAAAAAGAATTTCCCGGGCTGACGGCTGTTTGCTGACAGCTAGAAGCTCAAAGATATCCAAAATCGCCAGTAACAAAATGTAACAGTCAGTCAGTAACCAAAAGTAATGTAAAATGTGAAATGTAAAAACAAGAATCTAAAACAACAAATACTTAAATTTTCGGAGGAAAGAAAAATGAAACGTTTAATGTGTATCGCAATTTCGGTTATGGCAGTAACGGCAGTCAATGCGAATCTGGTTCAATTGTATCTCGATACCGCTCCCAACGCAAGCGGTTCTCCCCTCTGGCCGGCGTTTCGAGCCGCCGCCGAAGCCGCCATTTATAACGGCACGTTCGTCAACCAGGCAAATAGTAACGATTCCGGCAACGTGGGAACTCTGAACTATTCGGTAGACGATTATATGGTTTACAGTTTCGGCGATCTGGGAAACAGATTGCATGCCTTCTACTATATCCCCGGCGAAACTATATCTTCGCTAAGCGGCAGATTTCAGGTGAGTATCGAGTATGAGTACGACGGTGTTTGGTACAATCCTTATGAGGAATACGGCTGGGGCAAATGGGTCACTCCGGGCTCCTGGATAAACTATGATGGCAATGGTGACAGCGTCATCGATGGTGTCATGGGTTCGATGGGCAATGCACTCTGGGGAGCTTACGGTTATTCGTCTGATACGCCGGAAGCGCAAGCTGCCCTGGCTGCCGATCTGCAAGACGCTGAGAACTATCTTGGCAATACCCGGTTTTTAGCCCGCTTGGACAGTGTAACGTATGAATTGACCGCGCTGCACACACCGGCAATCCCTGAGCCTGCGACATTGATATTGCTGGGCCTGGGCGGATTGTTTTTAGGAAAGTTCAAAAAAGCGTAAATTCCATCAACTTTAAGGGGCCGGCCGCAAGATCACTGACCGATTTTGGGCCGGCCCCTTTTTGGATCAATCACCAACAAGCGGAAGTCAGCAGAAAAACATCAGCTTATACAACTGCTGCTTGAAGATGACTGCTTTCGGCGGCTGGATACTGGCCATTCGGCCGCTGAAAGATAATGCAGGTTGGTTCTTAAAAATTGCTGAACTGTATTCTGCTTTCAACAACAACACAGCTTGGAGATAGGTAAAATGCGAAGATTAGTTCTATTCCTAATGATCGTTTCACTCAATTTTTCCGCAGGGGCTGTACTTGTTTTCAGTGATGATTTTGAAGACGGCAATCGCAGCGGCTGGTATGGATTCAGCGATTTAGATTCAGCTTCCCCGCTGACGGTAAAAAAGGATACCGGCGCCGGTACTCTGAATTCCGGCTACGCGCTTTTTCTTACAAATCCTGCAACCTATTGCTCGTATTGGGGTGCTGCCAATATAAATACAATCCAGCTTGTAAAGCCGGGAGATTATATTCGGTTAAGTATAGACCTTCGGCTGGATGGAGTCATTGACAGCGCTAATGGTCTTCGCTTCGGCGTGTTTAATTCCGCCGGCACACCCATTACTTACGATAGTAATGGTTATGCAAAATCCAAAGATGATGCAGGATATTTTATGAGGATATCGACGGGCAAATACACTGATGCAAGAATCACTTTTGAGCCCGGCTCAGATTCCTTTTTTATGATCGGTGCTGATATGGTGCAACTCTATAACAGTTCTCTGACTTTCAACGATGCCAATAAACATCACTTTGATTTTGATGTAAAACTTACAAAAGATGGCGGTGTTGAAATTTCACTGTACGTTGACGGATCATTTTGGGCAAGCGCGCAGCACAGTCAATCTGTTGTTACGACATTCAATGAAATTGGATTTTGCAGCAATAAAAGTGGAGGTGTTGATTTTGCGATTGACAATATTGCTGTAGCTTATATTCCCGAGCCGGCAACGATGGTCTTGGGAGCACTGGGCGGATTAATATGTCTGGCCGGCAGAAAACAGACAACTTAATGCATCTTGTATATCTACAAAAAGCCCGGCTTCGATTTTTAAGCCGGGCTTTTTTTCAATTCTTACAGTTTTTCGGACAAAAACCGGACACAGGAGGAATCCGCATATACAAAAAAATTATGCAAAAGCAAATTTTTTACTTAAAAAAACAGCATTTTTAATGCTGAAAACGCCGATTTTTAAAAATCCCGTAGAAACCACGATTGAACAGAGCACCTTTAAGAGTATAATAAGGATGGAAAGATGGCGGGGCAGATAAAGTAAAGTACTATATCTGTTTCCAGAATAGAAACCAGTTGAACAATTTGCGTGGAGAGGAAAGATGATGAAGAAGATGGGGCTTATTGCATGTCTGTGTGTCGCCGCAACGGTATTTGCAGTTCCTGATATTGAATTTTCACCGGGCGGCAGTGTACCCGGAAATTGGAAGTACACAGGGCTGACGCCCAGCTCGGGGATATTCAGTTTTACCCAGCAGATTGATATCGATGCAATTCAGGGCAGTACGGCTGATGCGCTTTATGATCAGTTCGTCTTCCTGCCTGATCTAACACTGAGCAATTACGTTTCAGCTTTCCCGGGTGTAGGTTCCGGCATTGTAACAGCCGGCGGTCCTGTTGAAATTAAGGACGGATTGGGCAATGTTTTGGTTTCCGGCACGCTGGCCGAAGGCAACTACTATGCTGTTTTTGCCACATCGGTTATCTATCCGGAAGGGTCGGATGTTGTTTTGGATATTCAAATCAACTATATCAATAACACCATCGGCTCCGCTTATCTGGATACATTGAAAGTCGGCAATTATTTCGACCTGAATCTGTCGCTGCAATGGTCGGCTAATTTTGACACGATGATTCAGAAGGTCGCAAGCGGACAAAACGGCTTCAGCGGATCGTTGTCCTATGCAGTACCCGAGCCGGCAACAATGCTGCTGCTGGCAGCGGGCGGGCTTCTTTTAAGAAAGCGCTGATTGGGAAAAGTTTTGTATTTTCAAAAGCCCCGACAAAAATCGGGGCTTTTTTTGTATATAAGGAGTACTGAAAAACTGATTTTTTGTAAAAATCCGTAAAAACCACGATTGATTAATAGTCCGCTGGTCGGATATAATCATTGGCATTAAGCAGGATAGCGGTTAACAGGATTGTCCTGATTGACTTTGCATCCTGCAGAGTGGGGAAGATAGTTAGGAGAGGAAAGATGAAAAAGTTGATCTTGTTTACCGCAATTCTGTGTTTCACCTCTGGTGCATTTGCCGATCCGGATATCCAGTTTTCGCCTTACGGCCCGACAGGATGGTCCTATAATGGAAACTACACATTTACTTTTGGACCGCAGGACATTGATTTTGTTCTGGGCGGGCAGACGGACGCTTTGTTCGGGCAGCTGGTGTATCTGCCGGACTTGACGCTTTCCAGCTACAGCTCGATTATACCGGGTGTAGCAGGCACCGGCATGTTTGCCGGCGGCGGCGTTCTCCAAATTAAGGACACTGCGGGGAACCTGCTGGCAGCAGGAGTACTTGAAGAAGGCAGTTATGCGGCTGTTTTCACAACGTCTTCCGCTTATCCTGAAGTTGCTCTGGATGTTACTATTACGCAGATTAACAATACGATTGGATCTGCTTACTTGAGCACGCTGTCGGTTGGAATGAAGTGGGATTTGAATTTGTCGCTGCAGTGGAACGGGAGCTTTGATGCCATGATAACCTCAAACGGAACCGGTTCTGACGGAATGAGCGGCAGCTTGACAATCCCGGAACCGGCTACGCTGGTCCTGCTGGGATTAGGCGCACTTTTATCCGGCCGCAGAAAATAAGACCTTTTTACTGACAAGCTTCATCATCGGAGGATGAGGCGAGAATCGGTTTCTCGTCTGAGGGACAGCTTCAATGCACCCTCGAAAAGACCGGGTTTTTCAGAAGGAAAATCCGGTTTTTTTATTTTTACCCGCGGGCCTTTTGGTTAGAATGTCTGCGGTGTAGGAGTGCTCCTCAAATAAGCTTTTTCTGGGAGATGAGAGTATCAGAGCATCAACCATTGTAGTCGGGCTTGGCAATCCGCTGATGGGCGATGAGGGTATCGGGATTGTGCTGATTGAAAAGCTGGCGCAAATGGCCGCAGAAGGCAGGCTGCCGGCGGATTCTGTGGACTATCACGACGGCGGCACCGGCGGCATCAATCTCCTGCATGCTATTGCCGACCGCCGCAAAGCTGTTATCCTTGACTGCTGCCGTATGAATACGGCGCCGGGAACAATTAAGCGGTTTACGCCCGATGATGTGGTAACCGTAAAAAAAATGGCTCATTTATCCCTCCACGAGACAGATATTCTCCAAGTTATCGATTTAGCCCAGCAGCTGGGGCAATGTCCGGAGGAGATTGTCTTTTTCGGCATCGAACCGGAAACCGTTGAACTGCAAACGGCACTCAGCCCGACACTGGCTGCCCAAATGCCTGCGTATCTTGCTCTTATCCAGAATGAATTGCTTGCGCAGAGGCATTTGTAATTTTCCAGTAGAATTGCATCTCATTTTGCTGTATAATAACGCAAACTATTTAAGACTCTAAATACAGATATGCCTATGAATCCGCTCTATATCGGCGCGACGTTACGCGACTGCGGCAAAACCTCGGTCAGTCTGGGTCTGATGCAACTTCTTCAGGCCCGCGGGATTAATCCGGGCTACTGCAAACCTGTTGGCCAGCACTACGTGCGCTACCATGATAAAAATATCGATGAAGACGGCGTGCTGATACATCAGGTCTTTAATCTTCAAGATGAACCCTACTTTCTCAGCCCTATTGCCATCGAAAGGGATTTTACCCGAAAATTTATCCAGAATCCGAATGTCAAGCCGCTGGAAGAGGAAATTCTCCGGTGTCATCAGGAGCTTCTGAAAAAGCATCCGATGGTTATTGTGGAAGGAACCGGCCATGCTGGCGTAGGAAGCTGTTTTGGACTGTCGAATGCACGGGTAGCCCAGCTTCTTGGCGCCAAGGTTGTTATCGTTACTTCGGGCGGCATCGGACGGCCCATTGATGAAATCGCGATGAGCTTGGCCCTGTTCAGAGATTTTAATGTCGACGTGCTGGGAGTCATTCTCAATAAAATCCTGCCTGAAAAATACGATATGGTCAAGGACACCGTAGATAAGGGGCTTCGGCTGCTCGGGACGCGCCTGGTTGGTGCAATTCCTTTCGACCGCCATCTGACAACCTTCACGGTTGGTCAGCTTGCGGAAGAATTCAACTACCAGATTATCTGCGGAGCCGATTCCCTCAATAACATCATCGAAGATACTGTGGTAGCCGCAATGGAGCCGCAAAATGTTCTCCAGCATATTCACGACAACTCCATTATAATTATTCCCGGCGACCGCGTAGATAATATTCTGGTCTCCATTCTCGTGCTGTCCCGCGGACAACCCAGCGGCGGCATTATTCTCACCGGCGGTTTTGAACCCCATCCGATGATTGAACCCCTGCTTAAAAGCAGCCGCATCCCTGTTCTGCTCAGTCAGGAAGACACATTTACCGTCAGTGCTCGAATGAAGGATCTTGGCTTCAAAATTCGCTCTTATGATACAGAAAAGGTAGCTCGTCTTCATGATTTAGTAGATAAGTATGTAGATTGCGGCTTTATTCTAAATGCCGTTCAGCAATAGCAGCGTTGCAGGCCGGCTATATCTTTTGAAGCTTTATTACAAAATAACAAGCTTTTGTTCACCTATATTGTCCATTGTGCCGCATTGTTCCCCTTAGGGTTGAATTCTCATACAAATAGGTAGAGATTTATCCAACTACCCGCCTTTTGGAAATTTTAAACCTCCTCCTTATTGCCAGCGTATAATAAGAGAAGTATTTTTAATGGAGGTCAGAATAATGCATACCCATATTCACAGACCTGAATGGAACAAAATAAAACTTCAGATGGACGATATTCTTCGGGATCCACGTTTCTGGGCTGTGCTAGTCCTGATTGTGCTATTCGGATTAATGGTTCTGACGGCATTGTTTACAAAGCAGGGAAGCGGTACGATACCGGTCCATCCTTTTTATATGCCATAGGGCTGCCAAGAGGACTCGGCCGAAGTTGGCAGCCTGTATTATAAATCCGGCAAAGAAGAGGTATATTTTCTGAAAGGAGAAGCAATGAGCGTACAAGAATATCTTCAGCAGCATCATTGCGGGTACAGGGTAACAGAACATAAACCAGTTTTTACAGCCGAACAATTGGCGGTCGTTGAGCATGTATCGCCTCGGCAGGTGGCAAAACCAGTTGTCGTGCGATGTGATGGGCAGTATTACTTATGCGTCCTGCCCGCAGACAGAAAAATAGACTTTTATGCCATTGGGCATCATTTAAAGGTTAAAAATGTCGATCTGGCCAGCGAACAGGAGATGAAAACGCTTTTTACTGACAGTGAACTGGGGGCTGAACCGCCCTTCGGCAATTTATATAACCTTCCAACGCTGATGGACAAGACACTGGCCAAAGACAAGGAAATCGTTTTTCAGGCAGGCAGCCACAAGCAGTCGCTTTGGATGAGCATGGACGACTATAAAAAGCTGACTAATCCGGATATCTTTTCTTTCAGCTACCCACAAGTACTCGATGAGATTGAATCGATGCCGTTTGACCCCTTTTTTTATGACCCGTACGGCATCTAAAAATGATAAAATTTCAGCCGTTTGAAGCAGTGTATTCTTCCAATAAAAAATAGAACTGTGCAGGGGCTGGATTTTAGCCGCTTATGCCAAATCGGGATTAGGGGTCAACGATAATTTCTTAATAAACGTGTAATTTTTCATTCCACTGATAAGTTTTGAAAAGTTTGCCTGCCTTCTTTTGTTTTTGCTTGACCATCCGCAGAAACTTTCTTACAGTACAACCAACAACAGCATAATGAAAAGGAAAATATAAACTAAACTGGGTAGGTTCGTTCATGGCTGACGAGCAGGTTTTAGTAATCAAGCGGTCAATCATCGAAGAAATCGGGGTATTTCACGGATTGATGTTTAACATCCGGGAGTACTTGGACCGTATTTTTGCCGCCGGGGCAGGACAGTTTATTCCCCGCACGCAGGCGGAAAAAGATCCCGGTTTCAAGCAGCTGATTCCGTATGTTCTCATCAGCTGCAGCGGACGGTACCTGACCTATGTCCGCGGCAAGCGGGCCGGCGAAAGCCGCCTGATAGCCAAGCGTTCCATCGGCATTGGAGGACACATCAATCCCACCGATGATATGTCGCTCTTTTCCCCGTACCAGACATATCTCAATGCCGTCCAGCGGGAGGTCGAAGAGGAAATTTACATTCAAGCACGCTATACCGACCGTATTGCCGCCCTGCTCAATGACGACACCAACGAAGTCGGCGCTGTGCATTTGGGCATTGTACACCTCTGGACATTAGACTCCCAGCAAGTCAGCCGAAAAGAGCAAATGATTACCCAGCTTGAATTTATGAACAAAGATGCACTGCGGCAGGTTCGGGAACAGATGGAAACATGGTCGCAGCTGTGTCTGGATGAGCTGGACAATATCGAAAAAACCGTCCTTTCCTGAATGCCGTTCAGCTGTTCCTCAGGCAGATGAATGTTATCTGGTTTCGGCTGCCAAGCCGCATGGGTGGCCCCCACGTGCCGGAGCCCGTTGAAATATACAGATGCATTCGGCCTATCCTATGCAATCCTTTGAGGTATTGAAAACGGCTGCGTACCACCCAATTGAACGGCCAGATTTGGCCGTTGTGCGTGTGTCCACACAGCATCAAGTCAATCCCTGCTCTGGCTGCAGCGTTGTATCCTTCGGGCTGGTGATAAAGCAAAACCGTAAACAGATCCGGCTGTCGCTGAAGACGCGTTAACATATGCTCAACCCATGCCGGATCATCGCTGTCGTCAATGCCGACAAGCTGTATGCCGCTCCATTTTACCGCTTCATTCCGCAGCGGAATAACCGCTGTCTGCTTCAGCAGCGCAGCAGCTTTTTCCAGTCCGAAATAGCGTTCGTGGTTGCCTGATATCCAATAGATCGGGACATTCAAACGCTGCAGAGGCAAGAGCGCATCCGGCGGCAAATGCCCTTGCGGATCAATAAGGTCGCCTGTAATGACAACAGCATCCGGCTTCAGAGCTGCCGATTTTTCAACAAGCCGTTCCAAATGCCGCCAGCTGACTGAACCCAGATGAATATCGCTTAACTGCACAATATTCAGGTTTACGGGCGCTGGCAGCTCAATGGTTTCGACATTAATGCATCTGGCATTCATAAAAGCATACACCGACAGAAGAAGAATCGTCCCTGCGGCAAACCATCGGGAAATGTCCAATGGAAATCGAAAAATCAGATACAGCAAATCATGACTGAGCAGAACAATCAAGCACAGCCAGCCGACCCCCAAACCGATTGCTGAAAGCCGTACAAAAAAATTGCATAGGCCGCACGGATATTTGCGTTCCAGGATGGAAAAAAGGATATACCCAAACGCCAGCCAGACCAGCATCAGCCAGAAAAACATAGTGTGCTTGATCTTAAAGAATGCGAACAGCCGCGACAGGATATAATAATATCCGCCTAAGCAAATTCCTGAGAAAATGGATATAAAAACCAGCACCCCAAACCTTTGCATTATAAAACCAGTCCGACTGTCAAGCTGGGTTATTCCTGCATTCTCATCTGCCGTTTTTGACAGATTCGAAGGAATTTCCTATTTCCACCTGAACCTTCCCGTTTTGGATTAGTACTATTGTAGGGACATTTTGTTCGATTCATACAAGAAAAGGATATAAAATACCGAATAACAACGGTGATTTTGACCATTCAAGAAATCGTGATTTGGGGAAAACTATGAACCTGAATGAATATTTTGAAAATACAGATGGCGTTGGAATCTTGGCAACGGCCGACAGCAAAGGGAATGTGGACTGTGCGATTTATGCCACACCGCATATCATCGATGAGGAAACAATCGCATTTATTATGCGGCCGCGTCTGAGTTATAACAATATCCGGCAGAACCCGAAAGCCGTTTATATGTTTATTGAAAAAGGAGCCGGCTATAAAGGGCGTCGGCTATATCTGGAAATGAGCCATGTTGAGACCAATTCTGAAAAGGTTCATCTGATTCGTCGGAAATCCCACGGCGGAGGCGACGAGGCAGATGCCAAACTGGTTTATTTCAAAGTGATGCTGACACGACCGCTGGTTGGGGAACAAGAGACATCCTGATATGAACCGTCAGCTTCTCCTACTATGCACAATTTGCATTCTGATATGCCTTGCGGTGGGAGGAATCAGCGGATTGACCGTACAGAATGGCGGCGGAGAATGGTATGCAGCTTTAAAGCGTCCGCCGCTGAATCCGCCGGCACAGGTATTCGGGATTGTATGGCCCATACTGTATGTTCTAATGGGCATTGCAGCAGGTCTAATCTGGGCCCGTGGCTGGCAAACTGCCGGCGTAAAGCAGGCCTTGTTGGTCTTTGGTATTCAGCTTGTGCTCAACGGGCTGTGGAGTCCGCTGTTTTTTGGTCTGCATTGGATAGGAGCAGCATTGGCAGAGTGTATTTTGCTGTGGGCAATGGTTTTAGCTGCCGCAGCAAGATTTAAAACCATTTGTCCATCCGCTTCCCTTTTGCTCTGGCCGTATCTGGGCTGGCTGACATTTGCTGTGTATCTGAATGCCGGCTACTGGATTCTTAATAGATAACACAGCCTCCTATAAAATCTGCCTGCTAAGATAGGGTGATAACAAAAAGCAGAAATTGAATAGCGTATTTATTCTTGAGGCAGTCGGGCTAAATCTGCATCGGCTCCGGCGACCATAAGAATATCATCCTGATAGACTTTGGTTTCCGGCATAGGAACATTGAGAATTTCGCCGGATTCCTCCTGTTCAACAGCCCTGCTTCGCTTAATTGCTACAAGGTTAAGATTGTATTTTTGCCGAAGCTGCAGTTCTCGAACAGTCTTGCCGTCAAAACTGGCCGGAGCAGAAACCCGGGCCAGACTGTACCCCGGGGAAAAATCGATTTTTTCCTCAATATGCGGTGTAATCAGCCGGTATGCCCACCGCTGGGCTGTTTCTATTTCGGGATATATCACCTCGGTTGCCCCGATGGCCGTAAAAACAGTTCCGGCAGTTGTGTTTTCCGCACGGGCAAAAATCTGCGGAATCCCCAATTTTTTGAGATTCACAACCGTTAATATAGCCGATTCAAATCCGTGCCCGGCTCCCATTCCGACAACCGCGATATCGACCCTGTCGATTCCCTGAGCTTTTAGGGCATCGATATCGGTGCTGTCGAGCCGAATAGCCACTGCAACCTGGTCACGTATGTTTTCAATCACCTCTCGGTCTCTGTCAATTGCAATCACTTCAGCTCCGCCGGCAGACAAGGCACGTGCCAAACTGCTGCCAAACCGCCCTAATCCAATCACTACAAAACGCTTCATATTCAATCCTCATTATAAAAGAAAGTCCGGCTGCCAAGCCGACTACTATAAGGTTCCTGTTTGATTATCCTTTATCCAACAACCAGCGGCTCTACCGGATAATCATATTTGGCCGGCTTGACATTAAACATAAGCGCTGTCAGCAGCGTCATCGGCCCCAGACGTCCAATGAGCATCATGGCAACAATAATCCATTTGCCCGCCGTGGTCAAAACCGGCGTAATTCCAGTCGTTAATCCCACAGTACCCATCGCCGAGGCCGCTTCAAAAGCCACATCTTCAATCGGCAGGGATTCGCCACGTTCTGTAATTGTCAGCGCCAGTGTGCCGGCCAGCAGCATAACCGCATAGAGAACCGTAATTGTTACCGCCCGTCCGAGCACTACCAGCGGAACAGCCCGACGAAATATTTCCACTTCTCTGCGCTTCCCCAAAGTTGCATAAATCACCATTACTACCAAAGCAAAGGTAACCGTTTTTATGCCGCCGGCCGTAGAACCGGGCGAGCCGCCGATGCACATCAGAATAATAAGAATCAGCTTACTGGCCGGAGAAAGCGCCGCAATATCAATGGTATTGAAGCCCGCTGTTCTGGCGGTAATAGATTGAAACAGGGCTGACAAAAACCGGGGATCCCGTTGAGGACTGGTCGAACAGGCCTCAAACAGCATCAAACCTGCGGTACCGGCCATAATCAAAAGAAGGGTCGTGGTTAGAACCACTTTCGTCTGAAGCGTCAGCCGCCGTGGACTTTGGAGATTAAATACATCCGGATAGATGCCCTTTTTGCTGAAAAGGCGATTTAGCCGCTGGCCGGAGACCTCTGCCAGATTATAAAGAACGGCAAATCCGAGACCGCCGAGAATAATCAGGGGACAGATAACTGCATAGACAGAGATGCAAGAACGGAAATCCATCAGACTGTTGCTCATCAGCGAGAAACCGGCATTGCAAAAGGCACTGATGGAATGAAAAATACTGAAAAACCAGCGACGCTCCGGAGCTACCAGACTTGGCACATAATCCCACATTGGATACAGGCAGACTGCCCCGACGGCCTCAACAAGAAGCGTTGAAACAATAATGAAGCCGACCATTGTGCTGATGCGGCTAAGCGTGCGTTCGTTAAGTAAATCCTGCAGAGCCGCCTGTTCCCGCATTGTCATGGATTGACCCAGAAGCAGCCCTAAAACAGCCCCAAAGATCACAATGCCCAATCCACCCAGCTGCATCAGCGACAAAATAACAATCTGACCAAAGAGTGTAAAATCACGGCCGGTATTTTTAACAATCAGCCCTGTTACGCACGTGGCGCTGGTTGCCGTGAAAACCGCATCCGTCACATTTATTGTTCCCTCATGCGCCCGGGGCAGCATCAGCAGGCCGGCCCCTGCCAGAATCAGCACCACAAACAGGGTAATCAGCGAACGGGCAGGATTGTGCCCTGTGGAGGCCAGATAGACGGTGCTTCGGCAGACTTTGTCGATCACCTGTACTATCAGGTAAATGCTGATGCCTTGAACAAACCACTCAAAGATTTGACCGGAGGACCACTTTTCTGCCCCCAAAAAAAGAACAAACAGCAAACCCAGCAGAGGAATTTCGAACCAGTACAGCCGGAAAAAATCCCGCTTGGAAACTGCGTTAAAATACCGAATCAATTTTTCTGTTACAAAAAAACAGAACAGGATGATTTCGGCACTGTGCAGCCAGATGCTGGGCAAAGGCGGCTGGTCAAAACCATACAGCATCACAAAAGTCGATGCTACAGCCGCAATTCCGATAAGATTGAGGCCAACAATAACCGCATCCAGCTTTTTATTCTTGTATTGACTTTCATCCATCAAGTCAGAAAACATTCTGCCTTTATGTCTGATTGGATATGTTCAATATCCGGTATTATAAGATTTCCTGATTTGTTTTACCCGCTTTAGGGAAAAATTTCCATTCTTTTTTACCCGATATCGGCCAGACCAAGTTTGGCTCCAAACCGTCGGATGAGTTCCTGACGAACAGCCGCATTGTGAGGACTGGTTAAAGCCGGATCCGCTTCAATCAGCTCAAAGGCATCCCGACGGGCCAGATTCAGCAGATCAAAATCATCTACAATATTGGCAATCTTCAAATCCGGCAGACCATGCTGGCGTGCACTGAACAATTCACCGGGACCGCGCAGCCGCAGGTCCTGTTCGGCAATTTCAAAACCATCCCGGCTGCGGGTTAAAATCTGCAGCCGGCTGACAGCCTTTTCATCATCCGTTTCGGCAAATAAAAGACAATAGGACTTGCTCTGGCCGCGGCCGATTCGTCCGCGAAGCTGGTGCAGCTGGGCAAGGCCAAAGCGATTGGCATTTTCTATAACCATAATGGTTGCATTGGGAACATCTACTCCGACTTCGATTACCACTGTTGAAACCAGCACATCCAGCTTGCCGGTACGAAACTGCTCCATCACCTGGTCTTTTTCTGCCGACGGCATCTGGCCGTGCAAAAGCCCAATCTTAAACTCCGGAAAAATCTTTTCTTTCAAATAATGATACTCATCAACCGCGGCTTTTATGTCGCCATTGGCGCTGTCAGCCTCCGAAAAAGCGTCAATCCTCGGATACACAAAATAGGCCTGCTTTTTAGCCCGCAGCCGCTGCCGTATAAACTCCATTGCATCGCGCCGATTGGGCGGCTGCACCCAGCGTGTAATCACTTCGCCCCGTCCCGGCGGAGTGTGCTTAATCATCGACACATCCAAATCGCCGAAGGCCGTCATCGCCAGCGTGCGCGGGATGGGTGTGGCCGTCATCACCAAGCAATGGGGCCAATGACCTTTGCGCAGGCCGGCCCGCTGATGCACTCCGAATTTGTGCTGCTCATCAATAATAACCAGACCCAGATTGGCAAAGGCCACATCTTCTTCCAGCAAAGCAACCGTGCCGACAACAATATCCACATCTCCATTTTTCACCCGGTTCAATAACTCCTGTCTGTTTTTGCCGGTCAGTCCACCGATGAGCAGTTCCCGCCGAACCCGGCTGCCTGCCAAAAAGCGTTCGATGCTGGCGAAATGCTGGCGAGCCAGAATTTCCGTCGGGGCCATAATGGCTGCCTGTGTTTTGTTGGCTACTGCAACCAGTGCCGCATAGAGGGCAACCACCGTCTTGCCCGAACCGACATCACCCTGCAGAAGCCGGTTCATCGGGACCTCTTTGGCCATATCAGCGGTAATCTCACGGATGACTTGCTCCTGATCAGCTGTCAGCAGAAATGGAAATCGCTGACGAATGCGGCGGTCAATTTCATCGGTGCACACCATTGGCACCGCCGGACAAGCATGCTGAATATGGTACCGTTTCAGCGCCAAACCGGCCTGCATGAAGAACAGTTCTTCGTATTTAAGCCTGCGTCTGGCTGCAGCAAGCATATCCTCGTTGTCTGGAATATGAATCTGCCGATAGGCGTCCGGCCGGGGCATCAATTCATTTCTTTTCCGAAAAGCTGCATCGAACAGTTCCGGCATCAGAGGAGCCAGCAAGTCGATATTCGTCCTTACAATTTTTTTAATCTGCCAGCTCGGCAGTTTGGCGCTGGCCGGATAAACCGGACCGCTGAATGCATCCGGCCCGCGCGGCTGATCGGGATGGACAATCAAAAACTTCGGATTATTGATTTGAAGCTGATATCGGTAGCGAATGGCCTTGCCATGAACCAGCAGCATCTGCCCCGGTTCCAGCTGGTTAACCAGATATCGGCCGTGAAACCACACAATCCGAATAGTCCCTGTCTGGTCGGCCAGCGTCGCCTCAAAAAGGGGAATTTTCCGGTACGGCTGCCAGTCCGTCTGTTCCACCAGCCCGAGAATACACACTGTTTGGTTGGCACGCACATCGGAAATGGCCATCGGTTCGGGCATAAAGACCCAATCCCGAGGGTAATATTCCAGCAGGTCACCGACTGTTTTCACTCCCAGTTCATCAAACGCTTGTGCCCGCATAGGCCCCACTCCGGCCAGAAACTGCACGGGTGTGTCTAATGTTATCGTACCGGCTTGCTGCACCATATGCGTTATCTTATCCGTCCTTTTGTCATTATGCAAGTGCCGCATAGCAGAGAAATAAAGTCCCAAAATGCATTCTCTGAGATTATTTTGCCGCACCGCCAGCACAGGTCCGGCTGTGAATCCGGCAGTCCTGATTTATCCGTCCGCCGGCGTCTTGCAGAAATGGCCGGTTTGGTATGAAGCTTACGTTTTTATTGAAGGGCAATAAAACAGCCGCTACCGGGTATCAATATTCTCTTCCTGAGGCGTCAGGATATGTTCTTCGTGGGCAAAATCATCGTCAGGATTGCTTTCGATTTCATCCGACGGATCGGCTTCCTGCGTCAAATCGCTGTACCCTGCAACCTGATCATGAATCATATTCTTTCTCATCGCCTCATACTCTTCAAGAGTCATTACAACTTCGCGGGCCTGGCTGCCCTTGTACTCGCCCAGCAGTCCCATCGCCGCCATCGTCTCAATAATCCGAGAAGCCCGTGCATAGCCGATTCCCAACCGCCGCTGCAGAAGCGACACGCTGCCCCGCTGGGTCTCCAGGACAACTTTGACAGCATCTTCAAAGAGCTCATCCTGCTTAGCGGCTGACAAATCTACGGTATTGAGCTGCATCAACTCTGTACTGTACTGCGGCTGGGCAACATTCTTGAGGAATTCCACAATCCCGCGAATTTCATCATCTTCCAAATATGCCCCCTGCGACCGTATCAGCTCGCTGGTTCCCGGACGCAGAAACAGCATATCCCCCTGCCCCAGCAGCGCTTCAGCGCCGTTTTGGTCAAGAATGATCCGGCTGTCCATTCTTGCGGCCACGCGGAATGCAATCCGCGAGGGCATATTGGATTTAATAAGCCCTGTTACCACAGTGGCCTGAGGCCGCTGGGTGGCCAACACCAGATGAATGCCGACAGCACGGCTCTTCTGCGCTATGCGGACGATATAGGCCTCTACTTCTTTGGCGGATGTCATCATCAAATCGGCCAGCTCATCAATGATAATAACAATATGCGGCAGCTTCTTAGGAATTTTGGCTTCCTCTTCCTGACTGGAGGGCTTAAACCGTTCAATAAGCTGCTCGGCTGTCAGCAGATTGTACGAGGCGATATTCCGCACCTGCGCTTCTGCCAGCAGCTCGTAACGCTCGTCCATTTTCTGCATGGCCCATTCGAGAATCTGCTCGGCACGCCGCATCTCCGTAATTGTCGGACACATCAGATGCGGAATCGACTCGAACATTGCCATTTCCACCATTTTAGGGTCAATCAGAATAAGCTTGACTTCATCCGGCCGGCGGGTCAAAAGGATGCTGGTAATGATGCTGTTGATGCAGACGCTCTTGCCCGAACCGGTCGTACCGGCTATCAGCAGATGGGGCATGGAGGCCAAGTCTGACACCAGCACCTCCCCGGAGGAGCTTTTGCCAAGAAACAGCGGAATCTGCATTTTAGCAGCTGCTGTTCCCTTCTGAATCAATTCCTTCAGCCGAACAATTTCCCGCTGGCTGTTGGGAACCTCGATGCCAATTGTATGCTTGCCGGCCAGCGGTGCTACAACCCGCACAGAGCCGGAACCCAGTGCACGAGCCATATCATTCGACAGCGCCGAAATCTGGTTGACCTTGACCCCGGGAGCCAGCTCCAGCTCATACATCGTAATTGCCGGTCCTGCTTCCGCATTCACCACATTGGCGCTGATGCCGAACTCCTGAAGCAGGTCCTCAAGGGCTTTGGCTTTGTGCTCGACCATTTTGCTCTGAACAGCAGCAAAACCCGTCTCCGGCTCCCGCAGCAGTTCCAGCGGCGGAAGCTGATAATCATCATAACTTCTCTGAACCGGCAAAGTGGTTTTAGGACGCACACTTTGCTTGGGCTTCTGCGCCACCGCCTGTTTTTTCTCTTCCGGTTCACTGGATCCGCTGGTTTCGGCATGTTTTACAGATATATCCGGCGGTTCCTGTGCCGCCGGCTGGGAAAGAACAGGCTGGATTTCTTGCGGAACAGATCCGGCGGATTCGGAAATCAGCGGCTGCTGTTCTAAGGATTTGGCTTTATGCTGGGCAGTATAATTGTGAACAGCCTGCGCAAATGAGGCGGCCTGTTTTTTCTGACGCTGACTGAGCCGGATCCATATATCGCCCAATGCCTGCGAATGCTCACAAGCCGCATTCCAGGCCGGCTCAGCCAGTCCCATCGCCTTCAACACGACTGTGCCAAACCAGCGGACCAATGCAAAAACCACCGAGTCAGCCAGCAGCAGCGCTCCCACTGTCCAGCAGCACAGGACAACAAGCCAGCTGCCTAATTTGGCAAGATGCTGATTCAGATACACTGCCGCACCTACACCCAAGATGCCACCGTTTCCAGTCGGGAAAGACCCATTCTTAAACAGCCCCAATGTCTCATAGGGCCAAACCATATACCATGCTGTTGAAATAGAAGCCACTACCAAAATCAGTCCGACCAGACGCAGGAGCGGCTGGGTAACAGATTTGCCGCAGATATGTATTGCCAACGCCGCCGCCGCCGAAAACCAAGCCACCAGAATGCCCGGCCCGAAATAATACAAAGCATAATAGGCCGCAAAAGCACCCGCACGACCGCAGAGATTGTGCGGGGGATTATTGTACGGCCAAACATACTCACTGGGCGAATCGCCTATATCAAAACTTAAGGTACTGACGAATAAGAAAATACAGATGCACAGGAGGATAAATTCTCCAGCAATCCGATAGACATTTGCGTGCTTCACGGTTGTTTATAATCCTTGTTTTTATTATTAAAAACACCTATTAAAAATCTTGCTTTGTATTTTATATCGGCATTTGGGACTGATTTTATGCAAAAGCTGTCTGGCAATGAATAAAAATATCTTCATCTGTTATCAAAACTGTGATTTCAACATTAAAAACAGGTAAAATAGAAAAGAAAGTTAAAAAATGCAATTTGATCGAGGATCTGGAAGAAGTCAGCATTCCACAATCAGCTGACCGCCAGAGGTGCCAAAAAAGATGAAAGTAATCAGCACAAGGCCGGCTCCTGCAAAAAATAAGGCCCGCCGATTGCTGGGATTGAGAATCCGCTCAAGCCAAGCAGGTATGGGATCCTGTTGGGGTTTGCTTTCAATCTGGGCAATCAATTTTTCAGTTTCTTCTCTTAACGCCCTATTGCGAACTTCGGGAAAATCGGTATCCGGTGCTGACGGCTTGCGGCCGAATGTTACAGGACTAAGACGCTCCAATATATTCGGTTCTGCTTCTATGAATGCAATCTGGGCATCATATTTGCTGCTTAACGAGCGCATTCTCGCATTCTGCTGCTGGATTTCCAGCAATCGATTGCGGCTTTGATAATATTGTACCAGCTCCGGCTCGGCTAAAATTGACAGAACCATTGCAATCATTCCAATCAGGAAAAAGACTGCAAATAAAAAGAACCGGATTATCCGTGCAAGCCGCAGCATATTTTCACTATCCAAACCTGAAACACATCCCCGCATCAGCGTTGGCATCTGTAGCGAAAGGGGCGTTTCAAATTCGATAAATAAGATCAGAAAAAAAGGGCACAGACGCAAGAAATGCCCCTGTGCCCATTTTATCGGTCTTTAAAGGGTTAGTACTTGAAGATTTCCCCGCCGTAACGGGCTGCCGAGCCGAGTTCCTCATGAATCCGCAGAAGCTGGTTGTATTTGCAGATGCGATCTGTACGGCAGGCAGAACCTGTCTTAATTTGTCCCACACCTGTGGCTACTGCCAAATCGGCTATGGTGGCGTCTTCGGTTTCGCCGGAACGATGGCTTATGACGGCAGTATAACCATTGCGCTGAGCCAAATTAATGGCTTCCAAGGTCTCGGTAAGCGTGCCGATCTGGTTGACCTTGATAAGAATAGAATTGGCACAGCCCTTTTCTATTCCGGCAGCCAGTCGCTTGGTATTGGTAACAAACAGGTCATCGCCGACAAGCTGATATCGGCCGCCGACTTTTTCAGTCAGGTATTTCCAGCTGTCCCAGTCATCTTCAGCCAGACCATCTTCCAGACTGACGATAGGATATTTATTCAGCCATTCCATCCAGTAGTCAGCCATCTGCTTGCCGGTAATCTGTTTCTTCGGATCGGATTTGAAGAACTTGTATTTCTTGGTGCTGCCGGTCCACATTTCAGAGGCTGCCGGATCCAGCGCAATGAAAATATCCTTGCCCGCTTTATAGCCGGCCTTCTTGATGGCTTCGAGAATAACCTCGATGGCTTCCTGATTGCTCTTAAGAGAAGGAGCAAAACCGCCTTCGTCGCCGACAGCTGTATTATAGCCCTTGCTTTTCAACACACTTTTGAGCGAATGGAAGACCTCGACACCCATCTGCAAAGCAGTCGGGAAATCTTTGGCGCCGACAGGCATCACCATAAATTCCTGAAAGTCCACATTGTTGTCGGCGTGTTTGCCGCCGTTGAGAATGTTCATCATCGGCACCGGCAGGATATTGGCATTGCATCCACCGATGTAGCGATACAGCGGCAAATCCACAGAGATTGCCGCCGCTTTAGCAACCGCCAATGAGACACCTAAAATAGCATTGGCACCGAGCTTGGACTTGTTAGCAGTTCCATCCAGCTTGCATAGAAATGCATCCAGCTCTTCCTGAGCCATAGCATCCATACCGAGTATTTCGGGAGCGATTTTTTCATTTACATTCTTAACAGCCGACAAAACGCCTTTGCCGTTATAGCGTTTGGACTTGGCATCACGCAGCTCGCAGGCCTCATGGACACCCGTACTGGCACCGCTGGGCACTGCCGCACGTCCAAAGGAACCATCGTCCAGAAGAACATCCACCTCGACGGTTGGATTGCCGCGCGAGTCCAGAATTTCTCGTGCTTTTACATCAACAATTGTTGTGTACATTGGTCTTTCCTTTCATTCTTAAAGCAGTTGCTTTTACTGTATCCTATTATTCAGCAGGCCTTGCCCGAAGAAACGGCATAAAAAGGTACACCACAGCCGCCGCTTCGTCAAGAATGGATTTTGCGAAAAAGAGCAATTGCCTCTATTCCTTAAGCCGCAGACTGTCGCCAGTATCTTCCAATTCGTGAAGACGGGCACGGGATTGCGGGCTCATGGTTGGCTGGTGGCATACCAGCATCAGCCGGCCGTCAAATGTCCGAAAGACCATGCCATGCCCGCTGTCATCAGTCAGCAGGGGCTCAAGCTGCCGCCATGGACCAGCCAGCCGGCCCGACAATGAAAAAGCAACCGTTTGGGCATATTTCTTGTTTTCCTGCCAGCTTGACCAGAGCATCAGCAGCCGTCCGGTTTTGGTCCGCCAAAGAAAACAGCCGTCGGTAACAAACGTACGGGATTCATCGTCCGGTTTGGCCTGCCAAGGGGTAATCCATGGCGCATCAGATCCTTCAAAGAGCATCAGGGGTTTATCCTCTTGGGGACCGGATAGATCCGGTTTGAGACGTACGGCCTCAACAGTGCCGTTGGTAACCTGTATCCACTCATGGCAGTAAACTATCCACGGAATGCCGTCTTCAACAAAAAGCGTGCCGTCCAGTGTCATCAGGCCGTCGGGTGTTGCCGGCCGGTCCGCCAGCGGCACAAATGGCCCGTCGGGTGTAGCGCTGACAAAAATCTGCGTAGCCCGCATATGGGTAACACGCGGTGTTTGCGGCGGCTGGGTATAGATTTTGTCGCGGTTATGAAGAGTAACAAACAAGTAATATTTGCCATTGTATAAATGTACCTCGGGCGCCCAGGCACCATGAGCAGGATTAGCCCAGCCGTCTTGGGGTACTTGAAATACGACTTTGGGACCCTGCCACAGCTTGAGATCCTTGCTTGTGTAAGCGACCACACCGGCCTGGCCCCGCGGCAGAGCACCGGAGGTGATGCTGGTGTAGAGATAATAGGTTTGGCTGCCGGAATCAGCCAAAATAAATGGATCATGGGCACGAAAATCTTCCAGAGCCATATTTTCCGCTGCATACCCACTAACAGCCGAAACGATGCATAATAAGACAAGAAGCGGCTTAGCAGGATTATACATCATTTTTTCCCCCTTGCTGATGGTTTCTTAAAAGGATTTTGAACAAGTGATTGGTCCGGCTCAAATGCAAGCTGGTCAAACCGTCGTTCTTGCTGGGGCGCTTTTCCGAAAAAGAGCATATCGGCAAAATCCACCAATGCCTGCCAGTCTTCTTCATTCTGGTCGTGCGGCCCTCTGCGAAACCAGATGCCCTGATTTTCAGGAACACCCAGCCATTCAAACACCGGCTGTGCGGCCAGATACGATTGCTGAGTGCCGTAAGGATTGGCCCACAGATCATCCACTGAATCAGTGGACAAAAGCCCGCGGGGGGCAACCAGTGCCCGAAGCAGATGCTGGTCAAAAGGCAATAGATTTTCTCTGTCTGCAAACTCCCGAAATCGCGGCACAAACCAATATCCAAACCGCTTGGGGTCAGTAATTTTCTCGAGAGTTTCGCACGTCTGTCCCTGCAGACGGAAACAGCCCGCCCCGCCGCAGCCGGAACCGTTGGGAACAGTCAGAGCAATTCGCTCATCCATTGCACCTGCCAGAAGAGCGGCTTTGCCGCCGCGGGAATGACCCGTAAAAATCAGTTTATCTTTGTCTACATAGTCCAGTGTCGTTAAGTAATCTATCACCCGCATTCCGCCCCAAGCCCATACAGCCAGCGTTGCCCAGTCATAGTCCGGATAAGCCGACTGGGCTGGCCCAGCAACGCCGTCTTTATCGGGATCGAAATCGTGGCGATTATAGTCCACCAGCATATAGCCGCGCTGCAGGAGTTCCTGCGGGATGCGGAAAATCCCATAATCATTTCGAATAATAACGGGAAATGGTCCTGTCCCGGGCGGTATCACAATCCCGACATTGACTGCGATAGACTCCTGCGGCCCCATCGTTAAAATCACATGCCGCTGAATAGCCCCGCTTTCTGAAACCTTTTCACTTTGTATCTTGGCTGTAACATTGCCCGGTGCCGGCGGCATATGTCCGTATTCATAATAAGCAAACAGAATCTTCAATTCATCACGCCGGCGCTGCCAGTCCGACACAGTTTTGACATGGCTTCCATTCTGCATTATAAACGGATCAGGAAGCGTTGAAAGAACAGGCAATTGATCCACAGGGGGTGTTTTTACAGCAGGATTGGGCCCCATTGAACAGCCGGCCAAAACTACCGCTACCATCAAACTTGTCCTATCCACTCTGAACCCTTTCATCCGCCATTTTGGATTCTTACTATACTGCAAGCCGGCATCTATCTCAACGGATTTCAAAAAAATACACAATCAGCTGATACTTAAAGATTACCTTTGAAAAGCAGACATAGATTGACGCTAATTAAGATAAGCAATGGATAAGATTAATGTCTGCTCGAATACTTTTCAATACACTGTCTATTATTCAAACTGGATATCCGAAAGGACAAATTGCAGGTCCGTGCGGCCGTTGTAGGTATTATACTGCGGCTCGAAAGCGACGCTGAATGTGTCAATCTCCAGCAGTTTCTTTTCGAGATTTCCCATCCCGAAGCCGATACAGCGGACAGCTCCGCTGGCATCAGCAATCGAAAGCTGCAGGTGGTCATTGCGGGCGCCGACCTTGCGCGGGGGAGCAATCAGTTTGACGCCGCGAACAGCAAAGAGGGGCTTGGGATTGCCCTGCCCGAACGGCTCGAGGTAGTTGAGTTCTTTCATCAGCCGTTCGGTAAAATCGGCTATACGCACTTCGGCATCAATCGTCAAACAGGACGCGGGCATCTTTTCCCTGAATGCCTGTTCTGCGGATGCCTCAAATGCCTCTGCAAACGCCGCTATGCGCGACGGTTCGATTCTCAAGCCAGCCGCCATCTCGTGGCCGCCGAAACTTATCAGATAGTCCGAACAGGCCTCCAGATGCGCATGCAAATTAAAGCCCTCGATAGAGCGGCCGGAACCCTGCCCAATTCCCTCGCCGGTGTTTATCAAAATCGTCGGCCGATAAAAATCATCTACAATCCGGGCAGCAACGATGCCGATAACACCAGTGTGCCAGTTCTCATCAGCCAGCACAATGGTTTTTCGGTCCGGATGATGAAGCCCCATCTGCACAATCCGCTGGCGGGCCTGCTTGAAGATATCCAATTGATATTTCTGGCGGAGACGGTTCTGGTCTTTGAGGTACTGTGCAATCTGGATTGCTCGGACTTCGCTTTCTGTCGTCAGCAGCTCGACTGCCAGACGGGCATGTCCCATTCGTCCGGCGGCATTGAGCATCGGGGCCAGACGGAATGCTACAGCATAGCTGTTGACATCAGCGGCATACAGCTCGGCTGTCTGCACCAGCGTCCGAATCCCGACAAGATTGGAGGCCTCCAGCGCCTTCAATCCATAGCCGGCCAGCACACGGTTTTCACCCCGAAGGTCCACCACATCGGCAATCGTGCCGATGCCGGCCAGCGTGGTGGCATTGAGCAGATATTGACGCAGCGGGGCTGATAATTGAACTCCTTTTTTGTAGGCATTAGCCACTGCCCAAGCCAGCTTAAATGCCACCATCGCACCGGCCGAGTGCGGATTGCCGTAGGCGGGATCCAGCCGCGGATGAACGATAGCCGCCGCATCAGGCAGAACTGCCCCCGGCTGATGATGATCGGTTATAAGGGTTTGGATGCCCATCTCCCGAGCCAGCCGCACCGGTTCGACAGCGGTAATCCCGCAATCAACCGTTATCAGAAGCTCTGTGCCGCCGGCGGCCAGTCGGCGCACGGCGTCGCTGTTGAGACCATAGCCCTCATCGATACGATGGGGAATATAATAATCCACCTGCGCCCCCAGCATCTGCAGCAGATGCCACAGAATTGCCACACTGGTGATGCCATCCACATCATAATCGCCGTAAATGGATATTTTTTTGCGGCTTTCAATCGCCTGACGAATGCACGCCGCCGCTTCGGAAATGCCGAACATCTGTTCCGGCGCAATCAAGTCGCTCAGTTTGGGAGATAAAAAAGCACGGGCTGGTTCGGTCTGGTCAAGCTGGCGGTTAATAAGAATTTGCGCGACCAGCGGCGATATATTCAGCGACTGGGCCAATTTAGCCGCATCACGGCTGGCCGGACGTATCTGCCAGACCTTTTTCTGCATCCCTGCCGCTATATTTCGCATCGCTTATCCAATCCCTATCTATTCTGCTCGGTTGACCTGCGCTATTATACACCCTGATATGTCAATTTCCAACCCCCAGTATCTAAGGCGTTCAGAAAAGCTCGCTGATGCAAATCTGCCCTTATTCTTTGGAGAATAAACCTGCCCTGTTATCAGTCCAGAGCAGCTTTCCTTTCAGCATCCGGCAGTCACCTTGATACACCGGTCACACAGGTCAGGGTAGTCGGCATTCTGGCCGACAGTAGGCCAGTAGTTCCAGCAGCGCTGACACTTGGGGTACGGACTCTTAGACGCTGTAATCTTAAGAGCCGCTCCCTTGGCCGCAGAAACCTGACTGACAATGCACAGAGCAGCAAAAGTCTCAATGCCTATCTGATTGAGGATCGTCAGCAGTTCCTCATCATTTGTTTCAATCTGTACCGCCGCTTCCTGATTGCTGCCGATAAGCTGATTTTTGCGAAGCGGTTCCAGCACTTTGAGCACGTCATCCCGCAGAGCCATAATTTTTCCCCATCGGCCGGCATTGGCAGAGGGATTGATGGACGCATCCGGCTGCGGCATCAGCGCCAAATGAACGCTGTCAACGGGCTGACTTTTATAGGGGATCGCAGCCCACGCCTCCTCGGCAGTGTGGACAAGGATAGGCGCCAGCATCCGCACCAGCGCATCGAGTATGCGATACATCGCAGTCTGTCCGCTGCGGCGGCTGCGGCTGGCGGCTCCATCGCAGTACATCCGGTCTTTAAGCACATCCATATAGATACTGCTCATCTCGACTGTGCAGAAATTGTAAATCAATCCATAGACGCGATGGAACATAAAGCTTTCGTACGCTTCGTGCACCTGAGCAATCAGTTCCTGAAGCTTTTCCATCGCCCACTGGTCAACCACCTGCATATCCTTATAGTCCACAGCCATTTCGGCCGGCACGAAGTCATTGATGTTGCTCAGAAGGTATCGCAGGGTATTGCGTATTTTGCGATAGGCCTCCTGCAGACGGCCAATCAGCTCATCGCTGCAGCGCATATCTTCCTGATAATTGACGCTGGCAACCCACAACCGGAGAACATCAGCCCCGTATTTTTCTATTTCCTCCAGCGCACTGACATAGTTGCCTGCCGACTTGGACTGCTTCATTCCCTTTTCATCAACAGTAAAACCATGCGTCAGCACCGTTTTGAACGGCGGCCTGCCGGTTGCCCCCAAGGCCGGCAGAAGCGACAGCTGAAACCAGCCGCGATGCTGGTCAGAACCTTCCAAGTATAAATCCACCGGTACAGGCTGGCCGGCCATCCGTATGACACTGTGCCAGCTGCAGCCGGACTCAAACCATACATCAAATATATTTTCTTCCTTGCGCAGGTCATCCCAGTCAAATCCGTCCGGTAGAACAAAATCGCTGCCTAAAATCTCTTTGGGGGAATCGGTAAACCAGCTGTCGGAACCCTTTTTGCCGATATGCCGCGCAACAGCCAAGACCGACTCCTTGGTCAACAGCGACTGCCCTCTGCTGTTGACAAACGCCGGTATCGGCAGCCCCCAAGCCCGCTGGCGGCTGATGCACCAATCAGGGCGGGATTCGAGCATTCCCTGAATCCGCTTTTGCCCCCAGCTCGGCACCCAGGTTACATCTTTTATCTGTTCCAGTGCCAGATTGCGAAGACTTTTACCGCCGAACTTTTCCACATCTTTATCCACACTGATAAACCATTGCTCGGTGGCACGTAAAATTACCGGCATTTTGCTTCGCCAGCAGTGCGGGTAGCTGTGCAGAATGCTGTCTTCATGCACCAGCAGCCCCAACTGCCTGAGGTAGGCATTTACTTCGGTATCAACCTCAAGTACTTTTTTGCCGCGCAGCCATTGAGGCACCGTATCATCATACGTACCATCATCACGAACCGGCGAATAAACAGCCAGCCCGTACTGCATTCCGGCCACATAGTCTTCGGCTCCATGCCCGGGTGCAATGTGCACAATGCCGGTGCCGTCATCGGTGGTAACAAACTCCGCATTAATAGCAAAATAAGCGTCCTTATCGGTCGGATTTTTCTCAATATAGGGATGCAGATACCGCAGTTTTTCGAAGGCGCTGCCTTTGACGGGCTGGCTGACAGAATACTGCCCTTCCGGACAACCGGCGGCCTTAATAACTGCTTCCAGACGATCCGCACAGACAATCGAGGTAAATGTCGTGCCGTTTCTGTTATACGTCAAACCCACATAATCATGCCATGGATGCAGTGCAACAGCCAAATTGGCCGCTAAGGTCCACGGGGTCGTTGTCCATATCATAAAGCAGACCTTGCTGTCTGCAGGCGCCAGACCCATCTGCCGAACCTTTTGCGCCGAGGCGGCATCCATCGGAAAATTAACATAAATGCTCGAAGATGTAATATCCTTGTATTCCAGCTCGGCATCGGCCAAGGCCGTTTCACAACCCACAGACCAATGAATGGGCTTGAGCTGCTTATAGACCAGTCCATTGCCGACCAATTCGGCAAAGATTTCCAGAATCCCCTGCTCGTACTGCGGCTTGAGCGTCAGGTACGGATGTTCAAAGTCGCCGAAGACACCCAAAGACTGAAACTGTTTCGTTTGGAGTTTGACATATTTCGATGCGTATTTATGGCACTCCCTGCGTATTTCGGGCTTGGACATCTGCTTGGCCTTTTCGCCCAGTTCGGCCATCACCTTAACCTCAATAGGCAGGCCGTGGCAGTCCCAGCCGGGAACAAAGGGGGCACAAAAGCCCGTCATTGTTTTATATTTAACAACAAAGTCCTTCAGCACTTTATTGATGACATGGCCCATATGAATATCACCATTGGCATACGGGGGGCCGTCGTGCAGAATGTACAGCGGGGCCTCTTTCCGGGCGGCCATGATTTTGCCGTAAATATCTTCCTTTTCCCACAGTTTTCGCTGCTGCGGCTCGCGCTGGGTCAGGTTGGCCTTCATCGCAAAACTGGTTTGCGGAAGATTCAGTGTATCTTTATATCCTTTTCTGCCATCTTTATCCGACATACTGCATCCTTTTACTGAATTTCAAAAAGGTTATGGTATGTCTGTTTCCCTGTTCTGTCAAGTCTGACCTTGTAATAATGGATTGCCCAATTTAAGATAGCGCTATGACTATCGAAGCAGATATCAAACAAAAGGCCCTTGACGTTGGCTTTGATGCAGTGGGGATTACGACGGCCGAGCCGATAGAGTCTGCTCAGGCAGAGTACTTCCGGCGATGGATAGAGGGCGGCAATGCCGCCAAGATGGCGTATCTGCACCGCAATATTCAAAAGCGGTTCGACCCCGGCCAACTGCTGCCGCAGGCAAAGTCTGTCATTTGCGTCGCCCTCAATTACCGCCCTAAACCAGAGGAGCTGGTTAGAAATCCTTCTGTCCGGATCGCCCGCTTTGCGCTGTATGAGGACTATCATCCATTCATCAAAAAGCGGCTGTTTGAATTGGCTGACTTTATTGGCAATTCCGGCTGTACGGCGGTTCAGGCGGCAGCCCGAAGGACAAGAATACAATTCAAAGTCTGTGTTGATTCTGCTCCGTTGGCAGAACGGGCTTTAGCACAGCGTGCGGGATTGGGCTTTATCGGCAAAAACCATATGCTTATTCACCCTGAGCTGGGCAATCAGATATTGCTGGGCGAATTGATTACGACGCTTGAACTGAAACCCGACAGCCCGCCGGAAAAGCAATCCTGCGGCGACTGCGGCCGGTGCATCCGCGCCTGCCCGACAGGCGCACTGGCTTCAGACGGCACTTTTGATGCCCGAAAATGCATCAGCTTCCAAACCATCGAAGCACCCGCAGCTGCACCGCAGCCCACGCTGCCCGATGGCAGCTCAGCCAACGGCTGCGCTCCCCATTATATTTTCGGCTGCGACGAATGCCTTCTGGCCTGCCCCTATGAAGCAGCCGCCCCGCTTCGGAAAAATCCCGATTTCCGCATTCATCCGGAATGGCAGAATCTCACAGCCAAGCAGATTAGGAGCATGCAGCAGGAAGAGTTTGCCCAAATTTTCGCCGGTTCCGGTTTTATTCGACTGGGCTTAAACCGTCTCAAGCAGAATATCGGAATATGAAGACTAAAAAAGCATCTGAAAAAAGTCTTGTTGGTGATAAAATTGCTCTTGCATCGAGGGATTTGAATGCTTAGCATAGCAGCATAGGAAATAACTGTGTGCAGAATGCACAGCAGAAACTATTCAACTTTCAGGAGGTAATGTCATGAAACGAATTATCGTAATGGCAGTTGCCGCAATCGTTGTTTTATCGCTGGGTATCGCAGGCTGTTCTAAAAAGACACAGCCGCCGGCTGAGCCGGCTGAAACGACTGCCCCGGAATCATCCCAGCAGCCGGCCTCGGCGTCAATGCCGACTGTCAAGCTGTCGTACAGTGTGTTTTTCCCGCCCACACACATCCAGACAAAAACGGCTGAGGCCTGGGCCGAGGAAATCAGGAAGCGCAGCGGCGGCAGCATCGAAATCACCATTTATCCGGCCCAAACCCTCACCAAGGCCGACCAGTGTTATGACGGAGTGGTCAGCGGAATTTCCGATATCGGGATGAGCTGTTTTGCCTATACCCGGGGAAAATTCCCTTTGCTGGAAGGTCTGGATCTGCCGCTGGGGTATCCGAGCGGCACAGCTGCCACACGGATTGCAACCGCAATGGCGCAGGAATTTGCGCCTGCTGAACTGGCCGATGTGAAGCTGCTTTATATTCACGCTCACGGTCCGGGTATTCTGGCCTCCAAGAAGCCGGTGCGCAAGCTGGAAGATCTGTCGAATCTGAAAATACGTGCCACCGGCCTTTCAGCCAAAATCGTTCAGACGCTGGGAGCAACACCCATCGCAATGAGCCAGCCGGAAACCTACGAAGCCCTGCAAAAGGGCGTGGTGGATGCAACGCTGTGCCCGGTGGAAACTCTCAAGGGCTGGAAACAGGGCGAGGTCATTCAATATATGACCGACAGCTCCATTATTGGCTACACTACTGCAATGTTTGTGGTAATGAACAAGGCCAGCTGGGCCAAGCTCAGCCCCCAGCAGCAGAAGATTGTTGAAGCAGTCAGCGCCGAATGGGTCGATAAGCACGGCCAGGCGTGGGATCAGGCCGATGAGGAAGGAATGGCATTCATCAAAGAGCTCAACCGTGAAATAATCCCGCTTTCCCCTCAGGAACAGCAGCGGTGGAAAGAGGCTGTCAAGCCGATATTGGATGAATACATCGCTGCAGCAGCGGCCAAAAATCTGCCGGGCAAGGAATTTCTGGCCAAAATCCAAGCTTTGATTGAAGAACAAAAGGCAGCAGGAAACGCTCAATAAAATGGATTCCCACAGCGAACATGACGTGGTGCGGCGTATCCGACAGGCCTATCTGCAGTTTCTTAAGGGAGTGGTGTTTGGGCTGACCGCTGTCTCGGGAGTTGCTGTTTTTGTCATGATCGGCATCATCTGCGCGGATGTTCTCCTTCGTCTGCCGTGTATCAATAGGCCTTTTGTTGGGGCTTATGATATTGTGCGGATTGCAGGAGCCGTAGCTTTGGCCGCTGCTCTGCCCTACACAACAGCCGTCAAAGGCCATGTGGCTATCGAATATTTCTTTCACAAGCTCGGCCCTGTCAGCCGGATTGCGGTGGACAGCGTGATGCGGCTTCTGTCGATTATGCTGTTCGGCTTTCTGGGCTGGCAGAGTCTCCTGTACGGCCGGTCGATGTATATCAGCGGGCAGGTTTCACAGACACTGCAGATGCCGCTGTTCTGGCTGCCGTGGATTATCGGTATCTGCTGTTTTGCTGCAGCGCTGGTTGTTGTATATCAGCTCTTGTTCCCCCGGCAGGAGATGATAAAGCCATGACACCGCTGCAGTATGGAATCATCGGATGTGCGGTGCTGTTTGTGCTGCTGGCGGCCAGCATGCCGGTGGCCTTTACGATGGCGATTGTGGGATTTGCGGGCTTTGCGGCCATTGTAACGCCCAAGGCCGCCACAGCCATGATGACGACAGAACTCTATGAAACATTCACCCAATACAGTCTGACCGTCATCCCGATGTTTGTTTTCATGGGGCAGATTGCCTTTCATGCAGGCATCAGCCGCCGTCTGTTTGATACGGCCTATCACTGGCTGGGGCATTTGCCCGGCGGTCTGGCGATATCCACTGTAGGGGCCTGTACAGCATTTGGGGCTATTTGCGGTTCCGGTCCGGCTACAGCCGCTACGATGGCCGCCGTAGCCCTGCCGGAAATGAAGCGGTACAAATATCACCCCGAGTTAAGCTGCGGGGCTGTTGCTGCCGGCGGTTCCTTGGGTATGCTGATTCCGCCCAGCGTGGTATTCATCGTCTATGCGATTCTGACCGAACAATCCATTGGAAAACTGTTTATCGCCGGCATTTTCCCGGGGCTGCTGATGGCCCTGCTGTTCTGTTTGACAATCTACATAAAATGTAAAATCAATCCCGTACTGGGGCCATGCGGTCCGCGACTGGGCTGGGGGGCAAAAATTGTTTCTCTGCTGGGCATTACAGAAACGCTGATACTGTTTTTGGCTGTTATCGGCGGAATGTTTGCCGGCTGGTTCACCCCCACCGAAGCTGCGGCTGTCGGGGCTCTGGGCAGTCTGATTATTGCGGCACTGCGCAGGCAGTTAAGCCGCAAAATCCTTATCCAGTCGGTTAAGGAAACCGTACGCACCTCCTGTATGGTGATGATTATCGTCACCGGAGCCAATATTTTCGGACGGTTTCTGGCAGTTACCCGAATTCCGTTTGAACTGGCCAGCTGGCTGGCAGGGCTGCCCCTGCCGGGATGGATTATTATGTTTATGATTATCCTGTTTTATCTGCTGGCCGGCTGTTTCATTGATGCGCTGGGGCTGATTATGCTGACCATACCCATCTTTTTCCCTGTCGTTCAGGAATTGGGCTATAACCCCATCTGGTTCGGCGTCATCATTGTGACGGTTACGCAAATGGGAGTCATAACCCCGCCGGTTGGCGTCAATGTCTATGTGGTCGGCGGGATTGAACGGGATGTATCGCTGCAGACTATTTTTCGCGGCGCTGTTCCATTTTTGGGCGCTATGGTTCTATCAGCGGTTTTGTTTGTGATGTTTCCGAAAATCTGCACCTTCCTGCCGACACTGGTCGGCTGAGCAAATAATTCATTATGCGGTGAAATGGTATGCAAAACCAAATACAAACAACCTACAGGCGAATTCTATTCTGCACCGATCTGTCGGAAAATGCGGATTTCGCTTTCCAATTTGCAGTGGACGCGGCAATGCGGCGGCCGGGCAGCGAATTGTATCTGCTGCATGTCATCCCCGAAACAGAAGCCCAGTTCTGGAAAACCTACATCTACGAGGTCGAAAACGTTGATAACAAGGCCAAACGCGACTTGGATGAGCGAATAGCAGAGGCCTATGTATCCAAACTGCCCGAGGGATTGAAACTGCATATCGAATACCGCATCGGAAAAGACTGGCAGGAAATTGTGGCATTTGCCAAAGAGATGGAAATAGACCTGATTGTGATGGGGCGGCAGGGCCGTGGCGCATTGCAGAAGACGCTATTCGGCAATGTCAATGAAAAGGTGGTCCGCAAAGCCGATTGTGCTGTGCTGGTGGTGCCGCTGAGCTATCAAAAGCGGCTTCAAGAAAAAGGATGAGCAATGCGGGCTGTCATCCAGCGCGTCAAAAAAGCATCTGTCAGCGCAGAGGGGCAAATCACCGGCCGCATCGAACAAGGATTGCTGGTGTTTCTGGGGATCGGCAGAGACGACTCCCGCGCAGATATTGATTTTATCGCCGACAAAATAACCAACCTCCGGATTTTCGAAGACAAAGACGGAAAAATGAACCTGTCGGTTCGGGACATCGGAGGCGGCATCCTGCTGGTCAGCCAGTTCACATTATACGGCGACTGCCGCAGAGGGCGTCGGCCGGATTTCTCCGCTGCCGGCACGCCTCAGGTGGCAAAAATACTTTACCAGCAAACAATCGATGTCCTCCGAAGAAGTCAATTGGCCGTCGAAACCGGAGTTTTCGCAGCGTATATGATAGTGGATGCCGTCAATGACGGTCCGGTAACACTTATTATCGACAGCAAAAAGGACATAAAAAAGCTATAAGTTAACTAAATTTTATAATTTTCTATTGACTTTTTTGTCATACATATGCGTATATATACATATATGCATAAAAGGAGCATATAAATGAAACAAGAAGCGGCCATTTTAAAGGTTCTTGCCGATCCCATTCGGCTTCGGTTGATGACACTGCTGGCACAAAGCGGCCAGTTGTGTGTATGCCAGCTTGTCGATGCGCTTAATGAACCGCAGTTTAAGATATCGCGGCATTTGGGTGAGCTTCGCAAGGCAAGATTGGTTACCGCGCAGCGTCAAGGGACTTGGATGCACTACCGATTATCCCCTGCAGCAACAATGTTTGAGCAATCCCTGCACAATTTCTTTCGCGATTATTTAAAAGACCATCCGCAAGCACAGCAAGATCTCAAACGGCTGGGGGAATCCAACTGCAGAGTGCCGCAGAAGGGGAAGAATAAACTGAAAATCCTCTTTTTATGTACGGGCAATTCCTGTCGGAGTCAGATGGCCGAGGGGTGGGCCAGACACTTAAAAGGGGACATACTTGAACCGTATTCAGCCGGGATTGAAACACACGGATTGAATCCCTGCGCTGTCAAAGTAATGGCAGAGGCAGGAGTGGATATTTCACAACATCGCTCTAAACATCTAAATGAATTAGCGGGAATGGATTTCGATTATGTAATTACCGTCTGTGATAATGCACGGGAAAGCTGTCCGCTGTTCTCCGGCAAGGCAAAAAGTATCCATATCAATTTTGAAGATCCCCCGCGACTGGCAAAAGATGCAAAAACAGAAGAGGACGCACTGAACTGCTATCGCCGCATACGGGATGAAATTAGGCAGTTCATTGAGACTCTGCCGGAAGCATTAACCGATCAAAGGAGCGGCTTATGAAACAGCGCGTGTTATTTTTTTGCAAGCACAATTCCTGCCGCAGCCAGATGGCCGAGGCCTATTTGAAGAAACTGGCGCCGGATCAATTTGAGGCCATCAGCGCCGGCCTTTATCCCCAGATGATTCATCCGCTGGTTTATCTTGTCATGCAGGAAGACGGCATTGATATTGCCGGTCAGACTGCCAAAAGCATCGACTTGTATCTGGGTAAAGAACTGCTGGATTGGGTTATTATCGTTTGTCAGGAGGGAGAGGCGGAATGCCCCCAGTTGATGCCTTTGGCACTGCATACCGAACGGTGGCCTTTGGCAGACCCGGCAAAGAAAACCGGTCCAAAGGAAGAGGTAGTGGACGCCTTTCGCCAGACGCGCGATGCAGTTAAGCAGCGCGTTCAGAATTGGCTGACAATGCACAACTATCCAGACAAAACGGATTAGAATAGGGAGTTTTTATGACTGGCAAGGGAAATAATAAAATCAGAGATGCAGTGCGTCTGGGGTATGCCGATATTGCCCGAGGTCAATCGGGCTGCTGCTGCGGTTCAGCAGAGCCGAACAAGCTGGCTGAGGGCATCGGCTATCGCCGGGAGGAATTGGACATAGTGCCGCAGGGCGCTAATATGGGGCTTTCCTGCGGCAATCCGACGGCTATCGCCGACCTTAAGCCCGGTCAGGTTGTCTTGGATTTGGGCAGCGGCGGCGGACTGGATGTGTTTATCGCCGCCAGCAAAGTCGGTCCGACAGGCTATGTTATCGGCGTCGACATGACTGCCGAGATGGTCAGCAAAGCGAGGGCGGGCATTGAAGCCTTTGCAGAAAAGACGGGGCTATCCAATGTGGAATTTCGTCTGGGGGAAATTGAGCATCTGCCGGCAGCGGATGCCTCGGTCGATGTGGTTATTTCCAACTGTGTCGTTAATCTCTCACCGGACAAGCAGCAGGTCTGGAAGGAAATTGCCCGTGTTTTGAAACCCGGCGGCAAGGCCTGCATCTCCGATTTGGCACTGACCAATCCGTTGCCTCAAAAGGTTCAGGAGTCAATCGCTGCCCTTATCGGCTGTGTGGCGGGAGCAGTTCTGATCGAGCGGACGCAGGCGATGATTGCTGCGGCGGGTCTGGTTCATCCGCAGGTTGCTGTAAAACCATCTAACATGGATAGGATGGCCAGCTGCAATGATTCTTTGTATCAGTCGATTCGCCAACATCTGCCGGCAGATAAGAAACTCAGCGATTACATTGTCAGCGCAGATTTTATCGCGTATAAGGACCATTCGGCAACTGTCAGCAGCGCCACCAAGGAACTGATTGCCCTCGGCGCATCAGTGGCGTGCAACTGTCATCCGTGTGTCATATTCCACACGAACAAAGCACAGCAGATGGGCCTTGGGCATACAGAAATACAGCAGGCCGTTCATATCGGCAAAATGGTCCGGACAGGAGCCGCAAGGCAAATGGATGAACTGCTGGAAAAAGAGATACCGCACCATAACAAGGAGTAGCAATGTCTAATCCGCAAGCAGCAAAAGGGCTGAACATATTTGAAAAGTATCTTACCGTCTGGATTATTTTGTGCATTCTGGGAGGTATTGTGATGGGCAAGCTGGCACCGGGCTTGGCCGCATCTCTGGATGGCATGGCCATCTATGTCAATGGGGCACCTGTAGTCTCCATTCCCATAGCGGCCTGTCTGTTTTTGATGATGTATCCGATCATGGTCAAGATTGACTTTGCCGAAGTCCTTAAAGCCGGCAAAAGCATCAAGCCGGTAGGACTGACGCTGTTTATCAACTGGGCAATCAAACCCTTTACCATGTATGCGATAGCGTTGTTTTTCCTCGGTACTTTGTTTTATCAGTTTATCGGCCCGAATGCTGTCGATTGGGTCAAGATGCCGTTGGGGCTGGATCTGCCGGTAGGCGCAGAATACGGCGTCGGCACAATCGTACTGAAAAACGGCGTCAAAATGCTGCAAGTTCCGCTTTGGAGAAGTTATTTAGCCGGCTGCATCCTGCTTGGCATCGCACCGTGTACGGCAATGGTGCTGGTCTGGGGGTATCTGGCCAAAGGCAATGACGGGCATACGCTGGTAATGGTGGCCATTAATTCATTGACAATGCTGCTTCTTTATGGGCCGCTGGGGGGTTTTCTTCTGGGGGTCGGCAAACTGCCGGTGCCGTGGCAGGCCTTATTATTGTCCATCGCCATTTATGTCGCGCTGCCCCTTGCGGCCGGTTTTATTTCCCGAAAATGGATCCTTGCTCATAAAGGGGCTGATTGGTTTGAGCAGAAATTTCTGCACATCCTGACGCCGATTACTATTCTTGCCCTGCTGCTGACGCTGGTGCTGCTGTTCTCCTTCAAAGGCCAAACAATTTTGAATAATCCTCTGACCATTCTGTGGATTGCAATTCCATTGTTTATTCAGACCTGTCTGATTTTTGCAATTGGTTATGGATTGTCCAAAATGCTGAACCTGTCTTATCCGGATGCCGCTCCCTCGGCCATGATTGGGGCATCCAACCATTTTGAGGTCGCAATTGCTACAGCCACGATGCTGTTCGGCCTTCAATCGGGAGCGGCTTTGGCAACCGTCGTCGGCGTTTTGATTGAAGTGCCCGTGATGCTGATGCTGGTTAAAATCTGCCTCCGCACACAGAACTGGTTTAGCCGTTCCGTAAGGCCATAGCTTACTTCGACGGGCTGAGGCGTTTTTGGACAGCCAGAAGAAGCGGCAGAGAAGCCAGTTGTGCCGCAATCGAAAATCCAATCAGGGCGGGCAGCGAAACATCATAGAGAATGCCCATCAGAAAGCTGCCGGCAAACCAGGCAATCCCGAAGCAACTGTTGAACAGCCCGAATCCTGTGCCGCGGCGGTGTCTGGGCACCATATCCGCCACAGCTGCCCGGATAATAGATTCCTGCGCGCCCATGCCGATACCCCATAACAGAATGCCCGCAATGACTGCGGCAGGTCTAAACGAAAAGGCAAACAGGGCAAAAATCGATGAAATAATCACGGCTCCGGCCAGTGCCAGAACGCCGTTTTTATCATACCAGCGTCCAAAGCCTAAAGCGGCCAGCGCATCAATACCCATCGCACAGGCATACAGCAGCGGAATCCATTTGTCCGCCAGCAGCGCATGCGATTTGATGTGAAAGGCAATCAGCGGGTAATCGGCAAAACCTGCCGCCACAAAACCAACGGCCGCCAGATAGAGCCATAAAACCGCTGGAAATTTTCCGTCCCCCTGCTGCGGAATTTCCTCTTCCAGTTTATGCGGATGCGGAAATATAACGCGCGCTGCAATCAGCACACTCAGCGCCAGAACAGCCGGAATCGCCAGAACGGCAAACGCGAACCGGTAAGAGCTGTTGACGGCCAGCACAATCATGACAATCAGCGGACCGGCCATCGCCCCGATCTGGTCCATCGCCTCATGCACAGCAAAACCCCACCCGCGCCCCACCACCGATGTGGCGCAGGACAGCATTGTATCCCGTGCGGGCGTGCGAAGCGCCTTGCCGAACCGTTCGGCCATTATCAGACCGACAGCCCAGCCCCAGTGACCAGCCAGCGCTAGCAAGGGGACGGCTAAGAGGTTCACCGCATAGCCGGCAATGGTCATCAGCCAATAACGCTGCGTCTTATCGCTCAAAAGGCCCGAAAAAAACCGCAGGCCGTAGCCGAGCAGTTCACCCGCGCCTGCCGTAAAGCCGACAATCGCCCCGCTGGCCCCCAGAATCGCCAGATACGGCCCCGAAAGGGACCGCGCTGCCTCATACGTCATATCCGCAAACAGCGAGACAACACCCAGCAGCAGCACAAACCCCATCGCCCGTCTATGGGCATGATTGTTCATAAAGAACTGTCCCTTCTGTTCAATCGGCGACAAAATAATCTCTATGGAAAATGCCACAGCACCAGTATAATTCCATGCTGATCCAGAACAGATATCTCAGAAACAAAAAAAGCGGTAAATGAATCCAGAGACTATTTGGGTCTTACAAAAACTGCCACAAAAACAATCGGAAGGAACGCCAATCGCAGTAATCTAATTCGTAATTTGCGCAGTACCATACTGTCCTGTCTATTCCATAATTTAAAAAGTCACCGCTAAATAAACTTACGATTTCCATTTTCGCAGCGGTAGGCAAATACGGTCACTTTTTCCAGCGTCACCAGTCCCTCTTTTATCATCCCATCCAGTTCGGCAAGAAGATCTTTAATCCGTTCGGGCTTATCGACAATCTCAATAACTATCGGCAGGTCTTCCGAGAGGCGAAGAATTTTGGCTGTGTGCATACGGCTGTGCGCACCGAAACCCATCAACCCTCTTACTACTGTAGCCCCGGCCATGCCCTTTTGGCGGGCCAGATGAACAATCGCTTCATACAGCGGTTTCCCGCCGAAACGGTCCGCTTCTCCGATAAAGATTCGCAGCAATTGTGCTTCCGAGGGCAATTGCATAACCGGTCTCCTTTTTAAGATTAAATCCACCTGCCAACCGTCAAGCCGGTAATCATACCGGCAAGGCACAGAATGTTCTGCAGCAGGATATTGCCCGCTGCCCACAGCCATTGCGATTCATCCAGCAGCTGACTGGTTTCAAAAGCAAATGACGAAAATGTAGTAAAGGCCCCGAAAAATCCCAGAAAAATAATCATACGCATTTGGCCGCTGATAGACAGCCGGCTCTCGATAAAAGCCCACAGCAGACCAAACAGCAGACAGCCGACAATGTTTACCGTCATTGTTCCGATTGGAAAATCAACCGAAACATTTTTTTGGACCAGCCCTGACAGCCAATAGCGTGTCAATGTTCCGGCTGCCCCGGCAAGACCCAGCCATAACAATTTCTGCAACATCCTTAATCTCCGGCGTTTAGGTAATACTGCTCGTGTTATTGTTCCCTGCGGGGCGTTGTGAGTCAATAAAAAACTCCCGCAGCAGTTCCTGCAGGAGTTATCAGCTTTTTGAAGCGGTTATAGGGGGAACTCCATCCCCGTCTGAATGCTATTTTATATATCAATCGGCAAAAATCAATTAAATTATCCTCCCTTTTTGCCAAGCCCCGTTTAAGCCGTATAAATCAGCCACACCCCGCCCAGCAGCACCAGCAGACCGCATATTTTTTTAAGATTATCAGCGCCTTTTGATTTCTCATTCCAGTTCATATACCGCTGTACAACCTCAGTAAATGTACCCGCAAAGACAATAACGGAACAATGGCCAATGCCGTAGGCCAGCAAGAGAACAACACCGTATGAGAAATTGGTCATTGCCAGCTTGAATGTGACCCCCAGCATGGGCGCCATATAAGCAAAGGTGCAGGGGCCCAACGCAATGCCGAACACCAGCCCTAAAATAAATGCAGCCAGCATTCCTTTACGCTTTATCCCAATCTGCCCCGGCCCGGACCCCGGCATCGGGATAACATCCAGCAGATGCAGCCCGACTGCAAAAAATAGCAGCGCCACAAAATAATTACCGTATCTGCCCACATCGCCCATCATTCTGCCCAAGGCGGCCGTAATGGCTCCGATGGCACCAATTGTGATAAGAATCCCCACAGCAAAAACAGTCGATATCCAAAACGCCCGTTTGGCAGAAATTCTACCCTGTCCATCAATAAAGCCGACAATCAGCGGAATGCTGGCCAGATGGCACGGACTGAGTAGAATACTTAAAATCCCCCAGATCAAAGAGGCAGGCACCGCAATAAACCATGCGCCCTCGACTGCACGAGTCAGTTGTGTAAACAAGTCCTGCATGAATACGGATTCTCCTGCAGATTTACTGTGCCGGCCGCTATTTCGGCGTACATTCACCGATTTTGCAGGCCTTCTGTATCTGTTCCGGCGACAGCTTCATCTTATCGGCCAGCGCCTGATGAATGCTGATAAGTCTGCCGGTTTCATAGGGATTCTGTTCGACCCATTTTATCAGATTATCCGGATTGACAAAAAATCCCTGATGAAAGCAGCCGGCAGAGGTCCAGGATCCGTCGGGTTTCTGACGCTGCCCGAACCACGCCACTGCTGTAGGCGGATCCAGCGACAGGATGCTGCCGTTGAGCGTTTTGACAATAATCGGCTCACCAGTCAGTCTGTCTTTTTCGTGAATTTCAATATCCTTGCCCGTTCGGGCAGCTACCCCCAGCGCACAATGCGAGCAGCAGCCCCACGTGCGCAGTCCGCCTTCAACAATCACCTCGGCGGCGTCCTGCGGATAGCACGCACGGTCGCAGAATCCGCATCGGCAGGACAGTTCATTCTGCCGAAGCGCCTGCAAACCAATCACATTGCCCCCGTCGGTCTGGCGGGCCTGATTGGCCGCATCAGCATTTGCATAAGCCCGCAGCATCGGACGGCCTTTGGCATCGGTTCCTGCCAGAAAGACGGCTTCGGTCAGCGGCACCGGCCTGCCGGATTCAAAATCCGAAACCGTCACTTTGTTTTCAAAATCCGTCTTGTCTTCCATTAAGCAGGAGTACATAATAAAATAGCAGTGCAGCCCGCATAGCCGCACATCGCCCTTGTCAGTTTTAACCGTCACCAGCGTTTGGGGTGAAATATCCCCGTCACACATATAGCAAATCTGTTCTTTGGGCCGCGTATCCGCCCGGGCCGGCACAAGCCGCTCAAATGCCGGCGGCATACCCCCGGCATCTGCCAAATTCACGCCCAGCTCCTTCCACTTGGTCAGAATATCTTCTTTAGAGATAAACCCCTCGTGTCGAAACAGCTCCCGCCCGCCGGCATCATAGAAAATCTGCGTAGGAATCAGTCGAATGCCGTATCGTGAGGCCTCATTGGGATTGTCCCACACATCGATAAATACCACATGGAGTTTGCCCTCATATTCCTTTTTCAATGCCTCCAGAATCGGCGCCATCATCTTGCAGGGAACGCACTTGTCAGCCCCCAAATCCAGCAGCATCGGCAGCGTACCGGGCTTTGCTGCCGGCATCGGAGAAGCAGCCTTGTTTTCTACCGGTAATTCAGATACGGCTGTTTGAGCTTGCTGTGTCGAGGTATTCTGCAAAGCAGGGCTTTGGGGCTCCTGCTGTTTCATGACAATGACAACCCCAACCAGAACCGCCAGCGCCATTACAATCATTATTTTATGCATTTTATTCATCGGCAATACTCCCTTGGATCTAATCAGCATTTTTATGCAGTAAAACAACAGCCATGCTCCTGCAAAGATTACCAGAAGCAAAAAGGGATGCGCCCCGCCGCTGTCACAGGGACATTGAACTGTCTTGTCAATTGGCAGAGGTTCCATAAAGCCGCCGTTGTGCTATGCCAGCATCAGCTTGGCTTTGTCGGCAACCCGGCTGACGGCTTCTTCTGTAACCGGGCTCTTGCCTTTTTCCAGCCCCAAATCCGCAAGCTGAAGATGCTTGAATGCGGTAAAACCGGCCTTCTCAAGACAGGCCTTAACACAGTTCAGCGGGCAGCCGTCTATAGCCAAAATCATGGAGGCGGCTTCGGTTGTTTTCATAATGCCGTCAATGCGCCCGCCTATGCCGGCCAGACAAAACATTTTGCCGATGCCGTCTTTTGACATTTTTCGAGCCGCTTGGTCGGCTATTGCACCTACATCCGCTGCCCCGGAACAAGCAAAAATCAGTTTGGGTCCGCCCGAACACAGACAGCTTTCTCGATCCGCCATTTTTGTATCCTTTCAATGTTTTGCTTTGTTAAAGAAGCTTTTTTATTTCCTCAACAGTCAACACTTTGCCGGCCGTTTTAACAACCCCATCCACAGCCAGCGCAGGAGTTACCATAACCCCCATCTTCATCATGTCATTAATCTGGGTAATTTTTTCGAGCGTATATTCAATCCCCATTTCTTTGGCCGCCGCTTCCGCATTTTCCGAAAGCTTTTTGCATTTTGGACAGCCCGTGCCTAATATTTGTATCTTCTTCATTGCCTATCCCTTTTATTCACTTGTCTGCGGTTTCCAAAAACGTCCATCGGCCTTCGGATTGCTCGTATCGACCGCATCCATCCAGCCGTTATACTTGGTCTCAAAAACATCAAATCTGCCTGAATAGGGTTTAATATCCAGCAGCGGCGTCTCGTCCAGTGCATCAATATCCCGGACATACAGCCGGCGGCCTTCGATCCGCACCAATCGCACCGATGATATGCCGATGGGATTCGGTCTGGCCGGCGCCCGTGTAGCAAACAGTCCCCGCTCAACTGTATCCAGATAGGGCTTGGACAGCGGTTTCCACTCGGCCGCCCGGTGGCAATAATAAATCAGCCAAATCCGCTCAAAGCCGTCCAAATCTTTCAGTGCCGCCTCATACGGCTCGAATATGTCAACGACACCTTCGGCACCTTTGGCAAACGCCGGCTGAATCGGAGCCTCCTGCGGATGCTTAAAAGGTGTCCGAATAATGCCTATCGCCTTGACAGTAAATTCATCGGCCTTATCTACCATTTTTTTCCTTTAGAAAAACGCCCCGAAGAGCATTCCCGAAATCGCTGCCATCACAATCACCAGCAGCACATACACAACTGTTTTCTGTGTGCCCATTATTGAGCGGATAACAAGCATATTGGGCAGCGACAGGGCAGGTCCTGCCAGCAGCAGCGCCAATGCCGGTCCCTTGCCCATGCCGGATCCCATCAGCCCCTGAAGAATCGGCACTTCTGTCAAGGTGGCAAAATACATAAATGCTCCCGCCACCGCCGCAAAAAGATTAGCGCCAAGGCCATTGCCGCCCAAAGCCTTTTCTACCCAGATATTCGGAATAATTCCTTCCTTGCCCGGCCGACCAAGGAAAAATCCCGCCGCCAGCACACCTATCAGCAGAAGGGGCAGAATCTGCTTGGCAAAAGTCCAAGAGGCATCAACCCACTCAATCAGTTCCGGCTTGGTAAACCAGAAGATGCACATAGCCGCCAGAAGCACCCCTGCCGCGGCAACAATGCCCCAACGGGCCTGAGATATCCATTCATAGACCGGATTTTTCTTAATCGGCTCAACACCTTTAAACTGGTCAACAGGAATCACGTGTTTTGTGCCTGTATTGTCCACTACCGTTACCGTTGTATCCGTTTGTTCAAGAAGCTTGCCCTCCACGGCGTAGGTCTGCAAGCCGCCGGGGCAGCATAAAAAGAAAGCCCGTACATCGCCGCTTCGTGCCCAATTGGCCGCCACAAGAATCAGCACCATTGCCGCAAAAAAAACCGCATTTTTCCACAAAGGCCGGCTGGATGCGGCCTGCGGCACAGCCATCGCCGCCTCGGCCTTGGCGATTTCCTCTTTACGATAAATCAGATGCATCAATACCCCAATTACAATGCTGAACAGAATCGCCCCCACCGCACGGGCTATACCCATTTCCATTCCAAGAATGCGGGCTGTCATAATAATCGCCAGAATATTAATCGCCGGTCCTGAATACAAAAAAGCCACCGCCGGTCCTAAACCCGCACCCATGCGGTAGATGCCCGCAAACAGCGGCAGCACCGTACAGGAACAGACAGCCAATATTGTCCCCGAGACCGATGCCACACCATAGGCCAAAACCTTGTTGGCCTTGGGGCCTAAATATTTCATCACCGAACCTTGACTGACAAAAACACCAATCGCTCCGGCGATAAAAAACGCCGGAACCAGACAGAGCAGCACATGCTCCCGTGCATACCATTTAGTCAGCGACAGGGCTTCACTGACGGCATTATCAAAACGCCCCACACCCACCGGCAGATAAAAACACAGCAAAAAAACACTGATAATCCATGCCAGCTTTTTCCATTCCGCCTTGAGATTCATAAGAGTCCTCAGCTTATTGATTAAGTATGCTGTTAATGTATGGCTTCCAGAAATTTCCTCTGCTCGGCCGCCTGTTCCCGCAGGCACCCTGTCAGACATTCGAGAAACCGCAGTACACAAGGTGTCTTGATGCGATACATCACCTTTAGCCCATCCTTTCGGGATTCGAGCACGCCAGCCGCCACCATCACCGACAGATGTTTGGAAAGGTTTGTTCGTTCGGAACCGACTGCCGCAGCGATGTCACAAACGCATTGTTCGCCAGTACGGAGAAAATCCAGTACCGCCACCCGCACTGGATGGGCAATTGCCTTGGCAATCGCAGCTTGTTTTTCATATAAATACTGCATTTGAAATATCCACAATAATTGTGTCTATATGAGTATATACTCACATAGTATAACAACTGTTCATTACTATCAACAAAAAAATAATTGCGAACTTGCTTTGTCCACATATAACGAGCATTTTATATTGCAGTTGAATTCCTGCATCTGTACAATTTTCAAATCGGCTGCAATATAAATATTCTCTTGGAGCAATTCCTATGGAAACTGAAACAAGTAATGCCAATTATTTGGAAACGATTTCAATACTTCATTATGTGCTGGCCGTGTTGATTTACTTCAAAGGTTTAATCGCACCATTCATTATCGGCATTGCGGCAGTTGCTCTGTCGCATAGTCCGCATGATACCAACTTGTTTGTTTTGTTCTTGACCTTCTTTGCAGCTTTACTGCTGATTTTGCCCCTTACCTGTATTTTTGGCACTCTGGTGCTGCTGGCCGGACGATATATAAGCACCCGCAAATATTTGGTTTATTGTCAAATTATCGCGGGCTTGGAATGTCTATGTGTGCCGCTGGGAACAATTTTAGGCATCTTTACGCTGATACAACTAACCAAACCGACAGTGAAGGCGACGTTCAAATGATGCCTGCTGGTTACTGCGGATTATTTGCCGGCGATAAGACAGATTTACAAAGATTGGAACCGTGATATAATCACCCTAAAAAACCGGCGGCCTATTAAATGATAAAAGTGAATAACCAAAAAGCAGACAGCTCCGCGAGCAAAAACAACGATATCAGTTTGGAAACGCTGCCTCCTTATCAGCCGCGTCGGTTTGTTCCGGCCGGACTGGAGCTGACAAATCGGGATTCGGTCGCGGCCCTTTACCGCCAGCTGGCCGATAGGCCGATAGATAATACAGACCAGCTGGAGCAGTGGCTGGCCGACCGCTCGGAGCTGGAAGCCGCTGTCGCTCAGTGTCAAAGCATTCTTTATATCCGAATGACCTGCCAAACCGATGATCCGCAGCGGGCTGCAGCTTATCGGACTTTTATGGACACAGTGGTTCCGGCGGTAAAACCTCTTTCTGACAAACTCGACCGCAAATGGCTCCTGCTGACCGAACAACTGCAATATCAGCCGCCTCGCTACGCCGTTTACAGCCGCACCGTCCGCAGCGATGTACAACTGTATCGCGATGCCAATGTGCCTCTGCAGACGCAGGATGCCCTGCTCAGCCAGCAGTATCAGACTCTAACCGGTGCAATGACAGTGCCCTTTGAAGGCCGCATCTGGCCGATTGTACAGATGCGCAAATTTCTGCTGGAAACCGACCGTCCTCTGCGCCAGCGGGCTTGGATGGCTGCCTCCCGGCGGTATTTGCAGGATAAAGACCAGCTGGATGATATTTTTGACAAAATGATTTCTGTCCGCAGCCGGATTGCCGAAAACGCCGGCTTCAGCAATTACAGGGACTACAAGTTCAGGGAATATCACCGGTTCGATTACACCCCGCAGGACTGCCGGCAGTTTCATGCCGCTGTGCGCCAGCATCTTGTCCCGCTTTTGAAGGAAATGCTGGGCTATCGGGCAAAACAGATGGGCTTGGACAAACTGCGGCCGTGGGATCTGAATACGGATCCTCTCGGGCGGGCGCCGCTGCGGCCGTTTGAGACAACACAGCAGTTCGCTGCCGGCGTTTATCAGATGTTTGCTCAGCTGGACAGGCAGTTCGGCGAGGGCTTCAGGATGATGATGGACAGCGGCCTGCTGGACTTGGAAAGCCGCCCGGGCAAAGCCCCCGGGGGGTATCAATCAACCTTATATGAGGCACGCAAACCCTTTATCTTTATGAATGCCATCGGCACTAACGATGACCTGCGCGTGCTGATGCACGAAGGGGGACATGCCTTTCATACGCTGGCCTGTGCGGATGAGCCGCTGTGGGCTTATCGGCATGCTCCGATGGAGTTCTGCGAAGTGGCTTCGATGTCCATGGAGCTGCTGGCAGGGGCACATCTGTCGGTATGCTATGATCAAGCCCAGCGGCGGCGGTGGTGGCGCGAGCAGCTGGAGACGATTGTCCGCACGCTGGTTTCCGTGGCTGTCAATGATGCCTTTCAGCACTGGCTCTATGAACATCCGGCCCATACACCGCACCAACGAAACGCTCAATGGCTTGCCTTGAATCAGCAGTATGAAGACGGCATTGTGGACTGGTCGGGGCTGGAAGACTGCCGGGCGTCGATGTGGCAGCGGATTCTGCATTTCTATCAGGTTCCGTTTTACTACATCGAGTATGGAATCGCCCAGTTGGGAGCATTGGGGATATGGCTGGCATCTTTGAAAAACCGCCAGCAGGCCATCGCTCAGTACAAAACAGCGCTGGCTCTTGGCGGTAGCCGGCCGCTGACGGAACTGTTTGCGGCAGCAGGCATCCCGTTCGATTTTTCGGCCGACACCATCAAGCCGCTGGCACAGGCCGTTCGAAGCCAGTGGATGGAATATTGCATAACTTAAATCGGGATAAACAATGAAGCACACACAAAAAGCGGTGCAGCTCTTTGGGTCGGGTTTGAACTGTGCCCAAGCTGTATTGGCAGCCTTTGCGGAAGAGCTCGGCATGGATACCCCGACGGCTCTGAAGGTGGCCTCGGGCTTCGGCGGGGGAATCGGCCGTACGGGTCAGGTATGCGGGGCACTAACCGGTGCGGTCATGGTGCTGGGGCTCAAGTACGGCTGCGGCCAAGCAATGGATAAAACGGCCAAGTATGAGCTGTATCGAAAGGTCCAGAAGCTGACAGAAGAATTCAAACTCCGCACCGGCTCGCTCTACTGCCGCGACCTGCTGGGATTTGACTTCCTGACGCCGCAGGGACAAATGATGGCCGCCCAGCCGGGCGCATTTGAACAGTGCGACGGATTTGTCCATACCGCTGCTGAACTGGCGGAGGAAATGCTGCAAGCCGATGAATCCTGCAGTGCTTGAGATTGTTCGACGCCTGCTGCATCAGCCGACAGCCCCCTATCGCGAGGCCGCTGTCCGCCGGTACATTGCCGATTTCTGCAAGGCACGCAGCATCCAGATTCATCAGGACCGCGTGGGCAATTTAACAGCCGTTTACGGCACTTCTTATCCGGACTCGAAACTGGCTTTCGCAGCCCATATGGATCATCCCGGCTTTATTATCGAAACGGACGCGCACCGCAGGCGCACAACGGCCCTTTTTTACGGCGGCCTGAAGGATGCATACTTCCGCAGCGCCGGCATCTGCATTTTTTGTCAATCCCAAATCGTCAAGGCCCGGATTATAAAAATGCAGTCTGACAAGCGGTTCCGAAGACGCCGCATATGGCTGCAGGTATCAGGCGATGTACGGCAAGGCGCCGTCGGAATGTGGGACCTGCCGGCCTGCCGGATACGCGGCAGCCGTCTGTACAGCCGTGCCTGCGACGATTTAATCGGCTGTGCCTCGATTCTGGCATTGCTGGACTTGCTGGCGCAGCGACGCATCCGCAAAAAAGTAACGGCTCTTTTCACGGTCGCCGAAGAAGCCGGCCTCCATGGCGCCAAGCACCTCTGCTGCAGCGGCCGGCTGCACAGCGGGCTGCGCATCATCAGTGTGGAAACCAGCGCCGCACTACCAGCGGCCAAAATGGAAGACGGCGTAATTGTCCGCGTCGGCGACCGAGCCAGTCTGTTTTCACCCGGACTGACGGCTTTTCTGCTGGAAGCAGCCCGACGAATACAGTCAAAAGACAACACATTCAAATACCAGCGGAAACTGATGGACGCCGGCACCTGCGAGGCAACCGTGTACAGCCGCTTCGGCTATGCCGCCGCGGGGATATGCATTCCATTGGCTAATTATCACAACTGCAATGCACGCACCGGCAGAATCGCTCCTGAATGCGTTTCGCTGGGCGATTTGGAAAATATGGTCAAGCTGTTTGCCGGCGTTGTCAAATATTGCCGCAAAGCGGATGAATTCCTGAACGCAGCGCCGCCGGCCTATCAGCAGTCGTCGGGCAAACTCGGCGAATTCTTTTACACCTGATTTTGTGGAGGTCTTTATGCCGCTGTCAAAACACATTATTCTGGGCGTTCATATTACCGACCGCATTCGGCACGTCGAAGCCGTACAGCACCTGCTGACCGAATACGGCTGCAGCATCCGAACCCGTCTGGGTCTCCATGAGACAGACAAGGGCTTCTGCTCACCCAACGGTCTGCTGATTCTGGAAATGACGGATGACGATGCCAAGACAACGGAACTGATGGGCAAACTGAACGCCATCGAAGGCGTCGAGGTCAAAAAAATGATCTTCGACCATGCGTAACAGTGATCAGTCAACAGGTATCAACTATCCGTGACCGGCCAGAAAACTGCATCGCCCCCCTCGCCCCACAAAGCCGGCCTGTCGTGACTATCCTTACTCCGGGTTCCGCCGTCATCCATAAAATTCAAGCCCACGCTGTACAGTGTAAATCCTCCGTCGGTCTTTTTATAAACCAACGGTTTATCACTGAACGGATCGATGGGAATCTCTTTAAGTAAACCATCTTCAACCAGCACATTCAGATTTTCCGGGAGTACTCCCTTTTGCTTTTGATATTCCAGTATCGCCAATACTGTTAATGTTGCTTCACTGTCAATTCGATTTCGATAGGTACGGCTTATTACGGCATTGAATGCAGGCATCAGGAGACCCAAAAAAATGTTGTCGTTGAATATTTCCTTTTCAATTTTATCGGCTTTAGTTTCCGTACCCAGCAGTTTAATTTCGGCGGGTGTTTTTCCGGCGTTTGCTTTTATAGCTGAATAAAACTCCTCACTCATTTTTAACGTTTCCTCTTTGCCGGGATGGGTGAAAAGAATCCGAAACCAATGCTTCACTAATTTCCCTTGTGCTCCAAAAGCTAACGCGGGTACATTTTGTTCAAGACGTTTTATATACAAGTGACTTTTCCCGATTCGGGATTGAGTAAAGCTGCGTTGGATTTCATCATATATAAACAATTTTTCTCCGTCAAAATCAGCTGTAAAATCTTCGTCGGCAATTTCGGCTTCAAATCGTTTTCGGGCGGCTTCCAGAATTGCTGCGTCAATGTGTTCGCCATATTCCGATAAGACAATTCGCAGGGTCTTTGTGGACATCGCTTCCAGGGCAATTGCTACAAGCTGTTCAATCAGCATCGTATGTTGACCCCGAAGATGCTTCCCGAACGAGTAGCTCTCCAGAACTTCCTGAAAGGCCTTATCCAAACGACCCGCTTCAGCGCTCAGCAATCCCTGCCAGCACAGGAGTTCCGCTAATCTTCGATATTCTTTCAAATGGGGAATGGATATCGCTATTAACTCCGGATTTTGACCTTCCTGCACGTCATAGACCGGCCAATAGTAAGGTCTTTGATTTCCCTGGCGGATCAAGTCCAGCGATTGCTGATTGCCGCTGATTGATTTTTGAACAAAACCCCGCTCCTCCGTTGACAGTGTCGAGGGGTTTCGAAAATCAAATTTTTCCCGTTCTTCATTCGCTTCATATTGAACATATTTTTCGACGGCCTGTTTATAAAACGGCCATGCATTTTGACTGTCATCGGCGACAGGCCGTACCTGCCGGTTGAGGACCTCCAGGTAGTTCGTAGTGATAACGGGCTTGCCGGAAAAAAACCAGCCGATATACAGAACCAGTAATACAAAAAGAACGCCGACAAGCTGAAATGCCCGCGCAACCATCGTCCGCCACAGCGGCCGGCAGCGTTTTTTGGCCCGGCGAAGCAGCGTGCCCAAGAGTTTGACATCGCCGAATTCGGCTATCAATTCTTCGGCCAGCTTTTGCTTTTCGTCGTTTGTTTTACAATCCGCCAGCGCATCGGCAAAATGGTCAATCAATTCCTGCCGCACTTCAATCCGTACATTCCGGCGGTATTTCATCGCCTTGATGACCGAATCGATATATTCGACCGCAACCCGCGGTAAATCTGATAGGCATTTCTTTTCCATGTTTGACTCCTGCGTTTTATCCCCACGGCCAAGCAGAGCTTGACCGTGCCAGCCAAACTATGCCGGACTTAAGCTGCCCAGTCCAAACACCAGATTGACGCCCTGCTGCAACGCCATCCACTGCTCCTTTTTGGCGGCTAGTTCTGCCTTGCCGCTGCTGGTGATGGAGTAATACCGCCGTTTGCGGGCGGATTTGCTTTCCTCCCATTCGGCGGCAATCAGACCTTTGGCCTCCAGATTATACAGCAGGGGATACAGCGTACCCCGGCCAAGCGTCAAAATACCCCGGCTTCGCTGTTCAAGGGCCTCGCTCAGTTCATAACCGTACATTTTACCGCGGCTTAGAATTTCAAGGACCACCACTGGCGCAACGCCCTTCAATAGTTCCCGTTCAAATTTCATTGATTTTCTCCTGAAAACAAAGATTATTATATTGCTTTATATATTATGTAACACATACCTTGTAATGTCAACTATATTTTATTTAATTTTGATTAAAAACATTACAGGATATTACATCTCCGAATAATGCATTTTGTAAATGAAAAATAAACCCAACATCCCTATCGGGATGAAGCGTATGGCGAATCAGTTGCAGGAAGGTTAAAGAAGCATAAAGCACTGTTTATAGGTCGTCATCGTAAGTCTCTGTCGCTGTCTGGCAGGCATCGTGTCATCAGGACCGGCTTTCGACGGCTGGCTGGCGGAGGTATTTCGTCAGGAGGGCATCCAGTTTCTGGCGGTTGATGGGCTTTGAAATATACTCATCGCAGCCGCACTGCAGGCATTTCTTTTCGTCGTCGCTCATCGCATTGGCCGTCAGCGCAATAATCGGCAGAGTGCACCCGGCCGCCCGCAGCTGACGCACGGCTTCGTAGCCGCTCATAACCGGCATCAGCATATCCATAAAAATCAGGTCAAAACTGTTCTTCTGAACCGCTTCAATGGCCTGCTGGCCGTTTTCCACAAGCGTAACTTTATGGCCTTTGCGCTCCAGAAGGATAGTTATCAGCTTCTGGTTGGCAACAGCATCTTCAGCCACCAATATCCGACCGGCCGGATCCGGAGCAGGCGGCTGAGCAGCCGCTTCGGACAGAGCGGCCATTTCATTCAGTACCGGATACGGTTCAATAGCCGGTTTTTTAGAGCAGGTCCCTATCGGCAGACGCATCGTAAAGACAGAGCCGCGGCCTTCTTCGCTGCGGACGGTAATATCGCCGCCCAGCAAATGGGTCAGCTGGCGGGTAATCGTCAGCCCCAGACCGGTGCCACCGAATTTGCGGGTCGTGCTGTTGTCGGCCTGTGTAAACGCTTCAAAAATCGCATTGAGCTTGTCCTTGGGAATGCCAATGCCGGTATCTTCCACATCAAAGCGGATGAAATCCTCCTTCCCGTCGCGCTCGGTGGATACATTGACATAAACATGCCCCTGGGCGGTAAACTTCAGGGCATTGCTGCACAGATTCAGCAGACACTGACGCAGACGAATGGGGTCGGTATAGATTTTGACCGGCAGTTCATCGCAGCAGAGCACCTTGAAATCAACGCCCTTTTCCCGAGCCGCTGGACTAAAGAGCGATTCGATGTCGCCCAAGAACCCCTGCAGATCACATTCGATGATTTCCGTCTGAAGCTTGCCGGCCTCAATCTTGGAAAAGTCCAGAATATCATTGATGATCCGAAGCAGGTTCTGGCCGCTGTTGAGTATGGTCTGCACAAAGGACCGCTGCTGCTCATCGAGCGGTTCTTCAATCAGCAGCTCGCTGAAGCCGATAATGGCATTCATCGGCGTCCGGATTTCATGGCTCATATTGGCCAAGAATTCGCTCTTGACCCGGTTGGCTTCCTGCGCCTGACGAGCCATCAGATTGGCCTTTTCAACCGCCATTGCCAGATTGTAATTGGCAGATTTCAGCTCACTGGTCCGCTCGGCGACCATCTCCTCCAGCTGGTCGCGATGCTGGATCAGCTCGTTCTGCGCCTTGATGCGATCCTCCATCTCCTTCTGAATTTCATCCAGCATTTGGTTAAATGCTTCGGTCAGAATACCTATTTCATCTTGGGATATGCTGGCAGCCCGCTGCGTATAATCCCGCTTTTCACGGACAGCACGCGCCAAAGCTGCCAGCTCCAGTATCGGCTTGGACACAATCTGCTGGAATTTTCGCGCCAGCAGATACCCGCCAAGTGCCGCAGCAATGGTAACCGCTGCAATAATAAAGCCGTTGTTCCGGAAATTTGCCTTCAGCGGTTCAAGGTTGGAAACCAGCACCACCGTGCCGATTTTTTCCCCGTCAAGAACGATCGGCATAAATATCTGCAAATAGCCCTTGTCGATACGATGCCCTTCGTTTTGAAGCGTCACGGCAGTATGATGATCCGCAAAATCTTTGCGAATGTACGCTGCAAAATGCTTCCCCTGCGCATTGTAAATGCAGCAGCTTACAATGGAGGGTTTGGCTGCAAAGGAGGCCAGGATTTTTTCGGCATGCGCTGCATCATCAAAAGCAAGCGCAGCCGAACAATGACCGGCAGTCATTTCCGCCTGCACCGTCATACTGGAAATCATCTCATTGCGAAACGAAATATAGCTCCATAGACTGAATGCGGCGCCGGACATCACCAGACACACCACGCAGATGGTCATAATGATGCCAATCAGCTTTTTCCGAATCGTATGAATAACCAGCTTTTTCATATCCTGCAAAGACTTAAAGTGTCAGATGAATTGTCTCCCTGCTGAATGCACAGATGTTACTTGTGTACCTGTCGGGCCAAACCGAGCAGCTGCGAGCCGATTTTGAGATTCTCCTTCTGGGCGGCTTTGAGATTTACTTCAAATCGGACTTTGTTGTCCTCCTTTACAAAAGAAATCATCCCGCCGTTGCTGATAAAATTCGCCATATCGCTGACAGTCAGAATACTCCGGCCGGCTGTCAGAGTAATCAGTTCACTGACAAAGGATTTTTCGCTGTCGCAGATGAACAAAACATCGCATTTCGCAAGCGTCTGCTCATTGGCTTTGCGGTAGGCATCCAGCGCATCGGAACGGCGGCCGTAAGAACGCTGAAACTCCGCAAAGCTGCCGATTTCCACCAGTTCCATGCGGCGGCCGACATCCTTGTTCAATATAGGCACAAAGGCATCTTCGAATGGATTTTTTCCTAAAATACCGATAAACAGCGGCTTGGTCTGACTTGCTTGACCATTCTGCTGTTCCGAAGATGCCTGATGTTTTTCCGGCGGCCAAACCGTAAACTTTGTGAAGTTATAGATAAAGGCCGCTTTTACCTTGTACTCAATCGATTGGGCACCCTTATTATTTAAATCTGCCGTGATTGCTGCCGGCGGCTGGACAACGGCTTGAACCGAGCCGACGATAACCGTCAGCAAAACAGAAAACCAACAAGCCGCAGCAGTACTTTTCCATAAAAAACGGCTGAAAGACATTTGTACCTGTTCGATTTGTAAGCAATTTGATTTCATAGCCGTTTCTAAATCCATTATTTGCCGGCGGTTATTCCACACCTCTCTGGTCAGCCCTGCAAAAACATTACCATACCAATTATGGCAACAAACAGCGAAAACTGCTATTGGTCTCGACAAAGAAACCCTGCGGCTTAATGAAAAAACCGCTTTTAGATAAATTTTCGGTATTGTTAAACAGATTTGAGGGGAAGTGTCTTACAAATTTCCGTCCGTATTTTTACGGAGATACAGCTGACATTAAGTTATCGGACGCTGCACTAAAACGATCCCCAACTCTGGATTTCGTGAGACTTCCAATTGCCCGCTCTGCTGTTTTGTCTTGTGCCTACTCACCGGCGTCTTGAACTCTGCCGGCCGTTTCTGTGATGATTCCTTTTTCAACATAGACCGGACGGACTATCCCCCGCAGCCGCGGCAGCCGCAGGGCAAACAGCCCGCTGGCCAGAAGGCACAACAATCCCCCCATCAGCAAGGTCAGATGCAGCCCCAGCCGATGTGCCATAAAACCGGCCGCCAGACTCCCCAGCGGTGCCATCCCAATCAGCGCCATCATATAGATGCTCATCACTATCCCCCGCTTGCTGTCATCAACCATCGTTTGAAGAATCGTATTGCAGCCGGCCATCAAGACCATCATCCCAAATCCGCACAGCAGCAGCAAAGCCATTGAAAATCCCGCGGATTCGGCTGCCGAAAGCACCAGTAGTGAGCCCCCAAACAGCGAGCCGCCGAAAACCAGTATCCGGCCCAAGCCCCGAACGGTTTTCCGCCACGCCATATAAAGAGCGCCGAACAGCGCTCCGGCTCCGGCGGACCCGATTAAAAGACCATATGTCTGCGGTCCGCCGTCCAGAACGGTTTTGGCCAAAACCGGCAGCAGTACAGCATAGGGCATGCCAACCAGACTCATTGCTGCAATAAATCCGATAACATCGCGAACAGGGGTAAATCGATAGGCATAGGCAAATCCGGCCTTGAGCTGTGCAACAGGATGAACCGGCTTTGACGGCGGTTCAAAACGGCCTATCTGCATCTTCAAAAGGGATAGAATAACCGCCAGATAACTGACAGCATTGAGCACAAAACAGAGGCTTTCGCCGAAAATGGAAATAATCACGCCTGCCAGCGCAGGCCCTGCCAGCCGAGCCCCGTTGAACATCGAGGAATTCAATGCGATGGCATTGCCCAGATCGCCGCTGTCTTCAATCATCTCGATAACAAAGGCATGGCGCGTCGGCATATCAAATGCATTAATGGTTCCCAGCATCAGACTCAGCAGCCCAATCTGCCAGACCTGCACAGTCCCGCTCAAAACCAGAACCGACAGCACCGCAGCCTGCACCATGGAAAGCATCTGCGTCAGCAGCAGAATGCGGTGCTTGCTGCAGCGGTCAGCTGTGATGCCGCCGACCGGCGCCAGAAGAAAAACAGGCGCCTGCCCCGCAAAAGCAACGGCCCCCAGCGCAACGGCCGAATGACTCAGCCGGTACACCAGCCAGCTGACGGCCACCTGCTGCATCCACGTGCCGACAAGAGAAAGACCTTGGCCGATGAAAAACAGGCGGTAATTGCGATACCGCAGCGACCGGAAGGTCGTTCGTATCGAGTCCCAACAGCGCTGGTACAGGCCAATGAATGGAAGTTTTTGTTGATGCGACATGGGTGTTTCGGTGTCCTGACAGAGTCGGCCGGCAGAAAACGGCTTACCCCCTTTCAGCGGCCAGTTTTTCTTTGAGATAGCGGGCCGTATAGCTGTGGTCATTTTGTATTATTTTCTCGGGCGTGCCGGCCGCAATAACCCGTCCGCCCTCCTCGCCGCCCTCCGGGCCAAGGTCAATGATATAATCGGCCATCTTGATAACATCCAGATTATGCTCAATCACAATCACGGAATTGCCCATATCCGTCAGCCGCCGCAGCACATTCATCAGATTGTGAATATCGGCAAAATGCAGCCCTGTTGTCGGCTCATCCAGAATGTACAGCGTATGGCCGGTGCCGGGCTTGCCCAATTCTGCCGCCAGTTTCACCCGCTGGGCTTCGCCGCCCGACAGCGTCGTGCTGGACTGGCCTAACGTCATATACCCCAGCCCCACATCGCAGAGGGCCTTTATCAGCCGCACTATTTTGGGAAAGTTGGCAAAGAACTGCCGCGCATCGTCAATCCGCATATCCAGCACCTCGGCGATGTTCTTTCCTTTATAGGTGATCTGCAGCGTTTCGGGATTATAGCGGGTTCCCTTGCATTCCTGACAGGTCACAAACACATCCGGCAGAAAATGCATTTCTATCTTTTTCGTGCCCTGCCCCTGACAGTGCTCGCACCGCCCGCCTTTGACATTAAAGCTGAACCGGCCGGGCTTGTAGCCGCGGATTTTGGCCTCTCGCGTCATCGCAAAAAGCTGGCGGATCAGGTCAAACACACCCGTATAGGTAGCCGGATTGCTGCGGGGAGTGCGGCCGATAGGCGACTGGTCAATTTCAATTACTTTATCGATCCGGTTAATCCCGCTGATGCTTTTATGCCGGCCGGGTTTTTCGGGCGAGCCGTACAGACGACGCTTCAGGGCTTTGAGCAGAATTTCGGTTACCAGCGTGCTCTTGCCCGAGCCGGAAACGCCGGTTACACAGGTCAGCACACCCAGCGGAAATTTAACCGTTATATTCTTCAGATTATGCTCTTCGGCCCCGCGGACCTCGATGCAGTTGCTCATCAGCACTTTTCGCCGCTGGGCCGGCAGTTCGATGCGCTTGGCCCCGCTGAGATACTGACCGGTAATCGAGCGCTCGCAGCGGCAGATAGCATCCAATGTTCCGGCCGCAACCAGCTCGCCCCCGTGCCGGCCGGCAGCCGGACCAATGTCAATAATATGGTCAGCCGACCGGATGACATCATCATCGTGCTCTACCACCAGAACGGTATTGCCGATATCGCGCAGCTTCTTGAGAATGCCCAGCAGCCGGTCATTGTCGCGGCGGTGCAGTCCAATCGTCGGCTCATCCAGAACATAACAGCAGCCGACCAGTCCGCTGCCGACCTGTGTGGCCAAGCGAATCCGCTGGGCTTCTCCCCCGCTCAGCGTGCGGCTGGTGCGGTCTAAGGTCAGATACCCCAATCCTACATCCTTCATAAATTTCAGCCGAGCCAGAATTTCCTTGAGCGGCTGGGCGGCGATCTGCGTTTTCTCTTCATCCAGCCGCAGCGATTTAAAATAACTGTACGCCTGATCGATGCTCATCCGCGTGATTGCGCAAATATTTTTATCCCCAATCGTCACAGCAGCCGCCTCCGGCCGCAGTCGCGTCCCCCCGCACTGCTTGCACGGCTGTTCGGACAGATACCCATGCAGACGCTCCTTGACAAACTCGCTGGTCGTGTGCTTCCAGCGGTGCACCAGATTGGGGATAACACCCTCAAAGCTGACGCCATAGGCCGCTTCATCAGCGTCCGTGGTTCCGTACATCAAAATCTTGCGGATATCGGCCGGGATTTCGCTGAACGGCGCGGCCTTGTCGATATTGAAATTGCGGCAGAACCGCTTGACCAGCCGGTTATAATAAATATTCATCCGCTTTCCGCCTTTGCGCCACGCCTCAATAGCCCCGTTTTCAAGTGAAACACTTTTGTCCGGCACAATCAGGTCCGGATCAAATTCGAGAATTGTTCCCAGACCGTCACACGACGGACAGGCCCCATAGGGACTGTTGAAACTGAACAAACGCGGGCTAAGCTCGGCTAAAGACGCCTGCGGATGGTCCACACAGGCATATTTTTCGCTGTAAACAACATCCGTCCAGCCCCCGTTGCCTCCTTCGGTTTTTTGCGCACTCGGCTCCTGCTTCATCACCAGCACAACCCCATCGCCGATTTTCAGGGCTGTTTCAATCGAATCGGCCAGCCGGATGCGAATGCCCTCTTTTAAAACCAGCCGGTCCACCACAGCAGCAATATCGTGCTTTTTGTTCTTGTCCAGCAGCGGCACCGCTTTGGCATCATAAATCTGGTTATCCACACGCACCCGCACAAATCCTTCCCGCTGAATCTGAACAAAAACATCCCTGTGCTCTCCTTTCTGGCCGCTGATAAGGGGAGCACAGATTTGAATCCGCGTTTCAGCCGGCCATTGGAGAATGGAATCGACAATCTGCGTGGCGTGCTGACTGCTGATAACCTTGCCGCAAATCCAGCAGTGCGGCGTGCCGGCACGCGCAAATAAAAGACGGCAGTAGTCGTATATCTCCGTCGTCGTCGCCACCGTTGAACGCGGATTGCTCGAGGCGCTGCGCTGCTCAATGGCAATTGTCGGCGGAAGCCCCTCGATATGCTCCACCTGCGGCTTCTGCATCTGCTCCAGAAACTGCCGTGCATAGGCGCTGAGCGATTCGACATACTTCCGCTGGCCTTCTGCATAAATGGTATCAAACGCCAGCGAGCTTTTGCCCGAGCCACTCAGCCCTGTCACCACCACCAGCTTGTCCCTCGGGATATCAATGCTGATATTCTTGAGGTTGTGCTCACAGGCACCGGTGATTCGGATGTATTTGGCTTCACTCACGTCTTTTTGTAATTCCTATAAAGAGTCCTTTTTTCGGGGATTAACACAAACAGGTAATCATACCTTGATTGGCTGCCCTTGTAAACGGCTTTTATCACACCATATCCGGCTGACTGCAAACAATACTGCTGTTTTCAGGTATATTATATATAATATATTTTTTTTGTTATTTTTTGTTGACATGCCAATCAGCAGACCGATAATTACAAAATAGGCGGGTAATATCTATCAGGAAAATTTTTTTAGAAAGGAGTAGTTATGAACAAAGGAATGATTGTTTTAGCAGTGCTGGTTGCGTCGATGAGTGTCGGGGCATTGGCAGTTGGCTTTATGGGCCCGCCAACCGCTGAGCTGAAACAGGGACAATGGAATCTCGGGTACAACTACACCTACTCTGATATGGACCTCGAAAAGACCTCGCTGAAATGGGCTTGGTTTGACGTTGGTGTCTTCGACGAAGGAGGAGCAGGCAAAATCCAGTTTAAAAATTTTAAGACCCAGCGGCACTACATTGCAATCGGGTACGGCCTGGCAGATTGGTGGGAAGTCTATGCACAACTGGGTCTGGCTGACGTCAAAACGAAAGGGAATGCCGTTTATGATGACGGGGATTCATGGAAAGGCGGTATAAACTTTGACAATGATTTTGCTTGGGGATTGGGTACCCGCTTCACATTTGCCGAACAGGACAAGGTCAAATGGGGTCTTTCCGCTCAAATGAACTGGCTGGACACCAGCTGGGACGAAAAAGGCTCTGAAGATGGTGAAATAACTTATTTATGGAAAGACACTATTGACATCGAATCTTTTGATCTGCTGGTGGCTTTAGGCCCCACTGTGGATATGGGATGCTGGAAACTCTACGGCGGACCTTTTTATTACTATCTCAATGGAGACTATGATTACAAATCAGTAGATAACTTGGGCTGGGTTTACAAAGAGTCTGCTGACCTTGAAGAAGACAGCAGCTTCGGCGGATTTATCGGCGCCATTTTCCCGATCGGGAACAATATGGATTGGACAACCGAATTTTCCGCCACCGGCGACGGCTGGGCTATCGGCACCGGCATCGGCTGGAAGTTTTAGCCAATCGATTACATGTCTGTTTAGCATTAGGACAGCATAAAAAGGAATCGCAGCCGAGCGCTGTGGTTCCTTTTTTATTTTCTCCGCCAACACCATGCAGCCGATCAGCAATCTTCATCAATGGGACCTCTCTCCTGCACAGGCAAAGCAGCTGCAGAAAACATTGGCCGGCCAAGTCCGCCTGCAGCCGATGCGAAAACAGCCGCGGTGTGTCGCCGGCTTGGACTGCGCTTTGAACAAGGCCCAAACCGCCATATACGCAGCAGCGGCGGTGTTTTCATTTCCCGACCTCAAACCCCTCGAAACCGCCGTCGCCCGGCTGCCGCTGGTTTTCCCCTATGTGCCGGGATTGCTGTCATTTCGGGAAATACCGGTCTATCTGGAAGTCATAATGAAGCTGCAAAATCCGGTCGATTTATTCCTGATTGACGGCCAAGGCATCGCCCACCCCCGCCGGCTCGGTTTGGCAAGCCATCTGGGCCTGTTTCTGAACACCCCGACTATCGGCTGCGCCAAAAGCCGCCTGATCGGCACATTCGATACCCCGCCCCTGCTAAAGGGGCACTTTTCGTGGCTCTATGACGGCGCAGATAAAATCGGGGCCGTCCTGCGCACCCGCAGCGGCACAAAACCCCTTTTTGTCTCCCCCGGCCATTTGTGCAGTTTTCAGGATGCCGTTGACTATACGCTTGCCTGCTGTACAAAATACCGCCTGCCCGAACCGGCACGGCTGGCTCATCAGGCCGCTTCGAACGCTAAAACATCAGCCGCTTTCTGAATCTGCCAATAGCCCCCTACACACAATTGCCCAGCTAATCTTCAAAAAACTCGTAAACCTCGGGCTGCCGATTCCCGACAAATAAGCATCTTATTCAAGTTAGTAGCAGGAGAAGTTTTATCTTTATCAACAGGAGGCGATTTATTTAAAAATTGGAACTGGATGGTGTTTCCTGCATTGCTGTTTATGCTCGCATCGGTTGTTTCAGCGGCCGATAATAACAGCTCGCAGGAGGATTTTTTCAATATGCCGCTGGAGTCCCTGATGGATATTGAGGTGTACTCCGCTTCCAAACATACCCAGCCGGCCAGCCAGGCCCCTTCTTCTGTTACAGTGATTACACAGGAAGAAATCAAACGGTATGGATACCGCAATATAACGGATATTTTAAACTCCGTCCCGGGCTTTTATGAAACCTACGACCGCAATTACAGTTACATGGGCGTCCGAGGATTCGGCAGACCGGGGGATTTTAACTCCCGTATTCTGGTGCTGGTGGACGGCCAGCGGCTCAATGACAATATCGGCAATACAGCCCTGCTGGGCAATGAATCGCTGATCGATGCGGATTTGATCGACCGCGTTGAAATCGTGCGGGGACCGGGCTCGGCGCTGTACGGCAGCAATGCCCTGTTTGCCGTTGTCAGCATTTTTACAAAATCCGGCAGCCAATACAACGGCGGCCAGATAGCCGGCAGATTCGGCAGCCGCCGGCATACCGGCGGACGCTTCACATACGGAAGCAAGACCGACAACGGCATCGAGTTTCTGGCATCCGGCACCTATGCCGACTGGGAAGGCGACCGTCTGTATTATCGCGAATTTGACGACCCGTCCACAAACTTCGGCCGTACCCGCAACGATGATGAAAATCTCCACAATATGCTGTTGAAGGGCTCTTACCGCGATTTTACCTTTTTTGCTGCCGGCTCACGCCGCCAAAAAGGCATCCCGACGGCCTCTTATGAAACGGTCTTCGGAGCCGAAGACACCCGTACGTGGGATGACTACACCCTGATAGGATTGTCCTATAACCATCAAATTGACGAGGATTTCTCTATTCTCTGGCGGTTATCCTATCATCATTACAATTACAGGGGCCACTATGTTTACGATGACGGCGGACTCTATGAAAACAAGGACTGGTGGAAAGGCCGCTGGATTACCGGCGAGGTCCAGATAACCAAGCGCTTCGACGATCACCACACCCTGATTGTCGGTGCCGAATCACAAACCAACATCCGGCAGGACCAGAAAAACTGGGATTTTGATGTCTACCTCAACGACCGCAGACACTCCAAGAACTGGGGCATCTATATTCAGGATGAAATCCGCCTGACAGACCGCCTGACGGTCAATGCAGGAATCCGGCGCGACTATTACGATCAAACAGGGGCTCAGCTGAATCCGCGTGCGGCCGTTATCTATCAGCTGACGGATACGGCGACGGTCAAGCTGATGGCCGGCCGGGCTTTCCGCACCCCCAGCGTGTACGAACTTTACTATCAGGATAACGGCAACACCGCCAAAGCCAATCCCAACCTCCAGCCTGAAACCATTAAAACCTATGAGGCCGTTTTTGAGAACCGCTTCTCCGAGAAGTGGAGGGGAACATTCAGCGCCTTTCACTATCAAGTAAATGACCTCATCGATCAGACCATCGACCCGGATGACGGGTTATCACAGTTTCGCAACCTCAGTCAGGTTACCGCCGACGGCTATGAGGCGGCGCTGATCGGAAAATGGGAAAACGGCCTTCAAACCCGCAGCAGTTATGCATCGGTTCGCACACTGGATAAAGCCAACCGC
>Ga0116146_1000289_pt1 | contig 66039 bp, 67 predicted proteins | sample AD_JPNHG2_MetaG_FD_89748 | JGI IMG/M metagenome (GOLD analysis project Ga0116146, IMG submission 89748) | Active sludge microbial communities of municipal wastewater-treating anaerobic digesters from Japan - AD_JPNHG2_MetaG | ecosystem: Engineered > Bioreactor > Anaerobic > Digestate | place... | reverse complement strand
GTATGTGTTTAGGTCCATGAATTCGGTATCTATCGGCCCATTTCATGTCATTCTCTGTTGCCTTTTCATTTAGAGCCTTTTCGGTGAGCATAGTCTGCCGATATCGTTTGCTTATTAGATGCATGTCAATTTATATTAATCACGCCCAGACTGAATCAGCATCTACCGACATACTCTCACGCACCTAAACACATACAAATTATTTAGATGGCAAGGGCCTCGGGCAAAACCTGGTTTATCTTCCCTCTGAGCCCCTCATCCGCTTCGCCTAGTTTCCTTTTCACCAGGATCCTTTTAACCATCGCGATCCAGCAGACTTTTACCACCGAGTCATATATCAGGTCGGCTTTGGTGCTAGAAGGCGTGCCTAAGGGGATCACTATATCATATGGACCTGGCGTGGCGACAACTTTGCTCGATATGTACGCAACGGTCAGTTGCATCACATCCATATCATGATAAAGCACAAGTGACGGCCTGAGCTTCTCATTGACCAGGTCTGAATAGGAAAGAGGTGCTAAGACTATGTCGCCTTTCTTCAGGCTCTCATTCATAGTCGGGCTCATCTGCCAGTGAATCTGTGAGCGAAAGGGCTGTTATCTCCATCAGGCCCTCTACAATCGCCTCATCGGCCTTGTCTCTGTCAGAGTCGTAGGGTGGACCCTGCCGTTGCTCTTTGCGCTCTAAAACCTCACACATAGATACTATATCTCAGATTATTGATATTTAAAACCACAGGCCACCCCCTGCATCACCTCGGCCTTCCAGTTCGCCGCCTTTCACTCTGGCATACAAATAGAGTGCTGCACTAATAGATTGATACTAATTGCCGATATCCAGAGGTTGATTTGCCTGCCAAGTAAGTATCATTCCATCGGTTCTGCACTATAATTTCAGGGCTTCTTTGGGCAAACATGAAGTGCACGAGTCAAATGATCCGCCGGCCAGCCCGCAGGCATCGCACGGCATCTCATCCTCCCCGCCCATCTGCTGGGTGCAGTTCAGGCCAAAGCACTCAGGAGGCCGCCACCCCGACACACGCGGCCCGCCGCCGCAGATATCAACGCGTGCAGCCACGTCGGCCTGCGCCTCACCGGAGCCATCCAGGGCATGGACCTCTATGTGAGCCTGGCTTACGACTGAGCCGCAGTGAAGGGCCCGGGCGACGTATTCGATGCTCATCGTCTCCCCGGGCTTTAAATCGATTATATTCCAGACCGCCTGGCCGGCACCGTATCTGGCCGGATCGGGTGAGGCGCTCTGCATCGCCAGGTCCGGTCCGAGGTTGCATGTGACTGTCGCTGCCATGACATAATCCGCCCGATTCTTCAGTGTGATGCTGTAGTGGACAGACTGCGGGTCTTCTGGAGCGACATGAGCTGTCATGTCAGCCCAGATCTGGGGCGGGCAGCATGAGAGCCAGCCGCCCTGTATGAGCCAGCCGCCCTGTATTGTTGAGTAGTTCTGGGCGGAGACCCATTCACCGTCATAGCCGCCGTCAGCCTGGACCCTGTTGACTATGCTGCCATACCCGTCAGTCATGTTCAGCCTCAGATCGATTGTCGTGGAGGCTCCTATGCCCAGTGACAGGAGCGTCCACCGAGCTGAGCTGGCGTTCTGGGCGGAGGGCCGCATGGACGAGTAGACATACTCAGAGCCTGGCGGGAAGACGTCCTGGACATAAACAGGTCCTAGAGCACGGTTCCCGTCATTGGTCACAGTTATGGTGTAGTCTACCAGGCTGCCTGCTGTCGTTGCAAGCTTTCCTGATTTCGTGACTGTAATATGCGGCAGGTTGTAGCGAGCTGCACCGCTCACATCGACATTCCGCCTGATGTTATATCTCCCTGCATACTCCTGATATAATGCGACCTGCTGCTCGCTATCATTTGCCTCGGCATCTACCCTGACATCGAACTTCTCCCTGCCCTTGAAGTCAGCCTCGGTTTTCATCTGGTTCAGTCCACCAGCCGCTGCGCCATGGCCGGCGGACGGCTGCACGGGCCGTGCTGGTAGAAGAAGGATGGGGGAAGAACAGGCCGATCTAGATATGTAGCTGCGTCCACCCATTTTGCCTGCTTCAAAAATAAATAAGCTACAGCCCAGTATGATGGACCGCGAATCACTCCTCCGCCACATAGCCGACCGGCGCTGCAGCCAGGGGGAGCTGAGGGCATGGGGGCCAAGGCCACCCGCAGCGGCGGCTCTCCAAAAGCTATTGTTTATAAGCCGCTTTTTCGTGGTATTCATGGGCCAGCAGGGATATCTTGTCGCATATGGGTATGGTCAGGTCGCTATCTTCCAGGCGTGCTATACCCTCTTCAATGTAGGTGACCCAAACCTTCTGCTCCGCCTCTCCTGCCTTTCGGTACTGCTCCTCTACCTCTCGGTAGACGGTATCGAAGTCCAGTTCTGAAAGGACAAGCTTGGAGCAGTCCGGGGCGTCTCCCGGCCGGTTGGCGATCAGCTTCATGATGAAGATGTCCTCGCGGGAGGCATCCCTGATCACCAAATTACCGAAGGACCTGATCTTTGTAGCCCTCTGCCACATGGCCTCGGAGAGGCTGAAGTCGTAAGAGATCTGTTCGGCGAAGATGTCCAGGTTGTGCCCGCCCTTGACCGCCAGCCGGTTGACGCCCAACCGCTGATGTCTCTTTTCCGGGCCGACTATCAGAAAGCCCAGGGCTCTGGAGGCGCCAAGCAGCTTCTCCCTGTCTTCCTCGTTCCGGCAGACAACGTCAATATCCTTGGTGGCATCCTTCAGCCCCAGCTCCAGCATGGCCGCTCCGCCTATGAGCAGAGCCTCGACTCTCTCTTCCAGAGCCCGGCCGAGCAGCTCGAGCAGTTCGTTTACCTCCTCCCGCCGGGATATCTTGTTAGAGCTTGATATCATAGAGATCCATCCTGTCTTCGATGTCTTCCATGGTTGGATAGCCTTTGATCCTCTCACCCTGCAGCACTGCTTTTAGATCCTTCATCATGTGATGGTCGATAGCCTCCAATTTATCCCTGTTCTTGAGGTAGAATAGCACGCAAAAAAGCTTCTGAAAGGGCTCCCATGCTGAGTCCAGTGAATGGATGAAGACCTCCTGAACGGACAGCTCTCTCCTGGGCAGGGTGTAGTAGTTGTCCCTGAGGAGGAGCTCTATACCGTAATCCTCGTAGGCAGAAAATGATGTGAATGTTGCGTCCTGCGGGCGGATGCTCTTGAAAAGCACGCTGTCACCGTAGCTCTTGATGAGCAGGGCTTCACGGGGCACGAGGCGCAGCAGCTGGTATTCCCGCAGCGCCGTCACGAAGTCCTTAAGCTCCGGCCAGACTTTGAAGTTGAAGGAGTAAATGTAGGCTTTGCCATGCCTCCTGCGGCTGACCACTCCTACCGAAAGGAAGCCCTTCAGATAACCGTAAAGGGTGTCACTGGGGATGCCCGTCTCGGCGGCCAGGGCCTCCAGGCTCCTGGGGGTCTGGTCCAGTTTGGCGATCAGCTCCGCTCTGCGCAGGGAGAGGAGCTTATGCAGGGGGGAGGCCCGGTGGCTGAAGTAGAGCCTCTTGAAGGCCTCTGCCGGAGGCGTTTCTGCCAGGATGGTCTCGCGCCCGCGCCGCTCCACCAGCCCTATCTGCACCAGATGAGTTATGAGCCTGGACACCGTCTCTCTCTGCAGACCAAGCTCTTCACGGAGCGTGCGGGGATTTACCGGCTCTTTGGATCCGGCGATGAGGGTCAGCGCGCGAATGTCGTTTTTGCTGAGGGGCATCTCTTTGAATTGGATCAAATACATATATAAATGTGATCCTATTTCAAGAAAAACAATTATTACAGCAGAGGCTCAAGAGATTGAATCCCAGATATATGCCTGGGAGCGGGCCGAGCGAAAGGGCGGCGAGGGTGATGAGCGAGTACAGGTGGATAGCCGAAGACGACTGCCTTCCCGATGTCGAGGGCGTCTCTCTTTGCCTCAGATATGGTGCACATCTAGCCGGACTGCGACATGTGGTTCCTGTTCTCGCGCAGCAGAAGAGATATGCTGAGGCATTGGGCTGCTTTGATGCCGCCATAGCCGTCGATCCCTACTTCGCGGGGGCCTGGTACAACAAGGCACTGGCCATGCAGTGTCTAGGGCGGGAAAAGGAGGCCATGGCAGCCATGAAGACCGCAAAGACCCTGGAGGGGGCAGGCGGAAGCTGCAGATTCTAGGTTGGCTTTCGCTGCTCCGGGGAGAGGCTCCAGCGAATCCTCTTTATCAATCCGATGAGGGTGCGCGCCTCTCTCTCAGTCAGCTCCGCCCGGCCCAGGATGCGGCGCAGCATGAGCAGTGTGAACTTTGCCTTGTGCTCCGGATAGGCTATATCGGATAAAAGCAGCTCAGCCTTCTCGCGCAAGAGAGAGAGGCTCTCCCCTCTGGCCATCTCCACCCGGCCCCCACCGCTGCCGTTTTTGTAAAGCTCGTAAAAAAGGACTGCTGCAGAGTGGGAGAGGTTCATGACAGGGTAGTCAGGGGATGTGGGAATTGAGACCAGAATATCGCAGAGGGCCAGCTCATCGCTATTCAGGCCGCAGTCCTCCCTTCCGAGCAGCAGGGCCACCGTTCCATCCTTTCCCTGAAGCCTGTCAGCCAGCCCGGCCGGGCTGAGGCAGGGCACGCGCAGGTGCAGGCGCAGGTGGTGCTGGGCCTCGTCCAGCCTCTTTCCTGTGGTGCCCACAACCAGGTCGGCCTGCTCGAGAGCCTCCTCCAGGCGGGAGTAGACAGCAGCCCCCTCCAGGACGTCCCTGGCGTGGGAGGCCATGGCCAGGCCGAAGTCATCGATCCTGCAGGGATTGACCAGGGCAAGATCGGATAAGCCGAAGTTCTTCATGGCCCTGGCCACTGAGCCCACATTGCCGTCGTAGAGCGGCTCGACCAATACTACTAACAGGCGCATCGATTTTCATCCCTTTGACACTCCCAGCGGCACCAGCCGGGCCACCCTTGTGGCTATTCCCAGATTGTGCACAACGTCCACCACATCCCCCGACGGCTTGTAGACCTGGGGGGCCTCCTCTGCCAGCATTCCCGGCGATGTGGCCCTGACAACTATCCCGTCTCTATTCAGGGCGGCCCTGACATCCCTGCCTGTGAACTGCTTTAAGGCCTGGCTTCGGCTCATCACCCGGCCTGCACCGTGGCAGGCGGAGCCGAATGTCAGGTCGAGGGCCCTGTCCCGGCCGCAGAGTACATAGGATGAGGTTCCCATGCTGCCCGGTATGAGCACCGGCTGGCCGAGGCCTGAGTAGGCGGAGGGCACCTCTCTGCGACTGGGGCCGAAGGCCCGTGTGGCGCCCTTGCGGTGCACATAGAGCCGCTCGCGCCTTCCGTCCACATCGTGCTCCTCGATCTTGGCCACGTTGTGTGCCACATCATAGAGCAGGTCCAGACTGCAGCCCGGGAAGTACCTCTCGAAGACCTCCCTCGTCCAGTGGGCGATGATGTGCCGGTTGGCCCAGGCATAGTTGGCGGCGCAGACCATTGCCCCGAAGTAGTGATCGGCCTCAGGGGTGCCGAGGGGGGCGCAGGCAAGTTGCCTGTCAGGGATATCGATATTGTACTTTTTCACTGCTCTGGATAGGACATCCAGGTGATCGGTGCAGATCTGGTGGCCGGCCCCCCGGGAGCCGCAGTGGATCATCACTGTGATCTGGCCTTCGAAGAGGCCGAACTTGTGGGCTGTATCCCTGTCGTATATCTCCTCAACCCTCTGAATCTCCAGGAAGTGATTGCCGCTGCCGAGAGTTCCAAGCTGGGGCCGGCCTCGCTTTCTGGCCTTGACCCCAACCTGTGATGGATCGGCCCCAGCCATGCAGCCGTTCTCCTCGCAGTGGGAGAGGTCCGCCTCCACTCCGTAGCCCGCCTCCACAGCCCACTTCGCCCCGGCTGTAAAGGATTCCGTCAGCTGCCCATCTGTGGCATGCAGCCTCCCAGTGGCCCCCAGACCCGAAGGTATGGCCTGGAATAGGGAGTCGATGAGGGTATTGATGAGCGGCTGCACTGCACCGGCATCCAGGTCGGAGCGCAGCAGCCGCACTCCGCAGTTGATGTCAAAGCCCACGCCGCCCGGGCTGATTATGCCGCCATCCTCCCGGAAGGCAGCCACACCTCCGATGGGAAAGCCGTAGCCCAGATGGGCATCGGGCATGGCCATGGAGTGCTTGACTATGCCTGGCAGGGTGGCCACATTTGCCACCTGGTCCACCGTCTCGGGCTCGACCATATCCCGCAGGGCGGCGGAGACGAAGATCCTGCCCGGCACCCGCATGCCCGGCCGGTAGCCGATTGGCACCTCGTAAATGTTATCGCCGATTTTGCTGATCTCCATAATCACACGTCCAGTACAGCCTGAATGCACCACAGCTCATTCTTCTTGATGCCGAACTTGTGCCGGGTGACGGCCTTGACCTCGCAGAGAAATGAATGCCTCTCCCGGTCCATCCTCTCTCCGCATATCTCGGCTGCCAGACGCCACATGCCTCCGCCATCCTTTTCCAGTGCCACTTTGAATGTGGAGAAGACCGCCGACTCGGTCTCGAATAAGAAGATTATCTCGGACAGCCACTGGTATGCGAGCTCCTCCAGATCCTCAGACTGCAGCTCCACCTTCCAGCTCTCACGGCTCTCCACCTGGCCAGGGGGGATCATGGCAGCAAATAGGGCGGCTGCGGCATTGGAGAGCATCTCCTCAGGCGTGCGGCCGTAGGCGCGGAACTTTACATCTGCTGTGTGCTCCAGATACTCGAAAGGAATCATTTGCTTCATTATTCGGCGGCCAGGCATTAAAGCATTGCCAGCCCGCGGCTGAGGCCCGCAGCAATAGCCAGGGCTGCAGCGTACTCGCGTGCCGTGATGGGCCTGGACAGCTCGGGAAAGCGGCAGGCGTTGTACTCCGGACGGTACTGGGCCATGACATTGATGTATGTGTCCCGCGAGATCTCCCGGGATATGAAGCGCACCACCTCCTCGCTGCCGGCCAGACCGCCGGGCAGCACCAGGTGGCGGACGAGAAGCCCCCTCACAGCCACTCCTTCGCCGTCCAGCTCCAGGTCGCCCACCTGGCGGTGCATCTCCGTGAGGGCCGCCTTCATGATCGCGACGTAGCCGGGCGCATTGGAGTATTTCTGGGCCGGGCCGTCCTCCCCGTATTTGGCATCAGGCATGTAGATGTCGAAAATTCCATCCAGCAGGCGCAGAGTATCCACCGAGTCGTAGCCGCCGCTGTTGTAGACCAAAGGGACGCACAGGCCGCCCTCCCTCGCGGGGATAAGGGCCTCCATTATCTGTGGCACGACATGAGTTGGGGTCACGAAGTTGATGTTGTGGCAGCCGCCATCCTGCAGTGCCAGCATCATCTCAGCAAGCTCCTCTGCCGCCACCTCACGTCCCGCCCCGGCCTGGCTGATCTCCCAGTTCTGGCAGAAGGCGCAGGCGAGGTTGCAGCCCGAGAAGAATATTGTGCCCGAGCCGCCGGTGCCTACGAGGGGCGCCTCCTCCCCGAAGTGAGGGGTGAAGCTCGCCACCCGGGCCAGCCGGCCGGTGCGGCAGAAGCCGCGCTCGTCCTTTGAGCGGTTCGCTCCGCAGCGGCGGGGGCAGATGTCGCAGCAGTTCAGGCGGGAGAGGGCTGTGCTGGCGCGCTCCTGCAGAGCCTGCAGGGGGATCTTATTGTAGGCGGCCTGGAAAGTCAATTCTCTCATCCTGTACCATGTAGAGTCCAGAAAGTATGACATTTATATATCCTGCGATCTCCTTTTAATTTACCACGTTGCATTAAAATAGCTTTTCATTCTCGGATAATGTACCTCTACCGGGTGGTTGAGCATGAAAAACGCCACAATAGACCCTGTCAGCCCAAATGTCACATGTTAAGCACCTATCAGCTACAATCAACGTCTTTTGCTCCAGCTATACGATTCACAAAGATCCGATCAACTCAATGAGAGTAGACTACCTGCGGATCACACCCGCAAAAACGATAATATAGAACTTAAGAGCAAAGAACTCCTGAAGACAATCAAAATACGGATGGGATTTGAGATGACACAGATCACAATCAGCCTGATCAAGGCCGATGTTGGCGGCTATCCCGGCCACTCTTCGGTCCATCCTGCACTGATACAGACCGCTGAGGAGAAGCTGGAAGAAGCCAGGAAGTCCGGAGAACTGATAGACTTCAGGGTGATGTCCTGTGGCGACGACCTGGAGCTTCTCATGAGCCATAAGAAGGGCTGCGACAACGGCGAGGTGCACGCTTTAGCCTGGGAGACATTCGAGGCTGCCACTGAGATGGCCAAGAAGCTCAAGCTCTACGGAGCCGGCCAGGACCTGCTCTGTGATGCCTTCTCCGGAAACATTCGCGGCATGGGGCCTGGAGTCGCCGAGATGGAGATCAACGAGAGGACCAGCGAGCCCATTGTGGCCTTCATGATGGACAAGACTGAGCCCGGTGCCTTTAACCTGCCCATCTTCAAGATGTTTGCCGATCCCTTCAACACAGCTGGCCTCGTGATAGATCCCGCCTGCCACCACGGCTTCACATTCGAGATCTGGGACATCCTGGAGCACAAGAGGGTATTCATGGACTGCCCGGCAGAGATGTACGACATGCTGGCCCTCATCGGAGCCAAGAGCCGCTATGTGATCAAGAGGGTCTTCTGCAAGCCTGGCAGCAAGATCTCAGAGCATGAGCCGGTGGCAGTCGTGAGCACTGAGAAGCTCTACCAGACGGCCGGCAAATACGTGGGCAAGGACGATCCTGTGGCTCTGGTGCGAAGCCAGTCCGGCCTGCCTGCCCTGGGCGAAGTGCTGGAGCCCTTCTCCCTGGGACATCTTGTCTCGGGGTGGATGCGAGGCAGCCACAACGGCCCCCTCATGCCCTGCTCCTTTGAGACGGCTCATCCTACAAGGTTCGACGGCCCGCCTAGGGTTGTCGCCGCCGGCTTCCAGATGGCCTATGGCACATTTGTGGGCCCAGTGGACCTCTTCAAGGACGTGGCCTTCGACAGGGCCAGGGAGAGATGCCTGGTTATCACCGACTACATGCGGGCGCACGGACCCTTCGAGCCGCAGAGGCTGCCCATGGAGGACATGGAGTACACAACGCTGCCCAATGTCATGAAGACGCTGGAGAACAGGTTCGTGAAGGCGGAGTAGCCGCCTTCCACCATAATATTCATTCTCTGATCAGGCATAAGTACGAGGAGATAGATAAGCCATGAACCTTCCAGATAGCGATAGAAAGCTTTTCTGCATTCAGCTCTCCACCACTGATGGCTGCGGAGAAAGCCGGAGATTCGGCTAGTCCGCCTCATCCGAGATCTCCGCCCTCTTTCGAGAGCGCCTCCTGCTGGGACGCTTGCCACCGGCCGCCTCACTCCTCGGCTCTGCCGGCCTCCCCCGCTGCTGGATCACGCCCCTCTTCTCCATCCTCTCCCTGACCATCCTCTTCGCCTCATCCCGTCTTACGGAGAAGACCTCGCCTATCAGGTCTAAAGCCACCTCCAGCTCCCTGCCCAGCATGGGATCGCTGCCATCTGAGCGTCCCGCCAGGTCCAGGAGGTGGTCGAGCGGGGAGGCCACCATCTCGGATGAGTACCTGTCCGGCTCCTCTCTATAGATTCTAAGCATGCCGAATATGTGGGGATATATGGGCGTGCTCGGATTCATGCGGTAGAATGTGTTGGCCTTCTTCTTGGAGCCGGACCGGGCCGAGGGCAGGATCCTCCTCTCCATGGAGATCACCTCTAGCCGGGTCAGCTTGTCGAGCTTGTTGAGAAGCGTTGTCTGGTTCCAGAAGGGGCCTCCACCGGTGGGCCCCATCTCCCGCCAGATCTGGTTGAGCTGAACCCAGCCCCCCTTCCTCTTCAGGTATATGAGAAGCGAGGCTAAAGGCGCCTGATCGCGCTGCAGTGCGATGTAGCGGGCGAACTCCTCCAGCATGCAGGCAGCAGCTACGTACAACTCTAAAGCATTTTCGCTTTATTCACAAAGCTTTTTATTCCTCTGCGGCGAGGCGTGCCATGGAGACAGAATGCAAGCTATTATTCTCGCCGCCGGCGAAGGCTCTCGCATGCGGCCGCTGACAGCCCGCAGGCCCAAGGTAATGCTGCCGGTGGCCGGCCGGCCCATACTGGAGCATATCCTCCTCAGGGCTAAATCTGCCGGTGTGGATAGAGCCGTTCTGGTGGTGGGATACGGCCGGGAGTCGGTTCGCTCTCATTTCGGGGACGGCAGCCGCCTCGGCATGAAGATCGACTACGCCCTGCAGGAACAGCAGCTAGGCACCGGCCACGCCCTGCTGGCTGCGGAGAGCCTGGCCGAGGAGCGCTTTATTGTGATGAACGGAGACGTGCTGCCAGATGAGGCGTCGCTTCAGAGGATGGCTGCTGGCGGCCCGGCTGTCTCGGCCATAGCCGTGGAAGACCCGCGCCGCTACGGTGTCTTCACCGAGGAGGCTGGCCGCTTTATCTCTGTAGTGGAGAAGAGCAAAAGGCCGCCATCCAACCTGGCCAACGCCGGCATCTACCTCTTGGAGAGGAGCATCTTCTCCGCACTGAGAGAGGCCCCCCTCTCTCCGCGGGGCGAGTATGAGCTGACAGACGGGCTGAACAGGCTGGCCGGGCGGGAGGCCATTTCCATCGTAAAGCTGAAAAGCTGGCTGGAGATAGGCCGGCCCTGGGACATCCTGGCAGCCAATGAGGCCCTGCTCAAAGATCTGGAGCCGCAGATGCTGGGCACTGTGGAGAGCGGAGCTGTTCTTGCTGGCAGCGTCTCTGTGGGCAAGAACACCCGCATCATGTCAGGAGCCTACATCGAGGGGCCTGCAGTGATCGGCGAAGGCTGCAAGATCGGCCCCAACTGCTACATCCGGCCGGCTACCTGCCTGGAGGGCGGCGTGCGTGTGGGAAATGCAGTGGAGGTCAAAAACAGCGCCATAATGGCCGGCAGCAAGATCGGACACCTCTCCTATGTGGGCGACAGCGTCATCGGTGAGGGCTGCAACTTCGGGGCGGGAACCATATGCTCCAACCTGCGCCACGACAAAGGAAATATCAAATCATACATCAAAGGCGATAGGGAGGACAGCGGCCTGCGCAAGCTGGGCGTCATAATGGGGGACGGAGTCATGACAGGCATCAATACATCCATCTATCCGGGCACGGTCATCGAGCCGGGATTCCGGGGGCTTCCGGCTGCGGTATTGAAGGGTTTGGTCAGGGCCTTTTCAGCTCCGGCGCAGATCACATGATTATATAAGAGATAGATCACGATTTAGATGGATCACGATTTAGAGGAGAGCGTAATGAGAGAGTTTATTCCCATAGCCAGGCCGGTCATCGGCGACGATGAGATCGCCGCAGCCGCCGATGTGCTGAGGAGCGGCATGCTCGCCCAGGGCGAGGCAGTCAGGCTCTTCGAGGAGGAGTTCGCAGAGTATCTGGGTGCAAAAAACGCCATTGCCGTCAGCAACGGCACAGCGGCCCTGGACCTGGCACTGCGGGCTCTGCGGCTGGAGCCTGGGGGCGAGGTGATATCCCCCGCCTTCACATTCATAGCCACAGCCAACTGTGCCCTCTTCCAGGGCCTGCGTCCAGCATTTGCCGATGTCGATCCCAGGACGTTCAACATCGATCCAGACGACCTGCTGGAGAGGATCACACCCAAGACCCGCGCAGTAATCGCAGTCCACCTCTACGGACAGCCATTCGACGTCCGGGCGGTGCAGGAGATCTGCGGGGAGAGGGGCATTGCCCTGATTGAGGACTGCGCCCAGGCGCATGGTGCCGAGTTTATGGGCAGGAAGGCGGGCTCATTTTCCACGGGATGCTTCTCCTTCTATCCCACCAAGAACATGACCACAGGCGAGGGTGGCATGGTCACGACCGATGACGACGCCCTTGCCGAGCGGCTGCGCCTATTGCGAAGCCATGGCGACGCAGGAAAGTACAATCACATCATCCTCGGATACAACTACAGGATGACGAACCTGCAGGGCGCTATAGGCCGGGTGCAGCTTGGAAAGCTCGAGCAGTTCACCGCCCGCAGGATAGCCAATGCCGCCGTCCTGAACAGGGAGATCAGGGCAGATGGCCTGACAACACCCTTCTGCATGGATGGTGTGCGGCACGTCTACCACCAGTATGTGCTGCGGGTAGAGGATGATGCTCCAGCGAGGAGAGAGCGGCTGATGCAGTTTCTCCAGTCCAGAGGCATAGGCTCGGCTGTGCACTATCCCAAAGCGGTATACGAGCAGCCGCTCTACCGGGAGATGGGATACGAAAAGGGCATCTGTCCGGCCTCTGAGGACGTCGCCCGCCGTGTGCTCAGCCTGCCGGTTCATCCATCGCTCTCCGAATCCGACCTGCACCGCATCGCAGAGACCGTAAACTCCTTCGAGGGATGAGCCATGGACGTAGGAGTCATCGGCGTCGGTGCCATGGGCAGAAACCATGTGCGCGTCTACTCGGAGCTGAAGGGCGTAGATGCAGTTTATGTCTATGATCCAGTAGCAGAGAATGCATCCAGGGCGAAGGATGTAGCAACCGTCTGCGCCTCTCTCCATCAGCTGCTGGAGAGGGCAGAGGCTGTGAGCATCTGTGTTCCCACCAGGTATCACTTCCAGGTCGCTCTCCAGGCGGTCGAGGCTGGCATAAACTGCCTAATCGAAAAGCCCATCACCATGACGGCAGGGGAGGGGGAGCGGCTCGTCAAGGCAATCGATGCCAGGCGCTCCGCGAATCCTGATATGGTGGTTGGTGTGGGCCACATCGAGAGGTTCAATCCCATTGTGGCTGAGATGGCCAGGATCGTCCGCCGCCCCGACTATGTATGCATCAAGAGGCACAACCCCACATCCAGCCGCATCACAGATGCCTCGGTTGTGGAGGACCTCATGATCCATGACATAGACATAGCCTTCCATGCCCTCTTTCCTGGAGAGAAGGACTACAGGATCTTCAGTGCCGGCAGCACAAATGTCTGCGAGGCGCTGGCAGTCTTCTCGAGCTGTGTGGTATCACTCTCAGCCAGCCGCCTCTCCTGCAAGAAGTTTCGCAGCCTCTATGTCGAGTCCCAGGACTTTACTGCGGAAGGCGACTTCATGGCCCAGGAGGTTTACATCTACCGAAAGCCCGGCAAGTACGGCCTGGAGGATGAGAGGTACACCCAGGAGAACATCATCGAAAAGGTGCTTGTCAATAAGGTCGAGCCGCTCAAGGTGGAGCTGAAGACCTTTTTGGACTGCATCAGGGGCAAAACGAGCTTTCCCGTCTCGCCCCGGCAGGCCCTGCAAAACCTGCAGATCTGCGAGCAGATCAAAAGGGGGCTTCATCAATAAGCGAAGATAGCTTTTACGCCCATCCCACTGCCGTTGTGGAGAGCGATGCCATAGGCGAAGGCACTAAGATCTGGCACTTCGCCCATGTTCGCCGCGGCGCGAAGATCGGCAAAAACTGCAACATAGGAAAGAGCGTTTACATAGACATCGATGCCGTGATCGGGGACGGTGTCAAGGTCCAGAACTTCGTATCCGTTTATAAAGGGGTGACAATCGAGGACGGTGTCTTCGTGGGGCCTTCTGCCACATTCACCAACGACCTGTATCCCCGCGCCTTTATCTGGGACGAGGGGCACGTCTCGCCTACCAGGATCTGCCGGGGGGCGAGCATCGGAGCCAACGCCACCATAGTCTGCGGCATCATAGTGGGCGAGTATGCCATGATCGGGGCCGGCGCAGTGGTGGCCGGGGATGTGCCGCCCTTTGCCCTGATGCTGGGAAATCCGGCCCGGCTGCGGGGCTACGTCTGCTACTGCGGCAGGCGGGCGAAGAGGGCGGCAGTTGACGGCAAGGCCATTTATATCTGCGAATCATGTGGCAAGGAGATTGAAATTGGCGAAGATGAATATGACATCCGAGACGACTGAGGAAAGGGCAGAGATCGCAGTGATCGGCCTTGGCAATGCCGGGCTGCCCCTGGCGGCGGTCATTGCCGACAGCGGCATAAATGTTGTGGGGATAGATGTGAACCGGGAGCGCTGCCGCCTCATCAATGAGGGCAGAAATCCAATCCCAGAGGAGAGGGGGCTCGGGGAGCTTATAGAGAAATACGGGGGCAGGCAGTTTTTTGCCACCGCAAACTACGAGGACGCAGCCTCCTGCACGACATTCATAGTGATCGTGCCTGTTTTTGTGGATGAGAACTACAATCCCGACCTCTCGATTATGGCTCAGGCCCTGCAGTCCCTAGGCAGGATCCTGAAGAGAGGAGATCTGGTGGTCCTGGAGACGACATTTCCCCCCGGCACCACAGAGGGCCCTGTGAGAGAGCTGCTCATGAAGGCCAGCGGCCTGTCGGAGGCCGATTTTCTTCTGGCCTACTCACCTGAGAGGATAATGACCGGCTACAGCATCTCCCGGCTGAGGGAGTTTCCCAAGGTCATAGGCGGAGCCGATGAGAGGAGCGGAATCGAGGCCTACAGCGTCTACAAGAGGTTCATCTCCAACCTGCACCTGGTCTCTTCTGCCCGTGTGGCTGAAATGATAAAGGTGATGGAGGGATGCTACAGAGATGTCAACATCTGCCTGGCCAATGAGCTCTTCAAGATCTGCGGCGAGATTGGAATCGACTTCTTCGAGGCGAGGCAGCACGCCAATCACCAGTACTGCAACATCCACCAGCCCGGCACTGGAGTGGGCGGCCACTGCATCCCTGTCTATCCATGGTTTTTGATCAAGGAGATGGAGAAGCGGGAGAAGTTCGATAGCTGCCGGCTGCTGCGCACATCTCGCGAGCTCAACGACGGCATGATCGACTACTGGATGGGCAGGATTGTGCAGCAGTGCCTGAAGATCAACAAGCCACTCGCATCTGTCAAGATCTGCATATTGGGCATCACCTTCCGGGCGGAAGTCAGGGAGTTCTACCACAGCCGCAACCTGGCGCTGGCAAAGGGGCTGGCGGAAAAGGGCCTTGATATCTATGCCTTCGACGAGCTTCTCAGCCGCGAGGAGGTCGAGAGATTGGGTCTGAGGCAGATCGATCCCAGAGATGCAGACATTGTATTCGACTGCTTCAATCTGTTATGCATGAGTGGTGAGGATTGGGGAAAGGATGAGAGAAGGGCAGAGTCTGCCGGGCAGGGCAGGCCGGCTCGGAGAGAGAGCACAGGGTGCCCCTGATGAAGATCGCATCGGTGGTCGGCGCCAGGCCCAATTTCGTCAAGCTAGCCCCCGTCTCCCGTGAGCTGAGAAGGAGATTTTCCGAGATCATCATCCACACCGGCCAGCACTACGATTACGAGATGGATAAGGTATTCTTCGACGATATGGGCATACCGTCGCCCGATTACCATCTGGGCGTGGGCTCGGGCAGCCACGGTTTTCAGACGGGCGAGATGCTCAAGAGGCTTGAAGAGATCCTCCTGCAGGAGAGGCCGGATGCAGTGCTGGTCTTCGGAGACACCAACACCACCCTCGCAGGTGCCCTGGCCTCTGCCAAGCTGCACATCCCCCTGGCCCATCTGGAGGCGGGACTGCGCTCCTACAACAGGCGCATGCCAGAGGAGATCAACCGGGTTGTCGTGGACCACTGCTCCGACATACTCCTCTGCCCCACTGAGACTGCTGTCAGGAACTTGGAGAGGGAGGGCATAACCCGAGGAGTTTTTCTCACAGGGGATGTGATGGTCGACTCTCAAAGGGAGTGCAGCATCATAGCAGAGAGGAGATCCCGGATCCTTCAGGAGCTGGGGCTGGAGCCCCGAAGCTATAGGCTGGCCACCATCCACAGGGCTGAGAACACCGATGACCCTGAGAGGCTGGCGGCCATAGTCGGGGCCCTGCAGGATATCGGCGGTGTTGTCCTGCCCTGCCATCCAAGAGCAGAGAGGTGCATCAAGGCTCTGGGGCTTTGGGGGGATCTCTCCCGCCGGGCGAAGGTGATCAGGCCTGTGGGCTACCTGGACATGATTGTTCTCGAAAGGAATGCGGCGAAGATACTGACGGATTCGGGCGGGGTGCAGAAGGAGGCTTACCTGCTCGGCGTTCCTTGCATCACATTGAGGGACGAGACCGAGTGGGTGGAGACTGTGCAGGACGGCTGGAATGTGCTCGCAGGGGCGGACAGGGAGAGGATAGTCCGCCTTGCGAAGGGCTTTGAGCCCGGGGCTGAGAAGAGGGATGTCTTCGGCAGGGGCGATGCCAGCCTCAGGACGGCAGAGGCCATCTCTCAAATGCTGGATGGGCGGGGGGACTGAGAGCTCCCATGAAGGTACTGCTCCTCGCCAACCAGCCTGAGAGGACCGTCAGGCTTCTGCGCTTCGAAGGCACATTGAAGAGCCTGGGCATGGATGTTGTGGTGCCGAGTTTTCACACCCGCAGCTGGATCAGCATCGCCCGCGAGGCCAGGAGGATAATTCTCAAAGAGAGGCCCGATGTCCTGCACATATTCAATGTGCCGGATATGATCTATCACAATATACCCAGCTTGAGGGGAGAGGGATTTGGAAAGCTGATCTATGATTACCGCTCACCCTGGGGGCTGGAGCTCTCCCAGACCTTCGGAGCGCCGGGAAGGGTCTTTGGGGAGAGGTTTGAAAGGGAGCTGGCCAGGTCTGCGGACATCATCACATCAGTCAACAGGCCCCTGGCGGAGAAGGTCGGGGGCTTTGCCCCGGACAGCGAGATCCATATCATACCCAACTACCCGGAAAGATCCTTCTCCGAGGCAGCAGCTGGGGATGAAGGCCTTCCAGGCGGGCGGTCCACAGGAGAGCAGTCTCCAGTCATCTTCATAGGCAGGATCTGCACTCAGGAGGGGATACAAAAGCTGCTCTCAGCTGCCGCAGCCATGCCAGAGCAGGAGTTCTGGATTGTTGGGGACGGGCCTTTTGCGAGGTGGCTTCTGCGAAATAAGAGTGCAAATGTCAGGGTGCTGGGATGGCAGGCACATGAAACCGTGGCCCGGCTGGTGAAGGCCGCCAGGATATGCCTCATCCCCAGGGAGGAGAGTGTGATCACCCCATACTCGACAGACAAAAGCGTCTGGAAGCTCAACGAGTATCTGAACATGGGAAAGCTGGTCATAGCCTCGGGGGTGGTGCAGGAGGAGCCGAGAAAGAACCTGATGATAGTGAGGAGCAGGGGGCTGGAAGAGGCCATACTCAGGCACCTCGATGACAAGCCGCAGCCTATGACTGAGAGCGACTACAGGTACTGGGACGGCAACAGGGATGCCATTAAAAAGGCATACGAAGAGGTTATGGGATAGGAAAAATTTTATTCCACAGTCACGCACTTTGCCAGGTTCCTGGGCTTGTCGATGGGCAGTCCCAGATTGCTGGCAGTGTAGTAGGCCAGAAGCTGCAATGCCACTGTGCAGAGGACGGCTGAGCAGATGGGCGGCGTCTCGGGCAGCTCGATTACGTGGCTGGCCACCTTGCCTATATTCGGGTCTCCCTCTGAGGCCAGGGCGATCACCTCTGCGCCCCGCGCCCGCACCTCCTTGATGTTGGAGTGAATCTTCTTGCCACAGGTCGCCAGCGCCACGACGGGCGTCTTTTCGGTGATCAATGCTAAAGGCCCGTGCTTCAGCTCTCCTCCAGCATAGCCCTCGGAGGGAATGTAGGCTATCTCCTTCATCTTGAGAGCGCCCTCGAGGGAGATGGGATAGAGGTAGTCCCTGCCTATGAAGAAGTAGCAGCTTGCCCCGGCAAAGGCTTCGGCGATCTTCCGCACCGCATCCCTCTTCTCCAGCACTCTCTGGATGAGGCCTGGCAGCTTGGACAGCTCGATGAGCATCTTTCTGGCCCGATCCGGGGTGAGATGGCCGCGAGCCCGACCCAGGCGAATGGCCAGGAGTATGACCGCCACAAGCTGGGATGTGAACGTCTTTGTGGCTGCGACCCCGATCTCCGGGCCGCAGCGGGTGTAGATGGTTCCGTCCACAAGCTCTGTCACGGACGAGCCCACCACATTGGTGATGGCCAGGCTCCGCTCGCCGCATGTCTTGGCCTTCTTCAGGGCTAGGAGTGTGTCCGCAGTTTCGCCTGACTGGGTGATGCCCAGGAGCAGCGTCCTGGGCCGCAGGGAGAGATCGAGAAACTCGGATGCCACCTCCACATCCACAGGCAGGCCGGCTGCGCGGATGAACAGGTTCTTGGCGAGAAGGCCGGCATGATAGGATGTGCCGCAGGCGATGATTGTCACCCTCTCCAGAGATCTGATCTCCTCATCGCTTATGCCCAGATTGAGCCTGACATCACCGTCTATCTCGGAGATCCGGCCGGCGATCGTCTCGCGAATGGCCCTCGGCTGCTCATGGATCTCTTTGAGCATGAAATGGGCATAGCCTCCCCTCTCTGCCGCATCGACGTCCCATGTGATCCGCTCGATATCAACAGGGCGGCTATGCCCCTCCCTATCAAGGATCTCCACCCCGTCTGCATAAATCCGGGCGACATCGCCGTTCTTCATCCGGATCACATCTTTGGTGTAAGGCAGCAGCGCCGGGACATCGGATGCGACAAAGATGGCGCCGCTGCCTTTTCCCAGCACGAGGGGGCTGCCCTTCCTCGCGCAGACGAGGTATGGAGAGCTGGCTGCCATAACGGCTACTGCGTAGGAGCCCTCCACATGATCCAGAGCCCTGCAAACTGCGGCAAGCAGATCGCCCTTATAGTAGAAGTGAATGAGATGGGCCAGCACCTCGCTGTCCGTCTCAGAGGAGAATTCATAGCCCATCTCAGTCAGTATATCTCTCAGCTCCAGATAGTTCTCGATGATGCCGTTGTGGACTATGGCGATCTCACCTGAGGTATGGGGATGGGCGTTTCTGTCGCTTGGCCGGCCGTGCGTGGCCCAGCGGGTATGGCCTATGCCCATACCCTCTCCCGGGCTGCCGCGGCTCTGATAGACCTTCTCCAGATCGGCTATGCGGCCGGCGGACTTGAGGACCTCTATTCCGCCATTGGACTTGATGGCCACCCCCGCAGAATCGTAACCCCTGTACTCCAGCCGCTTCAGAGTATCAAAGAGTATCGGTCCTGCCTGCTGATCACCCACATATGCTACAATTCCGCACATCAACAGACCACCCTGCTCTCCCTCTCAATGCAGCCGCGAATGCGCGAGCCTGAGCCTATGCGCGCTCCTGTGCCCACAACAGTGCCAGCACTGGCCAGGGCTCTGGAGCCGACGGTCACATCATCGGCTATTATGGCTCCGAATTCCGCCCTGATAAAGGCCTCCTCCACCTCGACAACAGAGGGGCCGCTCTCCACAACCACCTGGTCGGAGAGGGTGGTGCTGGCTCCCACTACCGAATCGGAGATTATAGCTGCCGATCCGATCCTGGCATCGTTCATGATGATGCTGTTTCGAATCTCGGCATGGGGGCCGATCCTGGAGCTGTCGCCTATGGATGTCGTTGGAAGGATGACGGCTCCCGGCCCGATGTCGCAGTCCTCGCCGATTGAGACCGGCCCCACCAGATACGACCCGGAGCGAATGATGCTGCCCTCGCCCACATACACAGGGCCTTTGATGCGGACACCCTCCTCCAGCTCTCCCGATATCTTCATATCCAGCATGTTCAGGGCGAGGTTGTTGGCATTGAGCAGGTCCCAGGCAAATATGGCGTCCGCCCAGATGCCCTGGCTGATCCGGGGGACGATCTCCTTTCCCTCGGCGATCATCTGGGATATGGTCTCGGTCAGCTCGTATGATCCGCGCTCGGATATGGGAGTGTGCCGCAGCTCCTCGAATATGGAGGGGCTGAACCTGTAGGCCCCGGTATTGATGATGCCGGAGCAGGGCCGGCCGGGCTTTTCGATGATGGCCTTAACCCGCTCCTGCTCGACCATGAGAACTCCGTAGTCTCCTGTGTGCCGGCGCAGTGCGGCCAGGATCACATTCTCCCCTTCGGCCGAAATCAGCTCCCTCACAGCCCGAGCGTCTATGAGGTTGTCTCCATTGACCACCAGGAAAGCCTCATCGATGTAGGGCTCTGCTTTTCTCAGGGCATGAGCCGTTCCCAAAAGCTCGTTCTGTTCGAGGTAAGTGATCTTCACTCCGAAATCGAGGCCGTCCTCGAAGTAGTCCATGATCCTCTCCTTCTGATAGCCTACCACAATGTAAAGATCTTGAATGCCGTTTGCAGCCAGGGCTGCTATGACATGCTCCATTATGGGTCGGTTTCCCACTGGAAGCATGACCTTGGACCTGGTCTGGGTGAGCGGCCTGCATCTGCGGCCCTCTCCTGCCGCCAAAATGACTCCCTTCAAGTCTATCACAGCCCGGATCTCTCGAAGGGATACTTGTAGCACAGCTTGCTTTATATCTTTTCGGTCAGCAAATCATAAAAAATATGAATTGATAATAACAAGAGCCCACTCTTTTATAGTAGCAGTGGAAGACCGGATATTACTGATGAAACAATGAAGATACTGGTGATTCCCACAACGGACTGGATCAGGCATCCCGTTCCCAACAGGCTCAATTTCATCTTCGATATTCTGGCCGAGAGGCATGAGGTATACGTCATGCACTTCGGACTGAAGAGATTTTCCGGCCTGCCTGCAAGGGAGACGAAATGCCGGTTGCTGCCGGCAAGCTGGATTGATGTCGAAGATCCGTCTCTATATTATGTCCTGAACTTTCCCTATCATTTTGTGAAGATTCGGAGCACTATTAAACAATTTAAGATCGACGTCATCCTCTCCACCAATATATTGCCGTCGCTGGCTGCGAATTTCTCTGGAATTCCCATTGTATTCGATTACCTGGACCATCTGGAGGAGTCGGCATCGATTTACTATCCCGGAACTGCTTTGGAAGAGATTGTCAAAGTTGCTGTGAGGCTTATCACCAGGTTCAATCTCAGACAGGCCCGCTCAGTCATCACCATAAACCGGGAGCTGTCTGAATACCTGAGGGGCATCGGCATCAAGGAGATAACAGAGATCGTCAACGGAGTTGATACCGGCCTATTAAGGCCTCTGCCAATGGATGATTCCAAGCGCTCCCTTGGGCTGAAGGGGCCCGTCTTGGGCTATGTGGGATCGCTTGAGCACTGGGTCGATCTGGAGACTGCGGTCTCGGCTTTGCCCAGGCTCGATTGCACTTTGCTCATTGTGGGTCCAGGGCTTTTTACCGATTACGGGGACAAGATAAAGATGATGGCGAAAGAGCTGGGTGTGGAGGGCCGAATTGTCTTTACCGGGGCTGTGGAGTACGGCAAACTCTCCACGTACATCAGCGCCATGGATATCGGTCTCAATCCGCTCAAGAAGATGAAGAAGAATGAGGTGGCAATCGGTGGAAAGGTCTTCAATTACCTGGCCTGCGGCCGCCCGGTGCTCTCCAGCCGCATGATCGCCCTGGAAAATGAGCTTGGCGACGAGATATATTATTATGACGATGAAGATAGCTTTGTCAGCCAGACCGAAAGCATCCTTGCCCTGCAGAGGGCAGGCGGAGACAGCCCGGAAAGGCACAGGATGGTTGCAGAGAGATATGATTGGCGCCTTCTGGCCCGCAAATATGAGGCGGCATTAGAGAAGGCGCTGTTCCGCCGCCAATTATAATATCTAAAATGAAATCATTAAATAGTTATACAATAGAATATCTGCGATGAGTTTCATATTCGGAGAGCATCTGACATTCTCTCAGGGGCGGGGGAGGGAGGTGCAGCTTACGGTTTATGGAGACGAGTTTTATGCCCGGTATGAAGATTCGGAGGGCTACAGCGTGGTATATGACAGTGACATGGGGCTGTACTGCTACGCTCAGAGAGTCTCAGGCGAGTTCGTCTCCAGCGGAATTGACATCTCGAAGAGCCCTCCCCCGGGCCTGCGCCGCCATTTGAAAGAGTCTGAAGAGGTTAGAGGCCGCAAGTTTGCGGAACGCTATTCGAGGATGTGCCATCCCACGTCCGCTTTCAGGCCGCGCATGAGGACATTCGGGGCGGCCATGGAGGGGCGGAGGCTTTGCGAGGGGGAGGTGCTCGGCCTCGCAGTCATGGTCGAGTTCAAGGATGTCAAGAGCAATGTCAGGCGGGAGGATGTTGAGGCTATGCTCAACGGCAAGGACTATCATGAGAACGGCAACTTCTGCTCGGTGCGGGAGTACTTCCGGCTCATCTCCGGCGGAAAGCTGGATTACAGGAACCAGGTGGCTGGACCTGTGACCTTAAGCCGCAGCCGGCAGCATTACACTGAGAAGCTGCTGGTCAAGGAGGCCCTGGACCTGGCTGTCAGGGAGGGGCTGGACCTGCACAGCTTCGACTCCAGGGCAGAGGGTGTAGTCGATGCCATGAGCTTTCTTTATGCCGGCCAGACCCAGTATCTGGGGGAGCTGTGGCCCCACAGCCAATTCATAGATCTGGACTACGGTGACATCTCCACATGCTTTTATACGCTCTCCAGCCTGGGGCGGAGCCGGGAGGAGCTGTCCATCGGCACCTTCTGCCATGAGAGCGGCCATATGCTCTGCCGCTGGCCGGACCTCTATGATTACGGCAATCGCGACGGTGGCTTCGGACTTGGATGCTTCTGCCTGATGAGCGCCGGCAGCCACAATGACGAAGGCAGGACGCCCTCCCCTGCCTGTGCCTTTCTGCGGGAGCTGGCAGGCTGGTGTGAGCGGAGGATCCTCCTCAACCAGCCCGGCCGGTACGAGGCAGGTCACGGGGACTATAGCACAGCTTTCGTCTATGAGACTGAGAATATCAACGAGTACTTTCTTGTGGAGAACCGGTCTGCTCTCGGCCTGGACGCAGCACTGCCAGACTCAGGCCTGGCTGTCTATCACTGCGACTGCCCGGGCTCCGATGAGTGGCAGGGAGACGGCACCAACTACCGGTGCTGCCTGCTCCAGGCGGACGGCAGCCTCGATCTTGAGACCAGCCGCAGCCTGGGGGATAGGGGTGACCTCTTCGGAAGGGTGGCAGGAGTGGCATTAAGCCATGACACACTGCCGTCGTCCCTCCTCCGGGACGGCTCTGACTCGGGGCTGATCATATCGGATATCAGCGAGCCGGGGCGGGTCATCGCATTTGTTGTGGGGAGGGGGGAAGAGAGGGGTGCTGTCAGGGAGTCTGCGGCGCTGGACGAGCCCATCCCCGCGAGCGGCTTGTCCAGCGCCATAGCAGTCAGGCAGGAGGGAAGGGTCGCCCATCTGGTCGTGGAGGTGGAGATCGTCCACAGCAATATATCCAATCTGAGAGTCGATCTGGCGAGCCCCGAGGGCAAGAGGGCGGTACTGCACAACCGAACAGGAATCGGCAGAAGAGACCTGCACGGCAGATACAGCTCTGCGAGCAAGGCCTCGCTTGCAGCCATGCGCGGCCAGCCCATGAGAGGGCAGTGGACGCTGCGAGTCCTGGATCTGGCCAGCGCGGAGAGGGGAAGGCTGAAGAGCTGGAGCATTGAAATCCAGTATTGACCTCCATAAGGGTCAGATGAGCCTCATCAAAACCTAAAGCTAAATAGTATCCTGGATATCACGGAGTAGTGAGGTATCTGATTGAGATTCAACATTCTATGCATATGTCTGCTCGCCCTGCTCATAGGAGCGGGAGCGGCCAGCGCGTCAGGCATTTCCCTGCTGCAATCTATGGATATGAACGGCGGGGCGGCAGCCTTCAGCAACGAGTTTGTAAACAGCCTCTTCGGCATAGGCACTGAGGCCCAAGGGAGCTGGTTTGGCCCTGAGTTTGAGAACACCAGCAGCGCATCATCCTTCTTCTCCGAGTTCTTCATCGACACGACAACACCGGCCACAGTAGGGTTTGTCCCTGTAAAGGTAGATATCTCTCATAGGACGCCAGCCAAGATATACTTCGGCAACGGCCAGCAGATCACATATACCCAGTACCAGTCGGCCATATCGTCCTCATTGAGGGGCAATGAGCTTTGGCTTCAGAAAGGCCTGGACTGGTCCCAGTATGCCATACTCCCTGTAAAATCGGCAGTGCAGCTCCTGGCATTCTCCCCGTCTGGAGGGCAGGCCGACTACTATGAGATATATCAGTCGGATACACTGGGCATCACCGGCAAGAGCCTGACACTCTTCTCCGGGTACAGCAGCGTCGATTTCGCCCCGCAAAAGGCGGGCCGGTACATCCTGCTCTTCGTGCTCAACAACCAGCCCAGCAATGCGGTTATAGTGGATGTGATCTCTGAGGCTCCGCCCGCCCAGCAGTCTGCCTCGGATATGCCTCCTGCCAGCAACAGCCCTGCTCTCGCGGCCGGTACGGCTGTGAGCAGCCGCACAACCACCACAGGCCCCTCCGGCACCACCACGACCATCACCCAGACCCAGCAGTCCCAGGGCTACTATCCGCCGGCCTCCACTCAGACGGCTGTGCCAACAAGCGGAGACACGCCTGTGACCATCCAGTCCCAGGGAATGAGGGGCTATCAGGTATTCCTGGACGAGGTCTACATCGGCACGGAGGGCACAAACGGTGACGCCCTCGACGGCAAGTTCAGCTTCAGGGTGGTGGGCGGCCAGAGCCATACCGTAAGGGTATTCGACGGCCAGTTCAATTACCCCAAGAACATGTTCTTCCCGAAGGGAGTGCTGAAGATCATCAATGTCGAACCGGGGACCGCTGTCTACATTTAAAGCCCTACCCAATCTCCTTTTTCCAATCTTTATCTCTGAGGAGCGGAGAGGGCGCAGCGGGAAGACCCCATCCTTCAGGGTGGGGATGAATCGCAAGTGATAAATTCTAGTAAAGAGAAGACAGATGCGGTCACTTTGAGAAGGGACGAATTCCTGGAGCTGTTCGAGGATGTCCTGCTCCCCGAGGCATTCGATCAGCATCTTCTGGACCGGGCGGCGGAGATGTTCGAGAAGTGGGGCAAGACCAGCCACCTGGACGAGAAGGAGCATCTCTTCGAGGCCTTCGGCCTGGCAGAGAGGACGGAGGACGGGGAGGAGCTGCGCCTTCAGAAGGCCGCGCTGCGCTTCGTCTGCCGGAGGATGATGGAGGCGGGTTTGGGCCGCAGGGATGCCGCAGAGCTCATCAGAGGCTTCAACCGGATCAAGGATCCTGGGTATCGATGGCTGGAATAGACGGGCTGGATCGGCACGGACATTTTTAGAACATCCAATCCCCTTCACTCGCTTTGAGGGTTGATCATCTCCAGGAGCCAGGCCATGTTCTTCCCCAGCGTCCTCATGGTCGCCATCCCCTCCTCATCCCTCTCAACGTCCCTCTCCTGCATTCCCAGGCCGATATTCCAGTAATTTGAGCCGGCGATCATCATCTGGCTGATGAGGAAGAAATGGTTTATGGAGTCGAAGACGTGAACGGCCCCCGCCCGGCGCATGGCAACCACCGCCGCCCCCACCTTGCGTTTGAACATATCCCCGTTGGCCATGGCCACATAGCCCGCCCGGTCGATGAGAGCCTTCATCTCCGGGGTGAGATCGGCAAAGTAGGTGGGCGATCCCAGGATGATGCCGTCCGCCCCGGCCATCTTCTCGATGCAAATGTTGACCATGTCCTTATCCAGGGCGCAGCGCCCGTCCTTCTTCTCCCAGCATTTTCCGCAGGCGATGCAGCCGGAGAGGGGCCCTTTGAGATGCAACATCTCAGTCTCAATCCCCTGGTCCTCCAGCTCCTCCATAGCCGCGCCGAGCAGGGCGGCGGTGTTGCCCTCCCTTCGCGGGCTGCCGTTGATTGCCAAAACCCTCATGCAAACTCGCTCCCTTTAATTTATCCTCTTATTCAAACCTCTTCCAGCCGGTAGCTCCTGCTTCCAAGGCCGATAGCTTCACCGTGTTCTATCTGAATTCCGCCCATGGTGCCCTCCCACAGCCCTCGGAACTTGTCCGCCCCGGGCTCCATGCTCTTCTGGAGCAGCGTCCCGGCAAGCCCCATCTGCCTGTTGACCAGATCGAAGCTGGCCTGATCTATGGCCACAGGGTCAAGCGAAGCCAGGATGCCTATATCCTGGACAATGGCAGCGTCGCTCCATGGGACGCAGTCGCAGTCCGGGGTGATACTTATCAGGAAGTTGAAAAACCCTGCCCGCCCCTCTTTTCCAGCCACAGCCCCCATGGCATACTCAGCGATCCTCTCCATGAAGGGCGGGACGGCCACAAGCCAGTCGAAGTCCATGGCATGCGTTGGGCAGACGCGCAGGCACTTGCCGCATCCCGTGCATCTCTCATAATCGATGGCAGAGATCTTCTTTTGCACTGTTATGGCCTGCCTGGGGCAGCCGTCCCGGCAGCTCCCGCATCCGCTGCAGATATCAGCATTGAATATGGGCTTTGCTGAATGCTGCTCAGCCTTGCCGGCCGCCGGGGCGCAGCCCATGCCCAGGTTCTTGATAGCTCCGCCAAAGCCGGCTGGCAGATGGCCCTTGAAGTGGGAGACCACAATCAGACTGTCGGCTGCAGCGATCTCCGCCGCAATCTTGACGCTCTGAAAGTGCTTGCCTTTGACAGGGATCTGCCGGTAACTGTCGCCGTACAGGCCGTCTGCGATTATGACGGGAGCGCCCGCCACCGCCATCCCAAAGCCGTGCATCTCGGCGGTCTGCAGGTGGTCCACGGCATTGGCACGGCTGCCTCCGTAAAGGGTGTTGGTGTCCGTCAAAAACGGCCTGGCCCCCCGCGCCCGAACGCCTTCGGTGATGGGCCGTACGAGTGCCGGATTGATATATGAGTCGTTTCCCATCTCCCCGAAGTGAATCTTGATCGCAGTGAGCTCTCCCTTCTTCACCACATCATTCATGCCCGCTGCATCAAAGAGCCTCTCAATCTGGTGAAGCTTGCTCTTGGAAGGGCTTCTGGCCCGAACTGATGCAAAATATACAGTGCTCTGCAACTCCTGAACACCTCCTCATGCTACAGATGTGCGGCCCCGGCAATAAAAGTATTTGATGCATTTTGCGCGGCCAACTCCAGCTCATATTCAGGCTGAGAGGGCCATGCGCATCCGTACGGGAGGGCTCCGGAAGATGTGATAGGGATAAAAATCATCAGCGGTCTGCAGGCCTTCTTACCTTTTTTGCTTTTGCAGATCCTGCAGGGCTCTTCTCAGCTCCTCAATCTGCACCGGCTTGGAGATATAGCCGTCCATGCCTGCCTGCAGGCACCTCTCTCGATCTCCCTCCAGGGCATAGGCCGTCATGGCCAGGATCTTCGGCCTCTTCTTATGCTTCGATTCTAAAATGGCCCCTGTCGCCTCCAGCCCGTCCATCTCCGGCATCTGTACATCCATAAGTATTACATCGTAATCCTTTTTCTCCAGGGCGGCCAGCACCTCCCGGCCGTTGGAGACCACATCCGCCCGGTAGCCTAGCTTCCTGAGCATGAGCCGGGCTACCTTCTGGTTGACGGCATTGTCCTCTGCCAGGAGAATATCCAGATCGGCAGATTCGCGCCCTCTTATCGAAAGCTCTTTCGCCCCGCCACCTCTGGCCAGCAGCACCTCCTCCAGCTCACTGACAATACTCCCCGGCAGGCCGGATACTGCCCGCTGGATGCCGTCTGCCGGACTCGCCAGGGTGATCACAGGGATATGAATCTGAAGCTCGCCTGCCAGATCGCCCGCTCCCGGGACGCCAAGGTCCAGCAGGGCGGCATCAAAGCGTCCCACATCCATCTCCCTCGCCTCCTGGGCATGGGCTGCGGGAAATATCTGGATGGCAGAGGTGAGGGCAAAATCCGCCAGCTCTTTCAGGGTCTCCTCACGGCTGACCAGTGTCAGTATCCGCTTTCCTGCCAGGCTGGGCCGGGCAAAATCGACATAATAAGGCTCTGCTTTGATCTGGAAATAAAACGTCGAGCCCTTGCCCAGCTCGCTCTCCACCCAGATCCTGCCTCCCATAAGCTCCACCAGCCGGCGGCTGATGGCCAGGCCGAGCCCAGTTCCGCCATACTTTCTGGATGTTGAGGCATCCACCTGGCTGAAGGAGTGAAAGAGCTTCTGCCTGTCCTCAGTGCTGATGCCTATTCCCGTATCGGAGACGGAGAATATGAGGTCGTCCTCCCTCTCTCCCGGAAACGCTCGAACCGATACGCTTCCCCTCTCTGTGAACTTCACGGCGTTGCTGAGCAGATTGGCCAGCACCTGACCCAGACGTGCCGGATCGCCAAAAAAGGCGGCTGCCAGCCTCTCATCTATGGTATAGGAGAGGGAGAGTCCCTTCTCAGCCGCCCTGGCCGCCACCAGGCTGCAGGAGGACTCAATGCACTCCTTCAGGTGGAATGGCAGGCGTTCCAGCTTCATCTTGCCCTCATCGATCTTGGAGAAGTCCAGAATATCGTTGATTATGGCCAGCAGGGCATCGCCACTGCTGTGAATTGTCTCCACGAAATCCCTCTGCTCAGGCGTCAATTTGGTCTCCAGGAGCAGGCCGGCAAGGCCGATGACTGCATTCATGGGCGTCCTTATCTCATGGCTCATGTTGGCGAGAAACTCGCTCTTGGCCCGGGATGCAGCATCTGCTGCCTGCTGAGCTGCTAAGAGCTCCCTCTCAGTCTCTCTGTGCTTGACCATCTCCTCCTGGAGGGCAGAATTGGCCTTGACCAGCCACTCCGTTCTCTCCTCCACCCTCCGCTCCAGCTCCTCCTGCGTCCTTTTCAGGGCATCCTCAGCCAGCTTTCTCTCCGTAATGTCGCTTATGAATCCCTCCAGGGCGAGAAGCTCCCCATGCTCATTGAATATGCCCTGCCCCTGCTCCCAGACCCACTTGGTGCCGGAGGATGTCCTTATGCGATAGGTGAGGCGGAATGGCCTCCTCTCCTCCAGTGCCGCCTGGACCTCATTCCAGACATAATTCTGATCTCCCGGATGTATCAGATCTGTAAAGGAGAGGCTCTTATTGTTCAGAAGGTCCTCGGGCTGCCAGCCGGTCAGCTCCAGACATCCGTCACTGACAAACTGCATAGTCCACTGCTGGTCGTTCTTGCAGCGATAGGCCATGCCGGGAAGGTTGCTCATCAGCGTGGAGAGAGCCCTCTGGCTCTCCTGGAGAGCCATCTCAGTGCGCCTGCGCTGCAGTATCTTCCACATTCCGCTCATGAGCAGGGTGAGCTGGCGCACATCGGCCTCGCCGTACTCTTCGTCTTTGTTTCCCAGTCCCGCCACGATGACGATTTTGCCCTTGTCCATGATGGGCACATTCATATGGCGGATGATATCGACATGTCCTGGAGGAGTCCCCTTTCTCTTGGGACATGAGGCATAGTCGTTGGTTATGACCGGCCTCCTCTGCCGGATGGCCTCGCCCCACAGGCCCGTATCCCGCAAAGGATATACGAGACGCTTATGCTCGATATTGCACTCCTTCAGCGCTCTTTTGGACCATGTGTACATGTAGAGGGTGCTCTCCTGATCGTCGACGAATGCCAGGTAGCCGAGCTTTGAGCCGGTCAGCTTCACACCAGCCTCCAGGGCAAAGTCAGCTATCTCCTGAGCGGATGCCTCATCCATCTGGTTGAGCCTCTGCAGGGCCTCCAGTCGCGAGTCGTCCAGTAGCAGCACCTCTTCGGCCAGCTTTCTATCGGTGATGTTGAAGAAGTTGGCAAGGAGATGAGCCGGGCAGCCGGAGCCGTCCCTCACCAGCGAGCAGATCATCTCCACCAGATAGAATTGACCGCCATGGCCAACTACGGAAAGCTCCCCCTGCCACTGACCCTGAGAATGAAGGGCGGGAAGTATCTCCTCCTCCAGCTTGCTCCTTCCCTCCTCGCTGGTGAAATCGGATATAGGCCGGCCGATTAACTCGGAAGCATCCTGGCAGCCTGAACTTTTTACCAGGCTGGAGTTGACATACTCTATCCTTCCCTGTAGATCGGACAGCACTATGGCGGTGGGGACCATCTCCATCATCCCGGTCATATTCCCGATCCAGGAAGAAGTCGGTGAGCAGAACTCCTCCTGCAGGGAGAGAGCCTCATCCAGCAGATCCTTCAGACAGGCCTGCCAATCATCCGGCCGGCCCCCCTCCTCTCGCAGTCCCTCGATCTGCTGTATAATTCCTTTGATCTTATCCTCAATACCGCAGATCTTCTTCATATCTCTGCCTAGTGCCACGGGTAATTACAATTTCCTCGTACTTAATTAATATATGCATGATAGCCAATTATTCGATGCTAATGGCCGAGAAAAGTACTTCAGATTATTAGCGAAGAGAGCCGCTATTCTTCAGTCCGCGCTGCAGCAGATCGATCAGCTCCTCTGTGTTGTAGCGTGACATCAAATCGAGGAGCAGATCCGTCTGCCTGTAAAAGCGCCTGGCTCCCTCTATCCTCTCGAGAGCCTCAGGAGAGGCGCAATTGGCAGCCTTGAGATCCACCTCCGTCCGGTCCATGGCTGCTATGATGATCTGCATCTCATGCCTCATATTGGCAAGCAGATCTCTCTTGAGAGAATCAGGCTCTGTAACAGGTATATAGTAGTATCTCTTGTCACCGGGCACCACCACCCTTTTGGCCAGCCCCTTTCGCTCGAGTGTGCTCATGTTGGAGCTTACAGTAGATTTGCTATAGCCGGTATCCTCCGCAAGCTGGTCCATGGAAAGAGGGCCTTCAGCTAAAAAAAGTGTCCCACGCAAAACGCCTACTGCATCACAGCACCCGGAGTTGTTGGCCACTTTAACGCAGGCATCAATCATGTATCTCTTCAGTATATCCCTATCCTCTTGATCCATCAGTCAAATAGGAGACCATAAAATTTATGTACTTTTCGCATGTTCCGCACGTTTTGTAATCTCCGAACGGCTATGAGGTGGGCGGACGAAGAGAATAGAGCTACTGGGGCGGTGGATCGCAGAAAATCCCCTCCTGATCATGGCTGCAGCATTGGTAATGACCGTGGCTGCGATCCACTTTGCCCAGCAGATCGAGATGCAGGGCATGACCACAGAGAGCATGGTGGGCAAAGACTCCCCCCTCTACCAGCTCTACGACCACCTCTATGTAGAGAAGTTCGGAACAGAATCCATCGTCATACTGATCGAGGCTGATGACGTCACAGCACCTCGGATTCTCAAATCGATGAACAGCCTCGCTGAAAAGATGCGGCAGGTTCCGGATGTGCTGAAAGTGGCCAGCATTGCCGATATAGTGCTGGCCACGGAAATGGCGCAAACAGGCCGGCAGGCCATACCCACCCAGGAGAGAATCGACGAAATACTCTCCCTTTCTGTCAATGAGGCTGCAGTCGGGACAGTGATGCCCGACAGAAGCCATACCATGCTCGCCATCGACCTGCCGGTCTCGCTTACGGAGGCGGAATTGCGGGAGATCTATATCGAGACATCCGGCCAGGTGGCTATGGCAGATTTTCCCCCGGACGTGAGGGTCACAGTCACCGGCCAGCCGGCGCTCATACAATCCATAACCGGTGAGATGGCCGCCAGCAACGGCCCCATTCTGCTGCTGGCCGGCCTGCTCATGATCGTGGCGCTGCTGGTCACATTCCATCACGTCAAATGGCCGCTCCTGCCAATTCCCGTGGTCCTCCTGGGTGTCGCCTGGACCTTCGGAGCCATGGGCCTGCTGCACATACCATTCACGATGGTCTCCATGTCAGCCTTTCCCGTGCTCATCGGAATCGGCATAGACTATGCCATACAGTTCCACAACCGCATCGACGAGGAGTTTGCAAAGGGCGGATCGCCGGTCCAGGCGGTGATCGAGACGGTCAGCCACGTCTCCATACCAGTCATGATCGCCCTGATCATAACAGGTATGGGATTTGTCTCCCTTCTCACCTCATCAGTTCCCATGACCAGGGACTTCGGCCTTCTCTGCCTGATCGGCCTCTTTCTCTGCTATCTCTCCGCTCTCTTCGTGGGAGTGACGCTGCTTTATATCGTGGAGAAACGGGGCAGAAGGGCTAAAATGGCTGGCGCGCCAGCTGCCAAAGATACGCTCATCGGCGAGATTATAGGATCTGTGGCAGACTTCAGCATCAAGAGATGGCACGTGGTGCTGGTCGCCGCGCTCTTTCTATCCCTCGCCGGCATATATGCCGACACACTGGTTGAGGTCGATACCGATTTTAAAAATTATGTGCCCCAGGACCTGCCTCCACTGGTCGATTTCCGGCACATGAGCGACATATTCGGAGGCATTGATACTTTAGACCTGGTCGTCCAGGCGGACGACATCACCGATCCCGATACTCTGATATGGATGGAGGAGTTCTGCGCCTATCTGCAGCGCTCCAGAGATGCGATCCGCGGCTATGATAGCATCGCCAGGCTGGTGGCGCAGGCCGCCGGAGGAGAGATCCCTCAGGACCGAACCCGTATCAGAGAACTGATAGACGCCATTCCCGCCTCCAGCAAGGAAAAGCTGCTGGACGGCCACGACACTGCCATAATCAAGCTGAATGTGGGGCAGACTCTCACAAACCTTGGGGCGGAAGGCACAGATAGGCTCATCAAAGAGATCGACAAAGATGTGGCCTGGAACCCTCCGCCTCCCGATGTATCCGTGCGGGAGACGGGTAATGCCGTGGTCATGACCACAGTCATCGGCGCTCTGACCCAGGGCAGGACGGAGATGACGCTGCTCGGACTGTTTCTCATATTCGCCGTGCTCCTGGTCATATACCGGGACCTGATAAAAGCGCTTCTTCCCGTTCTGCCCATGCTGGTGGTCATAGGCTGGATGGGGGGTGTGATGTACATTGGCGATCTGAAGTATACCCCTCTTACAGCAACTTTGGGCGCCCTGATCCTGGGCGTGGGATCTGAGTATGCCATAATTATGATGGAGAGGTTCTATGAGGAGCTTGGGCGCATAGGCGAGCCGATGGAGGCTCTGATGGTCACCTCCCGGCGCATAGGCTCGGCCCTCATAGCCTCCGGCCTGACCACGGTCTCCGGATTCGCCGCCCTGATATCCTCTCCCTTCCTGATAACCAACAACTTCGGCACGGTCACTGTTCTGGCTATAGTATTCGCTCTGCTCACAACATTCACGGTATTCGTGGTGCTCATGTACCGCATGGAGATCAGGCGTTCTGCGGTCGATAACGCCAAATATGAATTGATAAAAGCCCTCAAGCTGATTGCAGGAGGCGGCTGACGGCAAGAGATGGCCGATCATCTCACAACAATATTGCCGGTCCAATGACATTTCGCTTTTTCTGAACGACGTGGCAATATAAAGAAGATCAGGCGATCCAGGCCTGCCAGCCGGCAGCCTGACCTTCAACAGAATATCAGTTTTAAAACAGTCAATTGGGTTTCATGTCATGGCCATGAGCTCGAGCTTGATTCTGTCAGGCTCTTCCGATCCAGCCGCTGTTTGCTCCGATCCGCCCGCTTCATCCGGAACATAGGATAGGTATAGCTTCCGCCTCTTTCCCTGTGTCATCTTGACATGCACAGGATCCAGCTCATGGGCCCGCTTCATCACGCTTATCACTGTGGTCTTATTGAGGCCCAGCATGTCCACCAGCTCGCTGGTAGTGTATCTGCCCGGCTTCTCCTCGATGATGTCTATCAAGGATCGAGCATGGTTGTCCAGGGCCTTTCCATCACCGGATGCGCTCTCCTGAACCGGTGCAGCCCTTCCCTGACGGGTGCGGAGCTGGCTCTTGATGTCAGCCACATCTTTGGAAAGGCGGTCTACTTGGTCGATAAGCCTGCCGATCAACTCAACATCGCTCTGCCTGGACTCCATCTCCTGTGATATCCGTTCCATGGCGGAGACCAGCAGGATCATAGCCTGGGCTTCTTTTCTTTTCTTCTCTATCTCATCTGCTTTTGTTTTGTATAGCTCTAATAGCTCTTCGAACATTTACGGGCTACTCCTAGCATTTTCAAATACAGTCGCGTTTCCGAAGCAATTTTAAAATGTTACAAGAGGCAAGTGTGTTCTTCAACTATATATACTTTTCTTAGAATTATCCCCTTCGCGAATCATATCACTTAAATAGGCGAAAAAAGATCGTAATGTGATGATAACCGTAAAAATTTATTGAAATCATTATAAATATAATTTAACCATATCCGGCAGCTCTTTTATATCACTTATAACCACATCGGCCGCACCCCTGAGCCGCGGCGCCGGGTGTGTATCCTGCTGCACCGTAAGTATGCCAATGTCCGCGGCCTGTAGTGCATAAATATCATTCAAACCGTCGCCCACCATCGCAACCCTCCTGTACCGGCCCTTCAGATCGGAGACTACCCTCTTCTTCATCTTCGGACTGCAAACCGGATAAATACGGTGCGGGTCTATTCCCAGCTCTTCAAGAAATGAGAGGCTTCTCATGCTGTCTCCTGATGCCACGTATACCTCTGCGCTCATCTGCTTCAGTTCGAGCAGGACATCTTGAAATCCCGGAAATGGTACGCCGCCCGTGCTCAGTGTGAAGGCAACCTCATCGCGACTGTCATCCACTATCATGCCTGCAGTGCGATATTTTTCCGGACACCTGCTCACCACCGCCTGGTGCACCTCCTGCAGGTCACGAACCTTCGCACTGGAGCCTCCCAGAATTTCCAGGGCCCTCTCCTTGGATACATTGCTGCTGCTGCAGCTCACCTCCACAAGATGCTCGCAGCCGTGGATAACGGCGGCCAGCGGATCATCCGGCCTCAGGGAGGAGATGATGTCAGGGTCCATCTGGGGTACTACCAAAGCCCTGCCGCTCTTCTCCATTATCAGCTCCCAGGTGACCACCTGTTTCATAATGACACCGCTGCTGATGTCTTTGGCCACACGGTACATCCGCAGCATTGTGCCGGCCACATCCATGACAACCGCCAGGTCTGAGGTCATCGCTGGATGATGGAGGATAATGGAAGATGAAGCTTTTGCCGGGCAACAATAAGTTTTTTAGCTAGAAGAATACAATATTCATAAGCGGGGTAGAAGGACGAAGGGATGGATAGCGGCTTTGTTGCTGATATTCCTCTTCTCACTGGAGGGCGGGCAGGCTACGCCGGCATTGAAGGAGCCGCTCCAGGATGGGGATTTTTGCAACCGGCTGAAGGTGACCGGGACAGGGGCCTTTGAGGTTGGAGTCTCGGTTAAAGACAGAGAGATCGCCCTGGAGTACAGCAACTTCATGTATGGCGACGGAGACCTGGAGATGGACTCAGGGACGGTCGAGGCACAGAGGGCGGCTGATGTGCCTGCAGGGGATGGCAGCTCGTCCATGCTTCTCAATCTCTGGGAGGGCAGCCGGATCACCTACTCGGGCAAGACCCCCATGGTGGGAATGAAGTACATCCACTCCAAAGCCTTCTGGGGAGGAATCGGTGCCGAGATATCTGAGAGCTACTCTGTGACGGAGATGGACAGAGAGGACAGCAGCATATTTGCATCCACCAATCCAGGCGCCTACACCACCGATCCCAGGAGGCTGGAAGAGATGCTCAGGGCCAGCCAGGTGCATACAGTGGGCATCACAGCCAAAAACTCGTTCAACGGAACCTGGCAGACGGACGCTCATATGCATAAGATGTTCAGCAAGGATATCAGAGCGCATGAGATGTTCAGCGGAACCTTCGAAGTGGAGAAGACCATCAAGTTCCGGGAGAGCCCGGTGGCGGAAGAAAAGCAGACGGGATGTGACGGGATAGACTGCTGATAACGGACCCGCCGGGATTCGAACCCGGGTCCGAGGCTCCGGAGGCCTCTATTCTATCCAGACTATACTACGAGTCCACTAAAAATTATGAAATATAGGTTAGATAGGTTAGCGGCTTTCCGTTTCCGGGAAAGCAGCCACCATATAACTAGCTCTCCAGCACGATCTCGATGTTCACGTTCTTGGGTACCTGGATTCTCATGAGCTGGCGCAGAGCCCTCTCATCGGCATCCAGGTCGATCAGCCTCTTGTGTACCCTCATCTCCCAGTGATCCCAGGTGGCCGTCCCCTCGCCGTCAGGGCTCTTCCTGCAGGGAACCACCATCTTCTTGGTGGGCAGGGGGATGGGTCCGGCCATGTGGACGCCGGTTCTCTGGGCAATCCCCTTGACCTGACCGCATATATCGTCCAGCATCAGGGGATTTGTGCCGGAGAGTCTAATTCTTGCCTTCTGCATGCTTTACACCAAAAAAATTTAGCGTGGGGTCACGCTCATGCACATGCCGGCAGCGACGGTCGTGCCCATATCTCTGATGGCGAACCTTCCCAGTTGCGGAATCTCCTTCACCGGCTCGATGACCATGGGCTTGGAGGGTGTAACCATTATGATGGCTGCATCTCCGGCCTTGATGAAGGCGGGGTTCTCCTCCTTAACCGCTCCTGACCTGGGATCTAGCTTGGCCAGAATGGATGTGATGGTGCAGGCGATCTGCGCCGTATGGCAGTGGAATACGGGGGTGTATCCGGCAGATATGGCGCTCGGATGCTGCAGCACTACTATCTGGGCCTTGAACTCCTTGGCTACGGTCGGGGGCTTCTCAATCGATCCGCAGACATCGCCGCGGCGGATATCCTTCTTGGATACGCCACGCACGTTCCATCCGATGTTGTCGCCGGGGTAGGCCTCGGGGACCTCCTCGTGATGCATCTCGATGGACTTGACCTCGCCGGTCACATTTGCGGGCTGGAAGACTATCTTGTCGTTCTTCCTCATGACGCCTGTCTCGACGCGCCCCACAGGCACAGTGCCCACACCTGAGATGGTGTAAACGTCCTGCACCGGCACGCGCAGGGGCAGGTTGGTGGGCTTCTGTGGTACCTTGAGGTTGTTCAAGGCCTCCAGCAGGGTCGGTCCCTTGTACCATTTCAAGTTCTCGCTGGGCTTGGAGAGATTGTCTCCCATCAGGCCTGAGATCGGGATGAAGGGGATATCTTCCAGCTTGTATCCGACCATCCGCAGCAGCTTGCCCACCTCGTCCTTGACCTCGTTGAACCTCTTCTCATCATAGGGCGGGGTGGTGGCATCGATCTTGTTCAGGGCCACTATGAGCTGATTGACGCCCAGCGTCCTGGCCAGGAATACGTGCTCCTTGGTCTGAGCCATGACGCCGTCGGGAACTGCCACAATCAGCACAGCCGCATCTGCCTGGCTGGCTCCCGTGATCATATTCTTTACGAAGTCCCTGTGGCCTGGGCAGTCCACCACTGTGAAGTAGTACTTTGCGGTATCGAAGCGGTGATGGGCGATATCGATTGTGACACCCCTCTCCCTCTCCTCCTTCAGGCTGTCCATAGCCCAGGCGAACTCAAAGGTTGCCTTTCCCTTGGCTGCTGCTTCTTTCCTGTACTCTTCAATTACGTGAGGGTCTATAGCCCCCGTCTCGAACATCAATCTGCCTACGGTCGTCGACTTGCCGTGGTCGACGTGTCCAATGAATGCTAGATTGAGGTGTGGCTTAGTATCTGCCATAGCTTATCTCCTCCAAACTGGCACTATCCATATTTTTCAGTATCTCTGCTTTAGTGTTTAATCTTTTCGAAGGCCGCATCGTGGGCTTCGCCTCCTCAAACGACCTTCAGGTAATCAGATGGCTTGGGCATCTCAGGCTTGAGTCCCTTTCGGGTCCGGATCTGCTTGACCGTCTCCAGCAGCAGGTTGGCGGGCAGGGGCTCGAAACCGGCGAACTCCGTGGACCAGAGTGCTCTGCCTTCCGTGGCCGACCTTATGGCCCCGGAGAATCCGAACATCTGGGCCACTGGCATCTTCGACTTGAGTATTATCATGTCGCCCTGGCTGTCCATGCTCAGGATAACTCCTCTTCTACCCTGGATCTCAGACATGGCTCCACCCATCTGGTCCTGAGGCACCTGTATATAGACATTCTGGAATGGCTCGAGCAATACGGGGTCGGCCATGAGTATTCCCGCCTGCACTGCCTGCCTGACTGCCGGTATGACCTGAGCCGGGCCGCGGTGCACAGCATCCTCGTGCAGCTTGACATCCACGATCTTGGCCTTTACGCCCTGCACGGGCTCTCTCGATATGGGCCCGTTCTTGAGAGCCTCCTCGAAGCCCTCCAGTATCAGCTCCATGGTCTCCTTCAGGTACTGAATGCCCTTTGTCATGTTGAGCAGAACGTTGGTGCCGTAATATCCGGCGATGTTCCTGGCCTCGTCCTTGTCCATGCCCCTCTCGATGAGGATCTTGCGCCTTTCCAGCTCATCCATCTTCATGCTGATCTTGCCCTCCTTCAGGGCCTCGATCACGCCGGGCTCCAGGGGCTCAAACTCGATATAGAAGCGGTTGTGATGGTTGGGGGACTTGCCTTCCACCGGCCCGGCCTTTCCGACGATGGACTCGCGATAGACGACGATTGGCGGGCTGGTCTTCAGCTCCACGCCGCGATCGCGCTGCAGCCTTGTGACGGTTACATCCAGATGAAGCTCTCCCATTCCCGCCATGAGGTGCTCGCCCGTCTCCTCGTTGATGGTGACCTGCAGTGTGGGGTCCTCCTTGGCTATCTGCCTCAAAACCTCAACCACCTTGGGCAGATCGCGGGTGTTCTTGGCCTCAACTGCCACGGTCATGACCGGCTCGGATACGTGCTTGATCTGCTCGAATGGCGTCATGTTTTCTTCAGTGGAGACTGTGGAGCCGACGATGGCGTCCCGCAGGCCTGTGACGGCCGCAATGTTTCCGGCTGGAATCTCCTCCACCTCTACCCTCTCAGCGCCCATGATTATGCCCGTCTGCTGAATGCGGTTGGTATTGGCGACTCCCGATATGTACAGCTCCATGCCGCGGTGCAGCGTCCCGGAGAACAGCCTTCCAGTGGCCACTTCACCTGCGTGTGGGTCGATCTTGACCTTATTGATCATGAAGGCCACCGGGCCCTTCGGATCGCAGGCTGCCATGGCCTTTCCCACTGGGCTCTCCCAGTCGCCATGCCAGATGACCCTGACCCTTTCCTTCTGGGCCTCGACTGGGCTCGGCAGGAATTTGACCACCATATCGTTGACGGCGCGGTAGAGGGGCACCTTCTCTGCGAGCTCCTTCATCTTTCCCGCCCGGCAGTAATCTATGACCTGCTTGAATCCGATGCCAGTCCTCTTCATCTGGGGAATGCTGATTGCCCAGTTGTAAAGAGCGGAGCCGAAGGCGATATTGCCCCTGGAGGCGTCCAGCTTCCATCCGGCCTTGTATTTGGCTTCATCCATGCCGGCGATGAGCTTGTTGACATTGTCTATGACCTTGCCCAGGCGGACGGCCATGTCCTTCTCTTCAACCTTCAGCTCATTGATCATGCGGTCGACCTTGTTGATGAACAGAACCGGCCGGACGCCCTCCCGCAGAGCCTGGCGCAGCACAGTCTCAGTCTGGGGCATGGCGCCCTCCACTGCATCCACCACCACCACTGCGCCGTCCACAGCCCTCATGGCGCGGGTGACGTCGCCGCCGAAGTCCACGTGGCCGGGGGTATCGATCATGTTGATGAGATACTCTTTTCCGTCCACCTCGTGAACCATGGATACGTTAGCAGCATCGATGGTGATGCCCCGGGCCTGCTCCAGTGGATCGAAGTCCATGAAAAGCTGCCTTCCGGCCAGGTCCATGGAGATCATGCCTGCGCCGGCCAGTAGGTTATCAGAAAGGGTTGTTTTGCCGTGATCGATATGTGCTACTATTCCGATGTTCCTGATCATTTCAGGCTTGTCCATCAGAGTCATCACACGTTCTGCTATCTTCTTCCTCTTGCCCATAATACGCCTCTCGAAGTCTGAGATAAAGATTACAATCCTGATTAGGACTCAGACTCCTCGGATTCAATCTATTTAAGCCTTCGGCCATATCCGGGATTTGGGCAGGCAAAGCTTAAATCGATGCGAAGAGAGCAAAGCAGAGGTTTTTGCCATGGCACGCTTGATAATGAAGTTTGGTGGTGTCTCCGTCGCGGATGGAAGCAGACTGAGGCATGTGGGCGATCTGGTCCAGCATTTCTCCCAGGGCAACGAGATAGTTCTGGTAACCTCCGCTCTACAGGGCGTAACCGACGAACTGCTGGCCGGCGCCCGAAAGGCGGCCAGAGAAGGAAACGTATCGGACGTAATCGACTTCATGGAGAAGCTGACTGACAGGCACAATCAGGCCATAGCCGATGCCATAAAAGACCCCCAGATTGCCAAAGAGGTCACAGAGACTATTTCAAAGAAGCTCTCCGAGCTTGAGAAGGCCTACATCGGCATATGCTATCTGGGCGAGCTGACTGCACGGTCTCTGGATTACATCTCGTCATATGGAGAACAGCTGGCGGCCCCCATTCTATCCGGCGTCCTGAGGGATATGGGCATCCCCTCTCAGCACTTCACCGGCTCGGACGCCGGGATCGTAACAGACAGCAACTACGGAGACAGCCGCCCCCTGGAGAAGACATACACCCTCATACCTCAGAGGCTGCTTCCGATCAGGGGCGTACCCGTGGTGACCGGCTTCATAGCCAAGGATGAGAAGGGCACCATCACCACTTTGGGCCGTGGCGGCTCGGACCTGTCCGCCTCGCTCATCGGGGCGGCCATAGATGCCGACGAGATATGGTTCTGGAAGGAGACGTCCGGAATCATGACAACCGATCCCAAGATCGTGCCTGAGGCCAAGCCCATACCCAGCATATCCTACAGGGAGGCCATGGAGCTGTCCAACTTCGGGGCCAAGGTACTCCATCCCCGCGCCATCGAGCCGGCCATACGAAAGGGCATCCCCGTGCGCGTCAAGTGCACGTTCGACCCCGACATTGCCGGCACGACGATTGTGCATGACGACGTGCCCAAGGCCGATGTCATCAAGGCGGTGACACTGCACAAGAACGTGGCACTGCTCAACATCTCGGGGGCTGGCATGATCGGGACTTTGGGCGTCGCTGCGCGTGCCTTCACAGCTCTTGCCAGGGCGGGAGTCAACATAATCATGATCAGCCAGGGGTCGTCCGAGGCCAATATCTCCATAATCATCGAGGAGAGGCAGGTGGAGAAAGCTGAGGACGCCCTGAGAGCGGAGTTTCCGAGGGACCTCGTCAAGGAGATATCGCATTATCACGATGTCTGCGCCGTGGCTGTGGTGGGTGCGGGCATGGCAGGCACGCCAGGGGTGGCGGCGCGGGTCTTCAAGGCCATGGGGGCGGCAGGCATCAATGTGGTCATGATCAGCCAGGCATCAGGGCAGCACAACATATCCTTCGTAGTGGCCTCGAAGGATGCCGAGCAGGCCGTCAGGGAGCTGCATCGCGAGTTCGGGCTGGGTGGGGAGGCATGAGGAAGCTCTCCTATGCCGAGGCCGGCGTGGACATTCATCTGGAGAACAGGTCCATCGACGCCATGAAGGCGGTGCTCACGACCAGGCGCAAGGGATTTGGAGCGCCCATGACCGAGATCGGCCATTATGCCGGCCTCTTGGACATGGGGTCGTTCGCCCTTGCCATGACCACGGACGGGGTGGGCTCCAAGGTGCTCATAGCCAATGCCATATCCAGGTGGGATACGGTGGGAATCGACTGCATAGCCATGAACGTCAACGACCTGTATGCGATTGGAGCCGAGCCCATAGCCTTTGTGGACTACCTGGCTGTCGAGAGGGTGGACCCGGAGAGAGCTGCTCAGATTGCCATCGGCCTCGCCCGGGGAGCGGAGCAGTCCAATATGACCATAGTGGGCGGTGAGACGGCATCCCTGCCGGAGATCATCCGCGGGTTCGACCTGGCCGGCACGGCCATAGGAGTGGTTGACAAGGATAAGATCATAACCGGAGAGAGGGTCAGGAAAGGGGATGTGCTGGTGGGAGTTCCAAGCTCCGGCCTGCACAGCAACGGCTATACACTGGCGCGGCGCATCATAGCAGAGTCGAAGTACACATACTTCGATGCCATGCCCGGCGGCAAGAACAGCATCGGAGAGGAGCTTCTCACACCCACCAGGATATACCATGAGGTTGTGGAGCTGGCCAGGAGATGCGATGTTCATGGCCTCGCCCATATCACTGGATCTGGGCTGCTCAAGCTGCGCCGCATATCCACGCTGGGCTTTGAGATAACCGACCCCCTGGAGCCCCAGCCCATCTTCCGATTGCTCCAGGAGCTGGGCAATGTGGATGAGGCGGAGATGTACAGGACATTCAACATGGGCATGGGCTTTTTGGTGGTGCTGGATGAGTCTGAGGCAAGAGAGGCCTGCCGCATCATGGGGCCGGGCTCGAGAGTGGTGGGATCTGTCACTGAAGAAGGGCTGAAAGCTGGGAGATTGAGCTTTTAATCCTTCTCTCCGAACATATCCTCGAGCTTTGACTTGATCTCGGCGATGGCCTCTACCGCCGGGCAGCTCACATCTATGGGCGGCCTTCCCGCCAGGTCAGCCTCTACGAGGCATCTGTCGAAGGGTATGGTGCCCAGCACCGGAATTCCCATGGCTGCCAGCTTGTCCGCCACCGGGCCTGGGTCGTCTGCCTTGTTGATGACAGCAAAGTATCTAGTGATGCCGATCTCCTTGCCGAGGTGCATTATCCGCTCCACTGTTTCGATGGACCTCATTCCCGGCTCCACCACGGCTATCATTGCGTCGACCCCGCGGGCGGTGGCCCTTCCCAGGTGCTCGATTCCCGCTTCCATATCCATTATGACCAGGTCCTTCTCCCGGACGATGACATGCCTGATGAGGGCCTTGACGAAGGCATTGGCCGGGCACATGCAGCCTGAGCCGCCTGAGTCTATGGTGCCCATGACCACCAGCTTCACATTATCCGGGCCGGTGCAGCCGCACATGGATACCACATCGTCGACCTTGGGGTTCATCTTGAACATGCCGCCCGGCAATCCCGCCCTCTCCTCCACCAGGTCTTTGTGTTCTGTGACGGGCTTGGGCAGCTCTTTTATGCCCAGGGCCGAGCCCAGGTTCATGCTGGGGTCGGCGTCGATGGCCAGCACGTTATAACCGTCGCGAGCGAAGAGCCTGGCCAGGGTGCCGGCCAGGGTGGTCTTGCCCACGCCTCCTTTTCCGGATATGGCGATTTTCATTTCAGTGAACCTCTTCAAAGCGATAGGATCTTTATCGATCTGGCGCTCTGGCATGTACGTTTATATTGCTTCCGTATGATGATCGTATGGGGAGGCCTCGATGACTGAGACGGAAGGCAAGGATAGAGCGGGTGGGGCAGATGGCCGGGCCGCACGGATGGGGGAGGACGCCGGCGTCTCCGCTGCCGCAGGCCAGGGCGCCGCCCTGTCCGCCAATGCCATGGAGGTTCTGAGGAGGAGATACCTGCGTCGCGACGAGCGGGGCATGGTTATCGAGACGCCTGAGGAGATGTTCGCCCGCGTGGCCGGCCACGTAGCCTGCGCTGAGAAGAAGTATGGTGGCGATGTCGAATTTTATCGCAGCAAATTTTTTAAAATGATGACGAATTTCGAGTTTCTCCCAAACTCGCCCACACTCATGAATGCCGGCCTGCCGCTGGGGCAGCTATCCGCATGCTTTGTGCTGCCTGTTTTAGACTCTCTGCCCGACATATTTGAGGCACTCAAGAGCATGGCCCTCATCCACCAGAGCGGAGGCGGGACGGGCTTCTCCTTCTCCCGGCTGCGCCCCAGAAACGATGTTGTGCGGTCCACGGGGGGCGTGGCCTCGGGCCCTGTCTCATTCATGCGTATTTTCGATGTCGCGACGGATGTGATCAAGCAGGGAGGCCGGCGCCGGGGCGCGAACATGGGCGTTCTGCGGATCGACCATCCGGATATCATGGAGTTCATTCATGCCAAGGAGAGGCCGGGGATGCTGGAGAACTTTAACATATCAGTGGCGGCGACGGACGGGTTCATGCGCGCCGCCCGGGGGGGCGGGGAGATAGATCTGATCAATCCGCGGACCGGCCTTGTCCAGGGCAGCATCGATGCAGGGCAGGCCCTGAGGGCCATCGCGAACTCCGCCTGGCAGGGAGGGGATCCCGGGATGATTTTCATAGACAGGATCAATGCTGCGCATCCGCTGCAGGGAGAGATCGAGAGCACCAATCCATGCGGCGAGCAGCCGCTGCTCCCCTACGAGTCATGCAACCTGGGCTCCATCAACCTCTCAAAGATTGTGGCGCGGCGGGAGATCGACTGGGAGAGGCTGGGGGCGCTGGTCGACATATCTGTGAGCTTTCTGGATGACGTAATCGACATGAACCGCTATCCTCTGCCCAGGATCGAAGAGGTGACGCTGCAGTCGCGCAAGATCGGCCTGGGTGTGATGGGCTTTGCCGATATGCTCATCCTCATGGGCGTGTCCTACAACTCCACGGAGGCGGTCCGCCTGGCAGAGGAGGTCATGAGATTCATCTCTGAGAGGGGCCGGATGATGTCGGCCCGGCTCGGGGAGGCGCGCGGATCTTTTCCCCTGCTGGAGACGTCGAAACTGGCCGGCTGGCCTGCCATGAGAAACGCCACAGTGACAACAGTTGCGCCGACTGGGACTATCAGCATCATAGCGGGGGCATCGAGCGGCATAGAGCCGCTCTTCGCCCTGGCCTATGTGCGCCGGGCCCTGGGAGGCGCGCTCCTCCCGGAGGTCTCGCCCCTCTTCCAGCAGACGGCGCTGGACCGGGGCTTTTTCAGCCGCGACCTGATGGCTGAGCTGGCCAGGAAGGGGACTGCCGCACATATTGCTGCTCTGCCCCGGGATGTAAAGGAGCTATTCGTCACTGCCCTCGAGATTCCACCCCGGCAGCATGTCATGATTCAGGCAGCATTCCAAAAATATACAGACAATGCAGTCTCCAAGACGGTCAACCTGCCGCAGGAAGCCACGCCCGCTGATGTATTGGAGGTCTTTTGCCTGGCCTATGATCTGGGGTGCAAGGGGGCGACAGTCTTCCGCTACGGCAGCCGAAGCCAGGTTCTGTACCTGGGCAACAAGGAGACTGTGCCTGGGTGCAGGTATTGCGGCTAAAATTTAGTCAGCAAGCAACAATGCGGGAGATGATGGAGATCTGCAAAAGGCCCATCCGACAAATTAATCTGCTAATAATTGGCATAAGCCTTACCATTCAGTCCATACCCATTGCCGGATGAAAAGGAGGAAAAGGGCCAAAGGCGGCCTGAAGGTAAAGGAAGGGAGATTGTAACGAAAAGCCGCCACCTGGCCACAAACCACCAGCACCCTCGCTCCCCCTTAATAAATATATCGGTTAGGGCTTCTATAGCGGATGCTATACTTTCATAGCACAGGGGAGTGCTGACCGATAAGCCTATGAACTTTTTTCCCGTCTACTATGCCATGAAACGCATCGGCATCGCCGACACCACATTCGCCCGTGTGGACATGGCCCGCGCCGCCATCTCCGCCATCAAGAAGGAGGCATCTGTGGAGATCATCCGCTACACGGTGCCCGGCATCAAGGACCTGCCAGTGGCCGCCAAGAAGCTTCTGGAGGAGCAGGGCTGCGACATAGTAATGGCCCTGGGCATGCCGGGCTCGGCTGAGAAGGACAGGATGTGCGCCCACGAGGCCTCCACCGGGCTGATCGCAGCCCAGCTGATGACCAACCGGCACATCATCGAGGTCTTTGTGCATGAGGATGAGGCCCAGGATGAGAGGACACTGGCGTGTCTCGCCGAGAGGCGGGCGGCGGAGCACGCCCTCAATGCCGTGCGCCTTCTGTTCTATCCGGAGAAGCTGGCCCGCATGGCTGGCACCGGCCAGAGACAGGGTTACGAGGATGCCGGGCCGATCGAAGGCCATTGAATTAAAAATTATGCCGCTTTAAATAGCCGCGGCAGAGATTGCTCAGTACTGAATCTGTCCGGCCAGAGGATCGGTCCAGGCCGCTGCAACAGGTGCAGTGGATACATCGTATGTGGATATGACATCGCCATCGGCATCCAGGAGGGAGACCAGGTTATCAATCCACAGGGGCACGCTGCTGTTGGTATAGATGTCAGCTTCGCTTCCAGCGCCCTCGCCCTCGTGAACTCGCACGGCAGCTCCCTCCTTCAGTGTCAGAGACGGGAATGTGAATGTGATGTTTCCGGCAGAGGCGAGCGTCCATCCGGTTATATCCCATTCTCCAACTGCCTTATTGGTTACCTCCACAAACTTGTCGTCCCCAGTGCCGACCATGGTGATGGCTACCTTTACAGCCGGCGACAGTTCGCCTGCATCGCGGGTGAATACGATCGCAGTATCGGCGGTCTGGGAGACGTCTGCGTATGTCTGGGCCTCAGCCTTTCCCAGAACTGTATATCCCGAGGGGACATACTCGGAGAGCTGCTTGAATCGCGAATCGGCCGGGGCTTCTGTGGTCTCTTCGGCGACGGCGGCTGGCTCAGCAGCGATTTCGGCCAGAGGAGCTATTGTCTCCACAGCCTGCCCGGCTGTGACATTCACGATCGCCTCGCCAGCTGCCACCTCAGTAACATTGGTGGTGTTGGTGAGATTGGTGGTGTTGGTGATATTCATGCTGTTGGGGGCGTCCTGTCCCGGCGCAGGCCCTGCTGAAAGAGCCAGTAATACGGCTAACAATATCATCGCATTAAAGCATCTCATATTCATACCTCAAGCTATGCTGTTATCAGAAAAATATAAGCCTTTCTAAAAATTTCTTTGTATGGAAAAATGGCCAGCAGGAACTGATCCTGCCCGCTTTCCGTCCAGGGGACGGATGACAGTTCAAATCAACCATCGAGCTTATGCAGCTACTGCAGCCTCAGTCACGTTCTCGGTGTTGTTGATGGTGGCGTTGATAGTAGCATTAACGGTTTCATTGATTGTGACGTTGGCAGTCTCATTTACGGTTGCGTTCTCGGTTGCATTCTCAGTAGCGACGACTTCAGACTCAGCGAAGGCAACTCCCAGAGAGAGAGCCATCAGGAGAGAGAAGAGCACAATCCCACTTGTCATTTTGCTCATAGTTAACACTCCATTTCTTATGCTGGGTATATGAAAACGGATCTGCATTTAAGCTTTTCTCTACAGCGATTCCATATATTTTATAATGAATAAGCCGATCTCAGAGGTGACAGGTATTTCTTTAAAAGGAGAATGATCAAATGCCACATCGGAGGCTCTGCTGTTCTCTCCTTGAATACGGCCATAAAAATTGCAACATAGAGGGGATGGCCTTCATCCCCTCCGGTATCGCGAGCAGTTCTCTATGAACCTCTCGATGGAGACAGAGTAGAAATGGGCATGCAGATAGCCGCCCAGGGTATTATGCTCCACAAGGCCGTCCCGTCCGTCTCGAATACCCTTTCCCCGCTGCAGCCGGTAAGCGAGACGCGCATCTCTGTCGCATTCGAAATGCGAGTAGTGAAACTCGTGCCCCCGGATGCTCCTCCCCATGCGTGTCAGTGGGCAGTCCAGTACGGTTTCAGCAGCCGCATAGCCCAGTGCCTCCAGGCGCCTGCCCATGACAGTTGTGCCGGGGAGGGCTCCTACCATCTCGTGCCTTCCCATCTCATCCTCCAGGGCCTCTCCAAGGTACATCAGTCCGCCGCACTCTCCGTAGATGGGCATTCCATCCTCCGAGGCCCGGCGGATCTGCCTCCGGGCCCGGGCAGACTGCAGCCTTTCGGCATATAGCTCCGGATAGCCTCCTCCTATGTACAGGCCGCCCACATCTGGCAGGTCGTCCCTGAGGGGGCTGAAGTAGACCAGCCGCGCGCCCATCCTCTCCAGCTCGCGCAGGTTCTCGTAGTAGTAAAAGCAGAAGGCCTCATCGCAGGCTACGCCTATGTCTGCATATCCCTCCAGGGCCTTCTGATCTCCTGTCGGCCCATCCGCGCAGATAGGCCCAGCCAGCTTCAGCATCTCATCAATGGCAGCATGCTTCTCCACCCAGGCCGCCAGGGCATTCACGTCATGCTCCCTCTCAAAGCCCATCACCAGCCCCAGGTGGCGGCTCTTCATCTCCATCTCCTTCTCGCGTGGCAGCGCGGCGTAGATGGGCAGGGAGAGGCAGCTCTTCAGCATGGATAGGTGCCTCTCCGATCCCACCCGGTTGAGGATGGTCCCGGCCAGGCGGACAGATGGATCGTATCCGGCAAAGCCCTTCTCAATGGCGGCGGCGCTGCGCGACATGCCGTGCACATCGACCACCAGGAGCACCGGCAGGCCAAGGATCCTGGCCACCTGTGCGGAGGAGGAGACATCGCCTCCGTCCATGCCGTCGAAGAGGCCCATGACCCCCTCCACCACGGCTACGTCGGCTCCTGCGACAGCAGAGCTAAAGCAGCGGCGGACACCATCTTCTCCCATCATGAATGGGTCCAGATTGCGGGAGGGCCGCCCGCAAACTGCGCTGTGATGTGAGGGATCTATGAAGTCCGGACCGACCTTGAATGGCTGCACAGATAGGCCCCTCGCGCGCAGGGCGGCCATGAGGCCTAAAGTTACTGTGGTCTTGCCCACGCCGCTGTGGGTGCCGGCGATGAGAAAGGACGGGATGCGGCGGCTGGTTCGGCAGGGGGCTTTTGTTTCGCTCATTGCGTTTGGCTCATTTCAATTGCCTCGATATAAGGGCATGCCAATCTCTATTAACCCCCCATTCCATGCCATGCAGCATGCTGGTCGGCGTAGTTAGGCGGGGCAAGTATGGGGAGCGCCTTTTGGAGACCATTCTCAGGCACACCGACTTTCAGGTCGTGTCCGTGGAGGTACCCGAGGTGCTGCCCGATTTCATCGAGGATCCGGAGGAGTTTGTGAAGGATCTGAACCTCGATCCCAAAATCTTCCAGGCGGATCTGCTCATCCTCTATACATTACATCCGGACCTCACACCGGAGATCGTGCGCATGGCCGGTGAGATGGGAGTCAAGGCCGCCATAATTCCGGGAGGCATAGGCCGGGCCGGCTCCATCGGCGAGCTGGAGAGGATCGCGGACAAATACGGCATTCACATCGAGGTGGATGAGATCTGCTGCACCCTGGAGAAGTGCGGCATTCCAGAGGTGGATGAGTTCGCGAAGAAGCTCGGCAGGCCTGAGCTGGAGGTGCAGACGAAGGACGGGCGCATCAGCCGGGTGAATGTCCTGCGCGGCTCGCCATGCGGGGCTACGTGGCACGCGGCTGAGGGGGTAGTGGGGAAGAGTGTGGCTGAGGCCCCCTCAATGACGGGCCTGTTCTGCCAGCAGTACCCCTGCCGGGCGGTTCGGGGCACGCCTGGAGGCATACACACCTCCGGAGACCTGCACAAGGATGCCATGGAGAAGGCGCTGGGAATGGTAACCTCCCTCAAGCTGCCTGAGCAGTCCCGGCCGATAAAGATAGATCCGGGAAGGCCGGCCGTCAAGGCATAGGGGAATTGGGAGATGAAGAACAGCGATAGGCTGAGAGGGGATGTGGTGGCTGCCACGGTGCGCGCCCTGCAGAGGGCTGAGACCTCGCTTCCCGCCTGGGTGCTGCAGAGGATAGAGCAGGCGGAGAAGAGGGAGAGCCAGCCGCTGGCCAGGCATCACCTGCATTTCATGCTGGAGAATGTGAGGCTGGCAGAGGAAGGGCTTCTGCCCCTCTGCCAGGATACGGGTCTGCCAATTTTCCACGTGCAGATGGGCAGCGACCTGAAGCTTGGCTTTTCACTGGCGGAAGCTGTGGCCGAGGGGGTGAGGGCTGCCACCCAAAGAATCCCTCTGCGCCCCAATGCAGTTCATCCCATCACTCGAATGAACAGCGGAGACAACACCGGCCGGGGCATTCCCGATATAATCCTGGACTATGTAGAGGGAGATGGCCTGGCCATCACCGCCTTTCCCAAGGGGGCGGGCTCTGAGAACATGAGCTTTGTGGGTATGCTCAATCCCGCCGACGATCCAATGGAGTTCATAGTAAAGAGCGTTGCCGAGCGGGCTGCCAATGCCTGCCCGCCCCTCTTTTTGGGAATCGGCCTGGGCGGGACATTCGACCTGGTGGCACGCCTGGCCAAGCGGGCGCTTCTGGCAATGAGCAGCAGCGGCAGCGCTGGCTTCTCCGAGGACGGTGAGGAGAGCGCCCTTCTGGAGAGGATAAACAGCCTCGGCATCGGCCCCATGGGGCTGGGTGGAGACACCACGGCTCTCGGCCTGAGGATGGAGAGGGCCTTTTGCCATACAGCGTCTCTGCCTGTGGCCGTAAACTTTCAATGCTGGGCCAACCGCAGCGCCACAGAGGTGATACGTTGAAGGAGAATCACCTCAGGACGCCGCTGTCCGCAGATGATGTGCTGGCCCTCTCAGCCGGAGAGGTGGTGTTCCTGAGCGGCACAGTATTCACCGCCCGCGACAAGGCCCACGCCCTCATTCGCCGGGTGGGCTGTCCAGTCTCCCTGAATGGGGCTGCTCTCTACCACTGCGGTCCGCTCATCAAGGAGGGCAGGGTGCTCTCAGCCGGGCCGACCACCAGCGGCAGGCTCTCCCGCTACACAGATGAGATCCTGGGCCTCGGGGTGCGGGCGATCATAGGCAAAGGCGGCCTGCCTGCAGCGCCTTTCCTTGGAAGAGCAGTCTACCTGGCCTATCCGGGCGGATGCGGAGCTGCTGCAGCGCGGCAGCTAAAAGTAAGCGGCGTCTACCTGGAGGATCTAGGCATGGCCGAGTCTCTCTGGCAGCTTGAAGCTTTGGAGATGGGGCCCATGATCGTGGCTGTGGACGCCCGTGGCGGCGATCTCTACAGGGATGTGAGAGAATCTGCAGAAAAGAGGATCGCGAAAAAGAATGGAGAGTAGAGGATCGCGAGGGCACTGAAGGCTGGAAAGACGAGGCCGGCCAGGAGTGGGCCGTGCAGATGGCGGCAGAGGAGCTGCGCTACCTGCTCGCCAGCGGCTATCCAGGCGACTCGGCCCTGCGCTTTGTCTCAGATCACCGCCGCCTGCCACAGGAGAAGAGATTTATTCTGGCGAGGGCCGTCGCTGCAGACGAGGTGGCCCTCTGCCGCAGGTCAAAGAGGGCTGCCCTGCAGGAGATCTCCGGAAAGATCCTTTTCGTGGACGGCTATAACGTTCTCATCACAGTGGAGGGCCTCATTCTGGGCTGCCCCGTCTACCTCTGTGACGACGGCTTTTGCCGGGATACCAGAGGACTGTTTTCCGGGTACCGTCCGTCGAAGCACACTGAAGCTGCCCTGGCCGGCATTTTGGATATGCTGGTGGCAGCCCATCCTGCTGATGTGCAGTTTCTTCTGGACCGGCCCATGAGCAGAAGCGGCGAGCTGGCAGGGAGGATCAGGAGGATGATGGGGGAGAGGGCTCTGCCGGGCGGGGCGGAGGCTGCAGTTGGCGTCGACCGGCAGCTCAAGATCAGGGGGGCTGCTGGGAGCGATGTCTATGTGGCCAGCAGCGACTGCCATGTGATCGACTGTGCCGCCCGCGTGGTGGACATTGCCGGAGAGATGGCGCAATTGCTGGGCATCGCCCTGCGCAGGATTTGAGCTTCCATAACTCCTGTCAATCGTCATCTTTTTATGGTACATTTAATTATTATACTATTGGGGTCGCAATAAACTTATGAAGTAATGGTGAGTAGCAATGAGAGCGAAATTGATAGTTTTAGCGCTTCTGGGGTTGCTTGTTTCCAGCGGCGTGGGCGGGGCATCCCATCCTACCTTCTTTCCGCTATCCGAGCATACCATAGCCAAAGAGATCAGTGAGAACGGCGTGCCGCTATACCGCACATATACCTTCACAACCGATGACGAGCAGGCTGCTTCCTGGCTTCTCGTCTGGAGGGATGCCGGCGTGCACAAGGTGGAGTGGAGATGGTACTGGCCCGAGGGCAGAACCTACGCCCGCTCCTTCAGCACCATCCCGGCCATAGACGGATTCACAGGGATGTGGGCTGCGCCAGTATGGAGCTGCCTGAAGATCAGGGATACAGATGTGGCCCGCATGCCTGGAACCTGGAGGGTGGACGTCATTGTGGACTACAGAAAGGTGCTCACAGAGTACTTCACCATAAACAGCCCGCAGGCCTGTTAGGAAGAAAAAGACGAAAAGCGGAAGGCTTTACTGCAATATTAGCTGTGCTCCTGATCCGCCCGGCAGAGAGAGCTGATGCGATCATATAAATCCAGGAACGCCAATGGTTTGAAATGTGGAGGAGAAGATGGAGCTGGAATTTGGCGGCAAGAGCGTGAGGCCTGACGTTCGCAGGCTCTTCGATATGCGAGAAGTGATATACGACAAAAGCTGGCTGGCGGCGGCAGAGGACTTTGATCTCTATTATATGTATCGCGATCTATACATCAGCCGCGCGGACAGGGAAAGGCTTATCGAGCAGGGCCTGCGCTACGACATCACCATAATCCCTCCAAAAATGCTGGGATGCGAATATATCAAGACCGCCGGACACTACCACCCTCCTGCCAGAGGTGGGACAGTCACATACCCGGAGCTGTACGAGGTGCTGGAGGGGGAGGCCATCTACCTGCTGCAAAGTCAGGACATAACTGATGTGGTGGCCGTCTTCGCCCGGAGCGGAGACAAGGTGCTTGTCCCACCAGGATACGGCCACGTCACAATCAACCCCTCCAACAAAACTCTCAAGATGGCCAACTTCGTCGCCAGGGACTTTGCCTCGCTCTACGAGCCCTTCAGGGATAAGGGGGGCGGAGCATACTTTTTCACGATGGATGGCTGGATCAAGAACGATCGCTGCAGGGAGGCCGGTGATCTGCGCAGGATCGATGCGCCCGCCGGCCGGGCTTTGAGCAGGCTGGGCCTGTCCAGAGGACGGGAGATGTACCCGCTGCTCAGAGAGCCGGGGCTATTGGACTACTTGACAGAGCCGAATGAGCATCTGGAGTTATTCGCCGGCCTCATCTGAGCCACAGGAGCCTGCCCCTTATGAATTCCGCCAGCTCCCATTCGCTGCCCTTCTCCAAGCTCAGGGCGCACATAGCCCTGCTGCGCCCGCCCCTCGCTCCCATGGACCTGGCCATGCCAGCCGCGGCGGCTCTCCTGGCAGCCTGTGCAGTGCAGGGGACGATTCCCCCGCTTCTGCCCTTTCTCATCGCGACGGTGGGGGCCTACTGCGCTATCACCAGCTCATACGTCTACAACGACTGCTGCGACATAGATGTGGATGCCGTGGGCATGCCTGAGCGGCCTCTGCCCTCAGCCCAGCTCAGCCGGCGGGAGGCAGAGCTCTGGGCCCTCTTCCTATTCCTGGCGGCGGCAGCCACGGCCCTCTACCTCAACCCCGAGAGCTTTGCAGTCCTGGTCATCGCCACAGCTCTCATCACCATCTACTCCAAATGGGCTAAGAGAAATACGCCGTTTTCCTGGATCTTCGTGGGGCTCTCCTACGGCCTTGTGCCGCTGGGGGTCTGGCTGGCCATGCAGCCGGCCGGCCTTCTCAAGCCCGGCCCGGGCCTGCACCCAGCCGGCCTGGTTTTGGCGGCCATGATCTGCATCACCGACTTCGGCTTTACCAACTGCGGCGCCAGCCGGGACGTGGCAGGAGACAGGGAGAAGGGAGTTCCCACCACGCCAGCCACATACGGCATCCCAGCAACGGCGAAAATGGTGGCAGTCTTCTGGATAGTCGGGGTCATTCTGTCCATTGCCCTGGGCCTTCTCTCCCATATGGGCTGGCTGTACATTATCGCTGCCTGCCTGGCTGGAGGATGGCTGCTGCTGCAGAACCTGGACTTCGTCCGCCACCCCACTGCGGAGCGTGGGGAGAGGCTCTTCTATCAGTCTGCCAACTACCGGGCAGCTCTCTTTGTCGCAATCATAGCAGACGTGCTGATAGGAGCTATGATGTAGAGCTGCTCAGGGGGTTGTGTACTTCATTAACTGTACGGACTATAAAGAAGCTGATGGCATGCAAGATAACATTTCAGTGATTCGAGTACACGACTCCAATGCCAATAAGTTAAAAAATAATATAATTCAAAAGAAGCTATTCGAATAGCATCTTGTTTGCTCTGAAAATAGAGTCATGTGGATCCAGTGAAACAGAAAGTCTATATCTCATAGCTGTCAATAATTCCATCAATGTTTGCGGAATACATCAAAGCGGCAATGGACAGAGCAGTCTATGAGATCATTGAAGATCCAGAGTCTTTTTATGGGAAGATCCCAGGGCTTAAGGGCGTCTGGGCTTCAGGCAAGACTCTGGAGTCCTGCAGCCTTATGAGCGCTCTTGAAGATTGGATTGCATTTCGCCGGAGAACTGGATGGTCTATTCCATCGATCGGCACAGCATCAATCATCGTTTCTGTGGAGCATGCCAGCGTTGTCGAATAAGCTAACACCCATTTCCAGAAGGGACTTAATCTGCAAATTTAATAGCCTCCGCCCATGCCCTCCTTTTCTCCGATCAGGATATCAGACATAGGCCTGTACCTCCGCTGCCCCCGGCTGGTCTACTTCGATAGCCTGGAATCCATGCCTCAGAAGCAGGATGCACTGCGGATTCTGCTTAAAAGCCTCATGCTCTCCCCGCTCCTTGCTGCGGGAGCGGATGCTTCAGATCTTGTCTCAAGGCTGCAATCCATCCTCTCCGCCCTTGAGGAGGAGATGCCGTTGGTCTACGATCTGCCAGCTGAAGAGGTCCAGGCCGCCCGCCAGCAGCTGGAAGGAGAGATGGAGGCTATAGCCCGCGGCCTTTCCTCAAATCTGGACCGCCTCGTGCCCTGCCAGGCGGAGGTTGACCTCTACTCCGGAAAGCTGGGCCTATCCGGACGGCTGGACAGGCTGGCTCCGGGGACCACGCCCAGCATCATTCGCACCGGCCAGGCTCCGCCGAACGGGATCTGGAAGAGGGATAGAATCATGCTGGCCGGCTATGCCCTGCTTCTGGGCGAAAGGGAGAAGCTGCAAATTAACCGGGGGCAGGTGGAGTACCCGCGCAGCGGTCAGGTGAGATGCGTCCAGATCTTCGGGGTGGACAAGGCCCGCGTGCTGCGCCTGAGGGACAGAATCAGGCTGATAAAAGAGGGGAGGCTCCCCGACCGCCCCGATGGCGCTCCATGTGAAGGCTGCCCTGCCAGGCAGAAGTGCGAAAGCAGACACAGCCTGCTGTCCAGGTTCTTCTAGCATGAGCCAGAACTTATAAAGGGGAAGGCTCATTGCCTTTGCCAGATGGCGGGGAAGCTTTAAGGCAGAAGCGTCCGGTTTTCCTGCCGGGCATACATCACGAGGATGATCAATGGCAACCATCGAGGAGCAGATCAAGGCGCTGGAAGAGGAGATCTTCAACACCCAGAAGAACAAGGCCACAGAGCATCACCTGGGCAAGATCAAGGCCAAGATCGCGAAGCTTAAGGCGCAGCTTGAGCTTCAGAAGATCAAGGGTGGAGGCGGAGGCAGGAGATACTATATCAAAAAGTCAGGTGATGCGACGGTGGCACTTGTCGGCTTTCCCTCAGTGGGAAAGTCAAGCCTTCTCAACTATCTGACGGGCTCCAGGTCCGAGGTTGCAGCCTACCAGTTCACCACCCTGGAGGTAATTCCCGGAGTGATGAAGTACAAGGGGGCAGAGATTCAGATCCTCGATATGCCTGGCATCATCAAGGGCGCTGCCGGGGGCAAAGGCCGGGGAAGAGAGGTCATCACCGCTGCACGGGCCGCCGATATCATACTTCTATTAGGAGATGTCTTCAACTACCGGCTGGACATACTGGAGAGGGAGCTGTACGAGGCAGGAATTCGGCTGGACAGGCAGCCCCCAAACATCCACATAACTCCTGAAAAGAAGGGGGGCATAACCGTGAGGAGCACTGTGCAGCTCACCCGTATGACCGAATTTGAGATAGCAGAGATCATCCGCGCCTATGGTATGGTCAACGCCAATGTCACCATTCGCGAGGACATCGACAGCGACAGCCTAATTGACTTTCTGGCCGGAAACAGGGTCTACATACCCTCAGTGGTGGCCATCAACAAGTTCGACCTGAAGTACGGAGACGTGGAGAGCAAAATCCGGCAGGATCTGGACAGGGACTATCTCCCAATCTCCTGCGCCACCACCGAGGGCCTGGAGGAGCTGAAGGATCTGATATACGAGCGTCTCGGCTTCATCCGGGTCTACCTCAAGCCTAAAGGGGGAAAAGCGGACCTTGAGGAGCCGCTGGTTCTTCTGGACGGCAGCACTGTAAAATCGGTCTGCGAGCATCTGCATCGCGACTTCATAAGCCTCTTCCGCTATGCACTGGTCTGGGGCAAGAGTGCCAAGTTCCCCGGGCAGTCGGTAGGGCTGGAGCATGAGCTGAAGGACTGCGATATTCTTTCCATCATCACCAAGAGAAGATAGAGAGATAACGAGAGATGGAACTGAGTCCGTCCTGATGGCCGCTGATTATTCATCATGCTCTAACCAGCAGATATTTAAGCTCAGAAGTCATGAGGCCGTGCTTGGATTCATGGATTCAAGTATGTTGGTTTTCCAGAGCATCTTGATTGTGAATTATGAAATCGATGAGCAACGGTGAGACAGTATGAAAGGAATGGATTCAAAAGAGGCGGACAAACTCGAAGGCATAACCTCCGAGCTGTCAAGAAGAGGTGTGATAGTCCTCATGCATCGCCCCACGCGGTGGGGATATGTCGTGGACGCGGTCATTCCCTCCTCCAAGATAGTAATATTAAAAATGCCGGATCTGACCAAGCAGGCCAGGGTTGCCATAAGCCAGTTTAGGGATATGATCAACAGACTGGAAGGAGATGGCTATCAGGTAATGGTCATTCCAAAGAGCTATATGGATGAGGCACAGGTCAAGGCATTCTGCGACAGGATCGCCTCCGTGCCGGCCCCGGCCACAGCTTAAAAAAAAGAGATATCTCCTTATTCCATTGATAGATCATCATCGAGACGGATCGAAGCTCTTTCGGTCCAGACCGCTTCTAATCGCCAAAATCTCCTGATAGATCTCCTGAAGGGCTTTATCCTGAGCCGCCAGATTGTCGAGGACGGCCCGGCTCTCCACCTCCGCCTGAAAGCTTGTCAGATAATCGTTGTGAGCTTTGAGCCTGTCCTGGCGGTTCTGGCTCATCAGTATCAGTGATGCGGTGTATGCCGATTGCAGTGAGAATATCAGGTTCATGAAGATGAAGGGATAGGGATCCCAGGGGCGGATGTAGCCTGCGACGTTGAGGATGATCCATGCGGCAACGAGTGCTGACTGAATGAGAATGAAGCGCCAGGAGCCCACATTATTATACACCCAGTCGGCAACTCTCTCGCCTCTGCTGGCCGGGCCTGTATCGATATCGCTGAGCTCGCGCACAGGAGGATGGTTATGCTGAAAGGGTTCGGGAAAGTCAAGCTTCTTCAATGGTGAGCCTCCTCAGAGATAAATACCACAGCTCTGGTTTTATAGGCATCGATCCTGGATCATGCAGGAAATCTTTTCCCGTAGACGTCGTTGATCAGACCCAGCGCAGCCTCCTGCAGCCTGTCTACCAGATTTTGGGGAACATATGACCTGGGGGTTTGGGAGCGGGCGAGGCAAATGAATGCCGGCCTGGAAACGCTCCTTATAACCGTCACAATCCTATCCAGCCTCTTCTTTACGACATCCTCCGGCGGTCCTCGATCCTCATTTCCATAAAGCCCGTCCAGGTCGAAGCCTATGGCTACGGGAAGCTCGCAGTCCTGCAGATCCCTCTTAAAATCGCTGAGGGTTATCCTCCTGGCCCTGGGTGCAATCCTGGCATCGCATCCCCTGCACTCCTGTGGCTGGCCATCCACCCAGACGATCCTGCCACAGCCTCCTCCACCATAGACCGCCATCTGTGCATCCCTGACTGTCGCTGTCTTTGGCGCGTCTTCCGTCTCCGGTCCGCAGACCCTGCCGTAGGCCTCCATCCGGTTCTTTCCTGGATGGAAGTGATAGAGGGCTCCGATGACCTCGTAGTGAAAACCAGGGCAGGTGAAGTTGCCCTCATTGACTCTATAGCGGGAGTAGTCCTGCAGAGCTGGCAGGAGCTTTGCGATGAACTCGAATTTGCCCCTGCCCTCGCATGCGGGCAGAGCCGGAGAGCACTGGAACATGTCGTGATGGGCGTCTATTCTCACCGCTATCAGCCTGCGCCGGCTGCTCAGAGCCTCCCGGAACCAAAAGGGAAGGATCTCATTGTGGGGATCGATGATGATGGTCCTTATCCCGCCGATGAACAGCTCAACCGGCCGGAAGACTGGGGACATGAACTAATCCTCTATAAAAATTATGCTATTTCAAAATGATATAGTTTTTGTCTGCTCTATATGACCGGTTAATCCAGCCGCCATAGCAGGAAAACTGGGCACCCAATCCCTTTAATTTATCGCTAGACGTAATCCATGGGGACGTAGACCAGAAAGGCTCCCGCTTTCTTTGACGCCCTCACCCCCCCACCGCCTCCGCCATCAGTCCCATGAGCGCCTGCATGTGCGAGAGAGCCTCCCGCCCGCCCTCCACCAGCTCTGCGAGGCCGGTCCCCTGACGAGCAGACCCAGGCGCGGTACCACGAATTGCAGAAGTATACAGTCTGCGAGAAGATAGTTACCGTATACTTAGCCGGGGATATCAACCGTATCCGGTGGGCTGCGCACCTCATCCGGGCTGTCGTACTCGTAGAGCCCGTTGGCGAAGTAAATCATAGTTGCATTCTCATCTCCGACAACTCCGAATCCGTGCCAGTAGAGCCCCGGAATTCTGAACACTGCGGATTTTCTCCCGGCTGCCATCCTGCTCCGGCTTTCTGGCAGGCATCTTTAATACTCATCCCGTCAGCATTTCGCATATGATTGATGATCAGATATTCTGCCCGGCCTGCGGCGACGATACCGATCATGCCCGGATAAAATCGGGACAGGAAAATCTGGTGAGATGTCTGCAATGCCAGACAGTTCACTCCGTTCAGGCGGAGAGGGAAAGGCTGGTCAATCTTAAGGTGATCGTCAACATGGACGGCCGGTCATCGCCCTACCTCATGAAATTTCCGGCGAGAGAGATTCTGCGAGTGGGAGATGAGCTTTTGGTGGACGATCCAGATAAAGATGTGGTTATGACTGAGATATCATCCCTGGAGACGGACCGCAGGGTACAGGCCGCCCCTGCAGGAGAGGTTACGGCCGTCTGGGCCAGGGCCACAGACGAAGTGCCTTTGAAGATATCCGTCTACAGAGCCGGAAGAAGCCGCTCCCTCAAGATCACCGTTCCCGGCGAGGAGGTCTTTGAGGTGGGTAAGGCCCGCGAGGCTGGAGGATGCAGGTTCTCCGTGGTCAAGATCAAGCTACGCAGCGAAGGCTTTGCAGACTCCGCCCCGGCCAGGGACATACTTCGCATCTGGGGCAGGGAGATATGAGCAGGGAGCAGCTTTTGAGGAGCCTCAAGGGCAGCGTCAGCGATTCCGTGCTCGCTGCGTTGAATGCCGTACCCAGGGAGCTCTTTGTCCCCGATGATCTGAGGGATCAGGCCTACCAGGACACGCCGCTTCCCATCGGCTGCCGGCAGACCATCTCTGCGCCGCACATGGTGGCCATAATGAGCGATCTGCTTGAAATAGGCCCGGGCATGACCATACTGGAGATAGGTGGAGGCAGCGGATATCATGCCGCAGTGATGGCCGTTCTGGCCGGACCGCAGGGGCATGTCTACTCCGTAGAGCGCATCCCCGAACTGGTGGCAGCCGCCAGGAGAAATCTGCTGAGGGCCGGCATTGCCAATGTGACTGTGATAGAGGGGGATGGAAGCCTGGGGCTGCCGGAGCATGCTCCCTACGACAGAATCAGCGTGGCGGCCGCCGCGCCGGGGATACCGCAGGCCCTGAAGGAGCAGCTTCGGAAGGATGGCAGGATGGTCATTCCAGTGGGGAGCGACTTTCAGAGGCTGGTGCTTGTGACCAGGAAGAACGGCTTTACCGTCGAGGAGAGGATGGGTGTGATCTTCGTTCCCCTCATCGGAGAGCAGGGCTACAGAGAAAGGACGGAGAGGGCGGAGCCATAATATATTACGTGCGTCGATGGGCAGAGCAAGATGAGGCCTTTAGCGATTATCATCATGGACGGCCTGGGCATCAGCCGGCAGGAGGAGGGAAATGCCGTGGCCAAGGCCAAAAAGCCCAATTTGCAGAGATTCTGGAGCGATTATCCCACCACAACCCTGGGAGCATCGGGCCTGGCCGTGGGACTGCCCCGCGGCCAGATGGGAAATTCCGAGGTTGGCCACCTGAACATAGGCGGAGGCAGGATAGTCTACCAGGACTACACCAGGATCAGCCTGGCGGTGGAGGAGGGGCGCCTGGCGGAAAACCCCGTTTTAAGACGGGCCATGGAGGTGGCAGCGGGCAGAAAGCTGCATCTCATAGGCCTGCTCTCCGACGGAGGCGTGCACAGCCACAACACCCACCTCTACGCCCTGCTGGAGATGGCCGCCAGAATGGGCCTGAAGGATGTCTATGTGCACGCCATTTTAGACGGCAGGGACGTGCCTCCCAGAAGCGCTCTGGGCTACATCGCAGAGCTGGAGGAGGTCTTCAAAAAGAATGGGGTGGGCAGGATCGCCACCATATCCGGCCGCTACTATGCGATGGACAGGGACAAGCGATGGGATAGGGTGGAGAAAGCCTACCGCTGCCTGACCGACGGGGTGGGGCTGCAGGCAACGACTGCGGCAGAGGCGGTGCAAAACGGCTACAATCGGGGCGAGAGCGACGAGTTCCTCCAGCCCACAGTGGTCGACGCCTCCGGCCTGATCGAAGACGGAGATAGCATAATCTTTTACAACTTCCGGCCGGACAGGGCTCGAGAGATCACCCGGGCCTTTGTAGACAAGAGCTTCTCTGAATTTGCGACAAAGCCCCTGCGTGTCCACTATGCCTGCATGACCCAGTATGATGCCACACTTGATGCACCTGTGGCCTTTGCTGCGCAGAACCTGGAGGAGACATTGGGCGAGGTTATCAGCCGGGCGGGGCTCTTGCAGCTACGCATAGCCGAGACGGAGAAGTACGCCCATGTCACCTACTTCTTCAACGGCGGCAAGGAGGAGCCCAATTCCGGTGAGGACAGGGTACTCATTCCCTCGCCAAAGGTGGCCACATACGATCTCCAGCCGGAGATGAGCGCATATCTCGTTCGAGATGAGGTGCTGGCCAGGATCGGCTCCGGTAGGTATGATCTGATAGTCCTGAACTTCGCCAACCCGGACATGGTCGGGCATACCGGCGTGCTTGATGCGGCAGTGGCCGCTGTGGAGGCTGTGGACGGCTGCGTGGGCGCTGTGGTCGGCGAGATCCTTCGCCGGGGCGGAGCCGTCCTTCTCACAGCCGATCACGGCAATGCCGAGAAGATGATAGACTACTCCACCGGCCAGCCCCACACAGCCCATACGACCAACCCCGTGCCCTTCACACTGATTGCCGGCGGCGAGAGGCCCGCCCTGCGCAATGACGGCATCCTCGCAGACATCGCGCCCACAGCTCTCGAGCTGCTCGGATTGCCACAGCCAAAAGCTATGACGGGAAGAAGCCTTATTGTGAAAGAGAAGGATAAAATTCAGGTGCAATGCCAAAGAGAATAGAGAGATATCGCAGATACATTGAGGCCACCCATGCCGTGGAGATAGCCCGGCGCCTCTTCGTCATGAATGCCTTCGACGGCGTACTCACACTTATGGGGGTGGTGATCGGAGCGCACCTCTCCGGCGTCACCGATCCGCATGTGGTAATCACAGCTGGAATCGCCGCAAGCCTGGCCATGGGTATCTCCGGCATAAGCGGGGCATACCTTGCGGAGAGGGCTGAGAGGAGGAGAGACCTCAAGAAGCTGGAGACGGCGATGCTCAAAAACCTTGAAGACACCCAATATGCACGGGCCACTGAGTTCGCATCTGTTGTGGTGGCAGTGGTAGACGGCATAAGCCCGGCTCTGAGTGCAGCCATAATCGTCGTGCCCTATCTCTTTGCCGGGAAGATAGGCATCCAGTCCGCCTTTTATGCCTCTCTCCTCCTGGGGCTGGCTGTGCTCTTCACACTGGGCATATTTCTTGCCAGGGTTAGCGACGAGAGGCCGTTAGCCTCCGGCATTCAGATGATACTGGTGGGCATAGCCACCATAATCATTGTGGGCCTGGTGGCCCAGTGACCTAGATAGGTGATACGCGATGGAAAAGGATACCATACAGCCAGACAGCACCCGGCTCATGCAGCTTCTGAGGGAGATAATAAGCTTCAAGACTGTGGCCCCGCCGGGAAGCAGCTACGAGGAGATAGTGGACTGGCTGGCGCCCATCTTTCAGAGTATGGGATTTGCTGTGGAGAAGATAGCCATGCCCGAAGATGTCTTTGCAGCCAAATGCTCAGACGGACGCCTTGAGGGTGGCAGATTCAATCTGCGGGCCAGCCTCTCCGCCGGCGCTGAAAAGACCCTTGTCATTTACGCCCACCTGGATGTCGTCCCGGCTGAGGGTGAGTGGGAGGGCGACCCATTCCAGCTGTTGGAGAAGAACGGCAGGGTCTACGGACGCGGCGTATCCGACTGCAAGGGATCGGTTGCCGCGCTCATCGCGGCTCTTGAGGCCCTGCTGGAGAGGGGGCGGCCCAAATACAATCTCTCCGTTCTCCTGACCACAGACGAGGAGGTGGGCGGCTACTCCGGCCTCTGCTACCTGACAGACATAGGGCAGGTGAAGGGGGATGTCATGCTCTGTATGGACGGCTTCTCAGACGATGTGGTCATAGGCAGCAACGGCATCATAACATGGGAGGCGAGAGTGCGGGGCAGGTCGGCGCACAGCGGATCGAGCTTCCTGGGGGTCAATGCTGTCGAGAGGGCCATTCCCGTGATGCAGGCCATCATGGATTTGAAGGCCCAGGTGCAGTCCAGGCGGTCTGCCGTCCCTGCCAGCTCCGCACTGGAGGCCGTGGGCAAGAAGAATCTCATGCCCATCCTCAATATCACCATGATCAGCGGAGGCATCAAGGAGAACATCGTGCCGGACAGCTGCGTTCTGCGCGGCGACCGTAGGGTGATACCTGAAGAAAGCATGGACGAGGCGATGGCAGAGATAGAGAGAGCGCTTTCGCCCTTCAAAGATCGGCTTGATTTGAAGTTCTATCCGGGATATCCGCCCATGAGCGTCAATCCGGATCACCCCTGGGTGAGCGAGGTCAGAGGAGCAGTGAAAAGGGGGATGGGATTTCTGCCCCGCCTCTCCGGAGCCCAGGGAAGCCTTGACCAGGCATATGCCACTGAGAAGACGGGGATTCCGACGTGTGTCTTCGGGGTGGGAAGGCAGCTGGAGAGCAATATTCACGGGGACAATGAGAACGCGCGGGTGACTGATCTCATCGGATTCTCCCGCTTTTTGATCGAGCTGCTGCGAATATGAAGGTCATATCCGTTGTGGGCACCAAGAAGACTGGAAAGACCACCCTCGTCTGCGCCCTGGTCTCCTCGCTTGCTAAATTCGGCAAAGTGGGCACCATAAAGAACATGGCAGGCCACGCAGTGGACCGGGGAGACACATATCGGCACTTTCAGGCGGGAGCTGATGTCGTCCTGGGGCTGGGCCAGGCCCGGCTGAAGGTCTCGCGGCAGGTTGGAGACCTGAGCTCGGCCCTCGCTGAGCTGGAGAGAGACGGCATGGACTATGCCGTCGTGGAGGGATTCAAGCACAGCAGCCTCCCCAAGATCGTCATGGGGGACATAGATGTGGATAACGCCCTGCGCCGGGTGAGCGTGGAGGAGCTCTGCCTCGAGCTGGTGGAGGAGATAGCCAGGATGGTGCGGGGCATGCAGGACTATGAAATCGGGGATCGAAAATAGGGTCAGTGTGCGTCATTTTGCAGCAGCATGTGCTGCATCTTGTCCCTTTTGGTCTCCAGATATCTGCGGTTGATGCCATTGGGCTCTATCTCGAGGGGCACCCTCTCCACTATCTTCAGGCCGTAGCCCTCCAGGCCGATGACCTTGCGGGGATTGTTGGTGAGAAGGCGCATCTTCCGGATTCCCAGGTCGAAGAGGATCTGGGCGCCGATGCCGTAGTCCCTCAGGTCTGCGGGGTATCCCAGCTTGTGATTGGCCTCCACTGTGTCCGAGCCCTCGTCCTGCAGGGCATATGCGCGCAGCTTGTTTGCAAGACCAATGCCCCTCCCCTCCTGGCGCATGTAGAGAAGCACGCCGTTGCCGTTTTTGCTGATGAGATGAAGCGCCTTTCGTAGCTGCTCACCGCAGTCGCAGCGCTGGGAGAAGAAGACATCTCCCGTCAGGCACTCTGAGTGGACTCGCACGAGGGCGCTGGGCGCAGCCGGATCTCCGGCCACAAGGGCGACGTGACACTGGCCGTTTAAAACAGACTCATAGCCGACCGCCCTGAAGTATCCATACTCAGTGGGCAGGGAGACGTCGGATACCTTGCGGATGAGCTTCTCCCGCTTGGTGCGGTATTTGATGAGGCTCTCGATTGTGAGCATCTTCAGGCCGTGCCTCTCGGAAAATGCCTCCAGCTCTGGCAGCCTGGCCATGCTTCCATCCTCATTCATGATCTCGCATATAACCCCCGCAGGATAGAGCCCGGCGAGCCTCGCCAGATCAACGCAGGCTTCAGTGTGGCCGGTCCTCCGCAGAACTCCGCCCTCCTTGGCCTGGAGGGGGAAGAGATGGCCGGGCATGACAAGATCGCTCCGCCTGGTGGCCGGATCTATGAGCGTCTGCGCAGTCACAGCTCTGTCGAAGGCGGATATGCCTGTGGTAGTATTGCGGCGGGCATCCACAGATACAGTAAAGGCAGTGTTCATGGACTCGGTGTTCCAGCTGGTCATGAGGGATATGTCGAGCTCTTCAAGCCTCTCAGCAGTCATGGGCATGCAGATCAGGCCGCGGGCATGGCGGGCCATGAAGTTGATGGCTTCAGGCGTCACCTTTTCGGCGGCCATCATCAGGTCGCCCTCATTCTCGCGGTTCTCGTCATCCAGAATGATGATAAACCTGCCAGACTGGACCTCGGATATGGCCTCCTCTACACTGCAGAACGGCATGAGATGAAAAGCATCACCGCCGCCTACTTAAGGGTTTTGCCGAGCCGATCAGGACCACACTCCCGCCACTGCCGTATGGCAGCGCGGACAGCGGCCATCCCGCAGGGAGTCTCTAATGATCCTGTAGCCAAGCCTCTCGATCAGAAGCTCACCGCAAGATGGGCAGAGTGTGTTCTCGCTCTCCCCCGGAATATTGCCGGCATAGACATGCTTGAGGCCTGCCAGCCGCCCGGCAGAAAGTCCGCGGCGAAGGGACTCGATCCCCGTCCTGGGCACATCTTTCATGCGGTACATCGGATAGAAGGCTGAGACGTGCCAGGGCATATCCGGGCTGATTCCAGCTAAAAACTGGGCGATATCCCCCAGGACCTGCTGGGAGTCGTTGTAGCCGGGGATGATGAGGGTGGTGACCTCCACCCATACCCCCTTCCTCCAGAACTGCTCTATGTTATGCTGCACCGGCTCGAGCTTCGCTGAGCAGACCCTCCTGTAGAACTGATCGTCACCCTTCAGGTCGATGTTGATTGCGTCGAGCAGCGGCGCGATCCTCTCCACCGCCTCTTCGCCCATATAACCGTTGCTGACGAAGACGTTCTTGAGGCCAGAGCTGCGGGCGGCGGCAGATACATCCAGGGCATATTCCAGGAAGACTGTGGGCTCTGTGTATGTGCAGGAGATGGAGGAGCAGCCCAGGAGCAGCGCCTGCTCGACTACCTCCCTGGGCGGCATGAATTCGCCGGGTATCCTGCCCGTCTCCCGGGGCGACTGGGAGATCTCCGAGTTCTGGCAGTGCAGGCAGCGAAAGTTGCAGCCCGCCGTGGCTATGGAATATGAGAGGCTGCCCGGCTGAAAATGAAATAATGGCTTTTTTTCTATCGGATCGGCATTTGCAGCCACTACATTGCCATATACCAGAGTCATAAGCCGTCCCTGCTGGTTCTCTCGCACTCCGCACAGCCCCCTTTTGCCGGGACGAATGCGGCACTCATGATGGCAGAGCCGGCAGAGCACATTGCCCTCATCGAGCCCTTCCCAGAATTGGGCCTCTTTTACCGTTTGGGCAGACACAGAGATCACCAAAATATGAATCGCGCCGGCAAAAAAAGGTTTGGATATGATGCAATCTGTCCTAAGCTCTCCTGGCGAGCAGGAGTGCCGCTCCGACAAGTCCGGTCAGGGCAAACAGGCTCTCAAATCCAGG